>Ga0068859_100000146_pt1 | contig 67055 bp, 111 predicted proteins | sample KBSSwiS22_FD_66585 | JGI IMG/M metagenome (GOLD analysis project Ga0068859, IMG submission 66585) | Switchgrass rhizosphere microbial communities from Kellogg Biological Station, Michigan, USA - KBS Switchgrass S2-2 | ecosystem: Host-associated > Plants > Roots > Rhizosphere > Soil ...
ATCTTGATACAAGGAAACGATCATCCTCTCACCTCGAATCCCTTCATCTGCCGCTCAAGTCCCTCAAACAGTCGCTCAATGTCGAGCAGTTTAGCCAATGCTTCTTGATCCACTGGCGCAGTCGGAGCAGTCAATGGTGTCTCATTCGGCGGTTCGGAGGCCATCTCAATCAACCTCTCCGGTGACATTGGAGACGCTATTCCCGGCACCATACGAACATCACCCAACGGCGGGCCAATTGGCTTCTTTCCTATCGCGGTGAAGAATTGATCAATGGTCGTTCCACCTGCTCGGAACACTTCGGATTCACGCTTCACGAGTGCGTCCTTATCCTCTTCCAGTACGCGGACATTTGAGGTATCAAACCAGAACTCGGCATCATCAAGGTCCTTGTATTCAGACTTAAGTTGCCAGTTAATCTCCTCTGCCCAAACTTGCTGAATCGGAATTACAACCTCTTCGTAGCCCTGTTGACGTGCCTGTTCAGACGATGCGTATGCGGTACCATTGACCAGGCCTACCATCAGTTGCAATGTTGCTGCGGGGATGCCCGTGACCGCAGAAACGCGCGACTCGGGAATCAATCTTAATTGCGTTAGATCCAGCTCTTTAGGGCTAAACCCTACCTTCTCAAAATCAATCGGCTCAGATAGGACAATCGGCTCCCCGGCCCGATCCCCCGTCGTCTTCCGCATCCAGCCCTCTTTCATTGCTGCGGCCTTGGTTGCATCTACCCTGACATCCCTGTCCTTCGGAGAGATCACCGGCACCTGAATGCCCATGTTGCGCATGATCGCGGCGGTGAACTGCGCCATCTTGTCGTCACCGTACAATTCCTTGACAAGTGGGGCGAAGGGCTGACGAGTGCGCCGATCTTCACCAAGCGGACCGCGTTTTAGATGTAACACATCATTCGCTGGCCACAGCACCGAAGCCTTGCCGGGAACGTCGAATTGATAGTGCGACAGGAACGGATCGAGTGATGTTTCACGTGGAACTTCCGGTGAACCTCCATCCCCTGGCCAGCGTGGTCTCATCATATAGTGAGGAATGTGCCATAGTTCGATTAGTTGCCCGCCTACGTCACGAACTTTCTTGAATCTGACTCCACCATCGATCCACCAGTCAATCGAGGCCGCTTGCGAGTAATTAGCCCAAATGTGATGCTTGTTTGGGCGGCGGATGAGTTGGGCCAAGGCGTGATTCGGGTCGATCTGCGTATCACCATCCTCATTTGTGCGCCTGATGACGGGTTTAGCTTCGGGTAGTCGTGTTCCTGTATAGTTGAACACTGCTGCGACAAGGGAATGTCCGTCGAGGTTGCCGACTTCACGTTTGTAATCAACCGTTTGTGCTGGAGACCAGTGACGAAAGCGGTAATCGGTGAAGTTATCGTAGGAGTTGACTTGGGCGAAGTCCGGCGCAGGAGAGGCGGCTTTCTGCTCAGTTAAAGCATGATAAGCCCTGGAAATACGGTTGATGAGACTGAATTCAGCCATTTAGAACATCTCCAGTTCGCGGACATTAGCAAGCTTGGAAAACGCCCCGCTTGCAGCATCTACCTGATCATCATTATCACCATGCGGGAAAGCGGTTAATTCATTACGAAACGCGATGTTCCAGTCTGCTTTGAGTACTCTTACGTTTTGTCCTTCACACTGGCTGGCAAAGGGATCAGCGCGGGTCGCTTTGTCCTCTTTCGCCATCTCAGTATGAACGTTAAACCCCGCCATGTCACGAATAATGTTTGCAATGACCTCTACAGCAAGCCCCGGCACTTTCTCAACCCAGGTGGGAATAACTCCGTATTTGTTGAGATCGGATTGTGCCGTGTCCTTCATCTTCTGGTTGCGATCTCGAGGAGACCACTGTCCGCGCTGCATGTCTTCCACGTAGAAAATCCCCGCGTGTTCAGCCATGAGACAGCCTACGGAATAGTCAGCCTTGGTGCTATCACTCCCTCCGAGATCCCAATAGCGCACGCGAGATGCTTCAACTGGCACGGCACTAACTTCATGTGCCAGATCTGCGAGCTTAAACAGCCCACCCTCCCGCGGGGCGGGCCGTTGGCGATACAGAGCATTCCAATAGTACGGGCCAATACGTTGCTGGATTTTCCTTAGCTTTTCAATTGGATATCGTTCGGGGCAAAGGGCTTCCCCAACCGCACGATCATCTGGTTCCAGTGTGCAAGTGCGCGGAATCTCTATCGACTTCTCTTCCTTGATCGCCTCCAGAGAGACAATATGCCAGTGCTCTGGCTCTTCCCCTGCCTCCTGAGCTAGAAGCCAGCCGGGAAGGTCTAGCTGATTCCAGCGAGTGGCCTGTAGCACGATGGCGCCTCTCGGTTCTTCACGCGTATAGAACGTTGATGGATACCAATCCTGGTGATCGCGCTGAACCGCTTCGGATAATGCTTCTTTTGCATTCTTAATTGGGTCGTCTATGATGCCGAGATGGAAACCCTTACCCGTGATCGGACCGCCAACGCCAGCAGACCACAGTCCACCGCCCTGATCAGTCTCCCAATGCTTCACTGCTCGAGCTGATTCCCGCATCTCACTGCCACTGCTAAGGTAGTTATCGCGCGCGTTACGGGAGAGAGTGAAAGCCAGTTCAGCGGCGTATGAGTTGATACCCGCCCAACGTTCGGGGAATAGAGTCAGGTAATACGCTGAGAAAAGGCGGGATAACAACTCTGACTTACCGTGTCGAGGCGGGGCGAAGATCATAACTCGGTTTAGTTCTCCTAGCGCCACCCGAATGAGTACGTTAGCGATCTTGATGCAGTGCGGATACCACTTAAAGCGCGGGTTGGCGACCTTGATAAACGCTTGGAAATCCTCAAGACTCGGATTGTTGTTCTTGTTGGCTTGATGTGGCGCGGTGGGCTGCTTCGAGAAGTCGAACCGCTTTATCTGCCATGACGCCGTGCAGAACGGCAAGGTCGCCGGCGGGTTGTTTAATGACGTATTCCCTTTCACGGACTAGCGTCGCCTGCTCCTTTAGCGTGATCAGCGTTTCGGTGAGATAATCAAATAGTAAGGCCTCTAACTGCTCGCCCTTTTTACTTGCAACTACTTGCAACTGCGCGTCTGGAAGTGTCTTCTTCCAGCGGCTAACTACTGAGGCGTCAAGGTTATACTGACTTGCAACTTCCATCACGCCTTGGCCTGCGAGCAGCGCCGCCATAACTTGGGCGCGCACTTCAGGCGAATGGTTCTTGCCGCGCATCGGTTAGGGATTATGCGTTGCTAGGTGAGGAAAAGTAAATAGAGGATTTACGGAGTCATCGTTCCTGCTCCTGTGGTTGGGCGGACTTCTTGCGACACTTAGGACATACTGCATAGTTTTGACTTACCCGTATTAGCCATCCGTCCCGACGAGCCTCTGCGCGACATTGCCCGCCTGTTGCGCCAGTATACTCAACGGGTAAGTAGAGATCGTCGCAGCCGTTAACGCAGTATAAGTGCAGTTGATAGCAACCGACGATACAGGAAATCGGCGGCAGCGGTTGTACCTGTTTCAAACCTGCGCTCATTCTCTCACTCATCCTTCATTGCTCCGGTGCGGGGTGTGACTTACGAGCATCGAACCTGTAACTGTTCGCCCTGCATTCTCGTGGTGATTAGCCCCTTCGCTTGTAACGCGAGAGCTTCAGGAAGGTAACTTCCGTGGCAGTTGAGCCATTCATCAGGCTTCGTGCTTATAGCCCGCATGATGGCCTGTTCGGTTTTAGTCTGTTTCAGTGTGGTTAATTTGTCGAACATTCTCTCATTCCCCTCTCTCACTCCGGCGCGGGTGGCGCGTGTCAATCTTAGTCCAATTGCAATCACAATCTGAGTCCGTACAGGTAAATACCTGTAATCTTCCATTTTCTACCGCCGCTTCAATTTCACTGTAAGAACCAAAGCCAACGCGCCACAAGTGAAAGCGCCATAAGGGATACAGTAATTCAGGGTCGGTCATTTTTCCTCGTTCTGCGATGGTTGGCGCGGTATTAACTTTATCTTCAGGTACTGAATAGAAAGACTTGCGCCACAACGCTTGCCGTTGACGTAATGTGGGCAGGAGTGACGCTCGAATGCCTCAATGTCAAGTAGATCCTCGTCGTCAAACTCATGGCCGTTAAGACAGGCGGCGCTATGGAATACTCTCATTTTTCGCTCACCTATCCTTCCCTCACTGCGTTTCATGGGTTTTCTTTGGTCGTCCGCCTTTGTGACCGTTTGCGCGAGCTGCGTCAGCCTTGCGCTTGGTAGTCGCCTTACCGCCGATCTTGCCACCCTTGCGGCCTATCTCAGCCATATATCGACTCACCTCTTTAGGTACGGTTGCCATAACGTGCGCCACTATAAGCCAAACCGGGATTATCTGTCAATAACTTTTGTCTAGAATAATTTTCTAACTATTTTCACTTACCCTATTGACAGAAACCTAAAGCGGGTTTATATTGGTGCCCGCTTCGATGAAAGGGGCTTGGAAACGAGATGGATAACGAACAACAAAGAGATTTCACAGAGGAACAATACAACAACCGCCTGATGCAAGACTACGCAGAAGTCGGCTACGAACACGCGCAAGGCGGAATGTCGAGATACGCCGCGAAACGATGGTGCAAGGTTTCGACAACGCTCGCGCAGGAACGAGATTACTGGCAAGGATTCGCGGCAGGTGAAAAAGCGCGAGCATAGTCCCAATTGTTTGCTGAAGGGAGATTGAAGATGATGACATACCAACTAATCGTAATGGCATTTGACGGCGATTACCAAACTGAGTCACCACAATTTGAAAACACTGACGACGCCTGGAGCTACGCAAACGATCTAGGCTCAAAATGGTACTTCTACCCGTTCCACTTTGTAATTGATCAGGCGGGCGAAGTCGTATCCGCACCGGAGCTAATGTCTCACCTTGAAGGGCTAACAATTGAAGATCTGGCCGCGCACTTCAAGGGGATTTCAGAGACGCCGGACGCGCAGAATGTCAACGCGGAAGAGTTTGCATTCATGGTCTAACAATTGACACAAAAGAGGAGATAGAGATGATGTGCACAGACTTACGACCAATTGAGGAAATCTACACAGATCGTTATATGGCGTTGTCCACAATGCCGAAGTCCTTGAGCGATTGCCTGTATCTTGCGAAGTACGAAAACGGCAGATTTATTAACGACTCATGGCTGCGGATGACAAAGGAAGAACGCGACCTGATTGATAGCTGGCTTGTTGAGATAGAACACCCGCTGGCTTATCAACCGGGAACGCAGCAATCGCGCATTGTAGCACTAGTGCGGGAGTTTGGAGCCTGACGCACTCACCACCAACCACGAAGGGAGTTGATAGAAGTGACGACACTACACGAATCTCTAGATGAACTAGCAAGACTTAAAGCTGAGCGCAAGTGGGTAGGCAAGAAAGTGTACATCACGAAGGGTTACTATCAAGGTCACTTCGGAGTAGTTGCTAGCGTTGAAGATACTAACTCCTTCATCGTGCGTGGCGGCACCCTGAATACGCTGGAGCCGTTGATTTGCCGGGACGAACTCAGGCTGGCACGAAACACGGATTTGACGACTAACAACTAACCAAAAAGGAGTTACTGACAATGCCATACATAGACTCAAAAGACGTTGCTCTCATACGCAAAGCTATCCGCGCTGCACTGTCTAATTACAAAGTTAGTGTCACTCGGCGTCATAGCTCATCCGTTGAAGTCGCGCTGCTCAGTGGTCCTATCGTTGGCGTCGATCACGTCAATGTGTACTGGTACAAAGAACACCTTGGACCAGAGAAGCTGGATCGACCGGACGCCATCGCTGTTATCGAGAAGATCATCGCTGAGATTTTCAAAGTGCACAAGCCGCAGACGTTAGTTGAAGACAGCGACTACGGCACTGTGCCGACGTTCTACTATGACGTGAGTTTTGGAAAGTGGGATCAGCCGTACGTCTGCACCGACCCTGATGCTGCGGATCGATTGGAGATTCAGCAAGAGTTTAGAAAGATCGACCGCTGGCACGAGCAGGAGAGACGCAGGGCTGAATTTCGCCGTGAGCGTGAAGGGCTGAGGCTTGTTAGCTGAAGGAGAAGACGAGAGGGGCGCGGTAATGAACTGTGAGCACGACGGGCAAAAGCGGGAACCGGGCCGTGAGGAAACCGACGCAGACATTTTCAACGTAGGCTGTATCGAGTGGGTTTGCAGCCGCTGCGATAAATACGAGATTCGCTACACCAACATGCAACGAACGGAGAAAGCGAATGACTGAAGAACTAACACGAGAAAATCTGATGATCGCGTCCGAACTGGACGATGATGAATTTGATGACCTGTACGAACGAATGCTGAGACTTATTCGTAACTACGGCACCATCGGCGTGGAGAACATGCTGAAGTATCTCGATCAGGAGTTGACTGCCGGACGTGAGGAGATTGAGTGAATAACAACATCAGACAGCAACCGCCAAAGTCGAATCCTTACACCGCAGATGATGTAAGCTCAGCGCTCGCACAAGCTCAATACGACGGGTATCTACCGCGCTGCGTTCACAATGGCTGTCTCATGGACTGGTCAGGAGAACGACTCGAACCACCCTGCGGTTGTCGTCTCTCCTTCCGCAACTCCGGCGACGAACTGCGCTACTCGAAAGCGTGTAGTGACAATCGTTGCTCAGGCTGTGAGTGGGATGTAAATGATTGTGATTGCGCGCATCACGAGGAAAGGGAACGACAATGAAGGTTGATTACGAATTGCAAAAGATTAACTGCCGCGATTGTCGCGGAACGGGACAAAGCCGCAATGGGCCAGACTTGCGCTGTGAATACTGCGGCGGCAACGGGTGGGTCGAAACCTACAGCGCGCGGCGGCAGCGACTGACTCAACCCGCGCCGGAGACTGGCGAGGAGTGGCGCTACGACGAAACGCACGGCGCTCACGTCGCTATAGACGATAAGTTCCAACTGCGAGCGCACTGGAAAGGTACAGCGGGAAGTGCGGAGGTCAAAGCGATCATGCAGCAGATCATCTCAGACCATCGCGCCGTGCCGTTGCTGCGCGATACTCTGCAACTGGTCCGACGATTACTCGTGAATCAGCAAAGTTGCGAGCAGTCGCTGTGCTGTAGCTGTGAAGACACACGTCAGACAGTGATGGAGTCAATAGTAGCAGTCCTCGCCACTGTGGGCCGGGAGGGGGAGAAATGATCAGAGCCTGGTTTGAAACACCGACTTTTACCTTTGAGGCGTTTGCGGAAACTTGCGAAGAAGTTGACAAAGTTATAGCTGCGGCCTGGAAAATTCACGCCAGTCAGACAGGTGCCGATGAGGATTATACCTGGAAGTACGAACAGGACATCCAGTATACCGAGATTTGTTCAGGCCAGTGCTTCCGAGATGGCGAATTGCTACTAACCTCGGAGACAGGTTAATGGGCAAGATCTTAGTTGGGTGTGAATTTTCAGGAACCGTGAGAGACGCATTTCGTGCGCGAGGTCACGACGCCTGGTCATGTGATCTGCTTCCATCGGAGAAACCTGGACCGCATCTGCAATGTGACATTTTCACCGTGTTGGATCAGGGTTGGGATTTGTTAATTTTTCACTGGCCCTGTACTTATCTGACTCGCGCCCAGGCGGGCTGGTTCTTCAATCGTCCGAAGAAGCCGAAGTCGCATATTCTCTACGGCTACCCGCGTTATCGGGCCATGCGACAATCAGCGAGGAGTTTTCGGAGACTGCTCAACTCCCCGATCCCGCGCATCGTTGGCGAGAATCCGATCCCTTATCGAGACGCGCGGCTGATCATGGGTGAGCCGACACAGACAGTGCAGCCTTACCAGTTCGGACATCCCGAGCGTAAAGCAACCTGCCTGTGGCTCAGAAACCTGCCACCATTGCAACCGACTGACATCGTGGATCTACCGGAGAAGAAATCAGAAGCGCAACGGCTCCATCACCTGCCGCAATCACCGAACAGGTGGAGAGAACGCAGCCGTACTTTCCAGGGAATAGCCGAAGCTTTCGCAGATCAATGGGGGTCTTTACTATGATCGGAAATACGTATTATCGATTAACGGTAGAATCTTTTAGCCACCGCGACCAGCGGCAGCGAAAGCATTACCGTTGCAGGTGTCAGTGCGGAAACGTAAAAACGGTTCAAGGCTCATTGCTGACCAGTGGCAATACTAAAAGTTGCGGCTGTCTCGGGGCAGAAGTTCGCTGCTCTCTTACCAAACTACCCAACAACGGTTGTGTTATCAATCACTTAATCCTCCAATACAAGCGCCACGCCCGCTCCAGGGGCTATAGCTTCAATCTTAGCCGAGAAATGTTTGACTCTCTTGTTCGCCAGGCATGCCACTATTGCGGGGTACCACCATCAAACCTTAAGAGAACCAAGAACTGCAAAGAAGGTTTCCTGTACAGCGGATTGGATCGTAAAGATCCTGAGCGTGGTTACGAGCGGGGTAACACGGTTCCTTGCTGCGCGATGTGTAATCAGGCAAAGCGTAACTTTACCGAACGGGTCTTCCTAGGCTGGATAAGACGAGTCGCTACCTACCAAGACGCAATGGCCGAACAATGGGGCAGCTTAATCTGAAAGGAGACAAATCAAATGATCCCCCCACTCCCCCAAACCGCTCAGACTGACGATTGACGATCAAATCGAGACTCGCACCTATCAGACTAAACAATCCATGCGCTTCCCCGTGGATGAGGAGACGACTAAGAGATTAAAGGCTGTGATCGTGTCAGGTTCTTATGTTCCTTTGTGGCGCAGAATTCTGAGGAAACTACAACTTTTACCCCGTGGTATGAGATTGCGGGGATTCTGAATTCTTTTGCGGAGCGAGATTGTATGCCATGAGCGCTATTTCAGGTTTGAGACTCAGCCTTAGTTGTCTAGCGGAGTTTCACCGCCACCATTTGACCGGGTTCCGAAGTTGTCACCGAGCGCCCGGAATTCAGCTTTTGTCCGCCACGTCCCTCGTGGCCTTTCAAACCGCCGTCCCTTGTACGGCGCACATTAGGCAGTCTGATTTTATTCGGTACTCAGACTCTTGAAGAACCGTGCGTCCCGTGTTATATTATTGCCTGTCAACGGAATCGCATTGCTCCGCTAAGGGTAATGAGATCAAAGGGCCGCGAGAACCTAAACCAGTCTCCGGCCCTTTTGTTATACCTGCCTGATTTTCGTTTTTCAACGTGACTATTTGCAACACTGTGGCGTAAAAGCAACACTCACGCTCACCCCGAAAATAGTTCTAACTATTTCGCTCAGACCTATTGACATGTCGATATAGTTGATGTATCCTGCTCTCACCTTAGCAAACAGGAGCAAAGCAAATGTCAATCACAATTAAAAACAAAGATGGCAAGACGGTGTTGCACAGGGTTGCTAGAACCTCGCGCGGTTTCAATCGCAAGCAGCGACAAGAAATCGCAGCGGTCAGGTTGGCGCTGGCGTTAGATCCGCACTGGACACGGGAGGGTGTTAAATGAGCACGCAACAACTGAAGATGCAGCAAGTAAACGGCCCGATCCCATACGTCGCTCAATGGAAGAATGAACCAAAGACCTACGACCCGCGTACCGAGGGTTACTTCGCAGTGGTTAACCTGAGCGGACACAAGATCGATCTTGGCGTCAGCGAGCGGGGCTATCAAGTATCCCTTTCACTTTCTTACGGCGATGTAGGAACGCCACGAGCGACATTGGATCAGGCCGTTGCTGAAATGGCGGTAACAATCGCTCGCTTCCCTAATGCCCAGCCCTATCTATCAATCGTTAAACTGCCGTGCGTCTTTTCCACGCGGGACGGCTGGATCGAGATCGACTACTCGATTCCGATGGATCTTCTTCACGAGGCGATCGATGCCGCTGATAGGGATAGGCGCTTTGGAGATGACTACGAGCGCTTTTGGACAACCAGCTTTGAGCGAAGGCACGGACTGCGCATTTGAAACGAAAGGCAATAAATCATGCAACTAATCACTTTTACACCTCCAGACAAACATCTTTGGATCGGGCAAGCCGAGCGCCTTCGCTGCGAGGTTTACACGGATGGCATTGGCGGTATGGCAATTACGGGCGACAAGTTTGCAATCCATCAGATCGTTGATCGGCTAGTTGAAGATGGAATCACGTTTCAGAAGTTCGTTAGCCTGGAAGGGAGATTACAGTCAACGTGAGCAGTACATCAGAATGCATATTTCACCGGTGCGACTTGCGGTACGAAGACGATGTGGCTATCTGTAACTTTTGCAATACGACCATCCCGATTGATGACGAATACGCTGCGCTGCCCGAATTCACGTTCGATCAGTTCGCCGTGTTGACGCGCACTCATACGGCAATGATGGATCAGGCAAGCGCACGCACTCAGAAGATTCTAGATCGAATGAAACATCGCGGCTTCCTGAAATCAGCAGACGAATACGGCGCGGTCATCGAATACAACAATGCCTGCCACTGTCATCCCAAGTTTAATGAATTCACAATCCCTGCCGATTGGTTATTTGCGGAAGATTGGGAGGCGAAGGTTGACAAATACATGGCTGACCTTGAAGCGAAACGACTGGCAGCGGAAGCTGAGATCGACAAACTACGAGAGGCGCAGGAGCGCAAAGATTTAGCGCGACTACAGGCGAAGTACACGACATGACAGCGATCACCTTAAAACAACTCCATTGTCTCCGCTGTGGTCATCACTGGTGGCCGCGCACAACCGAAACGCCGCGCACTTGTGCAAAATGCAATAACCCTTATTGGGATCGACCGCGAACGAAACGCAACACGAAGCCAGGGCCAAAGAACGGAGCGAAGAAATGAGCGAGAGCAAATCAAGTTCAAGTGGTGCAGGGTGCGGGATATTCTCCGCTGGCAGTGTAGTGGCCTTCATTATCTCGTGGAAGCTGTGACATTCGTTCTGGTGGGCGTTGTTAGCCGCTGTTTTCGGATGGGGTTATGTACTTTATGCGGCAATCTACTACTTAGAGCAAATCAAGGCGTGGCTCGGTTGAGTTGTCGCACTCCCCCGCGTCAGGAAAGGTTGAGAGAATGTCTGCAAAGCTGTACACGTTCCGACTAACGGAAATGGAGGCCAAGGTTGCCGGAGACGCACTAGCGGCAGCACTGGCTGGGCCAACGGATGATAGTTCCGACTTCGGATGGTCTAAAGCTGAATGCAATGCCGCGATACGAGCCGAGGAGAAGTTGAGCATTTCCGAGACGCCGGAATTTGCAGAGCAAGTTAGAAAGCAAGGCGGCGGTAAAGGTTGAGAGAGGAGAGTTGAGTGATGGCTAAGTTCAGGAAGAAGCCCCGGACGCAGACTGAACCTGATGTGCGGCTCTTGCATTGCTCAACGCATTGAGCGGTTGAGCGGCTTCGACTACTACGACATCTATCACGGCTCTAAGTACGGCGATAAAGTGGGCGCCCTGGAATGCGAACTAAGCCAAGCACGTGAATCAAACACCACCACTCCCTGCGATGCTGCAAGGGAAAGGGATAACCAAAATGGCTGATTACCGTGTCGTAATAAACGAGGTTCAAAAGGGCGTAAGAGCTTGTCCAACGTGCCAGCGAACAGAAGCAGGACACGATTGGCCTAACTGCATGAACTTCCCTCCCACTGCGCCTGCTGAGAGTGGAGAAGTAGATCGGTTGCGGGAACAGTTTGAACTACTGGACGACCCTGACGGTCTGTACACCGAAACGAAGACGAGGATCGAAGCAATGGCCCGCGCCAAAGCTATCGCTGAGTGCGTCGAGAAAATAAACTCAATGCGCGGCGCGGAATATAACTCCGAATTCGGCACAATGACAGGAGTTGTCGAAGGCGGTTACATCGATAAAGTCGCAGCGGTTGAGTTGCTGCAATCACTCGCCAAAGGAGAGGGAGAGGACGGCGACAACGCGCGTAAGAAGCTCCAGCATTTGGTTGCGACCTGTAACGACGTTTACATCGTCTACGATTACGATGAGCGCCGCCGACGCAGGATTCGCGGTCTGAAGGCAATGAGGGGCGACGGAATAATTCCTCTGCGCCATCCGCAGGAGTTTGCGGATACGCTGCTCAAGGTGATTGCAGACTGCGACAGGTACAACGCATCGCTCGCCCCGCTCACCGCCCGGAAGGAGAAAGAGGGAGAATCTGATGTCACTGAGTAAACGAATGCAAGACGATCTAAATCGAGAATTTGAACCTCGATACGATGAAGAAGTTGAGCAATGGCCTTCCGACCAGGAATTAGCCGACGACGAGAACTGCGATGCCTAAAGACACGCTCTTAATCAACATGGATGACGCCGCCGCAAAGCGCGAGCTGATGATCCAAATCGGACGACTCTCCGGGCTTTACGAGGTCTACATCAAGCCTCGGAAACGCACTCGGTCATTGGACCAGAACGCTTATTACTTTGCCGCCGTGGTGACTCCGTTTCGTGACTGGCTTCGGGAAAACTATGGCGACTCTCGTATATCAACTGACGAAGCTCACGAGATGCTAAAAGTTAAAATCTTAGGTCTCACTGAAAAACAAATTCCAAATTCAAGCGAGACCATGACCATCATTCCCCGGTCCAAAACTTTAACCGTCGAGGAGTTTAGTGAGTATATCGAGAAAGCAGCCGCTTGGCTGGCCGAGTTTTGCAATATCATCGTGCTTTCATCTGAAGCATTTTACGAAGCGGAACCACCAGCAAGAAAGAAGACAGCATGAAATTATTTCAAGTTCTCTACGATGGAGCGTCAAGGCCAATCATTCAGACACCGACTGGACGCTGGCTCAGTCTCAGTCAATTCGACAAGGGGCGCTGGCAACCCTACGACCGTGAAGATAGCGACTGCAAGATAATAACCGAAACGCTTAACTGGGTTCTTATTCACGCTCCTGAAATCGTCAAAGAATGGGAGAACGAATAATGCTTGATCCTATTGAAGAAATACTTTTCAAACATCTGATAGCTGAGCGCCAAAAAGAAGAACGGGCACCGTCGTTACTCCCCGACAAGCCCCACGCCAACGCTTCATCTGCCGGGGGATGCGCCCGCGCTATCGGTTTCCGTGTCGCCGGAGTCGAATCATCAAATCCGATTACCGGGGACGCGCTGTTTAACTTTTCAATAGGCGATCAAATCCACGATACAATCCAAACCGCCATGCTGGCCGCAATCCCAGGCGCAGAAAAAGAAATCAACGGCGTCATTGAAGACTTCATAACCTGTCGCGCCGACCTGAAATACCCCGCTGCCGATGGTGAAATGGTCTGCACGGAAATTAAGTCCGTCTCTGACTTCGCCTACAAACTAGCTACCGGAGCCAAGCTAAAATCAAACGGACAATGGAATAAGAAAGATCAAAAAGCGGAAGGCCCAAAACGTGAACACATTCTACAAGTCGGCATCTCCGCGAAGTCTATCGGCGCGGCCTATCTCTGTATTGTTTACACCCGAAAAACCGCCGCAAAAGATGAGCCGATTATAGCCGAGTGGCGCTTTAGAATCAATGAGTTAAATGATAAAATCGACGCTGAAATTGCACGTCTGAAAGAGATTGTTCAACTCGTAATTAGCGGAAAATTACCGCCGCGAGAGTACGAAGGAAATACGATCTTTGAACCACTAAAAACGCGGTGGCCCTGCTCGTACTGCGGCTATCTAACTGCCTGCTCCAAAATAGAATCAGGCGTAATTCCCTTAAACCCAAGCGAGCCTTTGTAATCCAGCTCGCCCCTAAAACAAGAAAGGAATCCATATGGCACTCGAAGACTTTGACGGTGGAAACGGAATCTACTTGAAGCTGAAACACGGCTACCTATGCCAAGAATCCAAAACTGAAAAGGAAGGATGGAAAAAGGTCGAGGGCGAATTCGATGGCACTCCCTATAAAAAGTGGATTCGGCCTTACAAATCAGTCAGCGGCTACATAGATAAGATCGAACGCTACGATAGAGAGTTTAGCGGTCGTAAGATACGCGGCTGGAATATCACGATCACAGATGGTGAGGCCCACTACGTACTGGATATCCCTTTCTCCAGCGTGAAAGTAAATTCTCGATGGATGAAACTCGCAGAGAGTATCGACTACAACAAACCTGTCCATATTTCCGGCTGGCTAGACAAGAAATCAGACTCAATGGCAATTAACATCCAACAGGACGGCGTAACAGTTCCCCAGAAATACACCCGAGAAGACCCTGGCGAAATGCCGGAGCCGATTCAGAGGTCAAGCGGCAAGTGGGATTACGGGGCTCAAGAAGACTTTCTCGTGGAACGCTTACTAAAGTTCGTTATCCCCAATGTGGAACTGATCGCCGCAAAACGCAACGAAGGAAAGCCCGCTGAGCAACCGAAGGAACCCGAGTCAGGAACTACCGAAAGCAACGGGCTGGAAAACGATTACAGCGAAAGCGACAGTCCAATGCGAGACATTCAGAGATCAGTTACCGCACTCGCCGGAACCAAAGTTGTGAACGGTGCTGGTGAGAGTGAAATCCTAAAGGAGTATTTCGGGACGGATAAGTGGACCGAAGTTGAAATGCTGCCAGAGGGATTACTAAAAGCAATGGCAGCAAAACTGGATAACCTGATCCCGTTCTAAGAACAAAGAAGCCTGCCAGTTAAGACCGACGTTAATTCGCCGTGCTTCCAAATGGGAAGGGTCACAAACGGACGCTCTTGTCAGGCAGGCTTCAATGCTTTACACCCAAAGGGATTGAATGATAGCACAAAACACGAACGCCCCGCCAATTTCTTGACGAGGCGAGCATGTGTTCACGATTGGCTCGTCCGTGCGGGTTGAGCTAAACGCAGCGTAACACAAAATAAGTGTTGCGACAAATACAAAATCATCTTAATATCGTCACGTTCATGGTTGACTTGCCTGCGCATCTTACCTGATAGCCTCTCAAGCCAATCAAAAATTCAACCTGACGATATTTACCGAACTAAAAGGATCGTCCGTGTCCGTGGACTCTTTCCGCATCATTGCCAGTTGGTCAGCCCTCGCCGATAAAGCTGCGTCAAGCCAGCCTGTAAGCGGGAGTAACCGGAGAAACAGCCGTAGGCATTGCTCTGGCTCTGTCGGATTGCGCTTGGAGACAGCACGTTAATAAACGCGGGAGCACTGAACAAGCGATTGTACCGCGTCGGCCATGCCAGCTAAGGTAAACGCCCCTCGGTGAGTCGAGGCAAGCGGCTGACAAACCCGTCCAAGATAAACACAAGCGTATCGCTCAGAACTCAGCGGGGACACGCGTGTAAATCCGATCCTTTTCACGGTGGATTTACTGCGTCCAACTCGAATCTAACAAGGACAGTTAGCAGCATGACCGCCAAAATTATATACGAAGGACAGCCGTGCAAGCGTTGCCAAACTCCGGTAATTAAGAGAACACATAAGGCAAACTGGAAACCTAAGCCGGAGCAGCCTTACTACTTTGATTATTGGTTTGCCTGTCCGAATAAGAAGTGTAGGACAATCTATCTTGTGGAGATAGCGAAAAGATGGTTAAAGGCAGCGCCAGAAGACGAATCTTACGTTGCGTTCAATTTCGCTACAGAAGGCTTGTAAATCTGACGCAGCCTGTGGAAAACCCAATAAGCAACAGCGAAGGAGTAGAGTATGAGCAGACATGGTTACAGTGACGACATAGACGAATGGGCGTTAATTAAATGGCGTGGTCAGGTTGCTTCGGCAATGCGCGGGAAAACGGGGCCAACAATTATTGATTGATTTGGTCAAGGCGCTAGACGCCATGCCGGAAAAGGCGCTGATAGCCGAGGAGTTAATTACCGCTGAAGGCGAGGTTTGCGCGCTGGGTGCAGTTGGACTCCAGCGGGGCATGTTGATGGATGGGCTTGACCCTGAAGATTCCGAGCGGGTAGCAAAAGCATTTGATATTGCTGAGCAGTTAGCTCGTGAAATCACTTACGTTAATGATGAGGGTGGCAGGGGATGGCGGCAGGGGATGGCGACAGAATGAGACTCCCGAGGCGCGATGGTTAAGAGTGCGGGAATGGGCCATGAGCCATATCTTACCCGTACCCAACGATGCCGTAAAGATGTAACTCTCATTACAGGCCGGAATCCCCCTATGCCACGAAAAGGACAACCACGTGACCGCAACCTCGACTGTGAAAACGTCAAGGCTTATCGCGAGATCGTGCATTTGCAACTGAACTACTTACAAAGGGAATACGTGGTGAAAAATGTTAGTTGCTGTGAGCGCGGTCAGGCATTGTGGAGATCCACGCTGACTGAATTCATGCTCGAAGGGAAGAACCCGCGCAACGTGGTCTACATGGTGAAGATTTGGGAGAACTTGTTCTTCAGCAATCCTGAAATACGATTTACTCAATGGCAACCAAACGGGAACGGCAATGCAAAGTTTTAGCGAACTAAGCGACAAGACCAAAAAGAAGGTCGGCAAGTTAGCGTGGCCCAAAGGGGCAATTCTGTATTGCGGCACGTGTCCACGACGCAGCGAGAAGACTCCTGAGCAGATGGAAAAGTTTTTGAGCAGTTGGCCCAAGTGTCCGCAATGTGGTACTCCGGCGCAGGTAAAGCCGTTATGAAAAAGGAAACCCCTCGTGAGCGTGTAGAGTCCTTCATTGCCCGTCGTCGTGAAAATGTCGGAGGGTTTACCTCAGAGGGTTTAGCACCTGATGGATATGTAGAAGTCAGGTTTGAGAAAGCAACATTTTATACACCACTAGAGGATCGAGTGGTTTACCGGGGCGACGTGGATTACGAGCGACCACCGTTGAAAGTACAGGTTAAATCATCATGAGCAACAAAACAACGAAAGAGATCGCAGAAACTATCACGTCCAAGGTTGCCTTGATATGCGGTTGCGCGTGGGAATCGTGTACAGCCACGCGCACGGCCACTGCCAAGGCCATCGACGACGCGCTAACTGTCGAACGAGAACGTGCCGCCAAGATAGCGGAGGCTATGCGTCCCAGTGGAGGTCGGCAATGGACGGATGAGCAACGGACCTGCTTTAACGCGCTCACGGATTGTGCTGCAAATATCCGAGCGGGGATCGAGCCGTGAAAGCACATCAACGCTATAAACAGGTATTCGATTTCATCTGCGCTTACTCGGCCAGCAACCACGAGGCTCCAACCATGACGGAGATCGGGCGGCATGTCGGCCTACGTTCTACCCAGAGCATCCACGATATCCTGACAGCCCTGGAGAACTTAGGTTTAATCCGTCGCACTCGTAAGTGGAGAGGAATCGAGATTGTAAAGTGAAACGCTCCGGGTTCACGCCTAAGAGTACATGGAAATGGCTCCAGCGCGGCGGCAAGCTGCGACCTCTCGGTAAGAAAGGCAAAACGTGGAAAGCCAAACGCGACGAACTCAAGATGCTGCATGAAACCATCGGCATTACGACTTGCGAGCTGCGTTACGAAGGATGCGCCGTTGATAATTATCTCGGATTCGCTCACGCCGCCAAACGCAGGAAGTTATCCGCCGACGACTTGGGCCACGTAATTCTTTGTTGCAACTTTTGTCATCAACAAATTGAGTTCCTACCGCCTGAACAGATGAAATTTATTGTTGATTCCACCATTAAAAACCGGAATGCCATGATACAATAGAGCGTGACTAATAGAACCAACAATCCCGATACTGGACGTTCACGCGCTCGTGTCCGATACCCAAACCTTGGCCCATGTGAAAAGTGCAAGAAAAAGCAGGCCACAGACCGTCACCACAGAGACGGAGATACGTTTAATAATGATCGGGCTAATATAGAATTTCTGTGCCGACGCTGCCATATGGTCGAGGATGGCAGGCTCCAAGCATTAATTGAACTGCCACGTCCGCCGTGGGCCACCGAACGGCCCTGCGTTAATTGCGGAAACTTAGTCAAGGTCTTACGGCGAGGGCGCTGCCATCGTTGCAATGAATCACTTAGACGGAACGGCGTGGAATGGGTGCCCGACAACGATCGCCGTTTTGGGAAACGAGCGCCGGAGCATTTTTGTAATAACTGCAAGAGGCGCGTTGAAACTGGATGGTCTAAGGGGCGTTGCCCTGCCTGTCGGTTGTACTTTGCCGCGCATGGTAAAGAACGGCCCATGAAGGAGAACAAGTGTCGGGAAAGAGAGTCGATGCTAACCAATCTTTAATCGTGAAACAGCTTCGCGCTATTGGAGCCACCGTCCAGAGCCTCGCAGATCTCGGCAAGGGTGTTCCTGATCTCCTGGTCGGCTGGCGCGGCAAGAACTGGCTCATGGAAATCAAAGATTGGAAACAGCCACCCAGTAAACGTAGGCTCACGCCGGACGAAAAGAAGTGGCACCAGTCATGGAACGGTCAGGTGCATGTAGTAGAAACCTTTGATGAAGCTATGAAAATAATCTCTTGACCTCTTGTTGTAGTTGTTGTAAGCTGCGGCGTATGAAGAAACTTCTGGAATGCAAGATCTGTGGTCATAGCTGGCGCACGCGAAAAGAGGGTGGAAAGCCGCTACGCTGTCCGAATCAGTTATGTCAATCACCACACTGGGAAAAAGGTAAACGCAAATGACTTACCGTGAAAACGCACAGGACGAAACTAAAGAACTGGCCGATTATCTCAGGGGTTTTGGTGATGCAATGCAGAATCCAAAACTGTCACGCGCCGCAGAGTGGATGGAGAAGCTTTCGTGGAATGTATGCGGGCAGGGCTATGTCGGATGTAGGGGTGGACACGATTGCGGCTCAGATCATAAATAGTTTACGTGGGGGAGCCGGACGGTTGTTCACGCAACAGGGGCACGTCCGGCTCTCTCCGAGGGTAATATGAATACAAAAAGCCAAGCGCAGGAAATCTACGGGTACCTTTCGTCGGGTAAGTCGCTTACGCCGCTCGAAGCACTGGAAAAGTTCGGGTGCTTTAGACTTGGTGCCCGCATCTACGATCTAAAACAAGCCGATCATAAAATCGAGACTGTCATAGTCGAGAAGAACGGCAAAAGATTCGCAAGCTACAAATTGGAGAAATGAAATGGGCTTAGTTACATGTGACGACCACGACAACAAATCAAATTCACCGCACTGGCAGGAAATCACACCAAGCAATGAACCGCTGGAAATCTCACTAACGATGACCGAGCGTGAACAGTTGGCCCAACAGGTTGCGGGAGATAATTACGGTCTCTTACTGGAGCCTTCCGATAGTCGGGCGTACCAGCCCGGAAGACTTCACATTGATGAGCGGCGGGCTTTTGATGCCGGATGGGAAGCAGCGAAGGTTTATTACGGCCATCAAAAATGACCACCTTTGATCGCAAAGAACTGACTTCTGAGCTTGCCTTACTGGTAGCGATTGCAGGCCAGAAGAATGTCATCCCAGCGCTCTCAACGGTTCGGCTTGAGATTCGTGGCGGTGACGAGACCGCGTCCCTACTGGCTTACAACTCAAATATAGCTCTTTTTACTGACATTTCCGCTGAAGGTGAAGACTGGAACGGCTGTATTCCTGCCCGCCAGCTTTACGATCTAATGCGCCTTGCTTCCAACGTTGAGAAGGTTACGCTAATGCCACAAGGTTCGACGGTGCAAATAACATGGGGCCGCTCGCGCCACAGATTGCCTGTGACTAACTTTTCTGTCTTCCCTGAGGTATCCGGCCCGGTAGCTGAAAACGAGCGCCTGACGGTCAGGACTGAGGATTTTACCACTGCCCTTGAGCGTGTACTGCCCTGTGCTGCCCGAGAAGACTCGAATACATGGATGGTTCAGGGAATCAAACTGGAAGCCAAGGACGGGGAATTAAAGCTGATTGGGACAAACACGCACAGGCTGGGTGTAATAACAATTCCGGCAGAGGGAAATCTGGACGTATTCGTGCCCCTGGAAGCCGCTCAGTTGCTACCCAAATTCAAATCCGAAGAAGTATCGATCTGGCATGACGGAAAGCAGGTTTCTTTTAGTTTCGGGAGACGAACGCTGATTTCACGATTGATGACGGGCACGTTTCCAAACTGGCAAGCATTTATGCCGAAGTACTTACCTTTGAGCGCCACGCTTTCCACGACAGAGATGATTAACGCTCTCAGGCGAGCTGACGTGACGCGAGACGAGACCTTCAAACCCGGAGTCGGGCGAATTCTTCTGGGAGTGGTCTTAATCTTCGGCAAGGACGAGCTGGTAATCGACACAAAGCACAGCACGCATGGAAGATCAGAAGAGTCGATACCAGTAAGTTCAAACTTGAACGGTGACTTGATCTACATGGGCATCAACCCTGACTACGTGATGGATTTCTTAAGGACGGCAGGAGCGACCACAGAATGCAATCTGAAGGACGGGAAATCGGTGCTGAGACTGACGGACGGGAGCAAGTTCGAGTACGTGGTGGTGCCGCAAGTTCTCAAGTAGATCAGTGGACTCCTGCTCGAATAGCGGCGCTGGAGTGCGGAGAGTGACGAATGATAATCGCAGTTGACTTTGATGGCACCTTAGTTGATCACGTCTTTCCTGAAATCGGAGAGCCAGTACCAGGTGCGTTCGACTGGCTGAAACGGTTCAAGGAAGCAGGGGCGATATTGATTCTGTACACAATGCGCGCGGACGAGCGTGGTAGTAAGTCAGTTGAGATGTTCCCCGGCGAGCGCAAATTTCTCTCCGAAGCCGTGGAGTTTTGTCGCTCGCACGGAGTCGAGTTCGACGCGCTGAATCGCAACCCGACACAGGACGAATGGACTTCATCACCGAAGGCTTACGCTCACGTCTACATCGACGACGCGGCGTTTGGATGTCCGCTGAATCCGCCTACCAACGGCGGGCGTTGTACGGTCAACTGGGACGTGGTTGGACCCGCAGTGCTGGCGTTGATTGAAAAGAATGAATTGGAAGTAATCATTGCGCGAGAGAAAGCGGCTATTGAGGCGAATCGCACCCCGACCGTAAATCCCGCGAACGGAGAATGAAGTAATGGCAGAAGTTTTAGAAACGGGTGCGTCTTACGTGGTGGGCTTTATGTTCAGTCCGTCAGAGATGACTGTCCTGCTAATCAATAAGAATCGTCCAACGTGGCAAAAGGGAAAACTCAACGGCATTGGCGGACGTGTCGAGAATGGCGAGACGGCGGCACAGGCAATGCGGCGTGAGTGTATTGAGGAAGTTGGACTGGACGTTGATTCGTGGCGACAGTTCTGCACGTTGAGTGATGAGCGCGGCTGGAAGATTCACTTTCTGTCAGCGGTTGGCCCAGTGATGAACGCAAGCGCAATGACTGATGAGAAACCGGAGGTCGTGCAAGTCCACGCGCTCCCGTTCAACGTCATCCCGAATTTGAAGTGGCTGATTCCAATGGCCCTCAGCATGAGATTTGAACGAATTTCCGGCTTTGATATCAGGGAAGTTGCGGGCCGGATTTGAGTGAGCGGAGGATGAAGTGAGCAAGACTAAGAAGATGTACGTTGCCAGCGACGTAGAGATCTACGGACTGCTGAAATCTTTAGTAGAAGACGAAGGCTACGACATTCATGCTGCGGCTGATCGGCTGCGAGGTGAGATCGATGAGGCCGAAATTGAATACGAGAACAAGGACGACGAATGACTCCCACCCCTTCACCAAAGCTCGGCATTGCAATCGACTACAGTGAATGGCGGTTGCTGCTGCGAGAGTTTATCGACGAAGTCGCCGGAGCCGATGCAGATCTCAAAGTCACGATGGAATGGACAATGGAGACGTGGTTGCAGTGGCTGAAGAGGAAGCGCGAATCACCCACTGACAACAACATCCTAACATTCAGAATTGAGAAGTTCCAATGATTGAAAAGCAATCTTCTCAGGCTACGCACGAGATTAAATCCTCTACGTTAACGCCTGAAGCCGCTCGGCACGGCTAAGAATAACTTGAGCACTGACATGATCACGATCAGCAGACAGTCCGCAGTTAAGACACAGATGCCAGCGTTGGCTCAATGTCTTTTTAACATCGACCCCACAAGTACAAGTCTGCGACGTGCCGCGAGGATCTACTTTCACCAGCACTCTACCAGCGTCCTCCGCTTTGTAGGTAAGCATATAAAGAAAGTTAGACCATCCAGCATCACGCACAAATTTGGCAAGCCTTCCCGCCGCCAGTCCCTTTACGTTCAGAGCTTCAATAGCAATCAGTCCGTATTGATTGACAATCTTTCGCGATTCTCTGTGATGAAAGTCGCCCCTCTGGTTACGAACATTACCGTGAAAGCGTTGGAGCGTCAACGCCGCTTTTCGCCTGCGATTCGATCCTTTCTTTCGGCGCGCAACTTGACGTTGCAAGCGTCTGAGCTTAGCTTGCGAGACTTGATACCATCGTGGATTGTTAATAGTCGTGCCGTTGCTCAGCGTGGCGAAAGAAGACAATCCGACATCTACGCCGATAGTCGCGGGACTGAACGGCAACGGTTCCGGCTCATACGCGACTGCAAAAATAGCAAACCATCGATCTGCCTCTCGTTTTACTGTGAGAGTTTTAATCTTTCCTGTGAGCGGTCTTGTCAGGCGGATCTTAACCATTCCGATTTTCGACAATCTCAACTTACCGCCCTGCAACGGATCTCTGACTTGTCGGAACGTAAGACTGTCGTATCTACGTATGGAGCGAAAGCGCGGATAGCCGCATTTTTCTCTACGCTTTACTCTCCGAAAAAACGCCCTGAACGCCAGATCGACGCGCTTCAAAACATTCTCCAGCACGTTTGCATTTACCGTTCCTACGTCGTCTCTGTCCTTTTTAATAACAGTCAACTGCAAGGTCTGATCGTAGTAGGAAATGAATTTGCGATTAATCTTCCACGCGTCACGTCGTTCCTGAAGTGCGGCGTTATACAGTTCAGCGCACAAAGCAAGCGAGCTATCGAGAATGGCTTGCTGTCTTTTAGTTGGGTAAATCCGGTAACGGAAGGACTTGATCACCGTGACATTATATACCAAAACATTTGAGAAAGGAGCAGCGCATGTTCCAGATGACAAGAGACGGCTTCAGGACTAAGACAGGCAAGCCCGTGCGGATGAAAGTCACTCTGACAGTTGAAGCTGGATCGCAGTCAGATCTAGAGAAGGCACTGGACGAAGCGGTTCAACTTGGCAAGCAGCGCTACATGGGCATCTCGTATCACTGGAAACGGAAAGGGGGAGCGCGGGTGAGTTGCCGGACGGCTAGAGCACGAATTGAGAAGGGAGCGGGGAATGGGACGACGAAGATCGAAGGATAGGCAAATTTTAGAAGAGGCGTGGCAGCGATTCGAAGCCTCGGCAGAAGAGGTCAGCAAACTAGAGACGCAACTGGCCATTGCCAAAGCCACGAGCAGCGCTCATCAGCAGGCGTATAACGCATTAGCGCAGTCTCTCGCCCCGCAACCACGCCAGAGTGCGGGGACGGCGACAACTAACAGCGGGATGGCACGTGCCATGAAGGACAGTCTGAGTCGCGCGGCGAAGTCTACGTCGAAGAAGTCGTCGTCGAGCACGAAGAAGCGGGCGGAGCTGTCTGCGACGAACGTTACGGCACAGGGCTGTTTGTATAGGTTCGACATCGACGGTGGTAAGACCTGCGGCAGCACCGAGGACAGTGGTATTCACGATCCGGCTATGGGCTACAGTGGCTACCACCCTTTCGTCTCTCCTGCTCGCAATGCTCAACCCCCATCATCAACGAGCGGCGCGGGAGCGTCTACTATTCCCAATTCCGAGGCCGTGACGGCGAGTGCGCAAGGTGCAGCGGGAGGTTCAAGTGAGCGAGGTAATTAATCAGTTCCGGGGTGAATACCGATTCCTGTCAAACTTCTACCTCTGTCCAATTGTCTTTGACGGCGATCTGTATCCATCAGTGGAGCACGCCTTTCAAGCGGCCAAGTCTCTCGACCCCGCCGAGCGCAAGACCGTGCGACTCTGCGTTAAACCCGGAGACGCCAAGCGTGCTGGACGTAAGGTAAAGAAGCGCGATGATTGGGACGATATTCGAGTCAGCGTAATGCGCGAATTGCTTTACCAGAAATTCAATGGAGGTCCGTTACGTCAACAGCTACTGAACACAGGAGCTGCTGAATTGATCGAGGGCAACGACTGGGGTGATGTGTTTTGGGGCGTTTGTCGCGGGCGTGGCGAGAACTGGCTAGGAAAGTTGCTGATGGAAGTGCGCACGACTGCCCACGCAGTAGCGGGAGGTCCGGATGACAGCTAAGTTGATGATTATCCCTGCCGATCTAAAGCTGCCCGCTAAGCTCCGAAAGAAAATTCAGGACGGCGGCTACATCATCGTGCCAGAGGATCGAGAGAAAAGTATTCGCGTCATCGATCCGCTACCGGACTTGTCTATTGGGGATGATGGTGAATCGCTGTGGTTGATTCAGAACTTGCTTGAATTAGTGTTAACTGACAGTTACAGCAGCCTGCCAAAGAAGCTCGGCGAACGGCTGGTGAATCGGGTCAAAGCAAAGGTCCAAGCCGCAGCGGAAGCTAAACAACTTAACGACGGCAGTGACGACATTAGCTGAAGGAGAGAGCGATGACGACAACTTTACCCGATGGCCTCTACCGCGTCTCTACTCGCTACCTCTGTGGCGGATTCGTAGTTGAACACGGTCAGGTGACGATGTGTGCTCCGATCCTGCGCGGGAAGTTGTCATACTGGATAACAGTGGCGGTGAAAGTTAACTAAATGGGAATTATAACTAAAGTCGTACCATTTGACTGTCCGTGCGGCTGGCCTGCCGAGATCGCGCACACGCGCCACCAACCTCCACGAACATGGGTGCGTTGTTCACGTCGCGCTCGGTGTAAACAGCAACCAGATTGCTGTGAATGGCTGGAGGAGTCTGAGGCTATTCAAGAATGGAATGAATCAGTCTTGGCCGATTCGCAATGACCACCCAACTCTCCGACGCACGCGGCTACGTTGGTATTCGCTGCCCTGAGTGCGGGAATGTGCGCGCGTCGGTACTAGATACAAAGATGCGCGAAGGTGGCGCAGCTCGTCGCCGACGTAACGAGTGCAGAGAGTGCAAGTTTCGCTACACGACTTATGAAGTACTCGCGGAGGAGTACGAGAAGATGCTGGCAATGCGAGTGGATGCGAAGGTGTTCGAGTCAGTGATTAGTCAACTACGCGCAATCAAGGCTCAGTTCGGAGGCTCTAATGGAAGGGGATTGTAATGGCTCACACTTGTCACGCAATAGCTTGTGAGAATCCAGTTAGACCTGAAATGTTGATGTGCCGGACTCACTGGTTTATGGTTCCGCTTAAACTGCGTAATCGCGTCTGGGCTACCTACCGCGACGGGCAGTGTAACACCTTCGATCCGTCATCCGCATATTGTCAGGCAGCGAAAGCGGCGGTGATTGCGGTAGCCGAGCGTGAAGGACGACAGATCGATCCAAAAGATTCAAAGCTTCTGGTTTACGACATGGTTCAAGTATCTGACGACGAGGACTTCAATGACATCAACAGCTGCTAAAACTGAATACGACTTCCTGCTGGGATTCTACTTGCACCTGGCGGTGTTCGATCCATTTACTTCGACATTCAAATTCCTCACTCCATTAGAGCGACAAGAGATCATGCTGACGATCTCGGTGTTGCAGAGGAAGCTGTGTGAGATTATGCCGAAAGTGCAGGATCGTGAATTAACGAGGAAATAACATGAGATACTTTTACGATACTGAATTTATCGAAGACGGCCATACGATAGACCTGATAAGTATTGGCGTCGCTGCCGAGGATGGACGCACTTACTACGCTATTAGCACCGGATTTAACTCTAAGAAGGCGAGCGCATGGGTTCAGGCAAATGTATTGGTTCACCTGCCGCCGAGATATGTCAACTTCTCCGACGTGAGCGTATCGGCACGCCTGAAAGAAGAAAGCCGCGCATGGCGTAACCGTGTCGATATTCGCGAAGACTTGCGGCGTTTCATCGGCGACGACCCCAAGCCTGAATTTTGGGGTTACTACGCTGACTATGATCATGTGGTTCTTTGCCAGCTATTCGGACGAATGATTGACCTACCAAAAGGCTGGCCTATGTACACACGAGACTTGAAACAATGGTGCGATCAGCTTGGTAATCCACAGTTGCCAGGGCAGGCTGAAGATGAACATCATGCACTTGCTGATGCGAAATGGAATAAGCGCGTCTTTGACTTTCTCGAAAGCTATCAAGGCGGGTTATTCCAAACCAAAGGAGGAGAGAGTTAGTTTTTGAGTTAAACTGAGAACCCAAGAGAGACGCTCACTCGATTGCTTGGGAGGGCGTCTCTTCTCGCAATACTCGAATTTGTACCAATGGAGGGTAACGGCAAATGAAAGCGATCACGCTCTGTTCAATCGTAACTTTCATACTCGTACTGCTTCTCTACGCGCTCGTCTTTCATCGCAATCCACTAAACCGGATCGGATTCGCACTATTCCTAAGCCTGCTCCCGGCGGTTCTCGCGTTGATCGTCGTGCGACTCTACTGCTTCTCATCACGAGGCGCTGCGATGACTTACATAGTCCTGCTATTGATGACGATTGCGATTCAAGGATGGTTACGGCAGGAGATTGCTTGGTAAGGACATCTTTCCTAATCGACTGAGGAGATTGAAATGTGCTACGGATATCGAGAATTGAGCAGTGCTGATGTTAAGGTTCGTAAGCCGCATTTGTGCGCGTGGTGTGCCGAGAGAATTCTCAAGTCAGCTTCGGCCCGTGCTCGCTCTTACGTGTTCGATGGTGAACTAATCTCTGACTGGATGCATCCTGAGTGCTTTGACGCGATGGGCGAGGCGGAGCATGATGTGATTTGCGACGGCTGGATGCCGGGAGATTTTCCGCGAGGTGCTGTTTGTGAAACCTGAGTCGGTGAAGCGTAGTGATACCCCTAGCTCTTTACTAGCGAGCGCGATTATGAATTTCCTCGAGGATGCGAACGACACCCTCTGGCTCTGCTGGGCCTGTGGAGATCTCGATCAACTTAGCGAGGACGGGTTATGTCGCAGATGCAAGCCTGAGCCAGTAGCGGAGTTTCATCAAATCTGTGTACGTGTATTAGCTGGTGAGGTGAGGGCGGCGAAACGGGTGTGGGTGATTGGGTGAGCCTATTCGGGCTTAGCTGGCTTATCCATCGAGATATACTCATCTTTCAGATTCTTCATCTCAATAAACGACATTTGACGCCGGATCTGGTAGTTGTCAAGGCGGGCCTGCACGGTTAGTTGTCCGTTTTCTGCCCTAGACTCTTTCAATTCACCTTGTAAATCAAAGGCGCGAGATTCCCAATGATCTCTTTCAGCCTGGAGTCTCTCTGCCCGTGCTAACGCGGATGCCGCTGCCTGAATCAGTGATAAATTTGTATTGGCATCGATTTGGCGACTCTCAGCGCTGGTTTTATCGGCCTGCGCGATGAGATGGACTATCTCCGCACTCTCTTTCCGGCGACCCTTGATCCATCCCCCAGCCCAACCGAGAATTCCAGCTAACGCCGCATAGAGCAGCGTTATTAGATCGCGTGGGATGAGGGTATCCAAAGACATCGTGAGTCATTTTCGATCCACTGCTCAATTCAGTGTAGTTGATTTATCTTTTCAAGATAACGCGCGAGTGTCTGCTGTTCCCTTTCTTCTTTCTTGCGATCTTTAACAACTAACGACATTGTGGGCTTATTCCACCGAACAGGCCGACCAGAACGCGGAAAGACCACCGCCCCAATCTCAGCAGAATCTTTAGGTATACTCCGGTTCTTATAAATCGGTTTATAGCCGTCGAATTCGTCTACACACGCTAGGTCGGCACAGTCACGGTCATCGAAGTAGCCTCCATTTTCAAACCATGAGAAGGTTGTTGTGACGCGGCCTTTTTCGTCTGAGGTGACGTTTGCTTGCTTGGCGCGAGGGATGCGAAAGTACTTGAATGAGAATCGCTGGAACGGTACGTAGACACGATCGTAGTAAAAGTGAACCCACCACGGCTCACGCGGATCGGGCCGATCTTTCCATTGGATTACCAGATAACCAATATCAGGTGAAGATTCTGGTATTCGTTCTGGCTGCATAATTGTCCTCTATGGATGAGGTGGCGAAGGGTCTTGGCGTCCAGGCTGATCAACATCACCCTCAGGCTTTACAGGCGGCTTACTTGGATCAGGTCGCTCGGGTTGTGGTTGCGCGGGTTTTTTCGGCTCATCCTCATCGCGTCTCTTGTCTGCCATTTGTGTTCTCCAGTCTAAATCGTGACCTACTTCACGCATCACACTCTCTCCCCGGTTGACTGCGTTAGTATCACGGGGGAGTGGTAATTTGATTGCGACAACCTAATGCCCCGCTTGCTCACCCTTCCGCATCGCGGTAACTAAATCCCCGCCAATCTCAAATCTGACATGAATCAAGGTCAGAATATCAAGCGCGTATTTCTTACGCATTGGACTAGTATCGTTCTCTGCCACGTCTCGCAACATTGATTTCAGTTTCTCAAGGTCCTTCTCACTCTGTATCTCGTCTCGCTGAAACTTCTCCAGCAGCTCGTCTAACTCTTTGGTATGAGGTGAATGAAGTGCTTGTGCTGACGAAAAACTCACCCCTTTCCAGAACACCTCAACTTGCTTCTTGAGCACGAGCAGTTCAGCGTGCATTTCGTTGACTGCTTCCGGTAAGTCCTTGAATGGAGCAACTGAGTCACTAATTTGCTTACTCCAGTCTCCCTGCCTCTCTCGCTTACGTTGGTAGAGTGTATTCACGACTGACAAAGCCAGCGCGATCAACCCGACATATGGCAACAGTTCTCTCAGTCTTCAACTCTCCGCACCGTAGCTTCAATTAGTGTTTCGTTTGTGTCGGTGTTGTAGATCAGGTTAATCACCACTGGGAATTCATGGCCCTTTTTGTGTCGTCCTTTCAACACACTGCCCGCGTTCATCGGCCTGTTACGTGGATGCTTCACGTAGCCCTCACGAAACCCTTTATGCTTGGTCCTGACTGATTCCGGCACCAGCATGTCAACACTCTGCCCAATCAACTCGCTTGGATGGTAGCCGAAAGTCGCGCAAACTTCCTCGTTGACTGCGATGATCCTTTCTCCATCTGAAATGATTTTCGCATCGCTGGATCGCATCCATGACTTGAATAGAAACGAGTAGCTAAGAAAGGGTCGCGCTGCCGTCTCCAGTAGCGCGTCAGTGGTTGCCGATTCATTCATCGACGTATGGGGGGATTCCTCGTCGGGCATTGTCGTTAAAGGCTTACAATCGCGGCTTCCCAAACAGCCCGCGTATCCAGTCTCTCAGCGTTACAATCCAGTACCAGAACGTTATCCATGCTTTGATGAGCCAGTCTCTCAACTTCTGCCCGCCGAGGCGTTTTCGTTAATGAATAGAGCCTTCAGATTATCGTTCGGCTCTTCATCGCTCTCAATCGCTGCGTTAAATGCCGCGAAGTCACGATCCGATACGTAGAGCATTGATAGTTGTTGCTGTGGGCTCCAATTGGAAGGTGGGGGCTCAACGTCGCTAGTCCATTTCATGCCGCCCTCTATCCATTCTCGACGCAATTCCTCATGAGTCTTACTGAAATCGTCATAGCCGAACTCGTTAAAACAACAAGGGCAAATGTCGTATGATAATCTTAAGTGTTCGCGCGGCGCTGTCCACTTGTCATACATAAGATTGCAGACAGGGCACGGATAGCTGTAACGCGGACGGTCTACGCCACTCGTAAAGCGACCGCTCGCGCGACTAATACTCAGCACAACAACGAATCCTATGCCGAGACAGAGCAGGAAGATGGATAGGTCAAACATCGTCATTTAACTCCGCAGCACCCTTCAGTGCCGATTTGCAAATGCCCCATAATCCGCAAATCAAGGGTAAACAGGTCAATCTGATGAGCGCTGCGAATTCTTTGGTTAGCCCTCTGCGGGCGGTTCCGGTGTCTCTTCCGTCAGTCCGCTGAACGAAATCTTGACATCGCTCACCGCTGCCGGATCTCCCTGCGTGACAGTGAAATCAGCGGCCCCACTGCCGAGGATGTCGCCCTTGGCATTTTTGACCGATGCGCTCAGCGACGCGACGCCGGACGTGCCGAAATGGGCCACGCCTGAATTCGTCGCCGGATCGAAGTTGGCGCTGACTACGGCATCATCACTGGACGTGACTTCAACTGTCAGCCCTTTGGTGTCCGGCAGTGTCTCGCCTTCTTCGTCTGTGACCCCGCCGATGTTGATGGAATACGGTTCGTCCTGATGGTTATTTGCTACTTTGAACACGAATTTAACCTCCAATGGTTTGGGCTGCGGTGGCGGCAGCGTTGGTTTGGTCAGAGCTTCAGCCACCAGCACGAAGCCCGCAATGGTTGAATCGTTAGTAATCGAAAGCCACTTGCTGATGTCGGCAAATCCGGCATCAATGGACTGTTGGATTGACCTGTCTTTATCGACTGGGCCAAGGCGCTCGCGGACAATCTGAAGCTCTGCGCGAATCGCATTCAGCCGCTGCTCGAGCAACTTGAATTGGCCCGGATCGATTTGTACTTGCTCGAAGTCGCTCATTCGTGCCCGAGCCCCTTCAGTTCATCGTTCTCTTTCTTGAACTGTGCGAACGTAGCTTTCGCGTCGGCTAATTCCTCAGCTCGACTACGGCCGCTCTGCCCACGCCTGCGCTCAAGTTCATCCTGGCCCATGTCGAGCAGCTTAGCGGCGAGCTGTGCGAGCTCGGGATGACCTGTCATCGTACCAAGGACGGGTAGCAGTTCCTCAAGTCCTTTGAAAATATCTGCTAAGTTCATTTGCTCTCCAATGTGACTATCAGGATGGTGGCAACTATGACAGCCAAGGCAAGGCCAAGAGGTATTAAGATGGCTCGCCACGGAGTTGAACGCAGCGCGGATACAAAATCTTCGTTATCTTCGGTCACTTGTTCACCACTTTCTCAATCGTGGTCAAATCCTTGTTCAGCTCACCGACAGCTTTCTGAGCCCCGAACGGCAACAGGTCAGCAATGATGTCCGTGTAGAGTTGCCGCAACTCACTGAGATTCTGTCTCACAAGGGCGAGATCCTGTGGCGGCAACGTTCCCTGTGGATACTTCGCGTCGAGTTGGATCAGTAATTCGTTGAACTTATCTCCCTTGTCACCGATGATGCCAAGCTTGTCTGCGATCTTGTCCTTCGCCGTGAGTGACATCTTCCCTGACTTGTAGAACTCAGCAACAATTCGATTCGCCAGTAGGACATCATGCGCGAGTTCGTTTGACGCCTTCGCCATGCGGTCGAGGTCATTGGAAGTAGGACAGGCAGTAGCGAACAGCGCGAGAGTCAGCGCAAGTGCCAGTGGGTAGCGTTGGTGTCGGATCATTGATTCAATTCCTCTCGTGCGTTCTTTTGATCTGAAGCTGTCGCCGCTGCTCTGATCTCGGGATTACTCGCACCGCCCTGAATTCGTTCCGAGAATCCAGCAACCAGCAACCCTGCCGCAGTGACTACTAACCCCACCCATGCGTACTTAGGCGGCAGTAGCGACAGGAATCCCGACGCTTGCAGGGAGCCAATAAAAGCCGAAACAATTGCCAGTGCTGAAACCAGCCGTCCGAATGGTCCGTAGGTGAGTTTTCCGTTCATAGCTTGCAGTCTACACCGTTTTGTGACATTTGACCACGTTTATCCACATTTCGCTTAGACCACGTTGACCTTGACAACAGCTACTCCGCACCCTGACGAAAACGTAATCACTCGACTCTGTTTCTTAGTCCTAACCTGAAACTGTTTCACCGTGCTTGTCGGCCCTGCATTCCAGCTCAGCGGCGACACTGTGACTTGTCCATCGCTACCGAGGACATTGACAACGGTTGGGCTGTTAAGATTCTGCAACGTCACTGAAATCACCCCACTCCCATTGCGCGGAATCGTCACTGACTGCGGTGCGGAGATCGAGCACGGAGTCGGCAGCGGCGGCACTGGGACATTCTTCACTGTCACCTGCACTCGTGCCGAATCTCCCGCCTGTCCGGTCTTATTCCACGCTCGCACCCAGAGGGAGTGATTGCCTTCGCTCAGCTTCGTCGTGTCCAATTTGAACTCATAAGGTGCAGCGATGACATGTCCTGAAGTAGTATCGTCAACCATGAGATAGACATCGGCGATTTCAGCGTTTGTAACAGTGGCGGTTACAGTGATCGTTCCTGAGACTGTTGCACCACTCGCAGGTGAGGTAATGTTGACAACTGGAATCGTACTCACTGGAGGCTCGGTTGGGGTAGTTGGCGGCACGCTCACTCCAGTTCCAGCCTGCGCAGCGAGCAGTGCATCCATATCGCATCCCGGATCTTTCCCATCCGTCCCCTTCCCTTTGTACGGCGAATCCGCAGCGAGTTTATAATCCGCTCCCAATTTCACCTCTGCCATTGTCGGTGGGAAAAAGTTGCCAGTTGGATACCTTGCCGCATCTGCCCCTGCGATCACGTTCCCGACTGCTTGCCATCCAACCGCGTACTTCTCAAACGCCGCTGTTCCTTCTCCGGCGTCGCTTCTAATGCCGTACTCCGCTTTCCAGCCGAGGTTGTTGTTGAACTTGAGATTCTTCGTCGGCTGTCCATAGAGTTCAAACACTTGGCCACGATTAATGATCCAGGTGATGTGTTCGATTTGAATATCCTCGCCGTTGACTGGTCCCTGGAACGCCAGTCGCTCAACAATGAATAGACAGTGACGAAAATAGTTCCGCTTACCAATCGCGCTAATCTTCGGGAGGTTTTCGATCATCAACATATTCAATCCCGCTTCGGAAATCACCGTGTTGTACTGGAAGAGCAGATCCTCTGTTACGGACCACGGCGCAGTCGCGTCCTGATTGTTGCACTTGATGACGATGCCGGAGCCAGCTTGCGAGTCAGTCCAGTTGTTCTCAAAGATGTTACCTTCGACTATTAATCTCCGTGCATTCTTGGTCTCAAAGAGATTCTTGATCGACCAGTCTCTCCCGGCGTAGGTCGGATGGCCCACTTTCCAACTGAGTGGTTTGAAGCAATACGAGCGGCGAATCTCGATGTCAGATGGAATCAGCCCTGCAATCTTCGGATCAGCCCCGCCGAACATGATATTTTCCCCAGCCGCTTCAAAGTATCCATTGAGAATCTTGTACGGCCCCGGTCCGGCCCAGCCGCAGATTGCCTGACTGTCAACATCAGCACTGTGGATATCGGAGATGTAGCAGTTGAGGATGTTAGCGCTGCCGGAGTTCAGTGCAATTCCTCGCACGCTGGGCCGATCTATGTGGCCGTGAACGTAGCAGCGATCCAGTGTGAGCGAGTGCGGAATGTCTTCGAGGATGGTCTGATCTCCGTCGCCGAGCGCGATCAATGTGTGAATATCGGTGAGTGGATCATGTGTCACTTCCAGTCCGAGTAAGTTGCACTCTCTTGCTCTCGCCGTCGTCTTGATCGCTCGATCCCCCACTGGAGCAATCAACTTCGGCATCTTCCCTGAGTCGTCCGGGGAGACTCGTTTGTCCGGCGCGATCTCGCTCAGTCGTGAACTTTGCAACGTGAGCGGCTTGTCTGGTGGGAGGATGATCGGCCCAACAAAGGTTGCTCCTGCCTCAAGAGCGAGTATTGAGCCTGATGGGCATGTATCCACTGCTGATTGTAAGTTCTGTCCAGCGCTGACGTTGATTTGGGTCATATAGGGGATTGTCCTTTCTAAGTTGCTAGATGCCGATCACGGTCCAGTTTGTTCCGTTGAACCACGCAAGGACTATATTGGAACCGCCACCGGCAACTGTAGCCCCGAAAGTATTCACCGTCGAGTCTGTGACGCAAATAACCATCCCGGTCTGCGGGGAACCGGGGCGATTGGCGTACGTTTGGTCCTTGTGACGGCAGGCGCGAAGCCATAAGTCAATGTAGGCAGTCCCGGCACCGTTAACCATCCCCCACGTCGATGCGGCTTCGCGTCGCAGTACTACATCAATAGTGGTGCCCGGATCGCTGCCGGAACTAATGGAAAATGACCCATTGCTTTTCAGGTTGATGCCATTATGGAAGAGAATGTTATAGCTACTACTGGCAATGTAACCAAGCCCGTTTGTGACCACGCCAAAACCCGCGCCGCCGCCCACGTTGATTCCCGCAACTGTCGAAGACCCACCAGGAAAGAGAACACTGCTAGTTGAACCACTACCAGTATTGGTGAACGTGAATAGGCTACTTCCCCCAAAAGCGCCGGAGTTATTGTATTGGACTTGAGTACTTGAGCCGCCCGGACTTCCGCCACCGCCTGTCAAGTCGCTTTCCGTTCCCGCGTCGTCCTTGATATAAAGTTTGCCATCCGCCTTTGCATAAACCGCTACCTTGCCACTTGCTGGAGTGCTAGGAGCGGTCATCTCCGGAACCGTTATTGCTCCCGTATCATCAACTGTGATAGTTGAGTTTTGAATGAGTTTACCTGTCGTTGAGTCGAAACGAACAAGGGCATTGTCAGTAGCTGAGACGGGTCCAACTACGTCGCCCAATCCACCACCGCCCGCTGCCGCGCCAACGATATTGGTACCGCTTCGTTTCAGGAATTCGCCATCAGCAATTGTGGTGATAGCCAACTCCGTTGCGTCAGCAAGAAAGAGTCGCTTCAGCAGTGTCAGGATCTTCACCTTGCGATTGACAGGCGTTCCCGCTGGATCGTTAACGGTGACAATTAAATCGTCGCCTGACGGGGCGGTGTCCTCGGTCAGCTGTGAAATCTTAAGATTCGCCATTTATGTCTCCACGAGAATGAAGTCGCTGGAATCTTCCAGCAGGAACAGGCTCGCGTCTTCATTCGCCAATCCGTTGCTAGTTCCAAACCCAATTACAATATCCGCTGTCGGCTTAGTCATATTGCAACCCCACTGATTACAAACTTCCAGCTCAACTGTGTATAGACCATCGGCAGAAGCGACGAATTCAAATACCAGTTCGCCATTTGAATCAGGAGTTGCATTCGATAGCACGGTCTCATTTACCGTCACTCCTGCTCGTTTAATCACCCGCACATTAATGAGTTGCGGATAGATCGAATCTCCTACAATTGCCCCGCCGCGAATCGAGGTAATTCCTGCCGTACCGTCAGTTGATTGCACTAAGCCATCTGGAGGAAAGTCCGTCTCATTGAAAGCTATATCCGGTGGTGCCGATTTGAAATTAACCAGCGCACTCGGTAACGGAACTTCAGTCTGCAATACCGTGTCATCGAATTGCGTGGTCGAATACAGTCGACAGGTGAACGCAACTTCGAATCGGGAATTATAACTGACTTCCTCAATCCTCACCGGAACATTGCGCCACGCGCCTGAGTCATCCGAGAGACATACTACGTCTCCAACCTCAAGCAGGATCGCCTCACCCGCTGAACGCCATTTGAAGAAGAAGTCTCCGTCTCTCAGCTTTGCTAGATAGTTATTACATAGCCTTACTGCCTGATTCCGATTATCCACGGCCATCAGGTCTATCTCTGCCGTGTTGACCTGTCCTGTCTCTTCCTGGTGTTTCTCATCGTTTACAATGAGCGGCTTTTCACCGAAGTCGAAGATCGCCTCACGGTACTTCGTCTTGACCTGATTGATAGTCGATTGGCGACTACCTTCAGGCCACTCAAAGGAACCGTCTAGATGCGTGGCACGAGTCGTGTCTGCGTAAGTGAGCGCTTTCTGCGCATCTGAATACATCACGCGAAGCGTTTCTTCTCCAGTCGTGTTGAGCTTAGGTGGATCGGCTGCCGTAGTTGCTGGCAGTGAGTTGATTGAGAATCCAGTCCCGTCGTTATTCGCACCCAATAGCATCGTGCCCGAGTTGGCTTCGACTGAAACAAACCAGTCAACCGAATCCGCGCCAGTGGGGAGCGAGATCATTGTCACGTCAATCTTCTGACTCGCGGTGAGAGTGATTGCTGAAATAGGACTGAGATTTGTGTTGCCATTCGCATTTCGATAGGCATAAGCGACGAGATAGGCTCCCGCCGCGAGTGCGCCGCTCGACGCGGTAACTGTTGGATTAATCGCTGGATCAGCAATTTCAGCAAAGTGGTCCTCTTCAAGTGCAGGAGTAAAGTTCATGACGCCGTACTTTGAGGTGATAAACAACTCGACATCAATTGCCGATCCTAATCCGCACTCGACGTACCCATTCAATCCGGGCTCAGCGTTGATTGCGTATTGCATTCGCTTGCCAAAGATCAAGGCGTCGGGAATAGCTGAATTCGTGTCTGGGCCTTCCACAGTGAGAGAGATTTCATGCCCGTCGATAATCACTGTCACAGTGTCGCCGATAGAAGGCGTACCGAGGATCGTTATTGTTCCTGTTGATGGAGTGGTAGGAGAGCCGCCCGTGAGTGTCGGCCCGGACACTGTTACGGATAATCCACCTGTCGCACTGGCGTCAATTGTGATCGCGTCACCATCGGCTGAGTAGCTAGCAGAGGTAATTGTCCGTACTTCTGAATGAAGTTTATGTGCGCCAATCAGCACCTCGCCTCGGAGTGGATCTGGCTCATTTAGAATGAATTCCAACGGCTTCCACGGGAACACGTCACGAACAGGAATCGAGGTCGCTCCTGCGCTCACGTTCGCGCGGAGGTAGGAGTGATCAGCGGGACGCTCGGAGTCAATCGCCAGTCGGCCCAGCCAGTCCCAACGAAGAAACAATCGGCCGGCAGGAAATAGGGTGTCATAGAGAAAGTCTATCGCCTTTTTAGGCTCGCTGATGACGATGTTTGAGGTATAGCGCTTACGATAAACCACCTTCAGCTCTAATGACGCAGAGCCGTCCTCAATCGAACCATCATCGAACTCGTATATAGCCTCCCGCAGATACACCCCTCCCGGTTTCTGTGGCGGTGAGAGAAAATTGGCGCCGTCGTTATAGTGAAAACTTAGCCCACTAATTACCCCCGTTGATTGGTAGCGTTTGTAATTAACTCCCGCCTTACCCACCTCACTCGCAGAAAAGATCGCGCGCTCCGCATTAGTCACGTCTTTGATTGGCCCTAGACAGTAAGATGCCGTTCTCACTGTAGCCCGATCGGCAATGTGCGAAGCGGGTAAGTTAAGAATTGATGGGTCGGTGATTATGAATCGAGCCTGATCCACGGGATTATCACCCCAGGAATTGAATCCGTCTCCACCTGTGCCGTAGCCAGCAAACACACTGGAGACTGAAGCCGAGCCGTTATTCACGGTCCCAAAGGCAAGGCGCATCTTCTGCCCTGCGATCATCGAAGAAATCTGCGGGGCCGCCTCCTCGGTAGCTATATCCGAGCCGTTACAGAAACCTGTGATGTAAGCGAGTCGTGAATGGAAAGAGTGATCTGGAAATACTATATCCGCAGTCTGTGTTCCTACGCCTCCATATTCACCTAAGTGTTTTGTGACTCCGAGCGGCTGGGTAAATCCAACTGACTCATTTGTAATGTTCAGGAAATCGTGGATCGGCCCGCGGCAAGCGGCCACCTTAAAGTTGATCGAGGTGCCGATGTCCCGAAACTGAAGCGTTAACAGGTTCATCTTCCAGCGTCCGAGAATGATCGGGATAGGCTTGCCGTACACCCCTCCATCGTGAATTGAGTCGCCGACGACCGTTACCTTGCGACTGATGCCGGGGAGGATATTAAGGACCTTCTTGAAAAAGCTTTCATTGCTCTTGTGGATGAAGCTCGACTCGATTTGAACGATGCGCAGTCCTTGGAAAAACGCAGTATTCGAATACTGCGTGCATTGTGCAAACGACTTGTTGCAGATCTTCGCGGCCTGATAAGTCGGCGTTTTCTGATCTAACCGTTCAGAGCCAAGGCAGTCTGGGCCCTTGAATCCTAGAATACAATCAGGCTGAAACGGTTTCGGCGGTATCTGCTGCACTGTAGTTCCAAGGTCCTGAGTTGCCGAGACTTGGCCCGTACTGCGATTAAATCCGTCAGGCTTATTCACCCGTCCTACATAGAGGATGATGGAATGCCCGAAACAACTTGCGCCACTTCCGCTCGGAGCGTTGCGAGGAATTACTCTGACGATGAGCCTGTGGCCCTGGATTGTCTTACCAAACGCAACTGACTGTAAGACGAAGGCGGCTACGGTTCGATCTACGTTCGATAGACCAAGCGAGGCATCATCAAACTTCTTCCCGATGTACTTGTTAATTGACGGGACATTGAGCACTTGCCGCTCATACGTCACCGTATCGCCATCGAGGTCAAATGAGATATTCTGTCCCGCCCAACGCTTGATTGCGTGACGGGGATCGTAGGAGAGATTGCCACTCTCAGGCTCAGGAAAAGGTTCATAGTCCCACGCATACACTTCAAAGACATAGATCAACTTGCGCGAGCGCGAGCGTAGGTGGTCTAACAGGAAATCGGATACGTCGAACATAACTAACTTGGATATTTCCCGATTCGTACAGTTCGTTTTTGTATGAACTTAACGCCGTTTACATTACCGTGATCTCGATCAAAGCTGATGAAGCGACAGCCTGTAACCAGATTGCCCTCCTGAAAAGTCCACGGATGATCACGAGGTTCGTAGAAGTCGAAGGTCACATTTAGACCATGCGCGTCCCAGAACTGATCGAGGATATTCGCGTCTTCGTCTGACAGTCCGTCATACTCCAGCAGGTACTCTTGTAAAACATTATCGGCTGACGTGTTCGTGTCAATCCCGCCATCTTCAAAAGTGGAGATCAGGGTTATCGCGGCCCAGTCTTTTCGCACTTTAAGATACTTTAAATAGATCGGTCCCGTGTCGTAACTCGCGCTATGTAAGGGTGTGGGATAAGTAGCCATTAGATTACCTGATCGTCTAGATTGAATTGCCTGATCGGCCCACCATTGCGCCCATCCTCAAGAATATGCGCCGTCACCGCTTGCGCGAATCGCGTACCATCTGGCTGCACGACAACGACAATTCGTATTGGCTGCGGCTGATTTCTGTTCAGCGTTGTGGGATCTAATTGATTCGATCCTTGCCGCTCGCTGCTGCCAGATCCTTGACTACCGCTCTTTGGCTTGAATAGATCTCCCGCGACTGCGCGCCCCGCTATCGCGGCAGCTCCGGCAATAGAACCCCAAAGTGCGGCTGAGGTGAAGTGGGCCGCAGATTCAGCCGGATTAAAGAAGAGAGTTGCAAATCCGAGCGCGAGTTCCTTGATAGCATTGACCGCCGCTTCCGCTGCTATCGAAGCGAGAGCCTGCGCGAGAATCTTGCGCATCACGGCTGGTCCAGTTTCGCCAAGCAGCACCCAGTTAGAAACGGTCTGGCCTATCGCATCCGCAAACTGGGAGAATGTATTTTGTAGGATCTCACCGAGCGGGACGATAGTAGTTTCAGTCTCTGCTACGAACGCCCGCATCGCTTCTTGTAGTTCGGCAAAGGCTTCTTTGATCGCTTCAATAGGCGAGAGAAACGCATCCTTAATAATGCCCGCGAAGTCTCCCAACCCTTCGGCATCAAACCCCAGCCTACCCAGCGGCGTTGATTCCCGTTCGTCTTTCTTGGCCTGATCCCGAATTGCCTGTATTGCTAATTGGTGGCGCTTTTCTTCAGCCTCTCGAAGATGGTTTAACTCCTCTGCCTCAGCGTTCTTTTCGGCTTGAGTGCGGGTAGATTCTCGGTTCTCCTGTTCAAGATTGCGGATCGTTTCATCGGCCTGTCGGTGACGTGAATTTTCATCCTCGATATCAAGTCTGGCGCGAGCGCGAATCACGTCACGACGGCGGGCGGAGTGGATGATCATCAGCCGCAGAATTTCTTCTGTCGCATCCTGTTCGATTCTAATTATCCGATCCTTGACATCTTGTAGATCGTTAGCGTAACGCCGCTCATTCTCGAGGTCTTCTTGTCTTTTGTCCTCAATGTTTCGATTACCTTCGTCTTCAATCGTTACTCGCTGTGCGCGGAGAATCTTTAGCTGACTGTTTAATTCTGCTTCGGCTTTCAAGCGCTCGTTCACATTGACGATTGAACCCGCTGCTTTAAGTTTCGCTTCGGTTGCCGCGATCTCCTGATCGATGAGGTCTAGCCTGATTCGTAAAATCTCACGCGCGGCGTCCTCTTCAGTCTTAACCCTGAGCCGTGCCTGTGCTTCAATCGCGGCGATGGTGCGTTCGCCCGCAATGCGTTGCAGTTCTAGAATCGTGTCAATTTCACTGAGCTTGATTTCCTTTGTTCGCTCAGCCGCGTCTGTATCACGCTGTAATCGCCGTGCTCGCTGCTCGTCTTCGAGTCGATCTGCTTCCTGATTGAGCTTTTGAATCTCGTTGTTGATGTCCTGTTGGTTTTGAATTGTGAGGAAGCCAATTCGTTTCTGCTGTTCTAAAGACTCGCGCCGCGCGTCGATCTTGGCCCGCTCAAGCTGTTCGATGATCGTGAGCCCGTCCGACTCTACGGTCGCGCCGCGTTGAATTTGAGCCTCGATCGTCTTGATCTGTCGGTCAAACTCACCTACCAGAATGTCAGTGGTATTCTTCTCCTCGTTCCTAAGGGAGTCCGCCCGCTCCTTAGCCGCCTTCGCCCGAATCTCACGCGCAGTTGTCGTGAAAAGTGATTCCGCGTCCAGTTGTTGTTGCTGAAGCTTTTGAACCTCTTCGCCGGACTTGCGAATGATGTCAACTTTTTCCGTCTCGGATAGATCGGCGCGGCTTTGAGTGGTCTTAATCTGTTGTTCCTGTAGATCTAGCTGAGCCTGAATTCTCGTCTTATCCGCTTCGAGCACCTTCTTATTACTCGAGATGACACTTTCCGCCTCCTGCTGGCGGTTGATGCGGCCACGCTCAAATAGTTCATTGAGTGCCTGCTTCTGCTCTGCGGCTGATCGCTTGACTATAGCCGTTACGGCATCGGCAGTTTGGGACGCGTCTCTTGCCGAACCTAGCGGCGTAGTTGTGGGAAGCGCAATCGGAGTTTGAGCGGGAACGTTAATCGACGGGATAGCCTGTGGATTAATGTCTTTGAATATCGTAGCCTGTTCGTTGGCTTCTTTAATCGCCTCCGCCAACGCTTTGTAGTCGCGGGTAAGAAAACTAACGACAATCCCCAGCCCCTTCATTCCTTCTCCAACACTGCGCACGACTGGACCTGCAAGGTTGCTGAAAGCTTTGAGTAGCGGCCCCAGGTCGCGCACCATATCCCCGGTGACGCGAATGATGTCAATGAAAGCGGGGATAAGTTCTTCGGCGGCTACCGCTCCAGCGGCACGGAGCTGGAAGTTGAGTAGGGCCAGCTCATCGTTGAACCTATCAGCCGCTCGAGCAGCATCCGTAGAAATGAGAATTCCCATTTCACGGAAGCGGTTGATTGCGCCATCAAGATCACCGTTGGTCTCTTTGAGAATAGCGAGGATTTGCTTGCCGCCTCGAGCGCCGAACAGCTCAGCCGCAGCGTTGGTTTGCTCAAACCCTTCCGGCATGGCAGCAAGCGCAGCAAAGGCAGAGCGTAGCGCGGATTCGGTATCAGTAGTAGTGATCTTAAGGTCACTGAAAAGCTTCCCCGTCTTACTCAAAGGATCTTGGGCATCGTCAAGCTTGCGCTGGAAGGCGACGATAGCGTTAGTAAGCCCGCCGACTTCTCCGCCTGTGGTCTTAGCGACTACCTCAAACGCGGAAAGAGTTTCTACGGCTAGCCCCGTTTGCTGCGCGAGGTCGAACATGCGGCCCTGAAACTCTGCTGCGTTCTTCGAGAGAATGAATAACTCGCGTGCCGCCCCAACTGCCGCCGTAGCAAGTCCGACTACGGCAACAACTGCAATTCCGATCGGCAGCGCTAACCCTCCCGCCGCAATTGCCGCACCTTCCGACTCTGTAGCCATTGCGGCTAGACTTGTCGCCGCCTGCTCTGCGGAGGGAATGATTTTGGCGTTGTTCGCCAGCACCTCGGCACCAAAGAACTTGACCGCCGCCGCGTCTCGATTAGCCTGGCCTTCGATTTTTGCGAACGTCGTCAGGAAGGTTGTTAGTTGTGGGACAGATTTACCCGTCGCGGAAGAGAGTCCGGCGATCGAATCTGCGACTTTCTTAAACGCTGCTTCCTGCTTTGCGGTCTCTTTTCCCAGCCCGCTAATGTTCTGAGTAACACGCAGGAAGGCACCGCCGAGCAGGGGAAGACGCTGGCCCACGAGGACATTCAGGTTATCGCCAAGTTCACTGAAGACCTTACTGCTTGCTGAGACTGTTTGGGTGAGTTCAGGGCCGAAGGATTGCCGCAGTTGAGCTACCGCTGCGCGCGTTTCGGCTACGGCAGCTTTGCCGCCAGAAGCGTCTCCGCGAATTCTTAGTAATAGTGATGTTTCGGAAGCCGACATAAATAGAAAAGGCCCAACTCAATTAAGAATCGGGCCTGCTCGAAGCCGCTCTAAAATGTCCAGCCCTCATTCGGAGGACGTAACTGGCGATACAGCTCAAATCCGATCATGCGCCACTGCTCAAGCGTGAGTACGTTCTGGTGCAGCTTACTGCCATGCTTATTTTGAAACTTGAGCGTGCCATCTGAGATCTCAAGAAAAGGTTTCTGACAGTGATTGCAAATCAGTACCGAACCGGATTCTCGATGTTCGATAGTTAGCCGATGGGCCATTAGAAACTTTGCTCATTGAATTGCTTCGTAAACTTTGCCGCTTCGACTTTCGGAACTACGCGGGGCTGTCCGGTAATGGTCAAAGCTGTCAACTGCGCGGCCAGTTGTTCCGCTGCGCGTTTCTGCTCAAACTCATCCCAGATGATTCCACACTCGATATTGAACGCCTGTGCGATAGCGTCGTCCGCGATCCCAAGTTCCTCTGCCGGACTTCTATGAGACAGCCGCACTGTCGTCATCAACGTCAATACCTGATCCCGATCCTTCAGGAAAGTTACTGACCGCTGCGACGGTCGTTTCTCCTTCCTTCAACCTAACGGGCATGGTTGGGCTTCCCTGCGCGAACCACATGAAGATCTGCCAAAAGTCGCGCACTGGAAGATCGTCGGGATGGTACTGACCATCCTTTGGATTCAGGGATACAACCGGACTGACAATCACGTCTGAGATCACCACCCGAGCGAAGTCCGTCAACTCTTCGACTTCTGGGTCAGAGAGTTTTTGGATAGCTTCTAATTGGGCATCTGCTGAGACCTTCTCCTTTGCGCCAACCTTATTCAGTACGCGCACGAATCGTCCGGCCTTTAGCGAAAGACTCGGACCTGGACGGCGCAACACCACTTGATTGCCCGAGTCACAGGTAAATGTCGTCACCTGCCGCCTAGACCATTGGTTGTTCATTAGGATTGTGCTCCCGCGTTCTGAGTGAAGTACCGCCCGACACGATCAGCAGCCAGTCGCGTCGATACCGCTAATCCACGAAACGCTACTGGCGACTTGCTGATTTCCTTGCTTGTGATGTTCCCCGCGAGCCCCGCGTCGTTGAACGCCTTGTAGAGATGTACGACGCCAAAGCGAGTCGGATCATCTTCGAAAGGCCAGATAAGCGCGACTGAGGTATAGGTCTGATCAGCATTGCCAATTGTTACGCCTTTTGAGCCCATCACATCGCTACGGGTGAGAGTCGGATTCAGCACCTCGGCTAAATCCATGTCCATCACTTGCAGGATTGAGCCAGAGATGACTGCTTCCTGTGCAGTCACGCGCGAGATAATGGCATCCGGTGACTCATCGGCAAAGAACTGCGTGAAGGTAGGCTTTACGAGGAACTGCCAGCCCGCGTCAGTCCAGCCGATGTGACGGGCATTTGGGTTCTGCGATGAGTCAGGCGAGCCATCGGCGGCAAGGATCAGCCGCACCCCGGCAGCTCCATCCCACTGGCCTGAACCTGTACCGAGGTCAATATAAAATTTTCCTGGGCCTATACCCACGTCAACCGTGCTGAAGTTGTCTGCCGTACCAGCCATTGGAGGATCTCCTTTGCAAAAGAAAAAGCCCGCCACTCTCTCCGATTAAGAAGAAAGGGGCGGACAGGTAAACGTCAGAAGCGTTTCTTAGACCGCTAAATGGTTATCAACTACACTACTGCTCATTGAATACAAGCGTCACTTGCATCAAGGCGTCTCGATAATAGACTGACTCGCGCTCACGGATTGCTCCGTAGACATGCTCTAGCTCCAAAACAATACCAAAGATTATAGCACTCATGTTCCGTTTCCAATCGGATTTTTTAGCAGAGCGGAGCGTGGCATCCAAAGCCGCCATATATTTCATTAGTTTTCGGGTAACATTCGGAGCTGAATCCGCAGTGACGCCAACGTAGATATCGAACCTTACTGCTTGATGAAGTCGATCTTGCGCGTCTGATTCCGTGGCTGCGTTTCGATTTGGGCCAATGGCGAGAGTGGGAAATACAAGCTTCTGAATCTGGCCTAGTGCCCGCTCTTGAAAGTCTTCGAGGTACTGTGGATCATCAGGAGAAAGCGCGGCTTCTATCGGGTTAAAGTCATCAAGTATGGACTTGAAGCTCCCGGCTATTATATCGAGCGCATTATCAATTACGCCCTCTTCCTGAACCGCAAAGTATTTCGGGTCTGCCACTAAGCCGCTCTCTCATCGACGTGAAATCCCGCACTGCGCGTGAACTCGACTAGCCGTTGTTGGATGCTCTTCATAAACCTACGCTTCTGCTCCTCAGTGAGCGAAATGATCGGACGCGACTTCTGATGAAATAATGCGTAAGGCACGGCTGAGCCGATTAGCAGTTCTTCTTTCTCAGGTCTAAGAACTGAGTCAAGCGCGTCCGGCCCAGTCATTGATTCGTATAGTGCATCCTCGCGCCTGAGAATTGTCTTGCCGGGAAACTCACGCTCCTTGAATAGCTTGTAAGCCGGACTGAGCGGCGTCCACTTCCCTGATGCCCCACTTGCGCCCTCGCTCAGAAATTGTTCAGTCTCGATTTCATAGAAGGTCGTAATCACTCCCGGCCAGAAGTTTCGGAAATCTGTAATCTCCTGTTCGACGCGATTGAAGGCGCGGTCAATAATTACGTCGTTTCCTAGTTGGGCTGTAAAGCGTAACATTTAGACGAACGCTGGCCCTCCCACCTTACCTCGCCACTTGCGAGCTACGAGGTTCACTCTCGGTGGAATCGACTCTCTCAAGGGCTGGCCCTCGAGGTTAACAAGCTTTACTGTCGCAGGGTCTGATTCACGCCAAAGATTCAGTACCCACTCAATCACTGCTGCCTTAACGTCTTGAGGCGTCTCACGCCAGCCCCATACCGCAGAAACCGTGATAGCCACTCCTGACCACCATCCGGGCCACGCGTACCTGGCAAAACTGGAGACATGAAACGGAGGGACCAAGCCTCCCTCAGTCGTCAGCACTAGATAGCCGTTCTGCTCTACGTAAGTAGGCATCGTGAAGTCACTTGGCACAGAGATGCTTAAAGTACCCGGCAAGTACGGTGGAACCTGAAGATAATTACCACCGTCGCCATAGATCGTCTTCGTTGTAGCAATCGGAATTTCAACCGGATTGAAGTATCGCTCAGGTACGCCGCACTCAAGATCGAACATGCGCGAGGCTTGTTCTATTAACGCTTCTAGTTCAGCGGGAGTCAGTGAGTTAGTTGTAGCCGATCCTCCTGCGCCTGCTCCACCTTGCGCACGGCGCCTAACTTCGATTGGAGAACAATAGCCAACGGAGCGCTGAATGCGTATCAGAAATGATCGCGTTTCTGATTCACTTCCCGCCGTGATGGTATTTGATAGTTCGTAGACTTCGCCCCACGTTCCGCCTGACAGCCTTATTAGGGTTGACGTGGCTGTCTTGTCGTCGGTAACTTTTGTAATACCGGAAGGAACAGACCAAGAAGAGGAACTAATAGTGAGAGCGCCCAGCCAGTCGGACCAGTCGATTTGATAATCTAAGACTTCTGTAGGTTCTTTTGTGAACACTAAAGACTCCGATCCTCAAACGCGATTTCAATCATTCCGTGCTCGCCGTCAACTTTAGTTACTCGCGTGGCCTCTCGATCAATTCGTTGCCGGCGTTGTTCACTGCTCACTGTGATTGTACGGGTCTCGCCAAATACTTTGACGAACTCTCGGACGTGCAGATGGTAAACATTGCCTACTCTACCGCTTACTTCTACGCCTGACAATAGTAGCGCTACATCGTTGGGCGTGAAGGTTATTGGACTCGCGGTTCCAGTAATTGAGGTTCCAGTTAGTGCAACTTCGTGTGAGCCGATGGGAGAGCCAACCGCAGATGAGGGCTGATTGCCTGTAATTGCAATGCGATATTGAGCACTGAGCTCTCCAGAAGCAGATGTGCTGTCAACACTCGAGATAGGCAGTAGGGATAAGTGAGAAACTGAACCCACTTGGGCACTGGCTTGAACACCTGAGATTGATACTTCGCCGGACTTGGTATAAGCCAGAGACCCGACTTGCCCGATTGTTGTGTTACCTGAAAGCGTGATTGTGAGATTTGGTGAAACACTATCTACGTGAGACGTAGCCTCATCGCCGCTTAGTTCAAGTGAGCCGGACTTTGTAAGCCCCAGCGATCCCGCTTGACCTGTAGCTTCAATACCTGAGAGTACGGCACTGCCGGGAGATGAAGCAGATACAGATCCGACGCTCGCACTCGCTTCATTACTTGATAGTTCTCTTGTGATTGAGACGGTGAGATTCTCGCTACTTGCAGTTGCGGCCTCGCCACTGAGGGCCAAAGAAGTATTCAGTGACACACCGTTAACAGAACTTGTTGCGGAGACTTCCGATAGACCAGACAATCTATCAACTAAGACATCCTCAGTTGACGCAGATCCGCTTACTCCAGAAAGTTGCACCTGTCCAGTCTTGGTAAAACTAAGATCCCCGACGCTCGATGAGGTTTCGACTCCACTTAATGCAACATCAGCCGAAATGGTTAAAGTGCCGACATCGCTGAGAGATTCACTTCCTGAAAGTGTTAACGAACCAGATTTTGTAAAGCCAAGGTCCCCAACAGATGCGAGGGAGTCAGTCCCAGTAATAGGAATACCCACGGAAGGCGTAACGTTTCCGGCTTCTACTGTAGCTTCTTCACCAGACAGATCAGCCGTGCCGCTTTCAGTAAATTCGACAGCGCCAACTTCTCCGGTAGCGACTTCAGACGTAAGCGGGATGGCAATGCTTACAGAGAGTGAATCGATCGCACTCGTCGCGGAAACGCCCGTGAGAGCACGATCTACATCGCCTGTAGCAAACGCCACATCGCCAACCGCCGAGGTGGCGTCATTGCCGACTAGCTCAACAGAGAGCGATGGAGATAGGGTGTCGGCCACCCCAGGGGCTTCATTCCCCGATACCGAAAGATCGACTGATGGAGTAACAGAACCAGTGCCCGCCAGTGCGGAATTGCTTGTTAGGCCAACTGAAGTATTGGGACTTAGTGATCCCGTGCTTGCGGAGGTCTCGACGCTAGAGATCTCAAGCAGTCCACTCTTGGTGAAATCCAGCGAACCTACACTTGAAGTTGCCTCGTTTCCACTAATTGCAACCGACAATTTAGGAGAGAGGCTGTCGACACTCGTGCTGGCTTCATTTCCACTGAGAGCTAAAGTGTTGTTAGGTGTGAGCGTACCAACACTTCCTGATACCGCATTCCCGCTAATTGCTGTTGAATTGTTCGGACTAAGAGAACCAGCCGAAGCAGTTGCCGCGTTAGAAGTAATCGCAACTGAATTGTTAGGCGTGAGTGTTCCGGCATTCGCCGTTGCAGAAGCCCCGGACAGCGCCAGGCTAAGACCAACAACGAGACTACCGATAGCTGATGTCGCAGAAACACCAGAGAGCCCAACTGTGACATTTGCAGACGGAGGCCCTTTCGAAATGAAAGGCTTAAACGGTTGTGAGCGTCCAAGTCTCATTTAGTACGTGCTGCTCCGGTTAACTGCTTGAGACTGAATATATATCCGATTCGGAATTACTACTGATGCCGTAACTGTTCCTTGCTGTATCCCAATCACCGAGGGCGTAATCGTTCCCGTACCGCCGCCCGTGAGAATGCGAAAGTTGATTAGATCCGTGGTGGCTAACGTTACAGAATGGGTGAGATCTTCAACAATGCCTGTCGTACTCGCGCCAATGCTCACAGTGAGCGCAGACGAAGCTCCACCTACCCGGAAATCAATCGTAGTCGCATCCGAGCGCGTGTTTGTCTTGGTGTTCGTGAATAGCTTCGAGATGATCTGAGCCGCGCGAGCTTTTACCTGGGCGTTAGCTTCGGTCGTGGTTACAGGAGTCGGGTTGACGCTGCCGCAGAGAGGGATGAAATTACTGGTGCTGGCTCCCTGCGCGACTATCCCCGAGCCTGGTTCAGCAATGCCGACCTGAAACCCACTGGAAGCAGATTTGATTTGAAAGCTGCTCAGAAAACCGCTGCCTGTGCCTCCTAGTACCGAGTAACAAACCTTGTCTCCGGCGCTGACTGAGTCTGAGTGCGTGGTGTCAGTCTTTGCGCCTGTTTGACCAGAGGTGTAGGAGATTACCTGAGTTCCATCTGCGCCATTGATGCGAGTTTTGATCGTGTAAGTCTGTAAGGTGTTTGAGTTGCAGAAAACACGGAAGTTGGAAAGCGTGGAAGCGGCACGGAACGTGTACTGAGCATTCGCTTCAACTGTGCCGTCAGTAGCGCTGTCCCCCACTAGACAAACGTAACCAGTAGCACTGACTGGTGCGGCACCGTTGTAGAAAGCCGCCAGCAGGAGCGGAACATTTGCCCCGCCATCATCGAACAAACATGAGACCGCTGAGAGGGTAACGGTGTTGGTGTGAGTTGCACCGACGACGATTTGCACATCAAAGTCGTCAGCCGCTAACAGGGAATCTGTATGAGTAGTATCTTCAAATGTTCCAGTGCCAGTGATTGAGACACTTTGAGCACCATTTGCGCCACTGATCCGACTGGTAAGCGTCTGAGTGCCGTTATTTGCAGTGACGCGACACCAGAGATTTGACGCGGTAAGGGAGTCAAGAATGCGGAGGCTTATCCTGCCGTCCTCCGCAGACTGGACATTACACCCACCCGCAATCGGGAGCCAGCGAGTCGTGCCCTGGTTGGAAACGGCTCCCGCTGCGGCTCCGAAGGTGTAGATCCATGCGGTCATCTAGTTATGGTGTCACGGTGAAGTTGGTCGTGGAGATTATGTTATTCGTGTTTCCGCGAGGCCGGATTGAAGCCTTTGCCTGCCACTGTCCGGTAGAGTCGTTGCATGGAATGGTATAGCTGGCGGTGATGTCGATGGTCTGATGCGCAGGGATGTCAATATAAGTGTAGAGTAGATCTTCTGAACCGGGGCCGTTGGTTGGCCCACCGGGAAGGCAGGGATTGACCACCATCATCTGCACGTTGACGCTGTTCATGCCGCTGTTGCTACAGTTGGTAAAATGTCCGGTGACTTGGATCGTCTGGCCTACCGTGGCAGGGTTAGGCGTTTCACTGATACCGACAGAGACGCACTTTTGCAGCGAGGGGGTGAAGCTGAGACTTAGTAAAGTGATTAGTAGAAGTAATTTCATCATTTCTCCTTTAGCGGGTTAGAGGGTTTATTCCAGCACTATAAGACCGGGTCCGAACTGGATGTCGGCGGAGTCTTTAAGTGATTTGAGATGGGCTTGAGTGAATCCAGAGATCTTTACGACCAGGCGGCGCTGCTCGTCAAAGTGCCACTCATAGTCGGAGTGATCGAACTGTGGTCTCACCTGTTTTGCGATTATCGCCAGAGTGCTCTGCCGCCTGCTTTCATCCAGCACGGCGTCATACAAAGCCTTGCCGTGGACATGGCCCGCATCTCTATGAACCTTGCAAACGACCTCTTTTGGTCGGGTCTCACGGAAGTCTGGTTTGATAGTACCAGGCCGCGCGACGGCCTCAGCGGCAGTAATAGCATTAGCTTCTTCCTCTGTAACGAAATGGTGGACCCGCGCATCCTGCGGCACCTCGTCATCAAACGATTCATGCACTACGCAAGCCTCTCTATTGCCATTAACGCGATCCCGACAAATCATAGGAGTCCATGTCTGCGTCCTAAGCATTAGAGCACCTCCAGTGTGGCATCATCATGAACAACTAGAATCGTACTCGCGTTAATCTTTCCCAAATTATCCTGCGCAAACTTCGTCGAGATGCTTACTACTGCAACGTCAACATGATCGTCAATAAAAGTTCCCTCGATGAGTTGCACTTGAGAATTATTTGCGGCAAGTACTCTGCGTCCGGCTGCGAGAGCTTCAGGATTCAATTCAGTTGCGTATACCGGACTCGCCCCTAGCTTCTCAGCCGCAATAGAGAGAATGCACGAACCCGCACCGAGCTCGTGAAACGACATTCTCGGTTTGACATATTGAGACAACGCGAGCAGTGCAGCTTTCGTTGTGTCATGCCAGCCCGCGCCGTAACAGTGGCCCAGCGGTGGCATTACGATGCGCCACTTACCTTCAGGAGTAGGAGTAGAGTCCCAATCACCCGCTATAACGAACGAGCCGACCTTGATCACTTGCTCAACCTTTTAATTAAAACGGCCACGATCAGCAGTCCGTGACCGCGATTGGTTTTATTCCCTTATTTACCCAACTACACTTCCACAACCATGTAAGCGTAGGCGTTGACTGCTGTTCCTGCTTTTACCCGAATACGGGCAAACTTCGAGACCTGAATCACGGGCTCACGTCCTAATGGAAACTGCTTGACGTACTGGTTTGTGGGCGCAATCAATTGAATGTCGAATTCACGGATGGCAGTTATCGTTCCTTCACCGGAGGCGTTGTATCCCGTTGAAGTTGTTCCTACGGGAAACAGATTAGTAGTCGGATCACCACCCGCAAGAGCTTCGGCGTTTAGCTTCATAATGTCATTTGCAACCGAAGCTGTTACAGTAGCCGCTACGTCCGTTTCGCAGAGTTCGACCTTGATCGGAGTTGCTGCGGCTGAACCGTCAAACGAGATTCCCCACTCAATGATCTTGAAGGTTGCTGTAGCGCTGGCCTTCACTTGGAGCAACGTCAGAATCGCGGTGGTAGTAGACAGGGTAGCAAAAGATGCCGTTGTCGGCATCGGGCCACTACCGATAAGGTACTGTTGGGCCATCTTTTACGCTATCCGCAGTAGTCCGGTGGTCGCATCGTTCGTCGGCATCGTGAGGGTGAACGTACCGGCGGTCACAGTCTGACTCCCAAAGGTGTGAACACTCACCGCTTTATCACCTTGAGTAGAGTTATAAATGAGCACCGCATCAAACGCAGTAGAGAGTGTCACGTTAGTAAATACGATTGAGTTTGTAGGCGTAGTGAACGCAGTGGTGCCGGAAGTGTTGGGCGCAATCCAGTCAGGTGATCCGGTTAGGTCAACTCCTCCTGCGGTGTAATTCGTTCCTGAGACCTCGCCCGTTGACGAATAGGCCGTAGTGCCAGCACCTAACGAGGCAGAAGCAAGAAATAGCGCAGCCTTGAAAGAGTCGGGGGTTGTGCCGGCTCGAACTACTGAAGTACCCAAGGCGTGGATTCCGTTAAGAATCTCCTTTTTGAACGAAGTGCACATGCTTTGCGAGTTAGCCATTTTCCTCTCTCCTTCAGAGCTGAGCCGCTACACCTTCAATCGAAACATTCTTCTTCAGTGTCACATGGGCCGAACGATGAACAAGTTCTCCGTTTAAGTAGTATTCCGTCCACGTCGTATACTCATCCTCATTGTCCACCGCTCCGGTTCGTTTTTCCAGGAGCGATTCGTCCATCTCACCGTGGGTAGTAGTAACTAGCATTAGGCAACCGCCTTGCTCGCGCTGCGCCGCTTGTTCTCTTCCGGCGATGCAATAGCTTTATTCTCAGCCGGGGCAGAGATCGCCTTCGCGTCAACATCAATCCAGCCATTCTCACGCGCTAATGCCTCGGGAATCTGAGTGCCCTTGCCCGCAATCTGCACCACTGCCCCAACTGGAATCCGGCCTGGATTATCCACGGCCTTGTAACTCCCATCCTGCATCTTGTAGATCCAACGATCTGAGGTCCACATTTTCATCGCTTCTGGTACTCCATTTCTGTATCGCGCGGCAGTTTCAATTAACGCCCCTTCAAGTCTATCAAATTCACTCTCAGGATTAAGGGAGTCAGCCAGCGCCAACACCGCGTTAGATCGCTGTCGATAGTAGACTTCATCAGTGAGCAGCCGATCCACTTCGACGTACCATGCTGCAATATCATTTCGATCGATGAAGATTCCCGCATCTCCAAAGGCTTCCTTTAATCCTTCAGTCGGATGCGCTATCGTGGGAATTCCTGCACAAGCAGCCTCAATTCCTACTCGCCCATAAGACTCGTAATCTGAGGGCATCAGCAGCACTTTGGTTTTGCGGAATACTTCTCGAATATCCGGCGTATGGGCCATCCATTCGATGTTTCCTGAGGCGGCGTACTTCGGATCGGTTCCGGGTGCTGTGATTACCTGATCACCATAGCCGCCTTCGACCGCAAGGAATTCACTATCAGGCATCTGTTTCGCCAGTGCCTTAAACGTATTTGCGCCCTTAGTTGGTGTCGGATTAACGAGGGTAATCTTTGTTCCGGTTTCGCAGCGATAGCGCTCCGGCTCAACTACGGGATGAACGATGATTGATGGAGCTAACCACTCATCAGGCATCTCCTGTCCAGCCCATTGACTGCGTTTTACTGCTAACCAGTGCGAGTTATAGATCGTGAGTGCGTTCTTATAAGGCACTCGAGCGTCTACGCGCCAGTACATGAGTTGCGCATCGTTGTGAACGAAATGAACCAAGGGAATCTTCGTCGCCATTGCGAGGCTCATGGCCTGGCTAGTGAGGTCGAGATGGGTAACGAGAAGATCGGAATCTTTGACGAAGTGCTCTAGCCATGATTGCACACCTCGACGTGGGGGTCTGACTACGTTGATACCATCGATCTCATAAGGTGCGGTCTTGCTGCGGTCGCAAACTACGTTAACGGTATGCCCACGCCGCACCGTTGCCCGGAGCGCTGCATGGACAGTAGTTTCACTTCCCGCGTTATGCTCGGGCGGAAATAAATGGAAGTAGCCAGTTAGTCTCATTTGCAAAGTTGGCGGCGGTCACCTGCTGCGAAGAAGGCGAACTTAAGGTAACCGCCTTTCATCACGGGCTGTTGTGCGCCGCGACAATTTCAGGTAACGGCCCATATAGTTCACGGTAGCGTTTCAAATCTGCCACGTCCCTCATTCTATCTGCCACTGTTTTATTCGAGTGCTCCATCAACGAAAGCAACTGAAGGTTTTCAGGTCTGTTATCAGTCTTTATTCGGTTGATATGGTCCACGTGTTCCTCAGTCAACAGGTATCTTCCGAGCGCCTCTTCCATAATCAGGCGGTGATAAAGAATACGTCCGTGACTCGTCTTTGCCTTTGGGTGGTCCGGCTTCCAAACCCTGACATAACCAGCCTTATCAATGATCGCAGGACGCCCGTTATAATCAAAGCCCGCGTGTCGGGTTGTCTGTCCGATTGCCTTGCAGTCCTTAGAGCAAAAGCGGCCTGCGCCTGCCAATGCTTCTGATGGTCTAAGTTCATATTCCTTACCGCATGTCTCACAGGTTCGTCGCGTCTTAGGCTTAGTATGTCCAATGCTTTGACAGCGCCGTGAGCAATACTTCTGACTGTTAAACCAAGGCTGGCGATAAAATACCAAGCCACAAACCAGACAGGGCTTTTCAGTGCCAGTCCGAGGCTTACAGGGCACGTAGCACTTTCGAGAGCAGAACACACGCCCCGTCTTATTACGAGCCAAGTCCGAAACTCGGCGGAGATCTGGCTTACCACACGTCTCACACTTAACCTCGACTTGCTCAACTTTGTACCTTCCCTTTTTAACGTACATTGTCGTACCCCCAGCTAACCAATCGATGTACGTTTAAGTATATCGCGTAAACTAGCGGTACGGCAATACGTTTAATCAAAGAACGTTATGCGAAAACCCTAGGAATTCGCGCCAGAATGGAGATCTATTTTGACGACGGCGGGTGGCCGGAGCACACCAAACGCCCATCGACCTTCATACAAGATGTCGATGATGTTGCGCTCGAAGTGGTCTCGGTTCGAGTCAGTCATGTATACCGTTGGATCTTGTCGGTCCCACACGACCAACTGTTTCAGATCGCCTGTGTAGCCAGTGCCTTGTGGGATGACTTCCGACTCGATGACCGGGAGGCCCCACAGCATTTTAGTGCCCATCTGCATTGGGCCACCAAAATAGAACTGCCCCTGCGCCCCGCGCGCAAGATCAATGGTCTCCCAATCGTAAGAATTGAGCAGGAACGCAGTCGAGCGCGCACGGCCTTGAATCATGGCGGCAGTGCGGGCCTTGCGTGTTGTGGTTAAAAGTCCGCCTGTAGTGTCTTCTGTGTCTGGCACAAAAGCCTGCGGCGTCAGATTCGGCGTGTTCTCCAGTCCAGTGAAGTGATTCGCGCCTCCCGGTCCCGCCACGATTTCCTCTTCAAGCTCGAGATCGATATCACGACGCATGAAGTTCGTCATCATTGACTGAAGCTGTGGTGCATCCGCAAGGATCGTGCGGGTGGCTTGCATGATGACCGCAATGGTCTTCACGCCAGTTTGAACGACTTCGAGAGACATGCTCGCTTTCGGCTTGAGCGCGAGATCGTCAGTGGCGGAGGTCGCCTCGGGAACAATCTTGGCCGCACGGGTGAGCGAGTTAACCCGCACATACTCAATCAGATTTGAGCCTGTCTGGAGAATCGTAATCACGTCACGAATACTTGGCTCGCGCAGTGGCAAGTCAATCGGCCAAGGACCATAGTCACGACGGATAAGCGAGCCACCAGCCGTTCCCGGTACGGTCATCACGAGGTCTTTGAATGACAAATCACCTAAGCCTACATCTGCCGGCTTGATATCTGGTGATCTGCCAAACTTAATCGTGCCCATCTCTTTACCTTCAGGGGCAATCTGAGCACGCCACGCCTTAAAGTCCGGCGTGTTGATGAGCAGTTCGCCCATCGTTTTGAGTTCAGGCTGAGCGTCGCCGCCGAGATTGCCAAAATCAGGACGCCCTACGGGCTGCTTGAGGAAATCGTCAATTGCCTTCAGGCGCTTCTTTCGATCCGCGTACTTGTTCTCTTCGTCAACCTCTGCAACCAACTCTTCGATTCGTTTCCAGCGAGTATCAAGTTCGGCTTTCTGTTCGGTAGTAGGGTCTTCCGAACCTTGCTTTGCCCAAAAAGCCTGCTCTGCGTCTTTCAGTTCCTTGAGTTCCTGCGTGGCTGTTTTTTTCTCTTCGGCCATCTTTTGCTCCTTCTGTCGAGAGCTACGCGAGTGCTCGAATAGCGAGACTCTGCATGCGTAGCGATTGAGTCCTTAGCGTATCCACGTCGATCTCTTTTTCTTTAGGCTTCGGTTCGCTCATAGCCAGTAGCGCGTCGAGATCTCCCATGAGTGCCGTGAGGGAGTCTTTGCATTTCTGTACCGTGGCGCGATTTGAAGTCGAGAGTACGCGGCCCTCTTTTACGCGGGCTTCGTGGTTACGCTGCATGTTTTCGATAAACTTCTTCAACGCAGCGGGTGCCGCTTTATCGAAGGACTCAAAGGATTCGGATGCCGTGATCTCTTTGAGGTAAAACTCGTCATCAGAACTGGTTAGAAATTCTTCAATTTGTGCCGTGACTAACGGGATCATCGTGGGCGGATACTCGTTGAACGCTTCCGCGACCTTCGCCTTCCAGTCCATTACTACGCCAGTCACATTAGAATCTTTCGCGGTCTCGGCAATCTTGCGGATGACACGGCGCAGAGCTGAGTCAATTTCCCACGTGGAAGGCGTTGTTTGGGCCATCTCTTCAGCAAGCATGCCTTTCGACTCGTTGGTGATGGACTTAACCGCAGTCGCCATTGCCAGCTTGTTCATTGGTGCCGTGACTATTGAGTCTTCGATCACTTCGCCTTTTTTCAGGATGCGGATGCGATCGAACTTCTGCGCCTTTTGTAGATTTGCTTGCAGTCGCTCGGCTTTCACGTAGAGCGGCAACTGCTCTTTGTAGTCTTTGGCTTCGATATAGGACTTATCTGACACCGAATAGCCAAACGAGAAGCCCACACGCTTGCCGGCCTTCTTACGTTCAACTGCCTTGGTGCGAACCGCCTGTGCGTCAGGCGTGGAGTGAAATTCCGAATCGACAAAGAAGCCGTGGTCATCTTCCTTCGCAACCATCGGATAACCAACCGCTTTATCAAAATCCCAATCATGCGAGTGCGCTGTAAATCCCGCCTCCAGGTATTCGGTTATGCAGTCCTTGAAAAAGCCGGGAACGATGAGATCCCCGCCTTCGTCAATTTCATTAAAGACTGCTCGATAGCCAGAGATATGGCCCGGACCTTCATCTGAGACCGTCAGGTCTTTCAGGTCGATGAACTTGCGCTCAATGTCCATTTCTTGAAGGCTCCAGAAAAATACGAAACCCGCCATGACTCCCGGTTAGGAATCAGGCGGGCGGTAAGCATCGTTGTGCTTCGTGGCTCGCTAAGTGGTTATCAAGTTACGCGGTCTTCTCTCTTAGCCCCTTAACCCGATCTATCAGGTTGTATAATTGCCGCTCAATCTTTTGTAGTTCCTGCTTGGTGTTCTGCGGAGACGTGTCCGGTTTGACTAAAGGGACATCCCGCGAATTCATCAACGTGGATTCAGGTTTAGGGGATTGCTGGCTCATTGTACGATTAACTGCTGCTTTGTCCGCTCATCCATCCACCGTTTACAGGCGGCGTAATTGGCGGCAATAAGGCAAATTGAGTGAGCGATGAATAGTTGGGCCTTGTCCTTTTGGCCAACCATACTGAGCACCACGGCCATCGCGGCATTCAAGGTAATGGCCTTAACTATTTCTGTGTCGCTCATTCCGTGCGGAGTTTAGCACAGTTTGGTTAAACATTTGCAAGGACATTTGTGCGTGGGACTTTATTCGTGTAGCCACTTCTGCGCCAACTCGCGCATCTTTGCCGGACAATGCGCTCTCGGTTCAAGGTTCCTGCAGTACTCGCAGAGCATGAGGTTGTAGCTGATATTGAATTCCTGTCCGCTCAGAATTGAGAAACCGCCCCGCTCCGAATGTCGCCCGCGTCCGCTCGCCTGCTGGCGCGTCATATGACAGGCAAGTTGCGATTCAGGCAGGTCGTTAGCCCGCACGAGTTCAAGGATGGCGGCGTGTTCATGCTGCGGTAGTGGCTGAAGGGCGTTCATATCTCTTCATCCATAAACCGTAAGAATACTGACTGACATTCGGCCTCGACCACCTGAAGCAGCCGCTCAATTTCTTCATCAGATAAGCCAGCGGGTAGAGGGGCGCTTGCGATCTCCCGCCACTCACCGCCAGTCGATGATTTTCCAGTCCGATCCATAAATATCATCCGCCCTCAACTGCGTATACTTCGGTCCGAACCACGGCCTCGGCGCAATCACTCGCTTATCCGGCGCATCGCTCAGCACTGCGGCCATTGCGGAGTAGCTTGAGTTGGCGATGATAAAGTGTTTGCATTTCTTCATCGACTTGAAATCTTCCAAGTAATCCCGCCCTTCGGAATACTCAACTCCTGAGCCAAACATTTGCCGCGCTCCTGCAATGTCATCACTGAAGACGAGAAACTTTGCACCGTGGAACTCTTCCATTGCGGGACGATAGTAATCCATTGTCAGTCGCGGATGATAACCTTCGCCGTCGTTGTAATCCCCCGCGCGCCAATGAATTGCTACGTAGTCATTCTGCGGTGGCTCGTCTTTCATGCGCAATTGCCAACGAACCTCGTCAATCGCGTGTGAGAAGAATTTCTCTGATTGCATGTGACCTGATAGGCTGGCGCTCTCAGTCAGGATCTCGTCTCTAAATCCCCAGTCAACGAACCTGTCAGGTAATGGCGGTCCATCATAACGGGGTAAGGGATTCTCGAAATACTTCTCAACGTCAATGTCTTCGGTGGAGTTGAATCGCTCACGATGGTCCCAGTTGCGCCATTCAGGGAATAACGGTATCGCATTGTTCCGTCGTGCTATCCCGATTGTCGAGGCGATCTGGTAGAGCGCGTTGGCCCACCGTCCGTACCTCCCCAGCGCTGCAAATGTCACTATCATAATGAATACTATTTACTCCACAGTTAACGCACCATGCCTCACCTTGCTCGTACTGCTCCCACTCGTGCGCAATACCAGTCAAAGGTTGAGCGTAGGCCCTCATAGAGATCGATTTTAGCACGCCAGCCCAGGGAGTTGATGCGGGAACTATCAACCAGCTTGCGCGGTGGACCGTCAGGCTTAGTGCGGTCGAAGTTAATCGCACCGCGATAGCCAACGATCTCTCTAATGATGTCAGCAAGTTCGTAAGTGGTGACTTCTTGCCCTGAGCCGACATTGATCGGAGTCTCTTCGTCATAGTCGGCCATCAGCATTATGAGGGCATCCGCAAGGTCGTCTACATGTAAAAACTCGCGCTTGGCTCGCCCGGTCCCCCACAGCATCACATGCGGCTCTTCGTTGACTGCGGCTCGGTACAGCTTTGACATCAGTGACGGGATTACATGCGCGTCAACGGAGTCAAAGTGATCGTTTGGGCCATAAAGATTAGTAGGCATTGCGCTAATCGCATTGAACCCGTACTGCTTGCGATAGGCTTGGCACATTTTTAACCCAGCGATCTTTGCTATCGCGTAGGGCTCGTTTGTCGGCTCCAACGGACCAGTGAGCAATGCGTCTTCCGTCATAGGCTGCCGCGCGTCTCGCGGGTAGATGCAGGAGGAGCCGAGGAAGAGAAGCTTGCTGACGCCCGTGGCCCATGCGGTATCAATTATATTTGTCTGAATCAGCAAGTTGTCTCGTATAAATAATCCAGGCCGGGTGTTGTTAGCGTGGATGCCGCCCACTCTTGCCGCCGCAATATAAACATATTGAGGCTTATTCCGTGCGAAGAACTTATCAACGGCAGGTTGTTCCAAAAGATCTAATTGCTGTCGTGTACGCGTTATCGCATTAGGAATCCGCCGCAGTAACGCGCTTCCTACGAGTCCGGTATGGCCTGCGATGTAGGTGGTGCTCATACGTAGCGACGCGGAGGCTTTGGTATAGACGGCGTTGACGGAATAAATCCCGGAATTCTGACGGCTCCGCACCAGCAAAGCAAATTCCGCGATCCTGTCCAGCGTTGGAATCGATGCCGATGTTTCAGTGCTGGCAATGGGCCAATCTTCACGAAGTAAAGAACACGGCTCCAAGCATTATGCAGTGCAATGACCAGTTGATTGTCCTGATCTGAGATATGCTTCATTACAACCAACTCCGATTGAAATACAACTCCCACTCCAGTAACGGATGTAGCTCACACTCAGGGAAGAGATGGCCGTAGTCCTGCCTGCATAGAATTAAATTTCCACTGTGGCAAATTACGAAGTACCCGCGTTCCAGTGCTGCAACCGTCATCGTCCAATACCCTACGCCGCCATCTGAGTTAACGCGCTCGCTTGGCGGTTCAATGCTCGAGTCTATTTCCACGATGACGATCTTGGGTCGTGCTTTCATGCCGCAGAAGATCTCGTAGTCGTGTCCATCGGTATCCAAACTTACGAGATCGCAGCGCTCGTCAACGAAGGCGTTGATGTTGCGTCCGTCCACACAGGAGCATTGACAGCGCACGCTTGGATCGTGTCTCCAGTTCTCTTCACATCTGAGGTGGAGACTATAATCCGCCTCTACGTATAAGCCACTCCAGCCCAATTCCAATAACCGCCGGATATTCGACATCCAGGCGCCATCGTTGCCGCCTACCTCAACCGCGTAACCGTTCCGCAGTGACGGATCTATGGTTGTGGCATTTAAATCCTGCTTACCAACAAACCCAAGGCGATGCAAACACTCTGCCAGCACACCATCTTCAAGGTTTTGGCTGTGCAAGTTGAAGCCGTATTTGTGTAAGAATCTAAGCATCGGGCTCCGCCTTGGCCTCTTCGCGGACGTCCAAGCTAATCGTCCAGCTTTCATACCTTCCGTTCTTAATGTAGGCCCGCAGCGGAGCATTACTTATAATCGCCCCTAACCAGTAGTACCAGTGGTTCCCAAACGACGCATAAAAGTCGGCAGCATCACAGGCTCTCAGTGGCCGTTCCTCAACGATCCATCCATCGAAGTCGCCAAGAGCGCCCTGATAGTTTGCGACTCTTTCTAAATACCATGCTCTCTCAGGGTCAACGCAGATAACGACGCCTGACATTGGCTTGCTACGGTCGCGGCTTTCCTGCCACATTTTACCTGATGTGCGGATAATGCCCGCGATTAAGAGTTCGTCCTTTTCGTTCATTCCGCCCTCCAAGTTCCATAACAACAATCAGCATCAAAGAATCCCGGTAGTCGATCTGTGTAGCGCTTCACTGAATTGCCAAACCAGCGTCTAAAGTCATCTTCTGTAAATGTATGAGGATGGTAAACACAAGTCGGATAATCGACGGGTTCAAAGAATCGAACGACGAGCGCGATTTCCTTGGCTTTAGTAATCACGAGTTCGGGATCGCGGACGTGTTGGAGACAGTTGAAAAGCCAAACCTCATCTACCCTAACCACGGGCGCGTAACGTGTATCCTCGAATGGGCATTGATACCAGATAATTTTATTATTACCATCGCTCACCAAGTCCTGTAGCTCATCAAACCACAACGGCTCATAGAGCACGCCTGATGCGGCAAAAAACAACATCGCTGGATAAGGACCACAACCGATCTCTATAACGAACCTGTCACGTTGATCGAGAGACATCCCGAGATAGTCAAAGATGTGCTGATAAGCCCGTCGTGAGTTCTCGCGCTCGTAAGACGTGGCGGTTAGTTCTGCCGCCTGTGCTTCGTGCCAGCGGGATTGTGTAATGGGTTGGATCATTTTTAACCGACTAGCCTTAGCTTTCTATCTCTCTCCTGAAGTTCAGCGAAGGCCGCATTGAATTCTCGTAAGAGATCCATGTACTCATTAGACCGTTTTAGCCGCTCGTTAATTATGCGGTCTTTCAGCGTCAGGTTTGTGCCATCCCGCATGACAACCCAAAGCGCTTTACTACATTTATGATCGCTCAACCGCTCTTTCCCGAAGACTGTGCCATCCTCTGTAATTGAAATCAGGTTGAACCAGAAATTATTATGGGCCGACTCGCTTCTAATCTCGTCACCCGCTTGCCAGTGTAAGATTTCTGGATATTGCTCGTGAGGCGCAGGGCATCCTGCGCCTTGTATAATCGGGACTGTAGGCGCTTCTGAGATGCCTATGAGACGTAGGATTGTTTTAATTATTCCGCGTTGGCCCATTCGTGATTCCTCTTTCTGTGGTGGTTAAACATGATCGGATAATCGTCTCCCGTATACTCTGGCAACTTTTCGTAAGTGAATGCTCCGTCATTGTAGGACGCGGGCCAGTAGTGAAGTCTCACGCCTTCTCTGTACGCCAGTGTGGTAAGGATTGCTTGATCGTGTCGGTTCTCTCTGAATTCAGGATGATTAGGCGCACGTGATGGTGAATCATCTATCAGTCTTCCACCTTCGAAGAGACACCACTTCAACCATTCAGATACAAACTGTTTTGAGTAGTCAGAGACACGGAAGAAGATTACCGAGGCTTGACACTGCTTGCCGTAGCGCCGCCAGATTACCTCGTTACGATAGTGCTCGGTGAGATTTGGGCTTAGATACACATCATCGGGCCACACTACATCAACAATATCTCTCTTACACCAATGTGCATGCTCATAATTATTTCCGAATAGAAAGATGTCCTGATCCATGCGGTCGATGATGTAGTTGACGTTGTTGACGAACTCGATTCCGGCGTCGCTATATATAAGGTAGTCGTTAGGATTCCGAACGTTAAACGCTGTACGGGCCAGGCCGATCTTATTGAGCGTAGCTGAGATTACCATCGGCTTCCAGGCCCATAGACCACAACCTTTAGGATTATTCCAAATTGCCTCGTAACCCACGAAAGCGCTGGCAACACCTTTACGGTCATACTCGTAAACAATCTTTACACCGTGATGTCGTGCGCTTAAAACGCACAACTCCCGCGCTCGGCTCATTTGAGAATCTGAGAATGTAACGAGATGGGTGGTCATTTGGAGTCTTTGTATCCAACACTCTCTGCCGCCGTGTTGGCAATTTCCTCTTCTGTCGCGCCCTTACGTTTGGCCAGTTCCGCGAGCGCTATGATGATCTTGTTCATGGTCTCAAATGGACTATCGGTCCACGCGATAGCGCCTACTATTTTTTCTAGTGTGGGCTGATTCATCTTAACCTCGCCTCAAATATAGGCGCTGCATGAAGTTTTCCCCAATCTGGGTTACGAATAATCTGCCCTATGGTTTGGTGGTTTGTGTGATATTCAGCAGCAAGGGATCGGTGCGTACACTGCCCTGACGCATAACGCTCTCGGATCTTTGAGGCATCCAACACCGATAACCGAGACGCTGTTTTGTCGGCTTCTAAGCACGCGACTTTGATATGCGCCCACGCCTTTCCTTTGATAATGCTGTGAATCAGTCGCGGACTGACGCGATAGCGCTTAGCCAGTGCGGATTGCCCAAACTCAGACGACCCCCATCTATAACTTTCCTTAATAGCCACTACGTCCGACGTGCTGAGCTTTGCTAACGGGTGGCCTTCGCCTTGCAGTTCTGGCCGGGACAGGGGCCGTACCGTAGTATGTGGCCTTGTGCCGCCTCCGCCGCGAGAACAATTCAGAATGCGTGTAATGCTCGCCATGTTCTTGTGCATTTGAATTGCGTATATCTCGTGGCTATCTAGCGCTTCTTGTGCTATATCGACAGGCATTGTGTGCAGCACGTCAAGTTGATGCGCTTCCATGCCATGCTTCATCAGTGAGCGCGCAAGGAGACGCTGGTGCCTGCCACCGTCCCCACCCTTGCCTCTGGCTATTGAGCGGTAGTTCGCTAAGCGAGCCTTTAAGTTCCGAGTCTGGCCGATATATACCGCGCCTGATGGAGACGTGAGCCTGTAGAGCACGGCATTAGGCCAATCGTTTTTCGCTCGCCTCGAAGATTGCGGTATAGTCATCAATCTCATTCTTCTGCCAGATAGAACTCCATCGCGGTCTCTGATAAGCAACCATCGGTGCCACACAGAACGCATTCAGCTCAGGCAGTCTCGTTGATAGCCAATTATCAAACATGATCTCGGATAGAGCGGGTTGCTTAGCTAGAAAATCGTAAACACATTTCCGATTATACCCGATTGCGTGGGTAGTCCACGCCTCAAAAACTCGAAACAGGTGCGGTGAATAACGTTGCGGTGGTAAGGGCGCGGACTCGTCTCCGGTATCCCAGCAAACGAGATTCGCTCCAAGGTAGACGATGTCCCAGTCGTCAGGTAACTCGCTCAACGCCTGCTCCAGATGGCCCAACTCTCTGAACACGCAATCATCCTCGAGATGCAGTAGTGTCTCTGCGTCCGAGAGATAGAATTGACAAAGTATCTCTCGCTCTGACTTATTAAATGATTGATGTGGGCCAATGTCAGGGAGAGACTGGAACTTCTCAACCTCAAGACCGACGCGCCGGAGCTCAGTCTGTGCTAGTTGCCACTCGCTGTCGAGAGTTGTCAGGCAGACGCGGCGCTGAAAGAAGGACCAGTTCATCCCTTATCAACCTCTGCGCAATAGTCAATCGCCGCCTGTAGGTCAAGCATCAAAAGGCGGGCGTCTTCCGGCGTGCCAATCTCCCATTCGTCACACTGATGGCCCATTGAAAGCCCGCCAGCCTAAATCTTTAACGTCTACAATCGGCCTAAGCCACGCGTAATCCCCCTCGTCTTCCGACGCGTACACGAAATCAAGCAATCGGAATACGTTAACCCTGCCAAACGCACGATCTGGATATCTACCTACCAGCTCATCCCTTTTTTCTTTTGCGTCTTTTTGCCAACTCATCTTTAGCCCTTGTTTACTCCTAGCAAGCTTGCACTTCGCAGGATCGCACCTTCTGAGGGTTTTGTCTGCTAACGCCGCCACGGCACGAGACGGAGAATGTCAAAGAGTTACCGCAGTTGTCTCCGACTGGTTACGGAGCAGCGCCAAGGTGTTAACTTCAAAGCACACGTCTTTCAACGTCAACTGCGGACTTGCGCGGCTCAGGTCGCTCACCGTCAAGGCGGCTCCGTGCCGTGACGACTTACGCCGTACCAGCGGCGAGTCACGTCCATGCGGTCTTATGGCGTACTTTCATATTCCAAGACAGTGCTCCTCAATGACCGCGCAAGATTTCAAATTATCAAACTAGTCCCAGCCACGCTAGGACATCTCTGGCAGTTCTATGCTATCCTCATCCCCGTTCCATTAGACAACTCAACTCAGTAAAGGACACTCTCTCCAAATGCGTAAACTAACCCGACAACTGATCGCTCTACTTGTACTCGTAATCGCCATCGGCGCTTTCATTTCACCTTCAGCCAAAGTTACTGCTGCTGCATCCGACTGCGATCTCATCGCCGATCTCTGCCGTCTCACCAGTCGCGTTAACTACGATATCTGTATCCTGCAAGGTAATTCTCCGACCAGTTGCGCATGGAAAGAGGCCCAAGACACTATCGACTGTATTACAAACGCGGGCTGCACCTTCAAGCCCGTTAGTCGTCCGGGTGGGAATTAGATTTCACTGATCCCGTACCTCTAGTTGACCGACGCGGCGCTGGAGGTCGCGGATATCGGCTGACTGAATCGCAGTGATTCCTATCAACGCTATCCATGTCATAAGAAGCAGCATCAAAACGATGGCGCCGAACTTATACTGCTTGTCGTCACGCTCGCTCATCGGTTGGACTCCATAGCCATAAACAAGAAGACTGTCGCTAATGTAACATCAACTATCAGCCATGCGGTTTGCCCGCGCTGAATCTGCCATGCCGCAAGAAGGATAAAGCAGACCATCTCAGCGCATAGCATCAGGCGAAGGAGTCTGAAAACATTCATGGTCATAGGGAGCCACTATACTCGCCCTTAGTCTCTCTGCGCAAGCTAAATCACACTTGACACGCGGAGTAATTCTGTTTTACCCTCCGCATCTATGGACATCAGTGAACTACTAACCACTCGACAGATAGCTGAGCGACAGCGGATCTCCCCTGATCGCGTGAGCCAGATTGCCAAAGAGATGAAGATGAAGCCTGCTATGGTGATCGGCTCCAGCAACCTCTACTCCCCTGAACAGTATCAACTTATCAAGGCTCGGAATAAGAAGCCAGGGCCGAAAGCGCCAAGGAAGGGCTGAGAATCTATGAGTGATATTACTGAGGTTAGATCGGTAATTTGCTATCAGGCCACTCGCAACTCATCTGGAGTGCTACCAGTACAACTTCGCGTTCGTGGCGACGGATACATTATCGGACAAGACACAAGCACTTATGTCCCTTGGGGCCACGTCAACCGCTTGGGCAAAGATATCGATTGGCGAACTCGCTCGATATTCGCCACTCGTGACGAGGCGGTCTGGGATTACGTCACGATTGAGAAACGCCGCCTAGAGAAAGCGCAAGAGGCGCTGAAACAAATTGGAGAGGTAGTCAAATGACAAACGCTGAACTCTATTACCAACTAAAGAAAAGCTGGATGAGAAGGTTGCTGGATTGGATTGTGGGATGAACAACTACGACATAGATCTGAAAGTAATTGGCGAATAAGAGCGCGCGCTCTCTCGGTATTTCATCAAGCGCAACAACGGCCCGTGGCAACAGGTTTCTGAATCAGAATTCATCGTTGCCGAGCGAGAGGCGGGATTTGTCCCTAAGGCTGGATGTGGTCCGATAGCAACAGCGGGATTCGGATGTAGCGGCCCTGAAGGCTCAGTCGAGGGAAAGATTGAGTACGTAGATTTAAACCGCAACGGCGATAATGAAGCATCTGCAAAGGTCGGTTCCTAAGCAGTCTGGATTCGGCCCACCTGGAAGGTCATCGGGATCGCTTGCGGTCTTACCATCATCAGCCAAGCAGGGATCACAGACGTTGGAGTCGAGCAGGGCTGATTGCTCATATCGATCTATTTCATCTGCTCGCGCTTCCATCTCATCTCCGCGTCCGATATTGATAACTCGATTGGCTAATCCTCTCGCAGCGCGATCGATGTACGTCACTGAGCCTGAGTTGAGTTCGTTAGTCACTGCGTTGATTAATCCGGCTCCGGTCTGGCCTAAAAGGGAGTGACGGGCTACAGAGTCAATGAGACGTGACTGGACATCGTTGGTGACGCGGCTGGTGGTAAGGTCAAGGAGATCTTTGAGTTCGTCAAAGTCGTCATCGTCAACAACTGCTGCCTTCGTGCTGAGTTCTGCCGCTACCAGTAATCGGCCCTGCCGGTGAACCTTAACCAACTGCTCACTAAGATCGTCCCTGAATTCGTCCGGCGCTTGCAAGACCAACTCATGATAACTTGCAGGCTTCAGCTTCTTAATGCGCTTCAATCCGTTAGTGATAAGATCTGTACGCAGTTGCAGCAAGACAGTTCCTATTGATTCCTTTGCCGACTCTTGGGCGTTGTGTATTCCTTTGACTGCAATCTTCTCGTGTTCTTTTGGTTCGCGTGAGAGGGTGAGTCCTTCCCATTCGTAGGACTTGGATTCAAGATGGTTGAGGCCAAGATGCGTATAGAATGCGGTTGCGCGATCTTCACCGTAAGTATCAATAGTCCGTTGCCAGAAGTTAGCGTGCTTCGCGGCTAAAGCGGCTTGGAGTTTTAGATCAAGGATTTTGCGTTGGAGGGTCATTGGTCGATCAGGTCAGGCCAATGTAATTCAGCAACGTCATCATTGGTCTTTGTAAATTCAAATCTGACGTTTTTAAGGTCGAGAGTCAGGGAATTGCCCTTATCAATCGCTACGGGCTCACGCAAAGGATCGAGTATCGAGGGTCCTCCGGCAGTCTCCATCATCCCGTAATGCGTTACCTCCCAATTTGCATCAGCGGTAAAGGTCGCCTGCCTCGTCTCACTAAGCACCGTGTTTGCGATTCTTATAAGAGCTTTCTCGGTATCTTGATACAAGGAAACGATCATCCTCTCACCTCGAATCCCTTCATCTGCCGCTCAAGTCCCTCAAACAGTCGCTCAATGTCGAGCAGT
>Ga0068859_100000147_pt1 | contig 66782 bp, 68 predicted proteins | sample KBSSwiS22_FD_66585 | JGI IMG/M metagenome (GOLD analysis project Ga0068859, IMG submission 66585) | Switchgrass rhizosphere microbial communities from Kellogg Biological Station, Michigan, USA - KBS Switchgrass S2-2 | ecosystem: Host-associated > Plants > Roots > Rhizosphere > Soil ...
GCGGGGTGCTTGGCCGCGTAGCGGCGGGGTGCTTGGCCGCGTAGCGGCGGGGTGCTTGGCCGCGTAGCGGCGGGGTGCTTGGCCGCGTAGCGGCGGGGTGCTTGGCCGCGTAGCGGCGGGCCCACTCGGCGCGCGGGACGATGTCCGTCTCGACGTCGGTGGCGCCGGCGCGCAGGGCGCCGACCGTGGCCTTCTCCTTCGAGATGTGGGCGAACGGGTCCCAGTTGAAGAACCGGGAGGCGTTCTCCCAGGTGATCTTGTTGATGTCGGCGTCGTCGGCGCCGGTGAGCTCGGCGTGCGGACGCGGGAGAGCCCTTCGGCCTGCGCTGGACCCTCAGCTAGTTGTACGCTTCGTCACCATGTCCGTTTCCGCACGTTCGGTCAGAAATCCCGCTGAACCGGCCACGGGCGTGGTCGTCGCCCGAGCGGTCGCGCTGGCCATGGACGAGGACCACCCGGTGCACGGTCCGCGGCTGCGCTCGTCGTTCCTGCCGGACGAGGTGGACCTCGCCGGCGTCAACATCGGCGCGATCGACCTGCGCCGGGGCGGAGCCGCGCTCGGCGGCGGCTACCAGTACGAGGGCGAGCGGCTGGTCACCGGCTGGCACTCGCACGACCTGCACCAGATCGAGTACGCCGTCTCGGGCGTCGTCGAGGTCGAGACCGCCGCGGGCCACTACCTCCTGCCGCCGCAGCAGGCCTCCTGGATCCCGGCGGGGCTCGAGCACCAGGCGACGATGAACACCGCGGTGCGCACGGTGTCGGTGATGTTCGACCCGCGCATCGTGCCCGCGCCGGGCGACCGGGCCCGTATCCTCGCCGTGTCGCCGCTGATCCGGGAGATGATGCTGCACGCCGTGCGCTGGCCGATCGCCCGCACGGACTCCGACGAGGTGTCCAACGGGTTCTTCCAGACACTCGCCCACCTGGTGACCGAGTCGCTGGAGCACGAGGAGCCACTAAGCCTGCCGACCTCGGCCGACCCGGTGGTCTCGGCGGCGATGATCTACACCCGGCGGCATCTCGACACCGTCTCCGCGGCCGAGGTCAGCCGGGCGATCGGCGTGTCCGAGCGGACACTGCGCCGCCAGTTCGCCGCCGTGCTGGGCATGCCATGGCGCGGCTACCTGCTGCAGGCCCGGCTGCTGCGGGCCATGGCGCTGCTCGCCGAGCCGGGGCCCTCGGTGCTGGACGTGTCGCTCGCGGTCGGGTTCGACAACGTCAGCGCCTTCGCCCGCGCGTTCGCCCAGCGCGTCGGCGAGACGCCGTCAGCCTACCGCCGCCGGGTCGCGGCCGGCGGCCAGAGCGGCGGCCCAGGCAACGTCCCCGCCTGGCGGGCGACGCCGCCACTGGGCGCCTCGTCCGGACCCGCGCCGGGTGGGATCCTCGATCCACACGCCCAGCTGGCGATCTCCGCGAGGCCGGCCGCGGCCACCTGAGCCAGCGACCGCCAGATCCAGCGACCGTCTGATCCGCGGGCCGGGTCAGTCGGCCAACCGGCGCACGACCCGCCACCACAGGGCCAGCTGGGCACACGCGAGCAGGAGCGCGAACGGGAACAGCGTCCAGGCGCCCGCGACCTGCAGCAACGCGCCGGCCAGCCACGGCAGCAGCGCGCCGCCGACGAGCCCACCCGCGCTGAGCACGCCGATGACGGTCGCCACCAGGCCGCCCCCCGAGGTCAGGCGGGGGGCCACGGCCATCATGGTCGGGAAGATCGGGCCAAGGAAGAACCCGAGCAGCACGAACGCGGCGCTCGCCAGCCCCGCCGTGCCCGGCGCCACCCAGGCGAGCGCGGCCGCGGCCATCGTCCCGGCCATGCACGCGTTCATCAGGCCCGTCTGGGTCAGCCGGAGCCGGGCCGTGACGGGGGTCGCGAGGAACCGGCCTGCGGTCAGGCCCAGCCAGTATCCGCTGGTTGTGTAGCCGGCCAACAGGTCCGAGACGGACCGCTCTTCGACCAGGTAGGTGTAGCCCCAGTTACCGACGCTGATCTCCAGGCCGACGTAGACGGCAAGCATGACCGTGGCCAGCGCCACCGCCGGCCGGCGCACCGTGGTCGACAGCCCCGCGGACGCCGGGCGCGCTACCGGTGTCGGTGGCGCGCGCAGCGGGTCGGCGGCGCTAGTGGGATAGCTGACGGAACTGGCCGCGAGCAGCGGCACCGTGATCACCGCCAGCATCAGCATCGCGGTCGTCCAGTCGGTGAACGTCAGCAGCCAGGCGGCCAGCGGCGGCCCGAGCAGCGCGCCGACACCGAAGTAGGCGTGCAGCCGGTTCAGCAGGGCCGTCGAGCCCGGCTTCGTCGCGAGGCGGACGTTCAGGAGGCACTCGAGCAGGCCCATGCCGTAACCCGTCGCGAACCCGAGCAGGATGAAGACGACGAGCGGTGGCCGGGCACTGACGGCGAGCCAGGATGCCACCATGACCGCACCGGAGGCGAGCACGCCGCGACGGACGCCGAGGCGGCCGACCAGCGGGCCGGTCAGGGTGCTGGCGGCGACGAAGCCTGCGGAGTTGGTGAAGAAGACGGTGCCGATCGTCGCCTGGTCGACGCCGTAGTCGGCGATCTGCGCCGGCAGCAGCACGCCGGTGACGCCCGCGTTGAGGCCGCACACCACGAACAGCCCGCAGGCGACGGCGACGGACCACCGCTCTCGGCCCGAGCGGGCCCCGTCCAACGTCACGGCGGCGCCGTCAGTCGCCACGGCGACGCCGTCAGTCGTCATTTTGCCGAAGACCGTCTCCCCCGACCCAGCCACGGAACAACGTCCTCCTGCCCGGCGGCTGGGCCGGCCGGGGACGGCGGCCTACGAACCGACCGGTAACAGTTCACCATTGCCGGGCAGCTGATCGCCCGGATCCAGATGTGAGCATCGTCAGGACAGACGCTGTTCACCTCTGGGGGCGAACGCGCGCAGGAACGTGTCGACGCCCGCCGCGACCACCCTGCGCAGCTCGGTAGGACGCACTTTCCTGGTGCCGAGAGCGGACAGGGTGGGCAGGTCGCCGGAGACGAGGGCCAGGAAGTGCGCCGCCGCGGTGTCCGGTGCGTCGATGGTGAGATGACCGGCGTTGGCGAGGCGGGCGAGCCGGCCGGCGAGTGCGCTGTGGACTCGTGACCCGCCCTGGCGCAGCGCCTCGTCGAACAGGTCCGGGAAGCGCGCCGCCTCGGCGTACATCAGCCGCTGCAGGGCCCAGCCTTCCTCGCTCAGCTGGCAGTCGATGACCTTGACGGCGACGCGGGCGAGCGCGCCAGGCAGGTCGGCGCCGTCGTCCGGGAAGAACTCCAGGGCGGCCACGATCCGGTCACTGGAGCGCTGCGCCCCGTCGAGGATCACGACGCGGAACAGCTTCTCCTTGTCGCCGAAGTGGTTGTAGACGGTCGGCTTGGCAACTCCGGCCGCCGCCGCGATGGTCTCGATCCGGGTCAGCCCGTACCCGTCCTGGACGAACGTGCGCAGCGCCGCGTCGAGGATCGCCGCCCGCTTGTCGATCCTCCCGCGGGACACCGCCTTCCCGGGAGACAGCGCCTTCCCAGAAGACGGCGCTTCCCCAGGAGACGGCGCCCGGGCCGGGACACTCCGTTGCCGAGTTCCTCGCCGACTCGCTCTCCCGGCCGACATCGGCGCTGCTGGTCTCCGGCGAACGCTCGCTCGCCGCCGAGTTTCCCGCCCAGCTGCGCGCACAGTCCGTTCTGCTCGCCATCGGGAACGGTGAACGCACCTGGAGCGGCATCCGCGGCGCGATGTCCGCGGACTCCGAGCAGCTGGCTCCCAGCTCGCTGACCAACGCCCTGCGGCTCCTGGAGACGAAGCGGGTCATCGCCGCGGACACACCGCTGTCGACCAGGCCGGCGGACAAGGATCGTCGCTATCGCGTCGCCGATCCCTATCTGCGCTTCTATCTGGCATTCCTGCGGGCCGGCCTGCCGCTGGTGGAACGCGGCCGAGCGGACCTGCTGGTGCGCCGAATCCAGCGTTCCTGGCCCGCCTGGCGCGGGCGGGCGGTGGAGCCGGTGATTCGCGACGCCCTGCTCCGCGTCGCGCCGGAGCTCGGGTGGCCGGAGCTGGAGGCCGTAGGTGGCTGGTGGAACCGGCAGAACAACCCCGAGATCGACCTCGTCGGGGCCGACCGGGCTGGTACCGCGAGCCGCATCTTGTTCGTCGGCAGCATCAAGTGGTACGGCCAGGCACCGTTCGACCGGCACGACTACGCGGCGCTCGCGCGCGACGCCCCCGACGTGCCTGGTTTCGATCACGACACCCAGCTGCTGGCGGTAAGCCGCGAACAACCGGCCGAAGGTGCCCCGGGCCGCCTCGTCACCCCGGACGAGCTGATCACCGCCTGGCAGCCCCGGCTGTGACTGTTTCTACTGCGCCGGGGTGCCGGCCGGCGCGAGCTCGGCGGCGCGGGCGGCCTCGCGGGCGCGGGCGGCCTGGATGGTCTGGTCGATGAGGACGGCGATGGTCATGGGGCCGACGCCGCCGGGGACCGGGGTGATGTAGGCGGCGCGCTCGGCGGCGGGCTCGTACTCGACGTCGCCGCTGTTGTCGGCGTAGCCGGCGTCGACGACGACCGCACCCGGCTTGATCCACTCACCCTTGATCAGTGCGGGGCGGCCGACGGCGGCGATGACGACGTCGGCGCGGGCGACGTGGCCGGCCAGGTCCGCGGTGCGGGAGTGGCAGTAGGTCACTGTGGCGTTGCGGGCCAGCAGCAGCATGCCGACCGGCTTGCCGAGGATGGGGCTGCGGCCGACGACGACGGCGTGCTTGCCGGCCAGGGGGATGTCGTAGGCGTCGAGCAGGGCCATGATCCCGCCGGGGGTGGCCGAGCGGAAACCGCCCTCGTCGAACGCCATCATCGCGAACGACGTCCTGGTGACCCCGTCGACGTCCTTCGACGGGGTGATCGCCTCGAAGGCGGCGCGCTCGTCGATCTGGTCGGGCACCGGGTGCTGCAGCAGGATGCCGTCGACGGTCGGGTCGGCGGACAGCTCGCCGATCGCGTCGATGAGGGTCTGTGTCGAGATCGACGCGTCCAGCTCCAAGCGGCGCGACTGCATACCGACCTTGGCGCAGCGGTTCGCCTTCATCCGGACATAGGTGTGGGAGGCCGGGTCGTCACCGACGAGCACCGTCGCCAGCACCGGGACACGGCCGTGGGCGCCGACGAACTCGGCGACCTCTCGCTCGACGCGGTCGAGGATCGCCGCCGACTGGGCCCTGCCGTCAAGGATCTGCGCGGTCATACGGTCTCGGTCTCCTGGGGTCGTCGGGGGACGCGGGCGGCGTAGTGCCAGGCTACGGCGCGGACGGGGATGACGAGGACGGGAGGCGATCAGGGTGGGCGGCGCGTTCCTCGTCGGCGAGCCCGAGCACCCCGCGCTGCGCGGCCTGCCCCGCGTGTCCTGCACGTACCCGGCGACGCCGGCCACACCACCGCCTGGCTGGCGCCCTTCCTCGAGGTCCTGCGCTCCGAGGCCTCCGAGGGCGGCCCGGGCAGCGATCTCGTCATGGCGCGGCTGTCCGACGCCCTGCTGACCCGTGCCCTGCGCCATCACACCTACGCCGCCGCACGGCCGGGCTGGCTGGCCGGTCTGCGAGACCCATACGTCGCCCCGGCACTGGCGGCCATGCACCAGGATCTTTCCCTGCCGTGGACCGTGGCCAGCCTCGCCCGCACCGCGGGGCTTTCCCGGGCCGCATTCGCCGCCCCGTTCACCGACCGCGTCGGTGAACCCGTCATGCGCTACCTGCTGTCACTACGGATGCAACGCGCCAGGACGCTGCTGCGCAGCCCGGACCTGGCGCTCGCCGCGATCGCCACCCAGATCGGGTATCAGTCCGACGTCGCCTTCTCGGCCGCGTTGAAACGCGAGACCGGAAGCGCGCCGGGCAAATACCGGGCCGCAGGGCGATGAACGCCCAGGACGTTCCCGCCCCAGCCGGAGATCCTGCCGGCCCGCCGGTGGCGGCCGGGGCGGCCCGCGCGCGTCGCGCCGTCAGGTGGACAACTCGGCCTTGTTGGCGATGGCGCGCAGCATCTCGCGGCGGATGAGGCCGGCGCCGCCGAACCGGATGAAGTTCCAGTAGTAGGAGAATATGCGCCGGGATTCCGGGTCCGTCGCCGTCACCCTGGTCTCGAAGAAGGCGTCGGTCTCCGCCCCGGCCGGCACCAGCCGGAGGCTGAGTGCCGACTTCGCCCAGCCCGGCTCCGAGAACGCGGCGAACGCCTTCGGATCGCCCGGCGGGATCGGCGCCGAGGGCGCGCGCAGCCGCCAGAACTTGCCGACTCTGCCCTTGACCAGCTCCGACCCCTCCGCCGTGACGAGAGTGGGCGTGGGAAATACCTCCAGCAGCGGGCCTTCGAGCCACGTCTTGCCCGTCGTGCGCACCAGCATGAGGCCGCGGGCGATCGGCAGGTCGGCGGCGTACAGATTCGTCGCCGCATCCCACACGGCGGCCGTGTCCGCCCTGATCCGGCGGTGGTAACAGGTGCGGAAATCGTAGTCGGGCAGCAGGGTGTCAAGCTCCATCGATCGCTCCTCGTGCTCGGCGCCCACCCCTACAGGTGCGCCAGCAGATGGGACTCCGTCGCCGCGGCGACCTCGTCGGCCTGGGTCACTTCACAGAAGTGGTTGTACTCGGCGAGCAGCTCCAGCCGCCCGTTCGGCAGCCCGTCGGCCAGCGCCTGGGTTCCGGTGCTGGTCGTCGTCTGTTCGGTCTGCCCTGCGATGATCAGGGTTGGAACGGTGATGTGCTCCAGCCGGATCATAGGACTGTGCCCGAACAGCCGAAACAGATTGACGAAGCCGTTCGGCCCGACCCGCTCCACCAGCAGGTCGACCATCTTCTCAAAGACGTCCGGTGCCACCTGTCGATCGCCGCTGCGTACCTGCAGGCCAGCGGCGAGAATGTCACGGAAGTTGGCGAGGGATCCATACAGCAGATCCCAGGAGATATCCGTCCGGTTGGGCCGGTAGATCGGCGCGGTGAGAACCGCGGCACGCACGGGGCGGCTCGGGCCCCGCCCGAGGTACTCCAGCGCGGTGTTCGACCCGAACGAGTGGCCGACCAGGGCGTCCGGCGGCGCGGGCAGTAGGTCCATCACGATTTCCAGCCACTGCGACGGAGTGTGTGTCTCGCTCCATCCGTAGTCGTTCTGGGCCCGCCAGGGAAGGTCCACCGGCAGCAGCTTGAACTTGCCCTGCAGCCGCTGCGCGACGGGGAGCCAGACCTGCCAGAACTCCTCGAGGCCGTGCAGCAGCAGGAGCACCGGCCCGTCGACCTCGTCCTGCGGATCGTGCATGACCCGCACCTGATGCCCCTCGACGGTGGTGCCGACCAGCGGGACCCACCGGCTCTCGAACTCGGCGGACACGAACGGCATAACGCCTCCCGATCACAGTCATGGATTGCGCGGCGGACCCGCGGGCCGGGTCCGCAGGCTGGATGACGCCGCCGCCGGCTCAGAGGCTTTCGATCACCTTGAGCCAGGCGCTCTGGTCTCGCGCCGCCATGGGCTCCCCGCGCTCGGCGAACCGCACCACGCCCGCCCGGTCGAGCACGAACGTCCCACGATCCGCCATGCCCATCTGCTCGTTGAAGACGCCGTAGAGCTGGGCGACGGCGCCGTGCGGCCAGAAGTCGGTGAGCAGCGGGAACCGGTAGCCTTCCCGCTCCGCCCAGGCACGCAGGGCGAAGGGCGGGTCGGTGCTGACCGCCAGCACCTGCACGTCGGCGCTCTCGTAGCGGGGCAGCTCGTCGCGCAGCTGGCACAGCTCGCCGGTGCACACGCCGCTGAACGCGAACGGGAAGAACACCAGCAGGACGTTCTTGCGCTCCCGGAACGACGAGAGCGTCACCTGGCTGAAGGACGGGTCCGGCAGGGTGAAGTCGGGTGCCGGCGAACCCACGTCGATGGTCATGTGCGGCTGCTCCTCGGGCTCTTCGTCACGGTGGCCGTGGGGGTGGACGGAACCGGCGCCTCGGCGCTGGCCGGGGTGACGGCGGCGGCTAGGGCGGGGGCGGCAGCGGGGGCGGGCGAGGCAGCGGCAGCCGAGGGGTCGGGGTCACGCACGAGGGCCAGCACCACGACGACCGCCGCGGCGGTCACGGCCACCGCGAACCAGGCCATGTCCCGGGTCGCCGTCGCGGTCTGCGGGCCCGCCCCGGAGCTCAGGAACGAGCCGGCGGTGGAGACCCTGGACTGCAGGATCGCGCCCATGATGGCCACGCCGCCCGCGTTGCCGATCTGTCGGACCATGGTGCCGACGCTGGAGGCCACACCGGTCTGGCCGGGTGGTGCGGCGCTGATGGTCAGCTCGGTGACCAGCGGGATCGCCGCGCCGAGCGCGAGCCCGCAGACCAGCATGCCGGGCAGCAGCCGCACGAACGCGTCGCCGCCGTCGACGTCGATCCGGGTCAGCAGCAGCAGGCCGACCGTCAGCAGCCCGAACGCGCCGACCAGCGTCATCCGCTGGCCCACCCGCCGAGCCAGGATGCCGCCCAGCGGGGCCCCCGGGATGATCGTCACGGTGGTCGGCAGCAGCCGCAGGCCGGTGCCGATCGCGGTGAGGTCCAGCGCCGTCTGCAGGTAGAGCGAGAGATAGAAGATCATGGCGAACACGCCGGTGCCGAGCAGCAGGCTGGCCAGCACGCTGCCGGCGTAGCCGGGCCGGCGGAACCAGGCGATCGTCATGATCGGGAAGGCGCTGTGGCTCTCGACCGCCAGGAACGCCCCCGCCGCCACGACGGACCCCGCGAACAGAGAGAGCGTGGAGGCCGCGGTCCATCCCCAGTCGTTGCCGTTGATCAACGCCAGGTTGAGCAGCAGCAGCGTCAGGGCGATCGTGACCAGGCCCCCGAGGTCCAGTGGCGACCGGCGTCCGCCGAGACGTCGCGACCGGCCCAGCCCGGCCGCCGCCGTTGCCAGCGCCACCGCCTCGAGCGGCAGGTTCAGCAGGAAGATCGACTCCCAGCCGACGTGGGTCACCAGCAGGCCGCCGATCAGGGGGCCGAGCGCGGTGGCCAGCCCGCCCGCCGCTCCCCACAGGACGATGCCGAGCTGGCGCTGACGGCCCTCGAACGAGACGTAGATGATGGCCAGCGAGACCGGGATGACCACCGCCCCGCCGATGCCCTGCACGACACGGCCGGCGTGCAGAACCGTGATCGGGGCGACACCGAACGGCGTCACCGTGCTCGCTCCCGCGCAGACCAGCGAACCCACCGCGAAGATGGCGCTGCCCCAGAGGTAGATGCCGCGGCGGCCGTAGACGTCCCCGAGCCGGCCGGCGGTCACGATGAACACCGCGAGCGCGAGCAGGTAGGCGGTGGTGACCCATTCCAGCCCGCGTAGCGAGGCATCGAGATCACGGCCCATCGTGGGCAACGCGACGTTGACGATCGTGACGTCGAGCAGCGCGCAGAACTCGCCGAGCAGCGCCGCCACGAGCACCAGGGCCGGTCGGCGCACCGGTTCGGCCGGAGCGGTCGCGTTGCCGCCCGGGGCGGTGCCGGCCTGTGGCCGGCCGGAGGACATGTCCGTCATGACGGTTCTCCAGAGGAGAGACGGAGGACGACGAGATGGCCCTGCGGGCCCGCCACGGCCAGCAGCAGCTCCCCGACCGTCCGCTGGGCCAGCGCGCGGGCGAGCCACAGCACGCTGGTGGCGCTGGCCTGCGGGGCGCCGCGGGTCACCGAGAACCGGCCGGCGCCCAGCTGCCCGTCGGCCCACGAACGGGCCGCCGTCCCGAGCGCCGCTCCCGCCGGGCCGGCCGGGACGCACAGGTGCAGCCAGTTCGCCGGCGGCCCGTCGGTTTCGGTCAGGGCGCGGGTCAGCGCGGTGTCCAGGGCCGCCGCGCGCGCCGCGGGGGCGGCGGGCAGCACGCGCGACAGGCCGCCGGTGAGCCACGCGTAGACCTCGGCGTCGCGCGCGCGGGCGCGGGCCGGTGTCTCCAGGTGCAGCAGGCACGCGGCGAACGCGTCGGCCTCGCCGCCCAGCACCCCGGCGGCGGCCGCCGGCGGCGGTCCCTCGATCGCCCCGGCGAGGGCCGTGTCCGCCCGGCCGTCGGCAAGGCCGCGCGCGGCCAGCAGGATCGCCTCGCACCCCGCGGTCAGCAGGTTGACCAGCGTCACGTTGAAGGCCTTCATCCGATGGGTGATCGACACCTGGCTGGCTGGCACGTTGACGGCGAAGTTCGGGCACTCGACCGCGCTGATGCCGGCGATCCCGCCGGCCAGCAGCGCCCGGTCGATCCGGTCGTTGATCTCGGCCACCGCGAAGTTCGTACCGATCACCACCGCCGACCGCTCCTGCGCGCTGGCGGTGCCGGCGGCCTCGCCGGCATCGCGCAGGCTGGCGGCGACGTCGAGTCCGGCGTCGGCAAGCGCCAGCCGGGAGGCCGCGAGGGCGGCCCGGGTCACCGGTGGCAGGAACTTCCAACCCTTCGGGCCGAGGTGCGCCGCGGGGTCGAAGGCGCTCACCCCGTGCAGGCGCCAGCCGGACGCCGGGGTGTCGGGCACGCCGGGACCGGCCAGCAGCTCGGCCAGGCCCACTCCCGGCCGGCCGACCGGCCCGATGCCCGTGATGGCGGCCAGCGCCGCGGGCCGGCTCACGGCCGGCCTCCGGGCCGGCCGGCCGACGTCAGTGCCGGGGCGGGCACCGGGGCGGGCGCCCGTGCCTCGGTCGGCGGGGCGATCAGCACCGAGATGTTGTTGCCGCCGAAGGCGTAGGCGTTGACCAGGACCGCGCGGGCCGGGCCGAGCTGGGCGGTCTCGGTCCGGACGTCCAGCCGGCACTCGTCGTCCAGCCGGTGCAGCGTCGGCACCGGCGGGACCTGGCCCCTGCTGGCGATCAGCGCCGCGGTCAGGCAGGAGAACGCGCCGGCCGCGCCGCCACTGTGGCCGAGCACGGACTTCAGCGCCGTCGCCGGCACGCCGGCGACCCGCTCGCCCAGCAGCCGCGCCAGGCTGATGCTCTCCATCCGGTCGTTCGCCGGCGTGCCGGTGCCGTGGCAGACCACCGCGCCGAGGTCGGCCGGCGTTAGCCGGGCCCGCGCCATCGCCTCCTGGGCGGCCCGCACGGCCTGCTCCCCGGCCGGGTCGGGCGCGGTCGCGTGGTGGGCGTCGCAGCTCCAGGCGGACGCGACCACGCGGGCCAGCGCCCGCTGGCCACGGGCCTGGGCGTGCGCGCCGGACTCCAGGACGAGGAACGCGGCGCCCTCGCCGTACACCGTGCCGGCCCGGTCAGCGTCGAAGGGCCGGCAGTGCAGCGGGTCGACCGCGCCGAGCCGCAGGAAGGCCCCCATCGCCGGGCGGCAGACGGCCTCCGCCCCGCCGACCAGGACGACCTCGGCGGCGCCCGCCGCGACGAGGTCCGCACCGACGCCCACCGCGTAGGCGCCCGCCGAGCACGCCGTCGCCACGCTGAGGTTCGGCCCGAGCGTGCCGAGCTCGGCGGCCAGCACGCCGGCCGTGCCATAGGGGTACCACTCCAGGTCGCGGGCCGGTCGGCGACCATCGCGGTCGGCCTCCAGCAGGTCGCTGTCGCCGTTGCCGACGCCCACGCACAGGCCGACCCCGGCGCGTGCCTCGGCACCGGCCAGGCCGGCATGCGCCAGCGCGCCGCCGGCGGCGGCGAGGGCGAACCGGCTGGCCCGGCCGTGGCCGGTTCCGGCCGGGTCGACCGTCGACGCCTGCGTCCCGTCGTCGACGACGTAGGTGGGCGCCCCGTCGATCGCGGAGCCCGGGTAGCGCAACGGTTGGATGGGGACACGGCCGGCGAGCAGACCGGCCCAGTAGGCGTCGAGGTCGGCGCCCAGCGGCGACACGACCGCCAGTCCGGTGATCACGACGTCGCCCATCAGGCCACACCTCCGGCCGTGCTGACCTCGTCGAGCGGCACCATGACGGCGATCGCCGTGCCGACGGTGGCCACCGTCCGGCCAGCCGAGCTGGCGGTGCCGGACAGGATCAGGCCGGCGTCGAGGTAGCGATCCACCCGGACCTCGTGGCGCAGCACCGCCCCCGGGAAGACCGGGCGTTCGATGACGACGTCCCGGACGGCGGCGAGCACGAGACCACCGGTGCGCGGCAGTCCCTCGGCCCGCAGCCGTTGCATCCACAGGAACGCCCCGCCCTGGCCCCAGGACTCCATCAGCAGCGACGGCGGGTACGCGTACGCCCGGCTGTCGGCGCCGTCGGGAAGCCCCGCGTAGCACGGCTCGCTGCCGCTGACGGCCTTCTCGGTGACGGCACGGCGATGGCCGTCGGTCTCGAGCACCCGGTCGACCAGCATCATGGGATAGCGGTGCGGGATGGCGGCGCGGACCTCCCCGCAACCAAGCGCCCCGGTGGGGACTGAGCCGGCGGCCACCGCCGCGGCGGCGACGGCCGATGCCGGATCCCGCGCCCCTGCCCCTGCCGCGGCCGCGGCCGCGGCAGGGGCGAGCGTCAGCGCCGGCACGAGGCGGAACTCCAGCGTGGCCCGCGCGGCCTCGGTGGTACCGGCGGAGCAGACCGCCCGCACCCGCAGCAGGCCGGGGCCGTCGGCGGTGACCTCGCAGCGCAGGTCGAGCACGTCGCCGGGGCGCAGCGCCGCGGTGAACCGGATCGTCCGTACCGCGGCGAGCTCGGCGGCGACCGCCGGTCCCCGTGCGCGGTGGACGAGGTGGCGCACCGCGGCCTGGACGGACTCGAGGAGGAACACCCCCGGCAGCACCGCGAAGTCCGGGTAGTGGCCCTCGAGGTAGGGCTCGTCGGGGCCGATCGGCGTGCGCGACCGGGCCTCGGTGTCGGACAGCACGGTGACCTCGGCGGCCGCCCGCAGCGGCGAGGCCCACGGGGCCGGCGCGTGGGCGGTGAGGGTCACAGCGTGACACCACCGTCGATCTGGATTACCTGGCCGGTGATGTAACTCGCCCGGTCCGAGACGAGGAACGACACCAGGTCGGCGACCTCCTCGGCGCCGCCGTACCGGCGGACCGGGATGGAGCGCAGCGCCTGGGTGCGGACCTTCTCCGGAAGCGCCGCCGTCATGTCGGTCTCGATGAACCCCGGCGCGACCGCGTTGACCCGGATGCCGTAGGGAGCCAGCTCCTTCGCCAGCGCCCGGCTCATCCCCTGGATACCGGCCTTGGAGGCCGAGTAGTTCGTCTGGGTCGCGTTGCCGTACACCCCGGCGATCGACGACATGTTCACGATCACGCCAGACTTCGCCTTCATGTAGTCGAAGGCGAGCGTGCGGCAGAAGTTGAAGGTGCCGGTCAGGTTGGTGTCGATGACCTGGTGCCAGTCCGGCACCGGCATCATCACCATCGGGTTGTCCCGCACGATGCCGGCGCTGTTCACCAGTACCCGGGGCACTGCGAACTCGGCGCGGACCTGGCGCACGAAGTCCTGGACGGCGTCGTGGCTGCCGACGTCGCACGCGGCGTGCAGGCAGCGGCCACCGGCGTCCCGCACGAGCTTCTCGGTCTCGAGGGCGGCGTCCCTGCCCCGGTGGTAGCAGAAGGCCACGTCGTAGCCGTCCTGCGCGAGCCGGACGGCGACCGCCCTGCCGATCCCCCGGGAGCCGCCGGTGACCACGGCGCACTGTCGCTCCGTCATCTCAGCCACACCCGCCCGCGGTGTCCACGTCGAGGGCACCGAGCCGGTCGAGCACCTCGGCCGGCAGCCCGGCGAGCGGGTCGGGTCCCCAGTCGTCCGGCAGCAGCAACGGGTACCGCGCCGGTCGGGCGGGGGCAGTGGGGGCGGGTCCGGTCCGGGGCGGTGACCCGGGCACGGCGGGTGTCCTCGGCATGACGATCACCTTTCGGCTGCGGTCGGGGCCGCGGTGGCCGCGGCCTGGTCGAGTGCGGCGAGGAAGTCGTCCAGGCGGTCCAGGCCCCAGAAGCGGTGCCGGCCGACGGTGAAGTAGGGCACGCCGAACACGTCGTGCAGGTAGATCTGCATGAGCGCCTCGACGCCCTGCTCCCGCAGGCGCGGGTCGTCCGGCGCCGCGACCAGGTCGGCGGCGGGCAGGCCGGCGTCCTGGCAGATGCCCAGCAGGACGTCGGGCTCGCAGATGTTCTCGCCCCGCTCCCAGCGGGCGGCCATCACCGCCTGGTAGTAGGCCCGGTGCACGCCCAGCTCGCGCGCTCGCAGCCAGGCCAGGTGCGGCAGCTCCCACCAGGGGTCGACGTCGATCGGCCACTTCATCTGGTAGCCGAACCGGGCTGCGAGCCGTTTGGTGTCGGCGAGGATGTACAGGTGCTTGGCCTTGCTCATCTGCACGTAGTGGAAGGCGCCGCCGCGAGCCTCGAGCGCGGCCATGGTGGCCGGGTCGGGCTCGAAGAACGGTATGTACTCGATGAGCTCGTCGGCGTTCGGCAGCCGCTCCTCCAGCTGCCGGACGGCCATCCAGCTGAAGGGGCTGCGCAGCGAGAAGTAGAGCCGCGGTGGCTTCCTCATGACGCCCGCTCCAGGACCCGGCCCAGCAGCGCAGCCTGGGTCCGCGGGTCGAGCGTCGCCACCGTCCCGGCCTGGGGACCGCGGCTGATCGCGTAGCCGTGCATGATGGTGCCGGTCGCGGTGTGCACCAGCCGGTCGCCGCGGCGGACGTAGCAGTCCATCCGGGCCGTGTACATGGTGTCCCGCAGGATGTCCTGCACCGAGAAGACGGTGTGGACGGTCTCCTCGATCCACACCTCGCCCAGCATCCGCACGCGGGCCCGGGAGACGACCGGGATCCAGCCCCGTTCGACCAGCAGGTGGCCGATCGCCAGCCCGCGGTCATGCAGGAAACGGTCGACGACCTCCTCCATCGTGCGGACGTACGCCGAGTGCTGCAGCCGGTCGGAGAAGTGCGAGTAGAAGTACGGCGCCCGCCACGACCACAGGAAGGCCCCGGTACTGGCCGGGGCGAGCACCTCCTCGACCGTCTGGCCGTCCTCGATCGGCAGCGACTCCGCCTGGTCGCCGACGAGTGCGGTGACGTCTGGGGTCACGTACGGCTGGAGCATCGGGGGGACCTCGTCGGGGCCGCCGTCAGGCAGCCTGATGAGCGCGACCCGGACCTTGCCCTTCAGCGCGGTCGTCAGGCCGGTGTCCCGTTCCACCGTCAGGTCGACGTCGAACGCCGCCCCCGCCCCGGACCGGCGTGGGGCCGCGACCACCGTGGCGTGCACCTGGTCGTCCAGTTCCAGGGCGGTCGGCAGCTGCACGGAGGAGTCGATGATCTCCAGCCCGAGGCCGTACCGCTGGTAGAGGGCCCGCACCCCGACGCCCCGGTCGCGGAAGTACTGCAGGATCGCCTCCTCCACCAGGTACATGAAGTGCTTGAAGCCGATCCAGGTGCGGATGTTGGCGCCCTCGTAGCGGGGCGTTCCGACGTAGCTGGTCGGCTCACTGTCGAGCAGCACGGACATGGCCGAGGTGCCTCCGTTCGGTTCGGGTGACCCGGCCGGGCGGCCGGCCAGGAAGGCGTGTGCCTCCCTGCCCGACGACGCGGCCTCGGTGATGTGGCAGAAATGTCCGTAGCCGGCGCGCAGGCGGACGGCGGCGCTCGGCATGGCCAGGTCCAGCGCCCGGGCCCTGGCCGGCGTCAGCCCCTCGTCGGCCGCCCCGGCGAGTACCAGCACCGGCACCCGGGTGGCGCTCAGGTCGAGACGGCCGGATGCCAGGAACTCGTCGTAGAACACCGGGAACGCCGCCGGCACGACCCGGTCGAGCAGCTTCGCCGTCATGGCGCCGAGGAGATCCGGGTCGAGCCTGTCGGCTCGCCCCCCCAGCTTGAGGCGCAGCCCTTCGACGATCACGCGGCGGAAGGCCGCCAGCGAGCGCCGGCGCAGCTGGGGGGACTCGTCGAAGGACAGCGGGCGGTAGAAGGGCGCGAACAGCGCGGCCGCCTTGATGGCGGGAGCGCCGCCCGTGCCGGGGTTGGGGTCCGGGCTGGGGTCTGGGCTGGCGAGATGTTCCAGGATGGCGTTCGCCCCGAAGGAGTGCCCCAGGATCGCGACCGAGTCGGCGGGCACCAGCTCCAAGGCCCGCCGCAGCCACCGCGCCGGCCCGCCCTGGGCACGCCAGGTGTAGTCGTTGCCGCCGCGCCACGGCAGGTCCAGGGCGTAGACGGTGTAGCCGGGCAGGTGCGGGGCCAGCGCGCGCCAGCTGCGCCAGGAGTCCTCGATCCCGTGCGCCGTCACCAGCGGCCGGCCGCGCTCCGGGCCGCGCCACACCTCGACGCCGGGGGCGGCGCCGACCCTGGTCCAGTCGTCGCCCGCCATCACCCCACCAGCCCCGGCAGCGCCCGGACCTCGACGCCCGCGTAGCCGTCCTCGCCGTCGCCGCAGCTCACCGTCACGTGCCCGGCCACCTCCGAGGTTCCGGTGGCGTGCGCCGCGCCGAACCGGGCCGCGGCGACGGCCAGGTCGAGGACCCCGGCCGCCCCGTAGAAGTCGCCGGCGGCCACCGGGTACCGCCCAGCGAGGTCTGGCGACCCGGGAGACCGCCACACCGGGCCGAGCGTCGCGACGGGTGGCGACGGCCACGCCTGCGGGACGCCGAGCAGCAGGCAGGCCGCGCCGGCGGCGAGCGGCGCCGGCGCGGCCCCGCCCGCCGCCGCCAGCCGGGTGGCGATCTCGTCGGCCGGTTCGACGCCGACGACCAGCACCCTGCGGGCGCGGCCGGCCCGCAGCAGCAGCGACGCCAGCCGCACGGCGTCCAGGCCGGCGGTCGCGCCGCTGCAGACCGTCAGGTTGGGACCGGTGGCGCCATACCAGATCGCGATCGTGCTGGCGATGACGTTGCTGGACGCGTTCGGGGCGGCCAGCGGGCTGACCGACCGTGCCGAGCTCGCCCGCACCTCGTCGAGCACCGAGCACACTGTCTCGACGTTGCCGAGGTTCGAGGCCACCACGACGGCCGTCTCGCCGGTGCCGGCCGGTGGCCGGGCGGGGCGCCCGGGCGGCAGGCCCAGCGCCCGGTGCACCGCGCACAGCGCCAGCCGGGTGGACGGCTCCTTGCCCAGCAGGCCCTTGCGGCCCAGCACTGTGTACGCCTGGTCGGGGCCGCAGGCCGGCTCGGCCGGCGAGCCGGGCAGGTCCGCGCCTGCCTGTCCCGGCACATGCACGGCCTGCCCGAACACCATGACCGGCGGGCCGGCCGGCGGGCCCAGCGGCCCGGTCCGCCGCACCCTGGGTGTGGCTGGTGTGGCTGGTGTGGCTGGTGTGGGCGGTGTGGGCGGTGTGGGCTGCTCGGGCGGGCCCACGACCGCCACGGCGTTGATGCCGCCGAAGCCGAACGCGTTCACCTGCGCGAGGCCGGGCCGGGCGGGTGCCGGTCGCCTGGTCACCAGGGCGAGCCGCTGCGCCGGCGGGATCGGCCGGCGCAGCCCGACCACCGCAGGCACGTGGCCCGTCCGCATGGCCTCCACCGCGACCAGCACGCTCATCAGCGCCGCGGAGCCTGAGGTGTGGCCGACGGCGCCCTTGATGCCGGTGACCCACGGCGGGGTCTCGCCCGGCGCGAACACCTCGTCCAGCGCCGCCGCCTCCGTCGGGTCGTTGAGCTTCGTCGCCGTGCCGTGCGCCAGCACGAGCCCGACGTCGGCCGGCGTCACCGCGGCGCGCCGGTACGCGTCCCGCATCGCGCCGACGACCCCGCGCGGGTCGGGAGCGGTCTCGTGGTGCGCGTCGCAGGTGAGCCCGACGCCGTGCACGACGCCGTGGACCCGGCGTGGCCGCCGGCCCGCGGGCGCCTGCGCCAGCGGAAGGGGTTCCAGCACCACCGCGACGGCACCCTCGCCCAGCAGGACGCCGTCGGAGTCGACGTCGAAGGGGCGGACGGCGGCCGCGGGGGTCTCGGCCATCCGGCCCACCATCGCGAGCATGCTCTCGGTGATCGCGTCGCAGCCGGCGGCGACGACCACGTCCGCCTCGCCGGTGGCGAGCAGGTCCGCGCCCAGGCCGAGGGCGTAGCCGGACGCCGCACAGGCGTTCGCCAGCGTGTGCACCTCTGTGACGGCCGGGACCGCGGCCCGCACCGCGGCGCCGAAGTGCAGCTCGTGGCGCCGCAGCGGTGCGCCGTCGGCGTGCCACTGCTCCACGCTGCGCAGCTCCCGCAGGCCGGTGCCGACGAGCACCGCGACCCGGCCGCGTTCCGGGTCGACGCCCGCGTCGGCGAGCGCGTCGGCGACGCAGCGGGCGAGCCACCGGCTGGCCCGCAGCGGCTGTTCGGCCGGCGGGTCGGCGAGCTCGTAGCCGTGGGTGACGCAGAGCCTGTCCGGGTCACCCAGCCGCAGCGGCGCGGCCCCGCAGGTACCGGCCAGCAGCGCCGCGAAGGTCGCGTCCCGGTCGCCCAGGCAGCTCACCATCGCGCTACCCATGATCGCGACGGGCACGGCTCCACCCCCTGACCACCATGACACCGGCCGCGCCGTCGGCCGAGCGGGTCGTCACCAGGGAGACCTCGCCGTCCCGGCCGGGCTCCGCCCGGTGGCGGGCCAGCAGGGCGCCGAGCGCCAGCGAGGGCGACACGCTGAACCCCTCGCCGGTCACCTCCTTCACGCGCAGCCGGGGAGCGTCGGCGCCGACGACCGCCGTGACCGCCGCCTCCTCGGCCTCGTCGAGCGCGGTCATCCCGTTCGCGCCGGTGGCGACCGCGCGCACCGCGTCCGGTGCCACGCCCGCCCGGGCCAGCGCACGGCTGACGCAGCGGGTGAAACCGGCCGTGAAGTCGCCGGGCGGGCCTGGCGGGTCGAAGCTGCCGACCTCCACCGCCAGGACCTCGGCGTCCAGGTGCCGGCGGGACGCGCGGACCGCGGCGGCGTCCTCGAGCACGAACACGCCTGCCCCCTCACCCACCGGCAGGGTGCCGCCCCAGGTGCGCTGCGCGTAGGCCAGCGCCCAGGCGGCGTGCGGGCTGTACTCCTCGACCGACCCCACCAGCAGCGCGTCCGCGTAGCCGCAGCCGATGAGGTTGCGGGCGTAACGCAGCGCCGACAGCGTCGCCAGGGCGCCCCCGGCGATCGTCGCGTTCGGCCCCTTCAGCCCGAACCAGATGGCCGCCTGGCCGGCCGCGCAGTTCATCACGGCGTTGGGGAACAGCAGCGGGTTGACCAGGTACGGCCGGGGCTGCACGAACGTGTCGCGGCTGTAGTCGCTGGTCGACTTCACGCTGCCGTGCGTGGTGCCCAGCGTGATGCCCACCCGGGTCCGGGTGGTGTCGTCCACGACGAGGTCGCTGTCGACCAGCGCGTCCCGGGCGGCGACCATGCCGAGCGCGGTGCTGCGGTCGAAGAACGAGGTGCCCTTGCGGCCGAGGTGGTCGCGCACCCGGAAGTCGGTGAGGGCGTAGGCGTCCGGCCTAGGCAGCGGGTCGGTGAACATCTCGCTGGTGTCGGTGGGCGTGGACCGGCCGGCCCGGACCGCGCTCGCGAGCGGCTCCGGGCCGACCCCGAGCCCGGAGAGGAGGCCGAAGCCGGTGATGGCCATCGTGCGCGCCGACGGCTGGCCTGAGCGGCCGGCGGCGTGGTGGGTGAGGGTGGTGACGGTCATGTCACGCTCCCGAGCATGACGATGGCGTTGTTGCCGCCAAAGGCGAATCCGTTGACCTGGGCGACGCGCACCTCGGCCGAGCGCGCCACGTTGGGGATCGGGTCGATGGGCGGCAGCGCCGGATCCGGGTTGGCGAAGTTGATGGTCGGTGGCAGGAAGGACTCCGCGATGCCGAGCGCCGACGCGATGGCGCCCAAGCCGCTGGCCGCGCCCATCGTGTGGCCGAGCATCGACTTGGTCGAGCTGATGGGCGGCGACTGGGCTCCGAACACCTCGGCCACCGCGCTGGCCTCCACCAGGTCGTTCGCCTGGGTGCCCGTGCCGTGGGCGCAGATGTAGTCGACCTGGGCCGGCTCGACCCCGGCGTTGCGGTGAGCCAGCCGCATGCAGGCGGCGATGCTGGCCGCGTCCGGCGCCACCATGTGGTTGGCGTCGCAGTTGAGGCCGTAGCCCAGCACCTCGGCGTAGATCCGGGCGCCCCGGGCGCGGGCCGAGTCGAGGCTCTCGAGGAACAGGGCCGCGCCGCCCTCGCCGGTGATGATGCCGCTGCGGTCCCGGTCGAAGGGCGAGCACGCGCTCTCGGTCAGCGCGCCGAGCCGGTAGAAGCCGGCGTGCGACCAGCGGCCCACCGAGTCGGCGCCGCCCGCGACCATGTAGTCGGCGTCGTCGGCCCGGATGAGGTCGTAGGCGTAGCCCAGGGCGTAGTTGCTCGCCGAGCACGCCGTCGACAAGGTGACCGCATCCCCGGTGAACCCGAGCTCCCGGTTGACCGCCAGCGACAGCCGGGCGCTCGAGACCTGCCGCACCAGCCGCGGCTCCAGGCCGTCGAACCCGGCCTCCAGTGCCCGGCCGGTGAGCTGCTCGAGCACCTGGGACTCGCCGCCCGTGGTGCCCATGCAGGAGCCGGCCCGCTCCCCGGCCAGCCCGCCCGGGTCGACGCCTGCGTCCTGCACCGCGAGGCGGGCCGCCGCCGCCGCGAACAGGCTGGTGCGGCCCCAGTCGGCCAGCGTCAGTCGCCTCACCAGCTTCTCCGGGGCGAACTCGGTGACCTCCCCGGCGTAGTAGTAGGGGAAACCGGTGGTCTCGAAGCTCTTGATCGGTGCGACCCCGCTGGCCCCCGCCTTCAGTGCGGCGCTGTAGGCGCCGGCCCCGATACCGATGCTGGAGACCGGCCCGAGGCCGGTGATGACGACGCGGCGCATGGGTCAGGCCAGCCAGCCGGCCCGCTCGGCGAGGACCTCGTAGACCGCGGCGAGGTTCACCATCCGCGGCAGGTCGGACTGGGGGATCTCAGCGCCGTACATCTTCTCGAGCCGGGCCAGGATCTCGATTGCCCGCAGCGAGTCGGCCTCGTAGTCCTCGATGAAAAGCCCGGTCTCGGTGATCTCGTCCGGCTCCATCTCGAGCACCTCGGCCAGCACCTCGCGAATCTCCTCGATCCGGGTCGACCTGGTTTCCGTCCCAACGGTCATGAAGGCGCTCCATCTCTGTTTCGAAAAATCGCCATACGCGGGCACGGCGGAACCGGGGTGAATTTCTCTTGAATCATTCCGATTCGCCGGCCCTGCTGGCCTGGAGTCAATTACCGGCGATTTCCCTGCCGGTAATCAAAGGCTAACCGCGAAGGTCTTCGGGCTACAAGAGAATATGGGCGTTCCCAATTAACGCGCGGCCCGGCTGACCGCGAGCAGCGAGTCGACGGTGGCGACCCGCCGCCGGTCGGCCCAGATCTCGCCGGCCAGGAAGGCGTTGGGCCCCGCGAGCCGCTCCAGCCGCACCACGTGGCGCAGCGTCTCGCCCGGGTGGACGGTGCCGGTGAAGCGGCAGTCGCGGATGACCGCCAGCATGAGCAGGTCGTCGAACCCGGCGCCGCCGGTGGTGGCCTCGCCGGGCGCACGGCGGTGGCGTGGGCCGACGCCGGACGGGCCCTGGCCGGCGCGCGCGGCGGCCGTCGTGTACAGCCACAGCAGCGCCGCCGACTGGCCGAACGACTCGAGGGCGAGCGTGCGCGGATAGGCGAACGCGCGCGGCGGGAGGCCCTCGGGCAGTCCCCGGTAGCAGGGCTCGCTCGCGGTGACCACCTTGGCGGTGCGGATCTGGCGGCCGGGCTCCACCGCGTCGACCCGGTCGACCAGGATCGTCGGGTGGCGCACCGGAAGCAGCGCCCGGATCCGGGCATGGTCGGCGACGGGAGGCCCGCCCGGGTCCAGCAGACCGTCGGTGAACCGGGCGTCCGAGCCGGGCCCATCGGCGGCCGGCCGCGGGGCCTCCTCGTCGGGCTGGCCGACCACGACGGCGAGCGTCGCCACGCGGGTGCCGTCGGCCCGGGTGCACACGGCCCGCACCGACCAGCGCGGCCGGCCGGGCTGGCCAGGCTGGCCGGCGGCCACCGGCTCGATCTCCGCCTCGGTACGGATGCGCTCGCCTCCGAGCATCGGTGCGAGCAGCCGGGCCGAGCGCACCCACAGCAGCTCGACCTGGTCCTCCCCCGCAGGCCGTAACGCGACATCGGCCGCCTGGCGGAGCCCTTCGAGCAGGAAGACGGCCGGCAACATCGTCAGGCCCGGGAAGTGGCCCGCCATGTACGGATCATGGCCGCTGACGGTCTTGTCGACCCGGACCACGCATCTGGCCGAGGTCCCCAGGTGGCCGGCGTCGCGGTCGATCGAGACCTCGTCGACGGCGCGCAGCGGCGCCGCGTAGTCCAGGCCCACGGTGCCCAGGTTCGCGGTGCCCAGGCCCACCACGCTCACGCCGGTGCTCCCGACAGTACCCAGGCCGGTCGCAGCGTGGTCATCACCCGCGCCACGGCCAGCACCGGCACGTCGCCGACCGTGGCGGCGCCTTCGAAGATCCAGGTCTCGCCGACCACCCGGGTCACCCGCACCTCGTGGCGCACCACGTCGCCGGGCCACACCGGGGCGAGCACCTCGACCTCGGACATCCCGCCGAACAGCGCCACCGAATCCGCCAGCTCGTCGGCGGGCCGCGACCAGGCCGACAGCAGGGCGGCGGACTGGCACCACGACTCGATCAGCAGCGCCGCGGGGTAGGCATGGTCGGCCTCGGTCGCGCCGTCCGGAACCGACACGTAGCAGGGCTCGTTGCCCGAGACGGCCTTGACGGTGACGATCCGCTGGTCCGGCACGATCTCGAGCACCCGGTCGACGAGCTGGATCGGATGGCGGTGCGGAATGGTCGCCTTGACCGCGGCAAGCCCGGCCGGCGGTGTGGTCGACGGCGCGGTCACACGAACCACACCTGGTCGTAGTCCGACCACCGGGCCGCCAGCTCGTCAGGGTCCAGGCAGTGGACGCCGTCGAGCAGCCGACCGGGGTCGAAACCGAGCGCACGCAGGTCGGCCTCGTCGACGAACACCGGGATGCCCTCGGTGACCACCGCGCGCACCGCCGTCCGGTAGTCCGGCAGCGTGTCCAGCTCGACCCCGCCGAGGTCGAGGACGGGACGGTAGGAGTCCTCGTCCACGGCCAGCGTCACCGCCGGTCCCCGCAGCGCGAGCGCCACCTCGCCGAGCTGGGCGCGGAAGTCCAGGACGCCGTAGACGGCATCGAAGAACTGGGCCTCGACCGCTCCCCGGTAGGCACGGTCGATCACCCCCAGGACCCGGTGCGCGGTCATCAGGCACCTCCGATGAAGATCGTCGTGTTGGCGGCGTCGACGGTGGCGCGAAACCGCATCGGCGACCGGAGCCGCACCTCGGGGATGTGCCGGGTCGCGCCGCGTTCCGCGCTGCACGCCGTGCAGGCGATCCAGCCGAACCGGCCGCCGCCGGCCTGCAGCATCCGGCGGGCGATGGTCACCGTGGACGGGTACTCGACGTCGGGCGCCCGGGTGTTGCGCGGCTTCGCCGCACCGTGGGTGGTCTGGGTGAGCATGGTCGAGTAACCGCAGGCCCACAGCCGGGCCGAGCCGCCCTCGTCGAGGACCGCCTGCGTCAGCCGCAGCGCCGACGTGACGACGTCGGTCGAGTGGGGCGCCGCGGTGAGCACCAGCAGCAGGTCCCACCGGCGCTGCTCGAGCATGGCCATCAGTGCCACACCACCCGCGGGCCGGCGGCCAACAAAAGCCGAGCCACGGCGTTCATCGGCACCACCCGGGCATGCGGCGACAGCTTCGTCTCGGTCAGCGCGCGCTGCGCCACCGAGAACTCGTCCAGCCACACCTCGGCGCCCAGCGCGTCGAGCCGCGCCAGGGCCGGCCCGCCCGCTGCGGCGGCGGCGGCGAGCACGCCGTCCTGGATCAGCAGGACCCGCACCCGGTGCCCCGCGGCGGCGAGCGCGGCCGCGTCCTTCAGGAAACGCTCGGCGTTCGGCCCCGACCACTGGCCCTGGCTCTCCACGAGCAGGTAGTCGTGGACGCTGCCCGGGGCGGCGTTCGTCTCAGCCACGGCCGGCCACCTCCCGGTCGCCGTCCAGGTAGCTGAGCCGGCAGGTCGCGGCCTTGCCCCGGCCGGTCGTGCACTGGGCCCGCACCTCCCGGACGCCGTCGGCCACCGTGATGGTGCAGGCCACCTCCAGGTCGTCGCCGGGCAGCACCGTCGAGCTGAAACGCGCGGAGCGGATCCGGGTCAGGCGGGGGCGGGGCTCGCCGCGCCGCGCCGCGTGCTCCAGGACCGCACGGTGCACGGCGTCGACGAGATAGACCCCGGGGACGAGGGCGAAGCTCGGGTAGTGGCCGGTGAAGACCGGTTCCCACGGCTCGATGCGCAGCCGCATGACGATGCCGTCCGCGTCCACGCGGTGGACCTCGCCGGCCGGCAGCAGGGCGACGGCCGACATCAGCGGGCCGCCAGCTTCTGGCCGAGCAGGACGTACACATCCGCCATCCGGCGCACCTGGATGATGTCCTCCTCGCTGACCTGGACCTCGTACCGGCGTTCCAGACTGACCGCGAGCTCGAGCGCCACCAGCGAGTCGACCCCGAGATCCTCGATAAAGCGGGCGTCGTCGGTCAGCGCCTCGGGAAAAACGTCCAGAGCGTCTGCCACCAGTTCCCGCAGCTCCGCCCGGTCCACCACGGCTTCCGCACTCATCTGACCCCTCCCGTTTTACGGCGACGGATATATATCGAAGATACTGTCCGAGTATTTTTCCGGAAAGCAGTGATGGGTGTTCAGGAAAATGCCGCGGCCGCGGTCGCGGCGTCATACCGGGAGGGCACCTGACACGACCCGCCGCTGCGGCCCGAGCACGATCTTCAGGTACAGCGTTCCGTCGCTCGCCGAATAACGCAGCCCCAGGCCGAGCGCGCGGTAGAGCTCGGTGCTGGCGGTCGGCGCCCCGCGCTGGCCGCTCGGCGGGACGGCGCCCGTCGTGGGCAGCCACGACCTGAGCAGGTCGACCACCCGGCCCTCCCGCAGGTAGACGTTGCGGGGATGGTCGCCGGACGGCTGGCCGGGTCGTCGACCGGCGGCGAGCTCGGCCGGCAGCCGGCAGCGGTAGTAGGGCTCGGAGTTGTTCCAGGTCCCCTGCATGAGGCGGTTGCAGTGCGCGCACCGGATCAGGCCTCGCAGCAGGTACCGGCCCGGCGACGCAGCCCGCCCGGGCGGCTGCTCGGACGACCGGCCGGCGAAGATGGCGCGCACCCGCTCGACCACCTCGGCCGGTACCAGCGCGGCCACCGGCTGGCCCGCCTTCCCCTCGACCGGCTCGCCAGTGTACCGAGGGTTGACCAGGATCGAGCGCACCGTTCCCTTCGACCACACCGACGGGTACGGCGCGCGCCCGCCCAGCCGCGCCGCCGGCGGGGCGATCCCGTCGGCGGTCAGCTCCACGGCGATCCGGGCCAGCCCCTTTCCCGCCGCGTAGTCGTCGAACACGCGGCGCACGGTCGTGGCGGCTGGCTCGTCCGGCACCAACCGGTGGCCACCGCCCGCCCCGCCGGCGTCCCGCTCGAGCCGATATCCGTAGGGCGGGCGGCCACGGAATCCCGACATCGTCCGACCTCTCCTCTCGTCCTGTTCGTCGGTCGTCACGCCGCCGGCGACGTCGTCCCGGCGTCGGGCGTCGCGGCGTCGGGCGTCGCGGCGTCGGCCGGCCCTGCGCGCAGGCTGCCGTCCGGGCGCAGGTAGCGGTCGAGGAAGTCCTGGGTGTGCCGGCCGGCACGGAACGTCGGGTGCCGCATCAGCTCCAGGTGGAACTCGCGGGTGGTGCGCACGCCGCGGCACTCCAGCTCGGCCAGCGCCCGCTCCATCCGCCGCAGCGCCTCGTCCCGGCTTTCGCCGCTGACGATCACCTTCGCGAGCAGCGAGTCGTAGTAGGGCGGGAGCCGGTAGCCGGGGTAGGCGTGGGTGTCGACCCGAACCCCGCAGCCACCCGGCGGGGTGAACGCCTCCAGCCGGCCGAAGGAGCCCTGCCAGTCGCGACCCGGGTCCTCGGCGTTGATCCGGCACTCCAGTACGTGCCCGCGCAGGGCCACGTCGGCCTGCCCGAAGTCCAGCGGCTCCCCCGCCGCGATCCGGATCATCCACTGCACCAGGTCCACCCCGCTGCGCAGCTCGGTGACCGGGTGCTCGACCTGGATCCGCGGGTTCATCTCCAGGAACCGGAACTGGCCGTCCGCGTCCAGCAGGAACTCCACGGTGCCGGCGCTGACATACCCGATGCTGGCGGCGAAGCGGACCGCGGCGGCGCAGACCTCCTCCCGCCGCGCCGGGTCGAGCGCCGTCGAGGGCGACTCCTCGACGAGCTTCTGGTGCCGCCGCTGGATGGAGCAGTCCCGGTCGCCGAGGTGCAGGACCCTGCCGTGGGCGTCGGCGAGGATCTGCACCTCGACGTGCCGGGCCGCGCTCGCCAGCCGCTCCACGTACACCCGGTCGTCGAAGAACAACGTGCGGGCCGCCCGCCGCAGGTCGGCCAGCGCGCCGGGCAGGTCGGCGGCGGACCGCACCACGCGCAGCCCCCGTCCGCCGCCGCCGGCCGCGGCCTTGAGCACCACCGGGTAGCCGATCCGTGCCGCCCACCCGAGCGCGTCGGTCAGGTCCGAGACCGGTCTCGGTGACCCGGGCAGGACCGGGACGTCTGCCGCGGCCGCCGCCGCCCGCGCGGCGATCTTGTCGCCCATCCGCGCGATCACCTCGGCCGACGGGCCGATGAAGGTGAGGCCGGCGTCGGCACAGACCTGGGCGAAGTAGGTGTCCTCGGCGAGGAACCCGTAACCGGGGTGCACCGCGTCGGCTCCGGTGCGCGCCGCCGCGTACACCAGGGCCGGGATGTTGAGGTAGCTGCGGCCGGCCGCGCCCGGCCCGACGCAGACGGCCTCGTCGGCCAGCCGGGTCGCGAGCGAGTCGCGGTCGGCCGTCGAATAGGCGACCACGACCGGCAGTCCCATGTCCCGGCAGGCCCGGACGATCCGGACGGCGATCTCGCCGCGGTTGGCCACGAGGACCTTCTCGATCGGCCGGGCGGTCGAGGGCGCCGCGGTGAGCGGGGCGAGGGACGGGGGCGCCGTCACCGGTCCACCTCGATGGTGACCAGCGGCTCGCCGAACTCGACGACCGACCCGTCCGAGGGATGGATCTGCCGCACCGTCCCCGCCCGGTCGGCCACCACCTCGTTCATCATCTTCATCGCCTCGACGATCGCGAGCTGCTGACCGACCGACACCCGGTCGCCCGGCTCGACGAACGGCGGCGAGCCCGGGCTCTTGGCGCGGTAGAACACCCCGACCAGCGGCGACGTCACCTCGTGGCCGGAGGGCGCGGCAGGCTGGGCCGGCGCCGCGGCGCCCTGCGTCGAACCGCCCGGCGCCGCCTCGGCCACGAGGGCCGGCGCAGCGCCAGCCGGGGCGACGGCGCCGGCCGGGGCGGCCGGGGGCACCGCGGTCTCTATCTCCCAGCTGACCGTGCCGGCGCTGATCGCGATGCGGGACACCGCGGCGCCGCCCAGCAGCGGCACCAGCGCCTCGGCCACCGCCACGACCTCGTCCAGCCGGGGCGTGGCCGGGAGACGGGGCTCCGCGGGCGCGGCGGGCGCTGCGGGCGCTGCGGGCTCCGGCGCGGTCTGGGCGAGCCGTCCCTGTCCGTTGACTGTCATCGTGAGGTTCTCCGATCCAGGCTGCCGACCGAGCGCAACCGCCGGTGACGGTCATGCAGCAGGTCGTCGATGGGTAGCGCGGACAGCTCCGCGACCTGACGGGTGATCGCGGCCCGCACGGCGGTGAGGGTGGCCTCGGAGTCGGTGTGCGCGCCCCCGGCCGGCTCCGGGACGATCTCGTCGACGATCCCGAGGCTCACCAGATCGGGGGCGGTCAGCCTCAGCGCTCGCGCCACCTCCGGGGCACGGCCCGGGTCGCCGAACAGGATCGCCGCGGCACCCTCCGGGCTGATCACCGACAGCGTGGCGTTCGCCAGCATCAGCAGCCGGTCGCTCACCGCCAGGGCGAGCGCGCCGCCGCTGCCGCCCTCGCCGACGACGACAGCCACGACCGGGGTGCGCAGACCGGCCAGCACGGCCAGGTTCGCCGCGATCGCGCCGCTCTGGTTGCCCTCCTCGGCCCGGACGCCCGGGTAGGCACCCGGCGTGTCCACCAGGGTGACCAGCGGGACGCCGAACCGCTCGGCGTACTCCATCAGCCGCCGCGCCTTGCGGTAGCCCGACGGGTGCGGCATGCCGAAGTTGCGGGCGACCGCGTTCTGGGTGCCTCTGCCCTTGCGGTGCGCGACGACCACCACCGGCGTGCCGTCGAGCAGCGCCAGCCCGCCGCGGATCGCCGGGTCGTCCTCGCTCCAGCGGTCCCCGCGCAGCTCGATGAAGTCGTCGACGACCGCGGCCAGGTACTCGTCGGCCAGCGGCCGGTCCGGGTGACGGGCCAGGCGCACGCCGTCCCAGGCGTCGTCCGGGGCCCGGTCCGGAGTGTGGTCCGAGGTGTCGCCCCCGAAGCCGGCCGTCGAGCCGGCCGTGCCGGTCCTGGTCGCCGCGGGGTCGGCCGGGGTCCTGGGGCGCGGGAGCCGGTCGGCCGCCGCGCCGCGCTCGACCCGGGTGTGGAACGCGACCAGCCGCTCCAGGACCGCCCCCAGCTCGGAACGCGGCACCACGGCGTCGATGTGGCCCTGACGGAGCAGGAACTCGGCGCTCTGGAAGCCGGCGGGAAGCTCCTGGCGGATGGTCTGCGCGATCACCCGTGGCCCGGCGAACCCGGCCCGCGTGCCCGGCTCCGCGACGATCACGTCGGCCAGCGAGGCGAACGAGGCCATCACCCCGCCGTATACCGGGTCGGCGAGCACGCAGAAGTGCGGCACGCCAGCGGCCGCGAGCCGGCGCATCGTGTCGGCCGTCTTGGCCATCTGCAGCAGGGACAGCGCGCCCTCCTGCATCCGGGCGCCCCCGGAGCTGGAACAGGTGATCAGGGGCGTCCGGTGCCTCAGTGCGAGCTCCCCCGCCAGCGCGACCTTCTCGCCCACGACCGAGCCCATCGATCCGCCCATGAAGGCGAAGTCGAGGACGCACAGCACGACCGGCCGACCGCCGACCGTCGAGGTGCCGTAGGCCGCGGCGTCCGCCCGGCCGCTGCGCGCCGCCTGCTCGGCCAGCCGGTCCCGGTAGGGGCGGGTGTCGGTGAACGACAGCGGGTCGCACGCAGCGAGGTCGGCGTCGGCCTCGACGAACGAGCCGGCGTCCACGAGCGTGTCGATGCGCTCGGCCAGGGTCAGCGGAAGGTGGTGGCTGCACTCCGGGCACACCCGGCGGCTGTGCCGCAGCCGGGGCCCGTACAGCGGGGCGGCGCACCGCGGGCACGCCACCCAGGTACCGGGCGGGGTGTTCGCCAGCCGTTGCAACAGGCTCGTCACGAGCGTTCCTCCTGGGATGGGGCGGCGGCGGGGGCGCAGAGGGGAAGGGGGACGGGGGCCGACCGCAGGGCGAGCGCGGCGACGTGGCCTGCGCCGGAGGCCGTCACGACGAGGGCCGGTCCGGGTTCGCGCAGGGCGGCGGCGAGCTGGAGGAATCCGCTGACCGCGCCCGCGGTGGCCGAAAGGTGGCCGACGGACACCGGCGGCCGGCCGAGCCGGCGCAGTTCGAGCTGGACCGCCTCGTCCAGCCGGCGCGTCGGATCCGGCCCGGCGAACACGTACCGGAGGTCGCCGGGCTCCGAGGCCAGCGCCGCGACGCGCCGGGCGGCGGCCGCCGCCGCCTCGGGGTCGGGCCGGCGGTCCGGGCCGGGCGGGATGAACCGTGACGTGCCCGCGAGAACCTCACCGAGCGGTGCGGCGGGGCCCGGGCACCCGGTGCCCTCGGACCCCTCCGGCCCGTCCCCGGCCGGCCCGTCCCCGGCCGGCATGGCGTCCAGCACCAGGGCGGCCGCGCCGCTCCAGGCGAGGCCTGGGCCGCTCGCCTCGGTCGCGGCGGCGACGACCCGCCGGGCCCGCCCCCGGCGCAGCGCCGCCAGCGCGAAGATCACCGCCTCGGTGCCGGCGACGACCGGGTTGGTGAGGGTCACGCAGAAGGCCTTGGCGGCCACCGTGATCGCGAGCTGGCTGGCCGGCGTGTTGACCGAGAAGCCGGGCAGCTCCGCCGGGCTGAGCCCCCGCGGCCCCTCGCCGCTCAGGGTGCGGTCGAGCCTGGCGTGCAGCGCGCTGATCGCGTGATGGGTGCCGGTGACCACGCCGACCTGCTCGGGCAGGTACCCGGGCAGGCCGGACGGCCGTGTTCCCGGGCCGCGGCCCAGGCTGAGGTTTGCCGCGGCCAGCAGGTAGCGCGTCGCCGGGCTCAGGTACTTCCATCCTCGTGGCCCGAGGTGGGCCGCGGGATCGAACCAGGAGTCGCCGTCCGGACCGGGCCTGCCGGTCGAGTCGGACGAGTCGGGCAGGCCCGACAGGTCGGGCGGCGTCAGCAGCCCGAGGGAGATCAGGCGCGCGCCCGTCATGGCGCCGGCACCGCCCGTCATGGCGCCCCCAGCACGACCGCGGCGTTGTTGCCACCGAAGCCGGTGGCACACACGAGCACGCGTGGTGCTGGCAGTGGAACCGCCTCTCCCACCGGCACCGCCAGCGGGCAGGCCGGGTCGAGCGTGCGGACGTGCGCGTTCGGTGGCACCACGCCGTGCCGGAGGATCAGAGCCGCCGCCACGCAGCCGAACGCGCCGGCCGCGCCGGCCGTGTGGCCGATGACCGCCTTGATGCCATAGGCCGGGACACCGCCGACCGCCTCGCCGAGCTGGTCCGCCACGACCTGGCTCTCCACGACGTCGTTCACCGGGATCCCGGCGCGGTGCAGCACCACCGCGCCCGGCAGCGCGCCGGCCGCGGCGAGGGCGCCGGCGACGGCGCGGCGCAGCTGGGCACCGTCCGGCTCCGGCGCCGTCGGATGGAAGGCGTCGCAGCTCCACCCGTCACCGAGCACGGTGGCGTGGGAGCGCGCGCCGCGTCGACGCGCGTGGCTGGCCGACTCCAGGACCAGCGCCGCGGCTCCCTCACCGGTCACCATGCCCTGCCGGTCGGCGTCGAACGGGCGGCACCGGGTGTCGTCGAGCAGCCCGAACCGGTCGAGCGAGGCGCGCGCGACCCGGGAGTACCCGTCGGTCCCGCACGCGACGACGACCTCGGCGTCGCCGGAACGGATCAGCTCGGCGGCCCAGCTGACCGCGTACACGCCCGCCGAGCACGCCGTGCTCATCGTGAGCACCGGCCCGCCCAGCCCGTGACGCGCCGCCACGGCCTCGGTCACCTGGAACGACGCCCCGCCCGCGCTCGCGGGCAGGCCAGCCTGCCGGCCCGCCGGCTCCACCAGGTCGATGTCGCCCAGCGTCGTGCCGACGGTCAGGCCGGCGTCGCGCCGGTCGGCGGCGGTCAGGCCGGCTGCCGCCAGCGCCTGCTCGACGGCCCGTGCCGCCAGCGCCGAGGCCCGGCCGAACCGGCTGCGGCCACCGGGGCCGACCGGTGGCAGGTCCTCGGTGACCCGGTAGACGAGGGGAGGGCTCGACCGGCCGCCGTCCGGCACCGGGGTCGGCTCCGCGGACGCCTGGAGCAGGCCGTTCCAGAGCCGGTCGACGCCGTCGCCGAGACTGCTCACGGCTCCGAGGCCTGTCACCACGACCGCTGCCCTGTCGGCGCCCGTCATGTCGTCGCCGCCTGGAGCCCCGGGGCGACTAGGGGCACCGGGACGTCCTGCGGGCTGCCGACCCTCGTCACCGGGACCGCCGGCGCGATCCGCCGCACCGTTCCAGACAGCACCCGGCCGTGGCCGATCTCCAGGAAGGCGGTCACGCCGAGGTCGTCGACGAGCACCCGCACCGACCGCTCCCAGCGCACCGGGCTGGTGAGCTGGCGCCGCAGCAGATCCGGCCAGTCGGCTCCCGTCGTGTACGGGCAGGCGTCGACGTTCGCGACGACGGGAAGGTGCCGGCCGTGGAAACGTGCCCGGTCCAGCGCCTGCCCCAGGCCCGGCAGGGCGGCGGCCATCAGGGGCGAGTGGAAGGCACCGCCCACCGCGATCGGAACGAGCTTGAGGTGCTCCCGGCTGGCCGCCACCGCGACGGCGGCGACGCCGGCCTGCGTCCCGGCGACGACGGTCTGCCCCGGGGCGTTCACGTTCGCGACCCACACCTCGTCGCCGGCGGCCCTGGCCTGCTCGACCAGGACGGTGACGGCGTCGAGACCGGCGCCGACGACCACGCCCATCGTTCCTGGCCGGTCCCGTGTGGCGGCGAGCATGGCCGCGCCGCGCGCCGCCACCAGCCGGGTGGCGTCCGCCATCGGCAGCGCCCCGGCCGCGACCAGCGCGGTCAGCTCACCCAGGCTGTGCCCGGCGCACGCGACCGCGCCGACGAGCCGGCCCGACTCGTCCTCGCCGGCCGTCCGCCGCAGGTGCGTCAGCGCCAGGAGGGACAGCGAGAAGACGGCCAACTGCGCCCGGTCGGTCCGGCGAAGCGCGTCGTCGCCGGCGGTGAGCAGCAGGTCCGCCACGTCGTGACCCGACCATTCCGAGAGGTCCGGGACGAGGGACCACGCCTCGGTGTCGCGCCAGGACGTCCCCATCGCGTTCTTCTGCGCGCCTTGGCCTGGAAAGAGCAACCCCCATCCGCCCGGTGCGGCGTCACGTCCGTTCATGTCGACTCCTCTGGTTCCGTCGCTGCGATCGCTGCCATCGCTGCTTCTGGGCGGTTACCGGCCGGCTCGTGGGCGTTCGCGGGTCTGCCACGGCCGGGTGGAGCGGGTGTCGGGCTGGACCGGGCCGGCTGCGCCGTGCTGGCGCGCCAGCACGAACCGTGGGCCCTGGGGCGAGGTCCGAAGCGCGCTGAAGCCGCGGCCGCCGTCGCCGACAGGCCGACGCAGGAACCAGGCCGACGCAGGAACCAGGCTGTGGGTGCGCGGATGCGCGGCGTGCTGGGTGCTGGGTGCGCGGGACAGCGGCGAAGTGGCGAAGTGGCGGAGCGGCGAAGCCAGCCGCTCACCCGCGGGCCTGGTGCCCGGTCGGGTGCGCGCGAAAATATTGCCCCGAGAAGTCGCGGGGGGATCGCCGGTCGGGTCGACGTCGCTGTCGCCGACCAGGCGGTCCGCTCAGCGCATGCCGGGCCGGTCGGGCCGGGCCGGCGGCTTTTCGATACCGCTGGATCTGTGGGATCTGCCGCTGGTCGCGTCACCTCGCCTAAAGGAGGAGTACCGCCAAGAACCAGGTATTCTGTGCCGCTTCCCCGCCAGGCCAACAACTGACATGGAGTAAGCTGCCTCCGCGGAAGCCTCGGCTTCACGCTAGCTGTTACGGTAGCCAGCCCGGACCTCAGACGTCAACTCACGTGAATTTTCGATCTTGTCCGATCCACGACAGCGGGGGGGAGCCCTGAGCGCGAGCGAGCGGTCAGCCAGGTCGCTGGCCGACCTGCTGAACCATCTGGTCGACACCGTGCACCCGTCCGGCCGCGGCCCGTACAGCAACGAGGAGATCGCCACCGGGGTCCGGGAGCAGGGCGGCGAGATCTCCGCGACCTACGTCTGGCAGCTGCGTCGAGGCGCCAAGGACAACCCGACCAAGCGGCACCTGGAGGCGTTGGCCGCCTTCTTCGGCGTGCCGGTCGCGTACTTCTTCGACAGCAAGGCCGCCGCCGAGGTGGACGCCGAGCTCGAGACACTGCGCCTGATGCGTGACGTGCAGGCCAGAAAGATCGGGCTGCGAGCGGTCGGGCTGTCGGACCGCAGCCTGCGCGCCGTCGCCGAGGTGCTGGCTCGAGTCCGTGAGCTCGAAGGCCTCTCGGACGACGACCAGTCCGAGAGGTGACGGCCGGCTCGGACCGTCCGGTGCCGTCTGGGTGACACGACGCCCCCCTCACCGCATTGTGCCGAGCGTCACGATCCCAAGATCGAACACCCTGCGCAGCCGCGCCCCTACCCACGCTGACCAGGGAGCGTACCGCCGCCGGTCCGCCCGGGCAGCCCTGCGGCACCGAGCGCGCCGACGACAGCGGGCGCCACGATCCGCTCTCGGCGCGTCACGACCCGGAACCGTCACCTATCATGCGCAACCACGGGCCGACATTCTCCTGAGGCTTCTCGACATCCCCGGGCATAACAGGGTGCCGTCAAAGTCCCTTTTCGCTGATCAGGGCGATGATCTGGAGGACGCGTTCGGGTTGGCGGGCGGTGGATCGCATGGCTTTGGCGATGCTCCTGTGGCCTGTAAGGCGTAACGCGCTGATGGCGGTGTCGCGGGCGATCGCCCAGGCGAGTGGGGCGTTGCCGGTGCGGACGGTGTGGCGGTCCTCGTCCAGGACGCGGTCGCGGATGTGGTGGACGGCCTCGACAGTCCAGTGCCCGCGGGCCCGGGCGGCGAGGTCGCGGGGGTGGGCCTGTTCGGCGGGCAGGCTGGTGACCAGGTATAACACCTCGTCGGAGTAGGCCGGTTTCGAGGTGACGGTCTTCTTGCGCCGGGTGCGTCGGCGCAGTTCGACGATCTGTTTCGTGCCCCAGAAGCCGACGAGCCCGGGAGTGGTGACGGTCAGGGCCTTCAGGGAGCGGACCTCGACCCGGCCGTGGGCCTTCTCGGTCGTCGTGACCAGGTCCGGCGCCTGCTTCCAGGGCAGCCGGGTGAGGTTCGCATAAACGGTCGGCTGGTTCAGCTTGATCACGAGAAGCCAGTGGCCGCCCCTGGCGCGGATCTTCCGGGCGAGCCGCTCGTGGGAGTGCAGCGAGTCCGCCGTGACCAGGACATCGGTCAGGTCGAGCCGGCCGGCCAGCGCCTCGACCGCGGCGATCTCATCGCCGCCGACGACCCGCTGGTGGCCGGCGGCGACGCCGGTGCCGTGCCAGACCGCCTCGACGACCGCCTCCTGGGTCATCACACCCGCCTCGGTGAACGACCTCGCGCCCTTGAGGGTCTTCCCGTCGAAGGCCAGCCCCCGGGGTCCCGCCGACGGGTCCGCCACCGGGCCGGCCCCGGCGATCCAGCCCGACAACGCCCGGTCGAGTGCGGCCGGGTCACAGCCCTCGACCAGCCGCCGGATCGTCCGCTCGGACGGCACCCACGACTGAGCCCGAAAGCGGCCAGCAGCTCCACGGGCAGGTCGAGGGCCCACTCGAAGACCGCGGCAAAGGTCTGCTGACCAGCCAGAACACCGGCGAACCACAGAGCCAGCACCGGCGCCAGCCCAAAACGGCGCCCCCGCCGTCGACGGCGGTCGCGCACCGCGCCCAACGCGTCGAGCAGACCGCGAGGCTGCTCGACGGCCCTGGCTACCAGACAGGCCCGTTGACTGCTGGGAACCCGGGTAGGCGACACTGAAGGCACGGACGCGGCCCCACTCTCGGACGATCATGGCGTAGGAACCTCGATCATCCCGTGGGCGCCGCGTCCGCCTGTTCCCGGGGCCGTCCTCACCGCGACGCCATAGCCACTACCAGCCCGCGACGCCAGTCGACACGCCGATCACGACTTTGTCGCAGCCCTGGGGCATAAGGAGCGCTGTGCACACGCGCGTCCGGTGGCACCGCGATCTCGCGCGCCCGGCACGGTGCCTATTCCGGAGCGGCGGAATCAGGCATTGGTGCGCCCTGTGGGCGGCGCGGGTATGGGTCGTCGGTGAGCGCTCGCCATTTCCGCCCGATGCTCGACAGCATCGCCGGGTACACGATCACATGCCGGAACGGCGCGATCGCGGCCATATAGGCCCTGCCGAACAGGCCATTCGGCTTCACCAGCACGCTCATCTGGCCGCGGTGGCCGCCCGTCTCGTCCGGAACCCAGCCGATGTGCATCACGGTGTGCACGGTCCGATTAGCCATCTCGGCGGCCCACTCGTTCTCGAGCTGGTAAAGGGAGGTGAATGGGAGCGTCGAGAAGGAGGGGCCGCGCGGGGCGTCGCGAAGATCCTGGGGCATTCGCTCGCGTAGTGACGGCACTCGGGAGCCGACCCGACTGTTCTCGTCGTCCCACCCGAGCCGCGCCCCGATCTTCCACCTCAGTTCCCACAGCATGCGGGCCGGACGGGGCCAGTCCGCCACCGGATCGCCGCCGGACGTCATCATCGTCACCAGCCGGGGAAAATCGTGCGCGGCGCCCGGCGTCGGCATCGCCCACACGTCCTCGAGCCGGAAGCCGTGGGCGAGTTCGTGGATCCGCCAGGGCCGGGACGTGTGCGCCGTGCCGGGGAGCTTCATACCTACCCTCCATCCATACAGTTGTGTATGGATGGAGGGTAGGCAATGATCGATGGCAGAGTCAACCCGTGCCAGACCGGCAGATGAGAGGAGAGCCGATGGCTGGCCCGACGCGTACACCGCGGCGGAAGTGGATCGAGAGGGGGCTGCGGGCCCTCGCCGAGGGCGGCCCGGACGCCGTGCGAGTCGAGCCGCTAGCGAAGGCGCTCGGCGTCACCAGGGGTGGCTTCTACTGGCATTTTGCCGATCGGGGCGCGCTGCTGGCGGAGATGCTTGACACCTGGGAGCAGATGAGCACCGACGAGGTGATCGAGCGCGTCGAGACTGAGGGCGGGGACCCCAGGACCAAGGTGCGCCGGGCGGGAGCGCTCTCCTTTTCCGACGACCTGCTGCCGATCGAACTCGCCGTCCGCGACTGGTCTCGCCGCGATCCGGCGGTCGCCGAACGCCTGCGGCGCGTCGACAACCGGCGGATGGACTACGCGCGCTCGCTGTTCGCCGCCTTCTGCGCGGACGAGGCTGATGTCGAGGCCCGCTGCATGCTCGCCTTCTCGCTCGCGGTCGGCAGCCACTTCCTGGCCGCCGATCACGGAACACGCAGCCGCGAGGACGTGGTCGACCTTGCCCTACTGCGGCTCCTGGTCTGAGTAGAAGAGGTCGATGAGGCGCGCTTTGCGGCGAACCAGGGCGACTCGCCGGGGCTTGCTCCATCGTTCCGAGACTGGTGGGGATCAACAAATTCCTCTTGAGCGGGCCTTCGCTGCTCCCCATGAGCCGACCCGGCGGCTGGGCCAGCCGCCCCGGCGCCGTCATCTGTGCGAGCACTGGGTTCGACAGGGTCCGTGCCCACAAGAAACAGCTGAAGACCGCCGCCAAAACGGCCGGGCCTGACTCGGGGGTGATACCGCCGTCGACCTGGCAGAAATTATGTGGCGAGGCCGAATGGGGAGGATGCCTCGCGTGCCTCGAGAATTTCCTCCCAGTGCTGCTGGGACCAGGCGCACATTACTGCCATCGGTTCATCGCGGACAAGGGCTACCAGGGCACAGGCTACGTGACACCCGTCAAGAAGCCCAGGGGGTGGGGAACTCCTCGTACGCGAGCAAGAATTCAACACATGGGTCGCCAGCCGGCGTGCGGCGGTCGAGCGTGCCGTCGCTCATCTCAAGAACTGGCGAATCCTGCATACCGACTACCGGCGACCAATTGGAACGTACAGATCATCCTTCAACGCCGCCGTCGGACTCTACTTCTTCGAGCTCAGCTTTGCCTGAACGAGATCAGTTCTGAATAACCCTCAAGGTTCCCCACAGCTTTTCTCCGGTTGCCAGCACCGGAGACACGTGGTTCACATAGATGGCGCGGCGAAAACTGCGACTCCCACCGAAAGAGCTCTCGACACCCGCGCCCCGCACACCGGGCACGACACTCCTCGCGCGCCCACGAAGTTGCTTCCGCAAACAACTAGCGCCGGGGCCCGAGCGTGACGTACCTCATACCTGCGCACGAGTTCCCGTTTGCTGCAGATATGACAAAAGAGCAGCCTCCGTCTGCCCCGCACGCTTCATGATAGAGTCCGTGTGTCCAGTCGCAGCCTCGACGCACCGAGGAGACGATGCGCAACAGAAGCCTGCGGCGCGCCTGCGAGAGCTACATTCGCGATCTCGATATTTCCATCCCTTTCAACGTGCACGACTTGTGCCAGCAGGTGGAAGAAGCCCGAGGCCGCAGACTCCGACTTGTCGCCGCACCCATGTCTATCGACGGCCCGTGCGGACTGCTCGTCTCGACGGCGACGGCAGACTACATCTTCTATGAGCCGTACACGAGCGGTCTCCACCGTGATCACATCATCCTGCACGAGATCGGCCATCTGCTCTGCGAACACGTCGGTTCGCAGGTGCTGAACGACCACACTCTCAGCACGGTCTTCCGACACCTCGATCCCACGACGCCGCAGCGGATGCTCGGTCGGTCCCACTACTCGGCCGAAGAGGAAAGGCTTGCCGAGATGTTCGCGACAATAGTGCTCACCGACGCCAACCGGTGGACGCCGCCGCCGCCGGAGCGGGCCGAGTCGGATCCGGCGGGCCTGCTCGACCGGCTGGGCTCGTCGCTCTACCATCCCAACCGCCGCAACAAGGATGCGTAACGTCGTCTACCTGGCGGCGGCGGCGGTGGGCTGGACCGCGTTCATCTACAAGATGAAGGACCTTCGGCAGGACCGGGACAACCCCGTGCTGCGGGCGCTCTGCCTCGCTTTGTTGTTCCCTGCCGTCGCCTTCACCACCGCCACGCCCATGCTCTTCAACCGCATCGACCGGATCCAGGAGGAGCCTGAGCTCGCGAAACTCCTGGTGCACGGCAGCCTGGTGACATTCAGCGCCCTGGTCCAACGCCTGCTGCTGCTGTGGAGCTATCCGCTTGACCAGGCAAAGCCGAGGATGCGCCTCCGGACAGGGGCTGCGGGAATTGTCCTCGTGGTGATGGCCGTACTGTTCGTTCTGGGCCCGGTGGACCAGCGGACCGAGAAGTTCGCGGTCACCTACGCCACGACTCCGTACATTGCCGAGTACCTTCTCGTCTATCTCGGCGCGGTCGCCGTCGGCCTGGTCGAGATCGGTCGGCTGTGCTGGATCTTCGGGCGGGCCACCGACCAGATCTGGCTCAGGCGAGGTCTCCGGATCACCGCGGTCGGCGCGACCGTGGCGATGGGCTACTGCGTCGGTCGCGGTGTCTACGTCATCGGCAGGAACCTCGGCGTCGACCTTCATGTCGCGCACGACGCGGCGCCCGCGTTCGCGGCCGCCGGCGCGGTGCTGACGTCGGTGGGGCTCACTCTCCCGGCGTGGGGACCGAACACGACACGTTTCACCGAGGCCGTCCGCCGGATAGGGCACTATCGCCGCCTGCGTGACCTGTGGCTCGTCCTCTACCGCCTGAAACCCGACATCGCGATGGACGAGTCGGCGTCGAAATGGTGGGCGCCGTGGTGGCCGTTCCGGGGCCGGCGACGCATCTACCGGCTGGTCATCGAGATACATGACGGGATGCTCGCCTTGCAGGACCGTTCGGGCGTCGCGGTGGCAGCGCTCGCGACCAGCCTGGGAACGTCGGCCGGCCTGCACAGTGAGGAGCTCGAGGCCACCGTCCAGGCCGCGGTGCTGCGAGCGGCCCTCACCAACCCCAGGGAGTATGTCTCGGCCGGCGCCTCGTCCCGGGTGGCCTCCGGCGACGGGTCCGACGCGCCCGGCTCGTCGGATGCGCTGCCCGACCGGTACGTGAGCACCCGGGAGGGCACCGACCTGGCCAGCGAGGTCGAGTGGTTTCTCAAGGTGGCGCGTGCCTACCGACAATCGCCGGTGGTGCGGGCCGCGGCGGACCATGCCGTGGCGGACCATGCCGTGGCGGACGCGCAGGGTGAGCGGAGTTAGGAGAACCGTGCGTCAAGAGCATCGGACACCGGTCGACTCACTGGTGCTGGTCGAGCGCGGCGGGCTGCTCCTGCTGACGAGACGTTCGGGCGGCATCTACGGCAGCGGCTGCTGGGCGATACCCAGCGGCCGCGTCGAACCGGACGAGGACGTGGTCACGGCGACCGTCCGAGAGCTGAACGAGGAGCTCGGCATCCACGTCGACGAGGACGACGTCACGTTCGTCGGGGTCACGCACGCCCGGCCCCCCGACCGTGAGGCCCGGATCGGCTTCGGTTTCCTGGTCTCCCGGTGGCACGGGGAGCCGACGATCCGGGAGCCCGACAAGTGCGCCGACCTGCTGTGGCGACGGCCGGACGACCTGCCCGACCCCACCATGCCGTACACCAGGGAGATCATCCGTCTCTACGTGCAGGGCGAGCGGTTCTCGCGGCCCGGCTGGGGTGGACCGTGAGCCCCGTGCGGTCGGCCCTCGCGCGCGGCAGCCGGCATGGCGCTGGGCGGCGAACCGCCCCCGGCTGTCATGTCACGCCGGTTGGCCGAGCACCGCGTCGGCTAGCCGCGCCATCTCGGCCTCGTAGGCGCGGTAGGACCCCACCCGGCCGGACGGGCAGGCCAGGCGTTCGTCGACGCGCTGGACGGCCACGAGGAGCTCCTGCGGGCCGTCGAGTCCGGCAACGAACGGGTCGCCGAGAGCATCGCCTACGCCCACATCGAACGCGACCGCGACGAGTCCATGCGCGTCCTCGTCGAGCGGCGCGGCGTCGGCGTCGGCGACTAGCGAGGGGCGGCGGGGGCGGCGAGGCGGGTGAGGATCTCGGCCTTGGCACGCAGTTCCGCGTACTCGGAGGCCGGGTCCGAGCTCCAGGTGATCCCGCCGCCGACGCCGTAACTGGCGAGTCCGGCGCCTCGGTCGATCAGCGCGGTGCGGATGGGGACGCTGAAACGCGCCTCGAAGGGCGCCGCGCCCCGGGGGGCGAGCATGCCGACCGCGCCGCAGTAGACCCCGCGGGGCCCGTCCTCGAGGTCGCGGATCAGCTGCATCGTCCGTGGCTTGGGCGCGCCGGTGACTGAGCCGCAGGGGAACAGCGCGCGGAACACGTCGACGAGCCCGACCTCGGGGCGCACGTCGGCGTGGACGCCCGAGGTCAGCTGGTGCACGGTCTCGTAGCGCTCGGCCCGGCACAGCGAGGTGACCCGGACGCTGCCGGTGGCCGCGACCCGCGCGAGGTCGTTGCGCACCAGATCGACGATCATGATGTTCTCGGCGCGTTCCTTCTCGCTGGCGCGCAGCGCGGCCACGATCGCGGCGTCCCGCGCCGGGGTGTCGCCGCGCCGGGCGGTGCCCTTCATCGGCCGCATGCGCACGGCCCGCCCACTCGTCTCGAAGAACAGCTCCGGGCTGGCGCTGACGACGGCGAACCGGCCCAGGTCGAGGTAGGCGTTGTAGGAGCCGCGCTGGCCGAGGGCCAGATCGGCGTAGAACGCACGGTCGTCGCCAGCCAGCTCGGCGGTCAGCAGGGTGGCCAGATTGCACTGGTAGGTCTCGCCCGCGGCGATGTTGCGCCGGACCTCCTCGACGCGCGCCCGGTGCTCGCTCTCGTCCCACCCTGCCCGCCACTCGCCGACGCGGTAGGCGGCGGGATCACTCGCGTTCACCGGGCGCGCGAGCACCGGCGGCGCGCAGACGCCGAACCAGGCCAGCGGCAGGCCCGGCAGCGGCGCGTGGGCGGTGAGCGTTGGGTCGAGCCCGGCTGCCGCCTCGTAGGCGAGGTAGCCGTAGGCCCACCAGCCGTCGGCGACCGCGGCCTCGACCTGGTCGAGCAGGCCGGCGACGTCGCCGGCGCCGGCCGCCGCCAGCACGCCGGCCGCCCGCGGGAACTCCCAGGCCACGCCTGCCCGCAGGTCGTCGAACCTGGCGTACGCGCCCGACATCGTCTCCCCTGCGTCAGCGGCCCCGGTCTGCCTGGTCCATGCCACGCCTCCAGGCTAGAGACCAACCGTCCGCCTCCGTCTCGGCGTCGATCCGTGGCATCTGGGCGAGCCCATGGCTGCTTTGCCGAGCTGACACGGTTCGAGCACCGCGAGGACGCGGAGGCCCGACCGGTTGTCCCGAGCCGGGGGCGGTCCCGGGCCGGGGGCGGTACGGGGCGTTTCGTACGCTGGGTGCGGCGAGCCGGGAAGTCTGGTCGGCACAGGTGCACGGTGGGTGGGCCCCGGTGGCGGGTCCACCGGGCGCGTGCGCTGGTCCGTGCTCATCGGCCAGGGAGGCTCACCGGCGTGGGGATCGTGCTCGCCCTCGTAGTGCTCGCGACGGTGGTCGCGACGTTCGCCCGCCGACTTTCGGTGCCCGCACCGTCACTTCTTGTCATTGCCGGCGTGCTGGCGGGCCTGGTTCCCGGGGTGCCGGACGTGCGCGTCGCACCCGACGTGATGAGCACGGTGGTGCTCCCGCCGCTGCTGTACGCGGCGGCCGAGGAGCTGTCCTGGCGCGAGCTGCGGGCAGTCCGCCGGCCGGTGACGGTGCTCGCCCTGGGGCTGGTCGTCGCGTCCGCGGCGGCGGTGGCGCTGGTAGCGGTGGCGGTGACACCACTGTCCGTGAGCATGGCGTTCGTCCTCGGCGCCGTCCTCGCGAGCACCGACCCCGTCGCGGTCACCGCTCTCGGGCGCCGGCTGGCGCTGCCACCCCGGGTCCAGGCGCTGGTCCAGGGCGAGAGCCTGTTCAACGACGCCACCAGCCTGGTGCTCTTCCGCGTCGCCGCCGGTGTCGCGGCGGCCGGCGGCGCGATCTCCTGGTGGCACGCGGCCGGGGACTTCGCCTGGCTCGCGGGTGGCGGGGCGCTGGTCGGCGCCCTGGCCGCCGCCGGGGTCGCCGTCATCCGGCGGCGGACCGAGGACCCGGTCCTCGAGACGGTGATCGCCCTGGTCACTCCCTACGTCTGCTACCTGCTGGCCGAGGAGGCCGAGGCGTCCGGCGTGATGGCGGTGGTGGTCGCGGGCGTCGCGCTGGGCGGCCGGGCCGAGGACCTGACGAACAGCCGCATCCGGCTTCAGCTGCACGCGGTGTACGGCACGGTGGTGTTCCTGCTCGAAAGCGTCGTCTTCGCGCTGATCGGGCGGGAGCTGCCGAGGCTGGTGGACGAGGTGAGTGGGAGCGGGGCGTCCTGGCCGCTCGCGGCGCTGGCGGTGACCGCGACGCTGCTGGCGATCCGCGCGCTCTGGGTGTTCCCGCTGTCGGCCGCGATGGCCCGCAGGCAGGGGGCGCGGGCCTCGTGGCGGGTGCCGGTCGTCGTGTCCTGGGCCGGCGCCCGCGGCGTCCTCCCGCTGGCGGCCGCGCTGTCGATCCCGTTGACGGACCACGCCGGTGGGGCGCTGGCCGGCCGCGAGCTGGTCCAGCTGCTGACGGCGGCCGTGATCGTGCTGACGCTCGTCGTCCAGGGATTCACCCTGGCGCCGCTGGTACGCCGCACCGGCATCGCCCTCGCGCCGGCCGACACCGCCGCGGAGGGCGTCCGCGCACGGTTGGGCGCGACGCGTGCGGCGATGGCCCACCTCGAGACGGTGAGCGACCTGGAGGCGGCGCCGCGAGCGGTCGTCGAACGCGTCCGCCGGGAGCTGACCGGCCGGCTCGACCAGCTGACCGCCGGTGAGCGGGACGGCGGCCCAGGCCCGGCGGACGGCGCGTACCGTGCGCTGCGCCGCGACCTCATCGCGGTCGAGAACGCGGAGCTCAACCGCATGTACGACGCGGGCGAGATCAGCGACGCCACCCGCCGCAGCGTCCAGCGCACCCTGGACCTGGAGGACACCGGCCTCGGCGAGAGCTGACAGGTCCCTCCACTGGGCCTTCGCGAGCAGCCCGGCGACGCAGACCAGCTCGGCGACGCCGCCAACGTAGACGATCTCACGGGGGCGCGGCAGCGCCCGCGGAATGAGTGGCTCAAAGACGGACGGGCGCACCAGGTGCACTATGTCCGTTGACCAGGAACGCCCCGGTCACCATCCGCGGGCTCGGCCGGGTGAGCCGTTCAATTTTCATGGGGTATCGAACCATTGCCAGCCGTCAAGCGCCTTCGGCCGGCGAGCTGTCCACCCGGCCAGGCCGCGAGCGCTGGCTGAGCGTCAGAGTGACGCCGCGTCAGCGGGGCCCCAAAGGCTTCCTCACACGGCCGCCGCGGGAACGCGGTCGAGGAAGCCGATGACGGAGCGGATACGGCCGTCGAGGTCGAGGGTGAGGACGTCGAAGCCGGCGACCGGCGCGGTGCCGTCCGCGGCGACCAGCTCCCAGCCGAATCGGGCGACATCGTGGTGGCCGTCGACCGCGCCGACCAGCCGGAATCGGTGGCCCGGGAATTGCGCCTGAACGGCGCCGATGAGGCCGAAGATCTCCTGGTGACCGGTCACGCTCGCCAGCGGGTCGGTGTAACCGCCGTCGTCGGCCCACGCCGCGGCGACGGCCGCCGCGGTTGCCGATGGTTCGGCCGCGTTCCAGGCGGCGAGGTATCTTTCGACAGTTTTCTCGTGCACGCTCACGGCGGTCTCCCGACAGATTCCAGGAAGTTCCGCAGGAAAGACCCGCGATCCTGGCCGGACGTTCCGGCACCGCAACGTTCTCGCGATTCGAGGAGAGCGTCGATTACCGCTCGGGTAATGACTGAAGGCTCCGCGGCTCGGCCGGTACGGATCAACGTTCCTCGCCTCCGACCAGGTGATCTCTGGCCGACAGCCGCGCACGCTCCGGCGGCGGTAGGGCTCATGTCTCCCGAGGGTGCCACCGACTGGGCTAGCAGCACGACTGCCCGCAGGACTGGCTCGCCGTTTCCTTACGGCGAGCCAGACGAAGGCGATATTGTCCCGCTTCGCACCCGGGCCTCTCGGGTGTTCGGGGCTACGTACGAAACGAGGGCGCCACCGTGTTCCAAATCATCTGGATCGTGATCGCCGGTCTGATCATCGGCGCGCTGGCGCGCGCGGTCCTGCGCGGGCGGCAGCACCTGCCGCTGTGGCTGACCATCGTCGCCGGCATCATCGGCGCGGTGATCGGCAACATCATCGCCAGCGCCATCGGCGTCCGGCACACCGGCGGCGTGGACTGGGTCCGGCACGTTCTCCAGATCGCGGTGGCCGCCGGGGCGATCATCATCCTCCAGCCGATCTGGATCGCCCGCCGCTCCGGTCGCAGGTAGGAGCCCCGGTACGGCCCGGGCGGCGCCGGGCCCGCAGCCACGCGCCTGGCACCGCGCACGTCTCGTCTAGGCGGCGTCCCCCCTCCCTGGGACGCCGCCGTCGAGCATCAGGCCGACGGCCGCCGCAGCGACATCGCCCAAGCGAGATCGCCCAGCGCGATGTCGCGGCTTACACGTCCACCCAGTCGGGTGTGTCGACACTGCGGACGGGCAGCTCGAGGCCGCGGTCGGGCCAGGCGACGATCCCGTCGCCGGTGACGAACCGGCAGACGCAGTCCGCGATCCGCCAGCCGCCGGCCGTGCGGACCAGTTCGTCGCGGTAGAAGGTGTGCCGCAGCGCTCCGGAGCGGCGGTTGACGAACAGCGCGTTGCGGGTGGTGCGGGCCCGGTCTGGCCCGTCGGCCTCGATGACCGGCGGCCCGGCCAGATGCAGCCCGCGCTGGGTCCCTTGGAAGAGACGACGCAGACCGTCGTGGCCGTGATGAGTACGTCCGTCCACCTCATAGGTGGCGTCCGAGGTGAACAGTGCTACCCAGCCCTCGACATCGACGAGGTCGAGAAGCACGCAATACCGTGCCAGCAACCCGGTGATAGCCAGTTGGTCCGCCGCTAACGGCTCCTCAGGAGAGTCGGCCACATTCACTCCCGTTCACGAGATACCTGCTCACGGAACGGGAACGGGCATGGCCGACGGGTATCTCGGCCCGGACGTACACCGCGCCGAGACGCATCCACGTGACCTGCTCGGAGCGCCGCCCTGACCGGTCTGTCTCTCGTCGGCAGAGGCCGTCGAAGGATCACCCGACGCCGCGACACCCACCCGCATGTGAGCTGTGTCACGTCAGTGTAGACCGACTCGTCAGTCCCGCCCCGCCTTTCGGACTCGAAAGTCCGCGCGTGGCGCCGCCGCTGTCAGCGTGGCCAGGTCCCAGTAGTCGCGCCAGAGGACGATCACGCCGTCGACGACTCGCTGGACGGAGACGATCGGCAGGATGACCTGCTCGCCGGCCGGCCAGCGCCAGTACTCCTCGTGCTCGGTGATGACGAGGTCGCCCTCGGCCGGGGCCTGCGCCGCACGAGCTGCGCCGTCGCCGGCGCGGCCGGTCCCGCGGCCTGCCCGGCCACAGCACCCGACGGCACGGCCGGCGGACGGGCCTGGGCCAGCCACGCGCGACTGCCCTGCACGTACGCCGAAGGCTCGAACCCGAAATACATTGAGATGCTTCTATGTAACATCAGAAGCTAGCATTCCTGGCGGCGCGGCGCGGCGCAGGCGGTCGGGACGGGGCCGCTCCTACGCCGCCCGGTCCGGGAGAGGCCGGGAACTGGTCTTTTGGGCGGAAGTGGCCGGGCCCGGTGCGGCATTATGCTGGCCATGAGTGCCGAGACCCTCGAGCACCGTCCGAACGGATGGGTGCTCCGTCGCGAGCGCGTCGCCCGGCAGCTGGAACGCACCGCGCTGACGCTGTTCGCGAGCGAGCCGCCCCAGGATGTGACGGTCGAGCGGATCGCCGCGGCCGCAGGGATCTCGATGCGCACGTTCTTCCGGTACTTCGCGAGCCGCGACGAGGTGCTCGCCGCCCTCCCGCGCAGCCTGATCGAGCTGCTGTGCGCCCGGGTCCGTGCCCGCCCGCCGCACGAGTCGCTCGTCGAGGCCTTCTCGGCCGCCGTCCAGGAGACGAACCACGAGCGCGACGGGGACCGTGAGCTGCTGCTCGCCTGGGGCCTCGCGGTGCACCGTTCACCGGAGACCGTCATGCTGGCGCTCGCCCGGGGCGCGGTGAGCCACTCCGCGGCCTTCCAGCGGGCGGTGACCGACCGCCTCGGCGTCGGCCCCGACGACCTGCGCGCCGGCGCGTACGCCGCCGCGCTGTCCGGCGTCGTCGGCTACGCCTTCGAGCGCTGGGTCTCGCACGGCGGCGCCGACTCTCTGTCCGAGACCATGCTCGACGCCCTCGCCACCCTCCCCGACCTGCGCTGACCAGCCGGGGAGGGCGCGTCCACCGCACCCGCCCCGGCCCGGCTCCGGTCAGCCGGCGGCGAGCTCGGTCAACGTCGCGGCGACCTGCGCGGGGGTGGGCATCTCGGCGATCTGCGCGGCCAGGCCTGCCGACTTCTCGGCGTAGCCGCCGTCCTCGAGCAGCTCGCGGGCCTCGGCGAGCACCGCTTCGACGCCCAGCTTGTCGGGCATCAGCATCCGGCCGACGCCGACCCCGGCGAGCGTGAAGGCGTTGACGAACTGGTCGGCGCTCTGGGGCAGTGCGAGCTGCGGGACGCCGAAGGCCAGCGCCGTCATCATCGAGCCCGACCCGCCGTGGTGGACGATCAGGTCGCAGGCGGGCAGCACGAGCGACAGCGGCTGCCAGCCGACGGCCACCACCCCGTCCGGCAGCGCGCCGAGCCGCTCGGTGAAGGCCGGCTCGACCCCGACGACGATGTCGGCCCCGAGCGACGGGAGCCCGGCGGCGAGCTCGCCGAGCACGGAGACGAAGTCCCGGAACCGCATGTGCGGCACCAGGCTGCCGAAGGTGAGCAGGACCCGTGGCCGGTCATGCTTGGCAAGCACCCAGTCCGGCAGCACGCCCGGGCCGTTGTAGGGCACGTACCGGGAGAGCAGGCCGTCGGGGTCCTCGTCGCCGGCGATGCCCGCGGGGACGACCTTCACCACCGCGTCCGGCTCCGGCAGGCCCTCGAGGCCAAGCTCGGCGAGCTCACCGGCCAGTTCCTCGGCGGTGAAAGGCCGGCTGCGCGGCAGCGAGGTGATGCCCCAGTTGTGCCGCACCCAGGGGATGCCGCGCAGCGAGGCGATCAGCGGGCCGGCGAACTCGCTCGGCTCGGCGATGACCAGGTCGGGGCGCCAGCTGTCGACGAGCGCCTCGGTTGCCGGCAGGGTACGGGCGGCGAGCCGGCCCCAGGCCTTGCCGCCGCCCACCATCACCTCGTCCGGCGATGTGGGCGGCGGCACCGGCCGGCCCTCCCGGTCCACCATCATGATCTCGGCGAGCCCGAGCCGCGGCCCGGTGACGGCCACCGGCAGACCGGCGGAGGTGACCCCGTCCGCGAGGCTTTCGGGCGTGGCGACCAGCACCTCGTGCCCGGCGGACCGGAAGGCGTGCGCGAGCGGGACCATCGGGTAGAAGTGGCCGTGCATCGGGACGGTGGTGAACAGCACCCTCATCGGGTTTCCCCCCTTGTGTTCCAGGACGGAGCCGCCGGAGGTGCGAAGGGAAGACCACTTCCGCACATCCTCGGCCCTTTGGTCATCTAGGTCTCGGTCGCGACGTCCCCGCTGGCGGCTGTGGACGGCTCGACGTCGGGAGCGCTCGGGAGCCAGGGTCTCCCCGGATCGGGCGCACCGATCCGGGGAGGAGCCGGGAGGGCTCCCGGACGGGTTTGTGTGGGAATGGTGTCAGACGGTCAGGCGCCGAGGTCAGGGGCGCAGGTCACGAAACGGCGTCGGCGAGGACGCCGGCCTCGCCGTAGGCGGCGACCTCCTCGTAGATCACCGGCCGGCGGTCGGGGTCCTGGAACGGACGTAGTGGCGAGGTGGTCGGCTTGTGGCTCGCGCCCTGCTCCCAGGCGGCGAAGTCGGCCATGCTGGTCCACTCGCTGACCACGACGAACCGGCCCGGGTCGTGGACCGAGCGCATCAGCTGGTTGCCGAGCAGGCCGGGCGTGCCGACCAGCGCCGCGCTGATCTCGTGGTAGGCCCGCTCGACCGCCGCTGGCCCGTCTTCCGGCGCGACGGCCCAGATCATCACGCGGACCCTGCTCATCCGGCGGCCGCCGAGGTGGTAGGAGCCGAGGCGGTGGGAGCCGAGGCGGCGCCGGGCAGGTAGGCGACCCGGGCGCCGGTGAGCATCGAGCCGCTGGCGCGCAGCGGGTGCAGGATCTTGCGGTGTTCCAGGTGGCCGGGCGTCTTCTCCCACTCGCGGAACAGCCGCTCGTTCACCCAGTCGCTGACGATGTAGTAGGTGCTCGGCTCGTCCGCGGAGCGGACCAGCCACTGGCCGAGGTTCGCCGGGTTGCCGGTGATCCCGTCGCCGATGCGCAGCCAGGTGCGCTCGAACTCCTCCTCCAGTCCCGGATGGACCCGCATCGTCAGCATCACCCGGAACGGCAGGTCCGCCGGGTCAGCGCCGGCGCCCGGGCCGACCGCCATGACGGCGTCGACGATCTCGGCGGTCAGCTCGTCGGCTGCCGGGGAGGTCGTGGCGGCGTCGGTCATCAGATCCCTCCGTCGACCGAGAAGTTGGCGCCGTTGACGTAGCTGGAGACGTCGCTGGCCAGGAACAGGACCACGGCGGAGACCTCCTCGGCGGTGCCGAGCCGGCCGAGCGGGATCCGGCTGGTGTAGGCGGCGCGGACGGAGTCCGGCATGCCGGCGGCGTGGTCGGTCTCGGTCACTCCGGGGGTGACGAGGTTGACCCGGATGCCCTTGGCGCCGAGCTCCTTGGACAGTGACCGAGTCAGGCCGATCAGACCGGTCTTGGCGGCGGTGTAGTGCGCCCGCAGCGGCACCCCGACGATTCCGGCGCCCGAGCCGACGTTGATGACCGTGCCGGAGTCGCCCAGCAGCGGCAGCGCGCCCTGGGTGACCAGGTGGGTCGCCGTCAGGTTGGTGGTGAGGACCGCGTTCCAGTCCTCGAACGACAGCTTGTCGTACGGGACGTGGTTGATCGTGCCGACGTTGTTGACGACAACGTCGAGCCCGCCGAGATGGGTGCCCGCGGCTTCGACCAGCGCGGCGAGCGCGGCCGGGCTGGCCGCGTCCGCGATCATCACCAGGTGGTTGCCGCCGGTCTCCTTCAGCTCCCGGCGCAGGCTCTCGGCGGCCTCGCTCTCCTGCTGGTGGCTGACGACGACGTGGGCGCCTGCGCGGGCGAGGCCCAGGACGACCGCGCGGCCGATCCCGCGGGTCCCTCCGGTCACCAGAGCACGCTTGCCGGCCAGGTCAGCGAACATCGGTATTCCTCATCTCCGATTGGGCGGTTGGGTCGGGCGGGAAGGTTTGACATTGGTTCGCTCCGTGCGGGCGGCGCGCATCGCCCGCGTCCTCCGCAGGCTCCGGACGCGGGCGCTACGCGCCGTCCTCCTCCGCGAACGGGCGCTCCGGCGGCCAGCTCGGTTGCGTGCCGCTGGGAGGTTGCGAACTGAGCTTTCGGCTGAAGAGGTGCGTAGTTCTGCCTGGCCGGTGGATGGGTTGGTGACGTGTAAGCGGCACGCACCCGAGCTGGCCCGGAGGCGCACCTGCGCGGAGGCCCGGCCATCGAGCGCAGCGAGATGGTTGGGCCGCAGCGCAGGTCGCCGTAGGGCACGTCCGCTCCGGAGGACACGGCCCGGAGGTCCCTTGGGAGCGAAGCGAGCAAGGGGCCGGAGGGCCGTGTCCTCCGGAGCGGACCAATGTCACAGCCGCAGGATGAGGACGCTGTTGAAGCCGCCGGCGCCGCGGGCGACGACCATCGCCACCCGGGCCGGGCAGGGCCGCGGCTCCCGGACCAGGTCCAGCCCGTAGGAGGGGTCTGGCTCGTCGAGGTTGCCGACGGCGGGCAGCACGCCGTCGCGCAGCGCGAGCAGGGCCGTCGCCACCGCGAGCGCGGAGCCGCCGGCGCACAGCCGACCGACCAGCCCCTGCGGCGCCGTGACCGCGACCCCCCGCGCGCCGAAGACGTCGCGCAGCGCCGCCGCCTCCAGCGCGTCCAGATCACGCGAGCCGGCGCCGTCGGCGAAGACCACGTCGACCTCACCCGGCGCGACGTCGGCGTCGGCGAGCGCCCGGCGCATGGCCGCGGCGAGCCACACCGGACTGTCAGCCGGGCGGCTGTAGTGATGGGCGTCGTGGGTGGCGGCGTAGCCGGCGATCTCGCCGTAGACCTTCGGCGCGCCTCGCCGCGCCGCCGCGGCCGGGTGCTCGACGAGCAGCGTCGCCCCGCCCTCGCCGGGCAGGTAGCCGTTCGCCCGCACGTCGAACGGCTTGTACGCCGCCCGCGGGTCGACGGCGGTGCTCACCCGGCCGCTGGAGAGGTGGCAGGTCAGCGCGTACGGCGTCAGGCCCGACTCGGCGGCGCCCGCGAGCACGCTCGCGGTGCCACGCCGGATGGTGCGCCTGGCCTGCGCCAGGCTGTCGATCCCGCCGGCGCCGTCGGCGACGACGACCCCGCTCGGGCCTTTCAGGCCGTGGCGGATCGAGGTCTGGCCGGTGGTCGCCGCGTAGAACCAGGCGATCGACTGGTAGACGGACACCGCGGTGCGGCCCCGGGTGTGCAGGCGGGACAGCTCCTTCTGGCCGAAGTCGTTGCCCCCCGACCCGGCGCCGAAGATCACCGACGTCTCGTACGGGTCCCGCGTCGCCGGGTCGTAGTCGGCGTCGGCGAGCGCGAGCCGGCTCGCCGCCATGCCGAACCACGTCCAGCGGTCGGTCTGCACGATGAACCGGTTGTCGAGATAGTCGTTGGGATCGAAGTCCGGTACCTGCCCGGCGAGCCGGGCCGCGTAGCCGGACACGTCGAACCGGGTGATCGGGGTGATCGCCAGGTCGCCTCGCAGAGTCGCCGCCCAGAACTGGTCGACACCGACGCCGTTCGGCGCCACGACGCCAAGGCCGGTGATGACCGGCCTGGCCAGCGGAGCATCCTCCCCCGCGGCCGCATCCGCCCCAGGGGCCACCATCGTGCCCGCGCTCATTGATCTGTCTCCTTGATGTGTCCGGCGGAGGTCTGGGAGCCTGCGTGACCGGCGTCGCCGGCCACGCAGGCCCGCGGGCGGATCCGCGCCAGGAAGGACCCGCGTCCAGGTGTACTCGGGCTCACGCCGCCCGTCCGGGGGCCGTCAGCACGATCGCGGACTGGAAGCCACCGAAGCCGCTGCCGACCGAGAGCGCGACGTCCACCGTGTGGTTGCGGGCGATGTTCGGCACGTAGTCCAGGTCGCACTCGGGGTCACGGGTGGTCCAGTTCGCGGTCGGCGGCACGACGTCGTTCTCGATCGTCAGGGCGCACGCGGCGACCTCGATCGAGCCGATCGCGCCGAGCGAGTGCCCGACCATCGACTTCAGCGAGCTGACCGGCACCTGATAGGCGTGCGCCCCGAGCGACCGCTTGAAGGCTGCCGTCTCGTGCCGGTCGTTCTGCTTGGTGCCGGAGCCGTGCGCGTTGACGTAGTCGACGGCGCCCGGGTCGACGCGGGCCTCGTCGAGGGCGAGCCGGATCGCCTCGGCCATCTCGAGGCCGTCGGGCCGCAGGCCGGTCATGTGGAAGGCGTTCGAGCGGGACGCGTAGCCGCCGACCTCGGCGTAGATGTGCGCGCCGCGGGCGACCGCTCGCTCGTATTCCTCCAGCACCATGACGGCGCTGCCCTCACCCATGACGAACCCGTCGCGGCTCGCGTCGAACGGCCGGGAGGCGTGCTCCGGGTCGTCGTTGCGGGCCGAGGTCGCCCGGATCGCGTCGAAGCAGGCGATCGAGATCGGTGAGAGCGGGGCGTCGGACGCTCCCGCGATCATGATGTCCGCCTCGCCGTCGACGATCAGCTGGTGCGCGTAGCCGACCGCGTCGATGCCAGAGGTGCAGCCGGTCGACACGACGAACGCCGGGCCGTGCGCGCCGAACTTCGTCGCGACCTCGGTGGCCAGGCAGCTGGGAATCAGCGCGTGGTAGAGGAACTGGCTGCCGTAGCGCGGGTCGACCTCCCAGTGCCGGCCGCCGTCGCTGACCGCGACATACTCGTTCTCCAGCCGGGTGGTCGCGCCCACCGCGCTGCCGAGGCTGACGCCGACGACCGGCCCGTCGCCCGGCTCGGCACCGCCCAGACCCTGGGCGGCGAACTCCAGGCCGGAGTCGGTGACCGCCTCGGCCGCCGCGACCAGCGCGAACTGCACGAACCGGTCGTTGCGGGCCACCTCGCGGGGAGTGAGGCCCGCGACGATCGGGTCGAAGTCACACTCGGCCGCGACCTGTGAGCGAAACGGCGTCGGGTCGAAGAACGACAGCCGCCGCGTCGCGGTGCGGCCGTCGGTGATCATCGACCAGAACTCCTTGCGGGTGGTGCCGCCCGGGGCCACCACGCCGACGCCGGTGATGGCCGTGCGTCTGCGTCTCATGCGTTGCCCACGTGCGGATGGGGCGCGGCCGCCTGGGCGGCGGACAGCTGCTCGGTGTCGACATGCCCGAGGTCCGGCCGGGGGGCGAGCGGCCCGGAGCAGAAGACGAAGAACGCCTCCTCGCTGCCGTGGTTGACCAGCCGGTGGCGGGTTCCGACCGGCAGGTGGACGCCGCTCTCGGCCGGCAGCAGGTACTCCTCGCCGTCAAGCTGGATCGTCACCTCGCCCCGGACGCAGAAGAGGAACTCCTCCGAGTACGGGTGCCAGTGCTCCGTGACGATCTCGCCGGGCGCGAGCGTCAGCGTGCCCATGAAGCCGGCCTTCGAGCCGACGGTGGCGGGCGACAGGATCGTGCGGATGTCGCCGCCGCGGCGGCGGTTCGCCGGGACGTCGTGGATGGACTTGATCTTCGGGGCGGCCGTGGCGGTGGCGGCGGGTGGGGTCATCGGGCGCTCCCCGCGGTGGCGGTGGCGGTGGCGGTGGCGGTGGCGGTGGCGGTGGCGGACGCCGCGGCCGCCGCCTTCTCCACCTTTTCCTTGATGGCGGCCTGCTCGCGCGGCGTGTTGGTGTTGATGCGCACCACCATTCCGGGGGTGTCGACGGGCGCAGTCGGCTTCATCCGGAAGTCCTGGACCCAGCGCATCCGGGTACCGGAGCCCTCCGGGCTGTACGTCCACTCGATGTGCATGAACTCGAACGGGCCGGTCTCGACGCGATAGGCGCGGACCCGGTGGTTCACCGGGTCCAGCGTGCGCTCGGAGACCCAGCTCCACACCTGGCCGTTCTCGTCGGGGTGCATCGCCAGGCGGAACTTGAAGGTGTTGTCCCGGGCCTCGAGAATCTCAACGGATGCATACTCGGTGAACAGGTTGGGCCAGTTCTCCAGGTCGTTGGTGAGGGTCCAGACGGTTTCGATGTCCGCGTCGATCCAGATCGAGTTGTCGGTGTGCCCGTTCACGGGGTTCTCCTCGGGAGTAGGTACTGCCTCAAGGACGGCTGGGCTGGTTTTGGGAATATCCGCGCAGGGCTGGTCGCCGGCGGGGGCGGCGGGACGAGCGCGCGGGTCTGCCTCGCGGCGCATCCGGGCTGGCCGGGGCGCCATGGGGGTCTCCGCAGGTGGCGGGGTCAGGAGTGGCGGGAGGTAGCGTCGAACTCTCGACTAGCGCGCGGCGAGCGCCAGGTTCACCGCGTCCAGGATGTCGGCCAGGGTGTAGCCGGGCGGCGGGTCGGCGGGCAGCTCCACGTTGTATGAACCGAACACCTCCGACTGCAGCTGCAGGTAAGCTAGCGAGTCCAGCCCGATGTCCTCGAACGTGACGTCGAGTGTCGACGGCAGGTCGGACTCGGGAAGGCCTGCCTGAGTGACCAGAAAATCGAGCAGTGCGGTCGAGTCCCAATGCTGGGGCATGCTTGACCCTCCTCTGAGGCGTAGCTGTCCAAGAATTACCACCGATGACGGCCGGTGAGCACATGAACCAGCTGTCAGTGTCGCCGCCGTCACTTTCCTGCCAACCGAAGAGGCGCGCAACAAGATGCCGCGGCAGGTGCCGGCCAAAAACGTCACAGAAATGGCACACCGACACCTCGTCAAGAAAAATGGGCAGCATGATTCCACGCACCGAGCGAATGCCGAATTGAGGTCGCCGGGAACACGGATGCCGCCCCCGGCTCGCCGGCGCGTCACCTGCTCGCGGCCAGCGAGAAGGCACCCCGTGGTGCCGGCGACGCCGTCCCGCGATGGACAGCGCCCGGATGGATCGCCCTTCCCGCAAATCCGGCCGGTCCAGCCAGGTCCGCGGTGCGGGCGAGGTGCGTCGGTGTCAGGTGCGCGAGCGGCGAGGGGTGGCGCCGCGAGCGCGCGGATAATGCGGCACCTGGGGTCACGGGTCCTCGGCGGGCCGGGTGAGTCACGCCGTCATGGCGAGGCACGGGCGAACCGCGCCTCGCGGAGTCGCCGCACCCGGCTGGCATTCGAAAGATCCGGCGCGGCCAAACCCGCGCGCTGGCGGCTCGGCGGTCGTCAGCGCACGGAGTCCGGCGTCCAGGAATAGAAGCTCCTGGCCATCGCATCCCGCGGGCCTCGCCACGTCGCCGGGTCATAGGCCTGGACATACGGCGCCAACTTGGTGTTGACATCGACGAACAGCGGGTGGTCGCGGACGTCGGCGAGCGGCGCGGAGATGCTCTCCTCCGCCTCGATGAGGTGGAAGTACAGACCGTGGAAGGTGAACAGCTCGCGCCGCGACACTCCGACGAGGTGCGGCAGCTCGCCGGCGTCGGACTCGGCGAAGATGTCCGCCACGGACTGCTCGTCCGACGGGTTCAGCCGAGCCACGATCAGCGTGCGGTGGCTCACCGCGCACCCTCCACCGGGAACTGCGCGGGTGGGCGCGGTTGGGTTGTCGACACTTTCTCTCCTCACAGCACTGTCGGTCGATCAGGCCGAGCCGTGAGAATCGCTCCGGGTACCGGCGACGCCGTGGCCGAGGCGTCGATCGCGGCACCGCCGAGGTGCACAGGCACCAGGCCTGGTGTCGCAACCGGTCCGAATGCGATGTCTCGCGGAAAAGTCTCTGCTCAGCCGCCCCGCCTCGTCCGGCATTCCCGGACGCCCCCCATGGCAACTAGTTGCGCTGGCACACTGTTGCCACAACAACTTGACTTAACACAACGGTGCTACAACCACCTTCCGGCCCAGACGCCAGCCGGCCTCATCACGTTCACACCGACAGCCGACGTGCGCGGCTCACGGCTCACAGCGTCTCGAGTTCACTCCGTCGCCGCACTCATCGCCCCCCGTCGATCGCCTCGGACGACCACTCCGCTCGCTCGCTCGCTCGCTCACAGCCAGCCCCGCCGCTTGGCGAGAATGCCGGCCTGGAAACGACTCCTGGCATCCAGGCGGCGCATCAGGTCGGCAACCATCCGTCGCACCGTGCGCACCGAGACGCCGAGCGAGCGGGCGGCGGCCTCGTCCTTCGCGCCGTCGGCGAGCAGCTGCAGCAGGAGCAGCTCGGCCGGGGACGGCGGCGCGTCGTCGGCGACGTCACCCGCGCGGACGTCACCCGACCGCCCGTCGGACTCCCCCTCCGCCGGCTCCTCCACCCAGGTCGCGGAGTCGTCCAGAGCCCCCCGTGCCGCCCCGGCACGATCGTCGAGCTGGCGCTGGCCGACCGCGCCCACCACCGGCCGGGCGCCGGCCAGGGCCAGCTCGCCGTTCTCCTCCGCCACGCCGAGACCACCGACCTCACCTGCGCCGGCGGCCGGGACGCCAAACCGGTCAGCGTTCTCCCACAGCTGCTCGAACAACGCAGCCGCCAGACCCGCGAGGTCCGTGCCGCGCACGACCATGGCGGCGCTTTCCGCGGCAGGCACCGGTGCGCCCACCAGCCCGGGCGCACCGGCTGCAGACGAGGAGGCGCCACCCGAGGCGCCTGACAGCCGCACGACGCCGACCCGCCCGTCCACGATCGTCAGATCGACCGCCGGGTCGTCGGCGAGCCGGATCTCCGCGCCGGCCGTCACCACCTGGGCGAGATGCTCGACACCGGCCGACCACGGCGGCGCCGCCCGCGGGCGGGCGATGACGGTGCGCACCCGCACGCCGCGCCGCAGGGCGTCGAGCTCCAACGGCAGCAAATCGGCGGCGAGCTCCGCCAGCGTCGCCCTCGTCCGCACGGCGACCACCTCACGCCGCGCGGCGCCGACCATCCCCACCAGCTCCGTACGCATCGCCGCCCTGCTGACGACCCGGTCGAGCTCGATGCCGTCCGACGGCTCCGGCCGGCTCGCGCGGAACTCGGAGACCAGCGCCGCCACCTGCGCGTGCGCGCGGATGAGGTGCTCGTGCCGACGGATCAGCTGCTCGTGCTGAGCCTGGATGAGCTGTTCCAGCGGCCCCTCGGGATGGGCCGGCACAAGCCGGCCCCGTCCGTCCGGTGACGCCACCAGCAGCGACAGTGCCACGAGCCGGTCGCGGGCACGCGTGACCACCGCCACCGGCTGATGCAACGCCGCGGCTGCTCCCTCGATACTGAGGTCCTCGTCGCGCAGCCACAGCCGATAGAGCGCCGCCGTGACGTCGTCGAGCCCGAGAAGATCCAACAATGCGCCTCCGCCCGCCAGTGCACCGCCCCCTCGGGGTCCTTCTACGCGCCGCGCACCCCCCGCTCCCGGTACTGGCCGGGAGCATCCGAGCGAGACGACCATGTCCTCGGGCTGTGGTGGCGGGCCGGCATTCCGCCGCCGCCCGAGGCCCCGGGCCGTCCCCGCCTGGTCAGGTGCCGGCGAGATCGTGCTCCCGCTTCTCCGCCGCCACCACGTCCAGCGCATGCCGGACCAGTGCCACCAGCGTCTGGCGAACCGACTCCCGCCGCCGGGCGTCGCACATCACGACGGGCCGGTTCGGCTCGATGTCCAGCGCCTTGCGAACGTCCGCTACCTCGTACCGCTTGGCGCCGTCGAACTGGTTCAGCGCGATCAGGAACGGAATGTCCCGCTCCTCGAAGTAGTCGATCGCGGGGAACGAGTCGGCCAGCCGACGGGTGTCGACCATGACCACGGCGCCGATCGCGCCGAGCACCAGCTCGTCCCACATGAACCAGAAACGGTCCTGGCCGGGAGTGCCGAACAGGTAGAGAATCACGCTGTCCAGCAGGCTGATCCGGCCAAAGTCCATGGCCACCGTCGTCGTCGTCTTGCCGTTGACCGCCGACGTGTCGTCGATGCCGATGCTGGCCGCGGTCATGGCGGCTTCGGTCGTCAGCGGGGTGATTTCACTGACCGAGCCCACAAAGGTGGTCTTGCCGACACCGAACCCGCCCGCAATGATGATTTTTACCGGGCTGGGGCTTGGCGCGGCGTCGGTTCTGGGCGACCTCGCACTAGAGGGCCTGTAGTCCACTGAGCACCTTCTCGATCAGGGCCTGGTCCGGTCGGTTCGTGGGGCGTGCTGGTCGGTGCACCGTGACAAGGCCCGCGTCGAGCATGTCGCCGACGAGAACCCGAACCACTCCGACCGGAATGTTGAGCCGGGCAGAGATCTCCACGATGGACTGCAGCCGCAGGCACAGCGCCGCAATGGCACGCTGCTCGTGGTCGAGCGACGTGGCCGCCGCCCGTCCTTGCGACGTGGTGGTGACCAGCGCGACCAGTTCGAGCGAGCCCTTGCTCGGTCTGGTGCGTCCCCCGGTAACCGCATAGGGGCGCACGACCGGCCCGGCCTCGTCGTCGAACCACTCCTCGTCTCGCGACACTCCGACACTCCTCGGGATGTCCGTGCTGATCCTCGGGACTTTCGTGCTGACTTACGGTTCAGATCGGCAGTGCTGCCTGCATCTCGGCGCGCAGCTCCGGGGTGAGGAACTCGCCCACCCGGGCAACCAGCAGGGCCATCTCGTAGGCGATCAGCCCGATGTCCGCCCCGGGGCTGGAAAGGATCGCCAGACACGCCCCGTCACCGACGGCGGTGACGAACAGAAAACCCTGCTCCATCTCGACGATCGTCTGGCGGACGCTGCCACCGCCGAAAAACCGGCCCGCCCCCCTGGCCAGGCTGTTGAAACCCGACGCGACGGCGGCCAGCTGGTCCGCCGTGGCCCGGTCCATTCCCACCGAGGTGGCGAGCAGCAGACCGTCCGAGGAAAGCGCGATCGCGTAGGTGACCTCAGGCACCTTCTTCACGAGGTTGTTGAGCAGCCAGCTCATGTTCTCGGACGGCCCAATCGGGCTCATCAGGTCACCTTCCTCTGATCATCACCGTCTGGGGAACCCTGCGCGTCCGCCAGCCCTCGCCCGAAGTTGGTCTGGAAGGACGACATCATCGACCGGATCTCCTCCGGCGAACGCGGCCCGGCCACCGTCTGCGGCGGCCGATGCTGCGCCGCGCTGTCCTGGCGCAGCTCGGGCGCGAGGCTGGCCCGCCGCGTCCGGCGCGGCAGCCCGACCTCGGTGGTCTGCTGCGGCGCGGCCTGGCCCGCCCGGGGACTGCGGCTACGGCCAGGGCCTCCGGGGATGCCACCGGCCGGCGTCGCCGGACCGCCCAGCGGGTCCGCCCCGGGCGGGTAGGACGGGCCGCCACCGGGCTGGTGGTGCCGCGGCGAGGTCCGGTTCGGCAGGGGCAGGCCACCGCGGCGGGTGTCGTCGCCGCGGCGCGGCTCCTCCACGCGGCGCGGGGCATCGGCCCGGCGCGGGTCGTCTGCAGGGTGCTGCGTCGGGGTCACGGGCGCCGAGTAGGCGGTGGGGAACGCCGGTCGCGCGCGCGTCTCGCCCCCGGCCGGCGGTCCGCCGACCAGCGGGTTGTCGGGCGGCGGTGCGGAGGTGGTGCGTCGCGGCCTGTCGGCGATGAACCAGCTGGACCGGACCGTGGCGAACACCGGCAGGTCGTCGAGCAGCGGCTCGTCGTCGCCGCGGGCTGGCGGCAGCGGGCCGAACATGGCGCGCGGCCCGCTGTCCTCGCCTGGAAGCTCGGGCGGTATCGGCGGTATCGGGCTGGTCAGCGGCGGCGGGGGCGGCAGCTCCGCCGGGTCGAGTGCGCCGGCGGGCACGGGCAGGGCCAGCGCACCCGAGTGCGCGCCGGTCGGCACGGCCAGCTCCGCGGTCATCGAGCCCGGCTCGTCCGCGGGGAACGCCGGGTCTCCGCCGCGCCCGCTGCCGCTGGCGGCGCTGCCGTCCCTGGCCGGCGGCAGCGCGAGCCTGCCCGAGCCGAACCCACTGGATGCGCCGGACCCGCCGAGCTCGAGCTGATCGGCGTCGGGCCCTGGCCGGCCGCCACCGGCGCCGACCGCGGCGAGCTCGCGCGCGTCGTCGCGCCCACCGCTGCCGGAACCGGCCGGCATGAGCTGGTCCTCGCCGTCGTTCGCCCGCAGCAGGGTGCCCGGGATCAGGACGATCGCCATCGTGCCGCCGTACGGCGAGGTACGCAGCCGAACCTTGATGCTGTGCCGCTCGGCGAGGCGGCCGACGACGAACAGGCCCAGACGCTCGGACGTCGTCAGGTCGAACGGCGGCGGGTTCTCCAGCCGGTCGTTGAGCGCCTTGAACTCGACCGGGTTCATGCCGAGGCCGCGGTCCTCGATCTCGATGGCGAAGCCGTTGGAAACCTCGTGACCGGTGACCTGCACCGGGGTGTGCGGCGGGGAGAACGAGGTGGCGTTCTCGATCAGCTCGGCGAGCATGTGGATGACGTCACCGACCGCGTGGCCGCTGATCGCGCCGCCACCGACGGGCAGGATCTTGACGCGGGTGTAGTCCTCGACCTCCGCGACGGCACCGCGGATGACGTCCTTGATCGGAACGGGACGACGCCAGCCACGGGCCGGCTTGGAGCCGGAGAGGACGATCAGGTCCTCCGCGTGGCGGCGCATACGGGTCGCAAGGTGGTCGAGGCGGAACAGCTCCTCGAGCTCGTCCGGGTCGGTCTCCTTGCGCTCCAGCGCGTCGATGATCTTCAGCTGGCGATGGATCAGTGCCTGGCTGCGACGGGCGAGGTTGAGGAACGTGTCCCCGATGCTCTTGCGCATCGCCGCCTGCTCGACGGCGGTGCGCACCGCGACCTCGTGCACGGTGCTGAACGCGTCGGCCATCTGCCCGATCTCGTCCCGGGTGGTCACCGGGACGGGGAAGGCTTCAGCATCGAGGTCGACCGGTTCGCCGCGGTGCAGCCGCTCGACGACGTCGGGGAGGCTGTGGTCGGCGACCTCGAGCGCGCCCTCGCGCAGCCGGCGCAGCTGGCGGATCATGGGGCTCGCCACGAGCAGCGCGATGAGCACCGACAGCGCGAGGACCAGCGCGACGGCCAGCGAGTTGATCGCCGCCTCGCGGGTCGCCTGGGTCGCGATCCGGTCGGCCGTGGCGGCGAGGTCGGTCGCGATCCGACGCTCGATGTCCTCCATCCTCGAGATCTTCTGTGCGGAGAGGGCCACCCAGGCGTCGGCGTCGGTCGTCGGCTGCTGGCCGGCAAGCGCCGCGGCCAGCACCGAGTCGATCGTCGCCCCGACGTTCTTGGCCAAGGGGACGACGGTCGACTGGTAAAGCTGGAGTTCCTCGGGCGTGGCGGTGATCAGCAGCTGCGACAGCCAGCCAGACTCAACGCCGGTCTGGCTCTGGATCTGCAGGATCAGGCTCGGGTCGGCCTGCCGGAGGATCAGAATTCGAGTGATGTTGCCGCGTGCCTGTACGGCGGCTTCCTTCGCCCGCGAGATCGCGGTCAGCGTGGCGGCACCGGAGATCAGGTCGGTGTTATGGCTGCCGGACGCCACCCGGGCGTCCACCTCGAGCAGGTCGGTGACCAGCCCGTCGTAGTAGGTGATGTCCTGCTGCAGGGTGGCCTGCTTGCGGTCGACGGACTGGCGGTAGGCCGCCAGTTTGGACAGCCGGTCGTCGATGCTGGCCAACGTGTCGCCCAGGCTGTTACGCGCGCTCTCCGGCAGGTTCCGCGCGTCGGTGCGGTACTCGGCGACCGCGCGGTCCACCGGCGGGCGGACATCGGTGAGGACCCGCTGGACGATGGACGGCGGCATCGCGTAGCCCGAACCGACCACCGTGTGCGAGCCGTTGCGCTCCGTCTGCAGCACGGAGATCAGCGCATTCGCCTTGACGGCGAAGCCGGCGAGCGCCTTGATCCGGTTCGCGGACGACACACTGTCGACGTTGCCCCGGACCTGTATCCCACTGAGCACGGCAAGGGCCACCAAGGGGACGATGAGAATTACCACCAGCTTCGAGCGGATGGGCCAGTTCTGGAGCATCCGGTCCTCTCGTCCGACGCCCGACGTGCAGAGCGCCTTGGGTACGGGGCCACCTGTACGGCGACTATGTGGGTGAACGACGTGCCGCGCCGTCCGCGTAACTGCCAACTCGCCAGCCGGACGATGCGAACGCACGCGGGGACCACGGATTCCTGGTGGCCTCCCTGGCCGCGCCCCATTGCCTGGAAGGTAGGGGTAACTGTACTGACCCCTTGCATCCACTAGATGACGGGGCATCGGCAAGCGGCCACCGACCGCACCGGATCGAGCCGAATCGCATCGCCAGAACAACGGGACACGGCCACCGTTTTGCGAGCGGCCACCGACCGTCACGCACCGTAGTTCCCTCCGGCGAACAACCATCTCACCTGCCCGCTCGGCCACACGGGCCGACCAACGGCAAGAACGAATCGAACCCGCAGGTCGAACAACGGAACGGAATGGTGCGCGCGGGGCTTCACGCTCGGTCCGGCGGAGGATCGCCGGCCATCGCCGATTTGTACACGGAGTAATGGCAGCGAGCACTCCCGGCCCTGCAGATGATCATCATGATGATCGTCACCTCCGTGGCGCGGTCATCGTCAGGGCCATCCACCCCGTGGCGGCGTCGAGAGACCGCGAGGGCGATCTCCCGCACCCACCTCGCACCCGGCCTGGCCAGCACCGTTGGCACGCGTCTGGCACGCGTCTGGCACACATCTGGCACGCAGCTGGCACGCAGCTGGCACGCAGCTGGCACGCAGCTGGCACGCATCGACGGTCGCGGCGGCGACCGGGGGATCGCTGGCGGTCCGCCGGCGAACCGTCGGTCCGGCGACGTCGCAGGCCGTCGCGCGCCCTGTTGTGATGCTGGCGGGAACCAAGCCACCTCGGCGTAACAAACGGAACTTGCTGATTCTCCGGGAGGCCGGGGCGACACCGGTGACCGCGACCGGTGCCCGCGACCGGTGCCCGCGGCAAAGTCCAGGTCGCGGCACCGCCACGGCACTGGCACCCCCCCCGTGGCCTGGGCGGCACCGCCAGTCGCCTCCGGTCGGCGCGTCTTCCGGTGCGACGCTGTGGACATGGCGGCTGCGACACTGCGGACATGGCGGCGGACATGGCGGCGGCCCCATCTCCGCGGATCCGGCGGTCGGCTAACAAGACGGCACTTCTCGGCCTCCACCGCCGGTGCACACTAAATCGGCACCGCGTGCCGAATCGATGGTCTTCATGTGGCCGTGCACACATTCCCGGCACATCCACGACGCACGCGTCGGCAAAAGCGAAACGCGCGGCACAAAGTGTCTGTCGGCCCTGTCCCGCGGGACCATCTCCGGACCAGTTGACACCAGGCGCCGCGCATCGTTGAAGCAGTAACCGTCGTTTCCGTGGCTGCGGCGCATCTCGCCCGGAAGACCACGAACAACCGGCTTCCGCGCGACGTCGAGATCGTCGATACGGACCCGCGGCGTCACCCGCAGGTCGTCCGGTACGGGCCGCGGGTCCATGGCACGGCAACCATCCGCGCATAGCGACCGCCACACGACTACCTGGGGTGATCGCGCCGCATCTCCAGGTGGCGAATCCTCGACGCCCGTGGGCACGATGGGGCAGTCGACAGAAGTGGGGGGCGCATGGCGGACCAGGCCCACGACCAAGACCGCGCGGGCGGCACCCGCCCCGGTGACCCGGGCCGCCGCTCAGACCCGCCGACGGATCCCCTTCCCGACCTTCCAGAGCACGCTGGGCGCACCGAGCAGAAGGGCCGGTCCGAGCAGCGAGGTGACGCAGGACGGCCCACCAGCGCGGGGAACGCCGCCACGCGCCTGCGCTGGCCGGCGGCGAGTTCCGGACCGTACGGCTCGGGGTCGTCGAGTCCCCGTCAGCCTGCGCGACCGGACCGGTCCACTGCTGGACGCCCCGACGAGCCGCTGCCGTGGCACGACGCCGACGGCCCGGGCGGCCAGCCAACCGGCCACGGAGGCCGGCCAACCGGCCACGGGCATGACGGCGACGGACCTGACGACCATGGACCTGACGACCGTGGGCGGGGCGGCCGTGGTCGGGGCGGTCACGATCAGGGCAAGGAACAGCGGCACTGGAACGCCACGACCGCGGGCCGTCCCGAACACCCGCATCTGGTCGAATGGGCACACCGGGCCGACCGCGTCGCGGAGCGAGCCTTCTCCTGGTTCGGCCGGCTCGCTGATCAGGCCGCGGCGCACCTGCCTGCCCACCCGCCAGCACCACCCATAGCGCCCACCACTGCCGCCGTGCCCACCACGGCCGCCACGGCCGCCGTGCCCGCCGACGCGGCCCGGACCGCGGTGCGCCCGAGGGTGGGATATGCGTTGCATACCGGCGAGGCGGACGCGCATCGGCTCGACGTTCAGGCCAGAGCGCTAGAGCCCGGAACGACGGAGTTCCTCACCAGACTGGGTCTGGGCCCAGGATGGCGCTGTCTGGACGTGGGGTGCGGGCACGGTCAGGTGAGCGCGCTGCTGGCCAGCCAGGTACGTCCGGCGGGACGCGTCGTAGGGGTGGACGGCGACCGGGCCTCCCTGCAGGTCGCTCGCCGCACCGCGCGGCAGCTGGGCGCACGGGTCGCGTTCCTGAACGCCGACGCCGCCAGCCTGCCCGCCGCGCGCGGCCAGTTCGACCTGGCCTACTGCCGGCTGCTCCTTGGGCACCTCGCCGACCCCGTGGCGACGCTGCGGGCCATGGCCACGGCGGTTCGCCCCGGCGGCGTGGTCGCCGTCGAGGACATCTACTTCGCCATCCCCGCGGCGCCGGCAGCGCGGGAGGACATGCTCCCGGACGTCCTGACCGCGTTCATCGAGCTGATGACCCTGACCGTCCGCACCCAGGGCGGTGATCCGCAAATTGGACCTCGGCTGCCCGCTTTGTTCGCCGCGGCCGGCCTGACCGACATCACCGTCGGCATCGCCCCCGCTTCCCTGCCGATGGACTCGCCAGCGCAGGTGACCGACATCCTCGACGCGAGCCGGGACGCGACACAGGCTGCCGGCCTGGCCACCGTCAGCGACCTGGACAAGCTGCGCGCCGCCCTGCTCGCCCTCCCCTCGGCCTCACTGACCTCCGCCGCCAAGACCGCCAGCCTCTACCAGGTCTCCGGCCGGCGGCCGCCCCTCGTCCCTTCCGCGCCCGCCGGCGGACGCGGAGCCTGACCTTCTGGCCCGCGCCCGAGGCGTCGCACGCGGGCTCAGGCGAACAAGGGCGAGCGTGGAACCCAGCCGGGCAGTGGCGGCTCGCAGTTCAGGCCCTTCTCGACGAACCCCATCCCGCGGTAGAGGTGAACGCCGACGACGGTCTCGTCGGTGTAGCTGGGCGACAGCTGCGGCCCACCAGCCTCGACGGGCAGGTTGTCCCTGTGGTGAAGTCCGTCGAGCAGGCCACCCATCAGCCCAGCACCCGTGGCCGGGCCGGTCCGCCCGGTGGACGTGCCGCCGTAGCCAGGCCAGTACGACGTCTGCAGGTCCTCGATGACGTACCACCCCCCGGAGCGCAGGAGCGGGAACAGCGTCTCGAACGAGGCGAGCTGGTGGCTGTTGAGGTGGCTGCCGTCGTCGACGACGATGTCGAACGGCCCGTACCGCTCGACGACGTCGGTCAGGAACGCGGCGTCGTTCTGGTCACCCACGATCGTCGTCAGCCGCTGCTCGTCCAGCGGCGACTTGTCGAACTTGTCGATGCCGTAGACAAGCGCGCGGGGGAAGTAGTGCTTCCACATGCGCAGCGAGGCCCCTCCCGCGGTCGGCACGATGTAGCCGCCGATACCGATCTCCAGCAGCCGGATCGGACGATCGCGCAGGTGGGCGAAATGGCGGTCGTAGTGCTGGGTGTACCAGTGCACACCGCCCCACTTGTCCGAGCCGAACCGGACAGCGAGCTCACCCAGGTCGGGCCGGTACGGGCCGCAGGCGGCGACGACGGAGTGCGCGATCCGCGCGAGCGGCTCCGCGCGGTCCAACCACCACGGCTTGCCGGCGCGCGGCACCTCGGGCGCCTCGCCGAAGTCGGTGCTGACCCGGCGAGTGACCGCGGACGCCGCACTCGGCGGGCCGAACACCGAGGCGACGAGCTCGACGAGGTCCTGCTCGACCAGGAGCGGTGGCGCGTCCGCCCGGCCGGGCTTCACGGTCACGCCACCCGCGCCGACCCGCAGGACGTGGTCGACGACCGTGTCACCCACGCGAAGGTCGAGCTGGACGACCTCCTCGTCGCAGGCAGGCGGGACGATGCGGGCTCGCACGTCGTCCACGACGACCTGGGCGACCGCGTCGGCGCCGTAGTGGTCGATCAGCGCTCTGATGTGTTCCACAGGGCCGCCGGCGGCGACGATGAGTGCTTCCACCAGTTCCTGCTGCACGCAACGCTCCCTATGATCGCGGTGGCTCGGGTGCCGTACACGCCCTAGCTGGCGCCAGCGTGCACCCGTAAACCTACTGGCTGTGCGCAAATCACTTGAAAGTCAACAAGAGGCCAACCGCACTGTTGTCACGTCAGGCGGTGCGCCAATGTGCTATGGACAGCCGTTCGGGCAGCCGCACTGGCGCCCATACCGTCAAATCCTTGGAACCCGAGGCCGACCAGCCCACCAACCGACCGGTCAGGACGGGTCGCCGGGGAGGTCCTGGGCGGCGAACCAGCCGACCCAGCGGCGCTGTCCCGGCGTCTCGACCGCGCGGGCCCGGTAGTGACGGCGAGTCCAGGCCACAGCGTCGGGCGCCGGGTGGCCGGCCAGGATCGCCATGCAGGCCAGCACCGTCCCCGTCCGCCCAGTTCCACCGCCGCAGGCGACCTCCACCCGCTGGCCCGCGCGCGCCAGCCCGTAGGCCTCCCTGATCGCCACCGCCGCGGCCGGGGAGTCACGTGGCGTCCGGAAGTCCGGCCAGTCGAGCCAGACCGCCGGCCACGCCGGCTCCTCCTCCTCGACCGACCTACCCGCCGGGATACGCCTGGGCAGGCCCCGCGACCGACCGAGGTACAGCCCGAACTCCGGCAGCGGCCCGTCCGGCAGCTCTTCCCGCCGCCCCCGGCCCCGGACGTGGGTGCCGTCCGGCAGCGCGATGGCTCCGTTCAGTCGAGCGGTCACAACCGTAGTGTGCACAGCCGTCACACACCGCCTTCGCCGGGTTGTCAGTATGCGGGCTATCCGCCTCCCGGCCGGG
>Ga0068859_100000150_pt1 | contig 66213 bp, 49 predicted proteins | sample KBSSwiS22_FD_66585 | JGI IMG/M metagenome (GOLD analysis project Ga0068859, IMG submission 66585) | Switchgrass rhizosphere microbial communities from Kellogg Biological Station, Michigan, USA - KBS Switchgrass S2-2 | ecosystem: Host-associated > Plants > Roots > Rhizosphere > Soil ...
GGGGTGGTTTTCAGTCCGGATGGGCGGACGTTGGCCACCGCGGGCGGTGATGGCGTGGTGCGGTTGTGGGATCCAGCAGGAGGCGGTCAAGTCGGTGAGTTGAAGGGCCAGACAGGCGGAGCTCGGGCGTTGATGTTCAGTCCTGACGGGAGAATGCTCGTTACCGCCGGCGACAAGGCAGCACGGCTGTGGGATACGAGCACGGGCGGCTTGGCCCGTGAGTTGAAGGGCGACCGATATGACGTAGTGGCGGTGGGGTTCAGTCCGGATGGGCGGACGTTAGCTGCGGCGGGCGGTGATGGCGTGGTACGGCTGTGGAATCCGGTGATAGGTCATTTGGTGGAGGATTTGGTAGGACATGTCGGCGGGGTGAATTCTCTGGCGTTCAGTCCTGATGGGAAAACACTTGCCACCGCTGGAAACGACGTCGTCCGATTGCGGGATCTAGCGGCGGGCGGTCAGATCCGCGAGTTGGCGGGCGGTGACCGACAGAAAGGTAGCCCGGGCGGGGCTCAGTCAATAGCGTTTAGTCCAGGCGGCAGGATTCTTGCCACGGCGAAGGACGACGCAGTAGTGCGGTTGTGGAATCCGGTGACAGGCGATTTGGTCGAGGATTTGGTGGGACATGTCGGCGGGGTGAATGCTCTGACGTTCAGTCCTGATGGAAGGACGCTGGCCGTCGCCTCTAACGGTGTGGTCCGACTTTGGGATCCAACGACGGGTGACCAGGCCGGTCGTTTGATCGGCGAGGTCGGTGGTGCCCGGGTGGTGGCATTTAGCCCGGATGGGAGGACTTTGGTGACTGGCGACTATGGTGTGGTGCTGATGTGGGATCTCGCGACCGGTCGCCAAATCCGCAATTTGGCCGGTCAGGTACGCGAGGTAAACGCGGTGATGTTCAGTCCGGATGGAGGAATCCTGGCCACCGGAGGCGAGGGCGACGCTGTGCGGCTCTGGAATCCGGCGACAGGGCGCCTGATCCGTGAGCTGAAGGGTCACCCCGCAGGCGTGACCGCGGTTGCATTCAGTCCGGATGGAAGAATTCTGGCTACCGGCGGCGACGGAGTGGTGAGGCTGTGGTACTCGGATTCGGGTACACCTATCGCTATCCTAGTTGGTCTTCCGGAGCACAGTTGGGCCGTGTTGCTGCCTGACGGATCATACAAACTCGTCGGTGATTCCGGGGGCGATCTCTGGTGGGCTGTTAAGCTGTCGAGGTTCGCCCCGGGTGAACTCGACAGCTTTGACACACTGGTCCGCAGGCGAGAGCCAGGTGAACCGCTGCTTCGTTACCCCGTTTGATTGCAATGCGGCTTGCTGGGCCTATCCGTTCAGCCCCGCAGCGGCGCGTTATGTTGCCAAACCTTCGCAATCTGACCACGTCGATCATCAAGGTTAGGCCAAGTCACTCCTCCTCCGTCGCACCCGGGCGGTGGTAGAAGAGCGGCTCGCGGCCGGCCGGTTGGTGGGGTTGTTCTGTTGGGGCCAGGCGCGGGATCGGGAAGGTCGCCGGGGCGTCCGGCTCGAGGCGGAAGGGCTCGCCGAAGTGGGTGAGGGTGATGCCTTCGCCGTCGGCGACGGAATAGGTCGCGGACGTCGGGCCGACCTCGACGCGCAGGTGCCGGCCCCGGACGCACAGGCCGAAGCAGAGCCGGGAGAGGCCTTCGGACAGGCGCGGCGCGAAGCCGAGGACGTCGCCCTGGTCGCGTAGTCCGCCGAAGCCTTCGACCAGCACGATCCAGGCGCCCGCGAGCGAGGCCATGTGCAGGCCGTCGGACGTGTTGTGCTCGATGTCGTGCAGGTCCATCAGCGCCGCCTCGCGCAGGTAGGCGTGCGCGAGCGCCAGATGCCCGCATTCCGCGGCGAGCACTCCCTGCACCGAGGCGGACAGCGACGAGTCCCGGACCGTCAGCGCCTCGTAGTAGGCGAAGTTGCGCAGCTTCTGCTCGGCCGTGAATTCGTCGCCGCATCGCTGCATGGCGAGCACCAGGTCGGCCTGCTTGACGACCTGCTTGCGGTACAGGTCGAAGTACGGGAAATGCAGGAGCAGCGGGTATTGCTCGGCTCTGGTGTGCTGGAAGTCCCAGATCTCGTGGCCGGTGAACCCCTCCGACTGCGGGTGCACGCCCAGGTGCTCGTCGTACGGGATGTACATGTCCTCGGCGGCGTCGCGCCAGGAGGCGGTCTCCTCGGCGTCGACGCCGAACTCGTAGGCCTGGTCGGGGTGCCGTTTCGCCGCGTCGGCCGCCGCCCGCAGGTTCCGCTGGGCCATCAGGTTCGTGTAGACGTTGTTGTCCGCGATCGCCGAATATTCGTCGGGGCCGGTCACGCCGTCGATGCGGAACCGGCCGTCGAGGTCGTGGTGGCCGAGTGAGCGCCACAGCCGGGCGGTCTCGACCAGCAGCTCCAGGCCGACGGATTTTTCGAACTCGTAGTTCTCGGTGACGTTGACGTAGCGGGTGACGGCGTCGGCGATGTCGGCGTTGACATGGAACGCGGCGGTGCCGGCCGGCCAGTATCCGGAGCATTCCTGGCCGTTGATGGTGCGCCAGGGGAAGGCGGCGCCGCGCAGGTTGAGCTGTGCCGCGCGTTCCTGCGCGAGCTTGAGCGTCGAATGCCGCCAGCGCAGCGCGTCGGCGGCCGCACCCGGCTGGGTGTACGTCAGCACCGGCAGCACGTAGGTTTCGGTGTCCCAGAAGGCGTGGCCGTCGTATCCGGGCCCGGTCAACCCCTTCGCCGGGATGGCGCGGCGCTCGGCGCGCGCGCCGGACTGCAACACGTGGAACAGCGCGAACCGGACGGCCTGCTGCACCTCGGGGTCGCCCTCGACCTCGACGTCCGCCCGCCGCCAGAACTCGGCCAGGTAGGTGCGCTGCTCGTCGAGCAGGCCTTCCCAACCCGTCTCCTTGGCCGCGACGAGCGCCGCCGCGGCCTGGTCGCGCATCGCCGGCAGCGATCGCTGCTGCGACCAGCCATACGCCAGGAACTTCACGATCCGCAGCTTCTGCCCTGGCTGCAGCACCGCGGTGACGGTCACCCGCCCCGAGTTCGGCTCGCTCTCCGACAGGACGCCTACCGCGCCGGGACCGTCGACGACGTGGTCCATCGCCGTGGCGACGCGCAGCTTGCTGTGCTGGGTGATGTGCACCAGCTCGACGCAGCAGTCCCGGGCGAAGTGCAGCTCAGGGACCAGCGGGGACTCGAGCACCGCGGCGGCGCGCGGATCACCCGTGCGGATCGGCAGCGTCTCGTTGGCGACCAGCTCGGACTGGATGACGACCCGTGGCGCGTCGGTGACCGACTCGACCTCATAGCAGATCGCGGCGACGGCTCGCTGGGTGAACGAGACGAGCCGCCGGGAGACGACCCGCACCACCTGGCCGGCCGGCGACTCCCACTCGGCCTCGCGAACCAGCACGCCGTCGCGGAAGTCGATCGAACGCCGGTGTGAGCGCAGCTCGCCGTAGCGGACGTCGAGTGGCTCGTCGTCGACCATCAGTCGGATCAGTTTGCCGTTGGTGACGTTGATGACGGTCTGGCCCGACTCGGGATAGCCGTAGCCGGCCTCCGCGTAAGGCAGGGGGCGCAACTCGTGCACCGAGTTCAGGTAGGTGCCGGGCAGGCCGTGCGGCTCGCCTTCGTCGAGGTTGGCGCGCAGCCCGATGTGTCCGTTGGACAGCGCGAACAGCGACTCGGCGCGAGCCGGATCCTCGACGTTGAGGCCGGTTTCGCGAAGGCCCCAGGGTTCGACCGTGTACCTGGCCTCCCGGGTCATCGGCTGTGCCCGGCGGGCCGCCCGGCCGCGTCGACGGCACCTCTCCTACCTGTCCTGCCTGCCGCACCTGCCGTACCTGCCCGACCTGCCCGACCTGCGATACCCGGTGCGTGGCCGTGGTCGGTTTTCCCGACCCCATCCGCCTCGTCCGCCCCGGGCGGCGGATAGGCGTCGGCCAACAGGTCGCCGAGGTCGGAGACCACGATGTCCGCGCCGTGTGCACGCAGGGCGTCCGCGTGGCCGTGACCGACGCGGTCGAGGCCGACGACGTAGCCGAAGCCGCCGGCTCGCCCGGCCGCGACGCCGGCCTCGGCGTCCTCGAAGACGGCCGCCCGCTCGGGCGGCACGCCAAGGTCGCGCGCCGCCGCGAGGAACGTGTCCGGCGCAGGCTTGCCGGCCAGGCCGCGCTCCGTGATGGTCAGGCCGTCGACGCGGGCCTGCAGCAGGTCGGCCAGGCCGGCGGCCTGCGCGACCTCGCCGGCGTTCGCGCTCGACGAGACGAGCGCCCGGGCCTTGCCGGCGCGGGCGCAGGCCTCCAGGTACGGCCGAGACCCCGGGTACGGGCGCACGCCGTCCTCGGTCAGCATGCGCTGGAACAGGATGTTCTTGCGGTTCGCGAGGGCGTGCACGGTGAGGCCGGACGGCGGGTCGCTGTCGGCGCCCTCGGGCAGGTGGATGTCCCGAGACGTCAGGAACGTGCGCACCCCGTCGAGCCGGGGCCTGCCGTCGACGTAGCTCTCGTAGTCCCGACCGATGTCGAACGGCTCTTCCGGGTCGCCGGACCGCGAGGCCCAGTTCTCCAGGAAGTCGTCGAACATCTCCTTCCAGGCTCGTGCATGGACCTCGGCCGTGCTCGTGAGCACGCCGTCGAGGTCGAACAGGCAGGCGTCGATGTGGGCTGGCAGTCCGAGCATCGCTCCGCCCCTCGGCTCGCGGCGCCGCGGCCGCATGAACGGCAAACGCATGTCTGGCGTCTACCCCGGCCGCGCCGGCCAGTACCCCATCGATTGGGACAACCTTCGCCGGTGATGCGGCTTTCGCGCGGCGCTTGCGCCCAGGGCCACGTCGCGGCGTGATGGCAGTCGCACGCCGTCTCGCGGCGTCGCCGTGACCCGCGGGCGCCGGCCCGCCGCACGGGGCGGGTAGTTTGCAGGGCGTGCTGCTGTCCGATCGGGACATCCGGGCTGAGATCACCGCCGGCCGGGTGTGCCTCGACCCCTACGACCCAGGCCTGATCCAGCCGAGCAGCGTCGATCTGCGCCTCGACCGGGCCTTCCGGGTCTTCCAGAACCATCGGTACAGCCACATCGACCCGGCGGTCGAGCAGGAGGACCTGACCGAGCTCGTCGCCCCCGAGGGGGATGAGCCGTTCGTCCTGCATCCGGGTGAGTTCGTGCTCGGCTCGACCCTCGAGGTCATCACGCTGCCGGACGACCTGGCCGGCCGCCTCGAAGGCAAGTCCAGCCTCGGCCGGCTCGGTCTGCTCACGCACTCCACCGCGGGCTTCATCGACCCGGGGTTCTCCGGCCATGTCACGCTGGAGCTCTCCAACGTCGCGACGTTGCCGATCAAACTCTGGCCCGGCATGAAGATCGGCCAGCTCTGCCTGTTCCGCCTCTCGTCCCCGGCGGAGCACCCCTACGGCGCGGCGATCTACGGCTCCCGCTACCAAGGCCAGCGCGGTCCCACCCCGTCGCGCGCCTACCGCGACTTCACCCGCACCCCAGTCCCGCCCATCCTGCCGGCTCCGACGGCTCCGACGGCTCCGTCATCCGGCAGCCGAGACTGAGCCAGCCCGAACGAGGCCCGAGCCGGGCTCGTCGAGGCCTGAACCAGGCCTGAACCAGGCCTGAAACGGAGCGATCCGCGCGACCGTCGCGCCCCGAACGGCACCCAGGGCGGCGCGCGAGGCGGCGTCGCTGCTCCCAGGCAAGGAGACGAGCCGGGGCCGCCCTCGCGTCCGCCGGAACGAGTCCAATTTCTTGACCGGTTCTGTGGGCGCCTTTACCAGCTGGTTTCCAGCAACTGGTAAAAGGCCGGTCGGGTACCTGACAGCCATCTTTGTGGCGACGTTTATGCAAACTTCCTACCCTTCGTTCCCATGACCACAAGGAACGACGGCGAACTCCGTCGGAATAGGCCGCGGGTTCTCCGCGCGGCCGTCGCCGTCACCGCGGCGGCTCTCGTCGCGGCGCTGTCCGCCTGCGACGACGGCTCGACGTCCTCGTCGAGCTCGTCAGCCACTACGGGCGCCACTGCCACGACGTCCGCCGTCGCCACGACGGCCCCTGCTGCCGTCGCGGCGGCACGACCGCTCAGCCCAGCCAGCTACGTCCTCGTCGCCGGGCCCGCGACCAGCGGCTACATCGAGGACGCGAACACGGACAGCTCTGAGAGCTCCGTCTTCGAGGCCCCGGTGCCCACCTGCATGCACCTGTCGGACTCCGAGCTCGGGCCGCCCTCGACTGACCACGCGAACGGCCCCACCTTCAGCACCCACGCCGGTGTCAACATCCAGTCCGGCGCACGGGTGTTCGCGAGCGCGGACACCGTCGCGAAGCACGGCATCCTCACCCAGCGCAAGGATTTTCCCGGCTGCATCGGCCAGGCGATCGTCAAATCACTGTCCAACAAGGACAGTGAGAACGAGACGGTGACGATCACCGACGTCGAGGCCGGAACGCCTCCGGCGGGCGCCACCGCCCTGACCCAGCTCGCCATGGAGGTGGCCTCCGACGGTCAGACCGTCAAGGCCGACGTCGATCTGATCAGCATCTTCGGTGGCCGGGTCGAGTCCGTGATCCTGGTCATCGGCCCGGAGGGGACGGTCGACGGCAGCCTGCTGGCCAGCCTGACCAGCCAGGTCGCCGCCACCCTCGCCAACCAGTGATCTGACCAGGTTCTGGCCCGACGGCGACACCGTCGGGCCAGGCTGGCCGGCCAGCCGTCGGCCGGGTCGAACGGATGGCTGGCCTGATCCTTTCCCGACACCGACGCAAGGCTTGTCCGTCAGCGCCCACACCACCTACTGCGCCCGACTTCGCCCAGGCGCGCACGCCTGGGCGAAGTCGGGCGCAGTAATTTCAGGGTTCACGAGAAGGTGTCCACCTTCTGGAAGGATGCGGTTCCATCTGGGCTCTCGTCCACGCTGCCGAGATACCATTCACCGGAAAGAAGCGCGCCTTTCTGTGAAATAACAATCGTCCACTCGCCGCAGGACGTTGATCCCGAGGCATACGTTTCGGAAAACACGAGGCGAGTGGCGGACGTGTCGACGAGGGTCAGGTCCTCGGTGCAGTTTTGGTCCGGTGCCGGAAACGCGTTGGTTCCGACCTTACTTCCAAGACGGCCACCGGTTATGGTCATATTTACGGGAGTTACATCACTGCCCTCAGCGTAGTGGAAAACACCTTGCCAGCGACCGAGGAACGACGAAGGGACGTCCAGAATCACGGTGTCCTCGGGAGGAGAGTAGGTCGCCGGAGGCTCCGAGCCTCTCGGCTGCTCGCCGCGAGCCTCAGTCGACGTCCCGGCGGGCAGGCTCCGGAACGCCACGGTCGGCGACCCTGATGACGCGGACGACGAGCCGCCCCCACCGAGTGAAACGACGAGTCCGATGACCGCGGCGAGGACTCCGAGAATCCCCGCGATCCCACCAATGATTGTCCAGCGTTCCTGTCGGTCTTCAGCCACCATTCCCCCGTCGTATCTACTGAGCCGCGCAGGGCGAGCATAGTAGGGACGGAGCCGACTACCCCCCATTCTGGGGCGAGGATTCTATCGTGTCGGCGACGCGCCGGCGAGCATGGAACGCCAGCGCCGCGCTGCGCGGTTTCCGACGACACCTCCATGACTGGGCAAGTGGCGGATTTGGCACCGCTTCATGTATCGATATCCTGTTCTGCACCGCCCGGTCTTCGTCTGGTCGTCAGACGTTCGTGCCGGGGTGGCACTCGGCGCCGCAGGGGTGCTCGTGCCGGTCTAGTGGGCCCGTCAATGGCCCGCGGCCCGATCCTGACCGCCTGAAAACATCGACGTCCCTGGTCGGAGTCTGCCTCTGACCAGGGACGGAACGTGAGAGCGGGTGACGGGAATCGAACCCGCGTTGCAAGCTTGGGAAGCTCGTGTTCTGCCTCTGAACTACACCCGCGTGGTGCTGCTCTCGCATCCTAGCGGATCGACCGGGCGGCTGGGCGTGTGCGTCGGCGTTGCGCTGGCGATCAACGTTCGTTGATCGCTGCGTCACTCGCGTCGCGGACGTGGACCGGCATCTCCGACCTGCGCGCTGCAACTAGGCTGGCGGTCAACCATCTTCGCGTGGCCCGCGGAGCGGACGGGCTGGTTTGTGCACCTGTTGGGTCGGCCCCTCGGCCGGCCAGGCCCGTTCGGGACGCCTGCAGGCCCGGAAGGCCTGGCCGGAAAGGCCTCACAGGGGACCGGATGGGCTGGGCATGATTGCGACCAATCGGTGCTCGGCGGGATCGTGGGCACGGCTAGGGTGAGACCGTGACGACCGAGAGCCAGAGCGCTCCCGCCACCGACGCCTTCCCTACCGCGGCCGTCTCCGTCGATGCCGGTGCGTTCGACAACATCGCGATCGTGCCGGATGACAAGGACTGGACCTGGGTCCTAGAGCGTGCTTGCCCGGAGTGCGGTTTCGACGCGGCGACCTTCCCGGCGGGTGACGTCTCCGGGCTGGTGCTGCGGGTCGCCTCGGCGTGGCTTGCCGTGCTCGCCGAGCCGGCGTCGGACGACGAGCTGCGCCGCCGGCCGTCGCCCGACCGGTGGTCGACGCTGGAGTACGCCTGCCATGTGGGTGACGTCTTCCGCCTGTACGACGAGCGGCTCCAGCTGATGCTCACGCGGGACAACCCGCTGTACCCGAACTGGGACCAGGACGAGGCCGCTGTCGCCGGCAGGTACGGCGAGCGGGAGACGTCCCGGGTCGCCGGTGACCTCGCCGGCGTCGCCGCGAAGATCGCTGCTCGGTTCGCGACCGTGTCTGACGCCCAGTGGCAGCGGACTGGCGAACGGTCCGACGGCGCCCGGTTCACGGTTGACACATTCGCCCGCTACTTCATCCACGACCCCGTCCACCACCTGTGGGACGTGACGGGGAAGGCAGGCGGCGGAGTCATCTCGGCCGAGGACTGAACCGCCGCGCACGGCGCCGGCGTGTGTTGCCGCGTCACCCTTTACGCAGCTGGGACGCCCCGCCCCGCCCCGCGCTTGTGCGGCAGGGTGCGGGGCGGCAGGGTGCGGCGTCTGCGGGCGGGCGCCTGTCACCTCGCCGCGCCGGGTGTTCCGGCCGTGGCGGCTTCCAGGTTCGTGGCGGACAGGCGGCGGTAGAGCGGGCAGGTTTCGACGAGCTCCTCGTGGGTGCCGGTCGCGATCACCCGGCCCTCGTCGAGCACGATGATCCGGTCGGCGGCTCGCACGGTGGACATCCGGTGGGCGATGACGAGCAGCGTGTGCTTGGTCGCGACGTCACGCATGACCTGCATCAGGGCACGCTCGTTGACGCTGTCCATCTGCGACGTCGGCTCGTCGAGGAGCAGAACCGCCGGCTGGGCGAGCAGCGCCCTGGCGATCGCCACCCGTTGGCGCTCGCCACCGGAGAGCAGCACGCCATGATCACCTACGTCGGTCCAGACGCCATGTGCCATGCCCGTGACCACGTCGCCGAGGTGTGCCGTCTGAACGGCCTCGTCGATCTCGGCCGCGGTGGCGTCCGGCGCGGCGTAGGTGATGTTGTCGCGTAGCGAGCCCTGGAGCACCGGCGCGTTCTGCTCGACGAGGTTCACCCAGCCGCGCGCCGCCTCCCGCGACATCGCGCGCACATCCACGCCCTGCAACAGGATCTCGCCGCGGTCGGGGTCGTAGAACCGTTCCAGCAGCTCGAACGTCGTCGACTTGCCGGCGCCGGACGGCCCGACGAGTGCGACGTGTCCGCGCGGCGGGATGGTGAACGAGACGTCGCGCAGCACCGGCCGGTCGGGTGTGTATCCGAACCACACGCCGCGGAACTCGACCGCGGGTACGTCGGCACCCACGTCCGCCGTGCTCGCCACGTCCGCCGTGCTCGCGGGTATGACGCGGACCAGCCGCTTGGCGGTCCGCTCCTCGGTTTCGCGGCCGAGGAGCGGACCGCCTGTGCCGTTCGCGCTGGCCGACGGATGACCGCCGTGCGAATCGGCGTCGAGGTCGGACTCGCGCGGCAGGTCGAAGACGGCGTCGACGCGGTCGAGCGCGCCCATCCCGCGCTGCATGATCCCGGAGGCTTCGATCAGCTGCGAGAGCGGCATGACCAGGTAGGTCGCGTAGAGCAGGAACGCGACCAGCGAGCCGAGGGAGGTGACGCCGTGTGCGACCAGCACGCCGCCCACCAGCAGGACGACGAGCACCGAGCCCTGCACCGCCAGCTCCATCGCCGGCGCGATCACCGAGTTCAGCCGCGCCATCCGCACGCCGAGCCGGTAGGCCTCCTGAGCGTGTGCGTCGATCCGCTCGGCCTCGCGGCGCTCGGCTCGGTTTGCCCGCACCGTGCGGATCGCGGACAGCGAGCGTTCCAGATCGGCGGTCATCCGCCCGACGGTCGCCTGGCCTTCCTCCGAGGTCGTCCGGATCCGGCGCAGGGCCGAGAACACGCCGACGCTCGCGACCAGCACCGCCGCGACGACCAGCAGGAAGAGCCGGACGTCAATATAGATCATCAGTGCGACCGCGCCGACGGCCCCGATCAGGCTGGTGAGGAACGCGGCGAAGCTGTAGGCGACGGCCTCGCGGACGACCACCGTGTCCGTGTTCGCGCGGGAGATGAGGTCGCCCATCCGGCGCTCGTCGTAGACACTGATCCGCAGCCGCAGCAGGTGGGCGACCAGCCGGGAGCGCAGGTCGAGCAGGATGCCCTGGCCGGTGCGCTCCAGCAGGTAGTGACCGAGCGTCTCCACGAGCGCCTGGCTGACGAACAGCACCAGCAGGATGACCAGCAGCCAGCCGGAGATCCCGCCGTGCTGCGCGCCGTCGATGACCCGCTTCACCAGCAGCGGCTGGACGACCCCGAACAGCGTGCCGAGGCCGGTGAGCACGATGCCGATCAGGACTGGCCGGCTGTGCCCGCGCATCAGCCGCCACAGCCGCCCGAGCGGCAGACCGCCCGCGCGGCGTCCCGCCGGTCGCTCGCCTGGCATGGCTCCTGAGCCGAGGCCCGGTCCTGGCTCGAGGCCCGGTCCTGGGCCGAAGCTCGGTCCTGGGCCGAACCCTGGTCCCGAGCCGGGGCCGGGTCCAGGGCCGGGGCCCGGTCCGGAGCTGGGTGCTGGTCCGGAGCCGGGCGCCGGCGAGCGTCGTCCTGCCGTGGGCCCGGCCGGTGACCCGGCCAGGCCGATGGGCAAGCGGCCGGTCATCGCGTCACCCCCGGAAGACTGCCCGTGGGCGGTCGGCCCACCTGCGAGGGTGACGGCGAGGACGAGGGCGAGGGCGGCGACGGCGCGGCGCCGGGGGGGTTGGCCGTGGCCGGCGTCGCTGGTTCGGTCACTGGAACCGTGGCCGGAGAGGCCGGCATGGTGGTCACCGTCGCGACTCTGGTCACCGGCAGGGACCGTCGTCGCGGTTCGACGGACAGCAACGGGCGGAAGTAGCCCGCCGGCTCGTCCTCGCCCACCATCCGTCCTTCCGCCTCGACCCAGGCGTGCGCGGCGAAGGGGGCGATGGTCCGCACCCCGACGCACCAAGTCGGCCAGGTGCCGGACATCCGGCACAGCAGCGCCGTCGCCACCGACCGTGGCACGCAGCCACGAGCCCCCCGGCAGACCAGGCTGACTGCGGTGACGTCGTCCCGGGCCGCCTGGGCTTGTTCTCGGCTGGCGGCCTCGGCGCCGTGGCTCGCCGCGGCGAGCACGGCGCGGATCCTGGCCGGTGGCTGGGTCGAGAGCGCCCGGGCGGCCGCGACCGCGAGACGAGCGCGCAGCCGGCGCGTCAGCGGTGGCGCCGGCTTTCGCTGGCGCATCGACATCGGCATCGTCACCGTCGTCGCCCTCCTTCGCGTCGAGCGCCGTGACGGTCGGCCAGCCGCTGGTCGTACGTCTGCTGGTCGAACGTCTCCTGGCTGTACGTCTGCTGGTCCTCCGGAAGCTGGCCGGCCCGGCGGTCGGCGCCCGGCGATCTGGCATCGGCCGGGCCGACGCCTGGCGACCGGGCGTCGCCGTTCGACGGCGGGCTCGTGCCTCGCCGGCTGTGCCGGCCGCCCGACCCATCGGTCGAATGACGACGGAAGGGCAGGCGGAGGCGTGGCGGATTGGCCCGCCGGCCATGCCTCGAGCTGGACGTGGTTGCTCGGCCGGACGTGGTTGGTCCGCCGGACGAGGTCGCCACGCCGGCGGCCGGCGTATCACCCGGCTCACCCGGCGGCGTGGTCGTGACCAGTCCGGCCGCGTGCAGATCCTCGACCAGCCGGTCGACGTCGGCGTACGCCGTGGCCGAGTCCACGTCGAAGCGGTCCAGCAGGGCCCGGGCCGCGTGCGACCGGTCCCCGCCGTCGAGCAGCACGTGCAGGGCGACGGTGGCCGTCGGGTTCAACGTCCAGTACCGACCGGAACGCTGATCCAACAATGCCGTCCCGTAGTCGGTCTCCGTCGACACGACCGACCGGTTCAACGTCAACATGTCCACTTCAGCGCTCCTTGTCGGCGTCCTCCGGGCAGCTACCCGCGGCGTAACCAGACCTCGGCGGCGACTGTCTGCTGCAACGCCAGGTAAGGCCGGTCCGGCGCCGGCGAGTACCTACAAGCCCGTAGCAGCGCTTCCTCGTCGACGAGCCCGAGCGAGGCCAGCCGCGACCCGGTGAGCAGAGAGCGCAGCGCGGACTGGTTCGCGCGCAGCCCCGCCCCCTCCTCGGCCGAGCCCTCCGCCTTCGTCTCCCGTCGCAGGCACTCGGCCGGGACGTGCGGGCGCATGGCCGCCTTGAGGAGCGGCTTGTACTCCCAAGGCGTGCAACGCTGCGCCGGCCGAACGGCGAGTGCGGCCTCGACCACCCGGTCGTCGTAGAAGGGCATCGCGAGCGGCGGGCCGTTCGGGGAGGCGAGCTGCGCGAAGCCGCGCGCCGCGGCCGCGCCGACCCGGATCGCGAACAGGTCGGCGTGCCGGTCCCGGGTCGCGCCGAGTGGCTCGGCGGTCTCGGCGGTCTCGGCGAGCACGGCGCGCAGCAGCTCGACGGCGTCAGCGCTCAGCCAGGCCGGGATCCGCGGCGGCATCGACCAGTCGAGCTCGACGATCGTCGCCGGAAGCCGCCAGTGCCGCCGGCGATGGCCGGTGTCGCCGGCGCCGCTGATGTCGCTGATGTTGCGGTGGTCATTCGGACCGCGCGGTGCCGAGAGGAGGCCGGCGAACCAGGCGTGGTAAGAGCGCGGGAGCAGCGTCCAGAGACTGGTGGCCAGTGGCCAGCGGCTCTGGGCGCGCAGGCCACGTAGCCGGGTGTACGCGGCCAGCGGATGGCTGAGGGCGAGCGTTGCCAGGCAGTTCGGTGAACCCTGCGCTATCTCGTCCCCGCCGAGGCCGCACAGGTGCAGCCTCGGCTGGTGCCGGCCAGCGAGGCCCAGGCCGGCGAGCAGCTTCGCCCGGTCGATGACCCCGATGAACGGCCGGTCCAGCAGCTCGTCGGCGGCGTCGATCCCGTCGTAGACCAGCGGTACGAGTTCGCGCGGTAGCAGCTCGAAGGTGCCCACACCGCCGCCAGCGCTGCCATTGTCGCGGCTGCCATAGCCGCCATCGCCGCCATAACCGCTGTGGCTGTCGTAGCCGCTATGGCTGTCGTAGTTGTCGTAGCTGCTGCCCACGCCGCCGGCCAGAGCCGTACGTGCGAGGGCGGCCCAGGCGTCGTCGTCGTCCGCCGGGTCACGCCCCATCCCGGTGTAGGGCACGACGGTGGCCGGCCCGGCCGCGGCGAGGAAGCACAGGGCGGTGGAGTCCAGGCCGCCGGACAGGTCTGCGGTGATGGTGCCGCCGGCGGCGGTGCGGGCATTCACCGCGTCGGCGAGGGCGCGGCGCAGCGCGGCCGCGGCCGCCTGGCCGTCGAGTTCCGGCTCCGGCGCCCGCCACCAGCGGCGATGAGTCGCTGTCCCGCCGCCGCCGGAGTCCCGGAGATCGACGCTCAGCCAGTGATCGGGTGGGACGGCGGTGAGGCCCCGCCACAGCGGCCGGTCGTCGAGCGGATGGGGCGCGACGGGGTCGAGCAGACTGAGCACGAGGGCGGTGAGGTCGAGATCGGGATCCAGACCGCAGAGCGTCGCGACGACGTCCGCGCGATCGCCTGCGACGACGCCCCCTCCGAGGCGGGCAGGGTCGCGGGTGGCGGCCAGCTCTGCGTGAAACACCCGCCGCAGACCGGACGCGGTGCCCTGGACGCGGCCGAGGCCGTCCATCTCGGCGATCAGGTGGAAGCTGCCGGGGACGTCGCTCGCCAGCCGGCCGAGTTCGGTGACGTCCCTGGACCGGGCGAGCCGGTCGGTGAGCTCGCCCGGGCCGATCGGCGCTTCACCGACCAGGGCGAGCCGGGACCGGCCGACGCCCGCGCTCACGATGCCGGCCGCGTTCATGGTGCCGGCCGCGTTCATGGTGCCGGCCGCGTTCACGATGCCGGCCGTGTTCATGGTGCCGGCCGCGTTCATGGTGCCGGCGGCGCGTCGGGCGGCTCGTTCGGGACTTTCGGTGGTGTCGACGGACCAACGGCCGATCAGCCAGGGCCGGCCGGAGGTGCGTCGCACCATCGCGATCGTGCCGTCCGACGTCAGTACGGCGCGACCCAGCGCGGCGCCGGCCGGCGTGTCCGGAAGGACGGCGAACCACGGTGCGCCCGGTGCGAGCACGGGAAGCGTCCGAGACATCGGTTGCGTCAGAGTCGTCATCTTGTCGTCGGCCGATCCTCTCCGGGCCTCGTTCTGGAGCCTGAATTTCTGCCCGTCCTGATCCCGTTCTCCGTCCTCGTTCCTCGTTCCTCGTTCTCGTTCTTCGTCCTTGGTTCTTGGTTCTTGCGCTCGTTTTCGCGCCCGTCCGGGCGTCCCCTCTTTCTTCCCCAAATTTTGTGGAGAGCCCCGCGTGGGTTGGCGGAATCTTTGTGGCCATCGACGCCGCCGGGTGGAAAGGCGGCCGAACTGGTATTGATGACGGTAGTGCAGAATCGACATGAAAATACCGGCGGACCGGCCTTCGGTTGGCCGGTCCGCCAGCTGGTGGCAGGTTTCCGTAAATGTCAGGCGTTGGCCTGGACGGCGACAAGCCGTTACCAGCCTCCACCGCCTCCGACGATGATCACGCCGCCTCCTCCGCCCCAGCCACCACCGCCGCCCCAGCCGCCGCCCCAGCCGCCGCCCCAGAAGCTGCGCCACAGCCAGTCACGGCCCCAGCCAAATCGCCCGCCGGTCACCTCGGTGAACGAGCCGGCAGCGTCGAGTGCGGGGGTTTCGTAAAGAGCCTTCATGAGGGTCAACTCCCATCGATCGGTTTCACCGCCTATTGGGCGTTTCGACACGTTTCGATTGATCTTCTCCGGATCATCGACATCGGTCCACGCCCGGCGGTACGGCCACAGTGGGCGGCCAAGCCTGGTCGGTGCCTTGTTGACACGCATAGGAGCCGCCTGGCGGGTTCTCCGGAACGGTGGGCTTACGCCCTCTGGCTCGGAAGAGCCATGCCCGGGTTGCTCGCCAGAACGCCGGTGTCTGACCCGGCGGCGCTTGCCCGGTTCGACGTGAGCAGCGATGCTCGTCGTGCTTACCGCGCCCTAGCCCCTAAGCAGGCGAGAGACTTGCCTTCCTCGCCATGCCGATGGCCACTGGGTATCGGCGGCACTCGCCGTGCTCCTCCTATGCCCTGCCTCCAGAATCACTCGTGATTTCCGCATCCAGATCGCCACGTCGGCGGCCCAGTTAGACCGTGCCCAGTCCGGGTTCAGGGACGGTTCATTGCTCAGGGTGGCGGCCGGAGTGGTGTCGCCTGGCCGGCTGCAGCGCGGTGTGGGCCGCCGACGCGGCAGGCGGCTGCTGCTGCCGACGCGGTGGCTGCTGCGGCCGCGACGGCTGTTGAAGCCGCGACGGCTGTTGAGGCCGCGGTGGCTGGTGTGGCTGGTGTGGCTGGTGCGCGGTCGGCTCGCCGGTGCCACGGAGAATGCGCTGATGGAGCGCCCGCAGGTCCTTACCGGGCTCGATGCCGAGCCGCTCGGTGAGTGTCCGGTACACGGCCTGGTAGGCACGCAGCGCCTCCGCCCGCCGGCCATCCTGATCCAGCGCGACCAGGAGCTGGGCCCACAGCCGTTCCCTGGTCGGATGCTCGATGGTGAGCGCTCGCAGTGACGGCAGCACCAGGCCGTGCTGACCCAGCTGCAGACGCGCGTCGATCAGGTTCTCCCAGACGCTCCAACGCAGCTCCTCCAGACGGGCGGTCTCGGCGACCGCGACGTCGGCCGGGAGGTCCTCGTAGGGGCGGCCATGCCACAGCTCCAGCGCCGGTCCGAGGAGCCTGGCCGCCTCCGATGGCTGCTCGCTGGCCAGCGCCTCGGCACCGGCGCGGGCCAGCGCGTCGAACACCTCGACGTCGAACTCGCCAGGCGCCAGCCTGATCGCATACTCACCGTCCCGGCTCACGATCCGGCCGGGTCCGTGATTAGCGGCCGGCGGGTCGTGGCCCGCCCCGCCTTCGCGCGGGGGCAGCGGCGGCAGCGCGTGACGCAGCTCCGAGACATAGGTCTTGATGTTGCCGAGCGCGGAGCGTGGCGGGTCGTCCTCCCACAACGCCACCCCGATCTGCTCGGTGCTCACCCAGCAGCCGCCGTGCAACAGGAGCAAGGCCAGCAGCCGACGCTTCTTGCGCTGGCCGATGAACACGGGCGTTCCGTCGGCTGTCTGGATCTCGAGCGGCCCCAGGGCGCTGAAGCGGGCCGTGTCCGGATCTGTCCGCCCGCCACTCGCCTTCGCACCACCCGCCTTCGCGCCGCCCGTCTGTTCACCGTCCACCTGTTCACCGCCCACCTGAGTGCCGCCCACCTGAGTGCCGCCCACTTGCGTGCCATGTGCTCGGGCGGCGACGTCGTCAGGGTTGGTGACGGGAGTGGTCGCGGTCGCGGTCGCGGTCGCGGCAGTATGCATCGACGCTGTCCCCCCAACCCCTCGCCGACAACGGCGAAACTCCTCGCCGAACTCCTCGCCGACGCTGGCGCGCATACGGTTGGTCGCACACTGTTGCCACGGTGCGTTGTCTACCCGCTTCAACTCGTGCCAGACGGCCATCTCGGTTCGGACGGCCATCCCGGGGCGGGGGGTCGCCGTACATTCTGGCCGTTCGGCGGGTGACAGCGGACGGGCCCGGGCACATCCTGATCCTGGCGTCGGAGGGATCCGAGGTCCCATGCTGTTGTCGGGAGCAGGGTGGCCTGTCGAAGAACATCGCGGAGCGTCGCGTGCGGACGACCGGCTGACGGCCGAGGCTAGTGCCAGGCCGGTGTACACGTGGATACGCGGAGGTGGGGGACCACGGTCCCGTAACCGCAGCCGGGTGCGACAGCGGCCTGCTGTACAGCGGCTCGGTGTACAGCGGCCTGCTGTACAGCGGCTCGGTGCGCCGCGGCGCGTGCGTCGTGGTCGAGCTGGCAGGTGGCCGGCGTGCGGTTGCCGGTGTGCTGTGCCGGTGGCCGGTGATGGCAGAAAGCCCGTGGTGGCAATGGCCTGCGGCGGGGTACGGGCAATATCGGCGGTACAGGACATGGCGGGTAATAGCGGGCGGTGGAGGCCGAGATGTGCCATATGTTCGCGCTGACCAGTGGGGCGCGGCCGGTCGAGGCAACGTTCTGGCTGCTCGACGCGCCAGACAGCGAGCGTGCGCGGACCGCCCGTTCACCCGACGGCGCCGGGCTTGCGATCTTCACCCCTGAAGGTGCGCCGCACGTGATCAAGCAGCCGATCACCGAGCGATCGGGCGCGGACTTCGCCCACCAACCGCGAACGGTGACGTCCTCTACGTTCATTGCCCATGTGCGGCATGCCTCGACGGGGCGGGCCAGCCTGGCGAACACGCACCCCTTCCAGCACGAGGACCGCGTGTTCGCGCACAACGGCGTGATCGAAGACCTGGGCCGGCTGGACGACCATCTTGGCGACTATCGCGCGCTGGTCCAGGGCGATACCGACTCGGAACGTTATTTTGCGCTGATCAACAAGGAGATCGACGCGGCGGGCGGTGACGTCGGGGCCGGCATCGTCGCGGCCGCCCGCTGGATCGCCGCCAACCTGCCGCTCTACTCGATCAACATGGTCATGGCGACCCCGAAAGAGCTGTGGGCACTGCGTTATCCAGACACGAACCGGCTCTACGTGCTGAGCCGAGAGCAGGGCGGCCGGCACAATCGCCACCTCGACCACGCGAGTCCGTTCAGCGAGATCAGGGCCCGGTCGTTCGAGCTGGCCGACTGGCCGGCGGTGGCGGTGGAGAGCGAGCGGATGGACGAGGATCCGGCCTGGCGCCTGATGGCCTCCGGCGAGCTGGTCCACGTTGCCGCCGATCTGACCGTCACCTCCCGGGTCGTCCTGGCTATTCCGCCGGTCCGCCAGCTCTCCCTCGACGAGCTGCGCCCCGAGGCCGCCCTGTCCCAGATCGTCAATGTCCCGTCGACCGACAACGGCGAGTCGACGGACACCGACGACGCGAGCCTCCAGCGAGCGGACACGGAGCCGGCGGCGACGGCGTAGTCCGCCCCACCGGCTGTCGGTCGCCCGCCATCCGTCGGTCGCTAACCTTCCCCGGTCCCCGGTCCCCGGTCCCCGGTCCCCGGTCCCCGGTCGCCGTTGGCGTGCGCGCAGGAGGCGGGAGGATTCCTCCCATTTCGTGTCATCGTCGCCGACCGGTACTCCTCGGTCATGTCCTTCGCCGGCGCAACCTGCCCGGCGCCCTGACCCCCCTGACCCCCCTGACCTCCTTGACAGCTGCGTAGACGCGGCCCTCACGCGCTGGCGGTGGTGATGGCGGTGGCGCCACTGAGGCTCACCGCCCACCGCCAGCGCCCTTCCTGCCAGCACGAGACTTGGGCGGGACCTGAGGGACGAAGCGGAGTGGTAGCTGGGATACTGGGCGTCGACCAATCGTTGGCCTCCGCGCCGGCGGTCTGGCGGACAGGTGATCGGCGCTCGAGCGTGCTCGGCGCCGGTGACGCCCGACCGCCGGTCGGGAGGGCTCGCCTAGTGGCCGATGGCGGCGGTCTTGAAAACCGCTATGGGGGCAACCTCATCGTGGGTTCGAATCCCACGCCCTCCGCTCTCTACCAGCATGTTTGCCTTCTGGGTGGACCGCCCGGAAGTGCCTGAAGATCGTTGTGGGCGTCAGGTGGGCGTGGCGACGCGGACGGACCGGGGGACGGCGTTCGCCACGGCGACGGCGGCGCGCTGGCCGGCCGGGCGCAGCAGGTGGGCGTACAGCGCGCCGGTGATCGCGGGTGAGGAGTGGCCGAGTCGCTTGGACACGAGCGCCAGGTCGATGCCCTCCTGAAGCTGGATCGACGCGGACGCGTGCCGGAGATCGTGAAGCCGTCGTCGCGAGAGCAGGCCTCGGCCGAGCTCGGCGCCGGCGGCGAGGTCGGCCGTGAGCGGCTCGGCCAGGTCCAGGCGGGATCGGTTGCCGCGTAGTCGGGTTGCCGCGGTGACGGTCACTGTGCCGGCGGGCTCACGGTCGACGTACAACGTCCACTTGCCGATCGGGTCGCGGTCGCGCTGGAGCGCCCCGACGACGACGTGGCCGGTCTGAGCTGGGGCGGGGAGGCGGACGGTGGCGAGCAGGCCCGCTCGCCGGGCGATCGTCTGCATGCGCTGCGAGACGTACTCGGGCGGCAGGTAACGCCCGTCGGGTCGTGTGAACATCAGCCCTGACAGCGCGACCGGTTTGCCGTGCTGGTTCGGCAACGTCCCGTTGACCCACGCCCCGCAGGCCTTCTCGCGCTCGGCGTCCTGCGTCAGCCGGTGCGCCAGCAGCGACCCCAGGGTCGTCGGGTCGAGGTCGATCTTCCGCTTGCCCGATCGAGTCTTGGGTGGCCACACGCCATGCCTACCGCCCGATTCCGTGATCTGCTGAGAGATCGTCAGTACCGACAGGTCGGGGTCGAGACCGGGCCAGGCCGCGCCGCAGGCCTCGCCTCGGCGTACGCCATGCAGCGCGATCAGCTCCCACATGGCGGCGAGCCGGTCGGTGGCCGCCTCGTCCAGGAACGCGCCGACTTCGTGGGCTTCCCATGGCTCGACCTCGGGCCGGGTGTACTCGGGCAGCTCGACGCCGGCTACCGGGTTGAAGCTGATCAGCCGCCGGTTCGCGGCGTCGTTGAGCGCATTGCGCTGAGTGTCGCGAATGCGCTCGATCGTCGCCGGACCGGTCGGCCGCGGCTTGCCGGCACCTGCTGCCTCGATCTGCCGGAAGGCCCTGTCGATGTGGTCGGCGCGCAGGCCGGACAGCGGCACCTTGCCAAGCCACGGTTTGAGGTGCAGCCGGATGTGGCTCTCGTACGAGCGGCGCGCGGTCGGGCGCAGCCGCCGCTTCGACTCCAGCCACTGGTCGAGGTACTCGCCGACGGTCAGGGTGCCGACGTGCTTCTGGCCGGCCCGGACCTTCGCCAGCTGATCCTCGGCATCCTGCTCGGCGGCGTCCTTCGTGTCGAAGCCCGATCCGCGTAGCTGCGTCCTTCCGACCAGGGGAACGAGCTCTCCTGGTACTTCGATGCGCCAGGACCATTTGCCGTGCGGTTTCCGGCCCTTGAGCTTCGGGCAACGCTTGCCGAACTGTTTCCCCCGTACTCCGCACGTTCTTGTGGTGTGCTGACTGTGTGAGTTCTTGATCCGCCCGGGTGTTGATCGCCCTGGTGTGTAGTGTGTTCGGTCTGGCACGGTTCGGAGCGTGCTGGCTACCGCCGCCCGGCTGGGCTATGGGCCCCCGAGTGTGGAGAAGATGCTCGGCGCTCTGCCGGTGGCCCGGGACCTGCTGGCCCGCCTCGATCTGGTCGCGACGATCGACCGGCTCTGCCCGATCCAGGAGAAGAAGGCGCGGCTCACCCACGGCCAGGTCGTCGCGATGCTGATCGCCAACCGGCTGACCGCACCGACCCCGCTGGTCCACGTCGAGGACTGGGCCCGGGCGTGGGCGGTCGAGGAGGTGTTCGGGATTGCCCCGGACGCGCTCAACGACGACCGGCTCGGCCGGGCCCTGGAGGCGCTCGCCGAGCAGGCCGACGCTGTCGTCGGCTCGATCGGTGCCGCCGCGATCGCCGACGCTGGCCCTCGACGCGCTGCTCGAGCGGCTGGTCGCGCAGGGCCTGCTGAAGGCGGGTGGCCGGGTGCGCACCGACTCGACCCACGTGCTCGGGGTGATCCGGCACCTGTGTCGGCTCGAGCTGGCCGGGGAGAGCCTGCGCGCCGCGCTCGAGGCGCTGGCCGTGGCCGTCCCGGCCTGGCTGACCGGCGTGATCGACGCCTCCTGGCAGCGTCGTTACGGGACGCGGGTCGACAACTGGCATCTGCCCGAGTCCGAGACGAAGCGCAAGGCGCTCATGGTCGAGTACGGCCGCGACGGCTACCACCTGCTCGAACAGGTCTGTGCGCGCAGCGCGCCGCCCTGGCTGCGCGAGCTGCCCGCCGTCGACGCGTTGCGTCGGATCTGGGTCCAGCAGTTCTACCGGTACACCACGGCCAGCGGGACGGAGGTGGTGCGGCGGCGGGAGAGCGCGTCCGAGGGCGGGGACGGTCTCCCGCCTGGCAGAGACCGCCTGATCTCGCCCTACGACCTCGACGCCCGCCACAGCGTCAAACGCGAGACAGGCTGGGACGGCTACAAGGTCCACTTCTCGGAGACCTGCGACCCACCCGCCCCCACGACCGGGACCGGTAGCGGGCGTGGCGACCTCCCGAACCTGATCACCGGGGTGCTGACCACCGTGGCGACCACCCCCGACGCGGCCGCGCTTGAGGAGATCCACGCCGGGCTTGCGCGTACCGGGCTGCTGCCCGCCGAGCACCTGCTCGACTCCGGCTACCCCAGTGCCGAGCAGATCATCCGGTCCGCCCGGACCTACGGGGTCGCGCTGGTCACCCCGGTCCTGCTCGACCAGTCCGCCCAGGCCAGGGCCGGGGCGGGCTACGACAAGGCGAGCTTCTCCTTCGACTTCGCCCAGCGACGCGCGACCTGCCCCGAGGGCCAGGCCAGCGCGACCTGGACCCCGTGCCGCCAGCGCGAGACCGACGCGATCGTGGTGACCTGGGCGAGGACGGTCTGCGGCCCCTGCCCGAAACGGGACCTGTGCACGAAGGGCAGACAACGGCAGATCACCATCCGGGACCGTGACCTGCACGAAGCCCTGGCCGCCGCGCGCGTCGAGCAGACGACCGACACGTGGAAGGCCCGCTACGCCGCCCGCGCCGGGATCGAGGGCACCATGCGCCAAACCACCCACGTCGCCGGCACCCGCACCACCCGCTACGTGGGCTTACCGAAGACGGCGCTCGAGCACAACTTCTCCGCAACGGCGGTCAACATGATCCGGCTCGATGCCTACTGGACCGGCAAGCCCCTCGATCGCACCCGCGCCACCCACCTCGCCCGACTCGACTTCACCCTCGCCGCCTGAATAAGCCAGCAGGGTCGTCGAGTGACGGCTCGGGCTTTTCTGGGCGCCATCTTCGACCGGGTGGTCACCCCCGCCTGGTAGGAGTGGCTTCCGTTCGGCGAGTAGGTGGGATGGACCTGCGGCAAGGCGCGTCGCGATGCCGCGCCGGCATACAGGTCGAGCTGATGGTCGATCTGGCCGCCGTGCCACTGGGCGATCGTGGCTCCTGGCTCCGGAGACGGTCAGGTTGGTCGCCAGGTGCCGTCATGCCAGATGTGGTGGGAGGCCTCGCCGCGGATGACGGGGTCGGCGATGGCACAGCACACCCTCACGAGGTCGTCGAACTGTTCGGGTGAGGTGGCTTCGAGCCGTTGGCGACGTCGCCAGGCTCGCCATCGTGGCTGGGCGTAGGTGCCGAAGTCGGTGAGTACCGGACTCAGCGGGGTGAGTGTGAGCCGGCGGTGCGCGGCGACGACCCGGAGTGCCTGTTCGAGGTCCGCGCCGATGATCGGGGTGCGGGCGGTGATGGTGGCGATGTCGACGAAGTCGCGCCAGCGGGTGTTGATGGTGCCGCGTTCCAGGGCGGTGGCGATCTTTTCGGCGAGGATCATGTGGGCCGGGTAGCCGAGGAGGTTCATCTGGCCGCCGAGCAGGAGCGGTAGGGCGATGGTGACCGGGCTGGGCCAGATCGGGTCGCCGAAGTTGACGTCGAGGTGGAACGGGATGGTGGCGGTCGCGAGCCGGGTGGTGATCGAGACGCGGACGCCGGCGTACTGGTCCTCGTCGCGGATGTCGCGGCCGGTGATCGTGGCGAGGTCGAAGGCGAGGCCGTCGTCTCGGGGCTGTGCGGCGATCTCGCGGGCGACCTGCACGATCTCGTCGACCTCGTTGGACAGCCGGGTGGCCTGCAGGTCGATGTCGCGGGTGGGCCGACGGGCGGCGTAGGCGGCGAGCAGGACGCCGCCCTTGAGAACGAGGTCCTGGGCATACGGGGATTGGGCGAGACGGGCGAGGAAGCCTTCGAGGGCGTAGAGGGCGAGGTACTCGGCGGTGTCGCGTCCCGCGCGGCGGGCGGCGTTCTGCAGGTCCAGGTAGGCACGGCCGTCGGCGGTCGCCCGGGTGGGCCGGCTCGGGGTCATACGAGGATCTCCAGGGTCCGGCGCAGGCGGCGCAGGGTGGCGGGGAAATGACCGGCGACGGTGAGGAGGCCGGAGGGGTGGTTTCCCGGCTGACGGAGCCACCGCTTGAGCGCCTCGACCGCGGTGTCCTCGCCTTCCCGGTAGCTGAGGCGGAAGACGTCGACGATCGTCCGCTCGGGTGAGTAGGCCGCCGCGTTGACGCCGCCGATCGGCAGCGCGATCCGGCCGATGTCGAAGGTCTCCGGGGCGAAGTGGTGCCAGGTCACGTGGGAGAAGCCCGCGGGGGGCCGGGCGTTGCGGGGCAGCGCGATGTCCTGGGACGAGGGGATGTCGTCGGACAGGCCGTGGCGCGCCAGCGCGCTGCCCAGGCACAGCGTGGCGCGCGGCTGGCGGGTGGCCGCCCCCGCGAGCGACGCCAGCGCGGGATCAACAGTGCCTGGCTGTACGTAGACTCCCCGCCCGAGCTGGTCGAGGTCGCCGGCCGCGTGCAGGCGGCTGATGGTCTGCCTGGAGAGGCCCGCTGCGGCGGCCTGGTCGAGGCGGAACACGGCGGGCAGGGCGTCGAGACCCACGGCCTGCTCCTAACTGTCGCTAGCATCATGCTAGCTGTGCACAGTTAGTCCCACCAACGGCAAGATCATTGTGGGCGTCAGGTGGGCGTGGAAGCCCCGGTAGGACGCGGGACGGGACGGCGCCCGGCGGCCCGTCCCGCGCGCGATCATGCTGCTGCGCAAGGACCTCGCGGCACCCGGCGACCCACCCCGGCATACCGCAACATAGCCGCTGACCTGCGGTTTTGCGTCTTGAAAACCGCTATGGGGGCAACCTCATCGTGGGTTCGAATCCCACGCCCTCCGCACTGTGACCAGGCGAAAGCCGCTGTGCCGCAGCGGATTTCGCGGTTCCGGCGGGTGCGCGCAGGCACCCTGTGGAGGCCGACCGTTCCCGGCCGTTGCCGCCGATCGCCGGCCACTCGTGGACAATCCGTGGACGCGATCATGACGGCCCCGGCAGCCCGAGCGCCGCGGCGATCCGCACCCGCGCGGCTTGGTCCTCGCCCACGATGCACTTCGCGTATACGTGCAACAGGACCGCGACGCGACATGGGTAAGATCTTTACCGCCAGCGAGGCAGGTCACGGTCTGAGCCGCCCCATCCGCGGGGGCCGGGCGTTGCGGGCCAGCGCGATGTCCTGGGACGCCGGGATGTCGTCGGACAGGCCGTGGCGCGCCAGCGCGCTGCCCAGGCACAGCGTGGCGCGCGGCTGGCGGGTGGCCGCGCCGGCGAGCGACGCCAGCGCGGGATCGACGGCGCCCGGCTGTGCGTAGACACCCCGCCCGAGCTGGTCGAGGTCGCCGGCCGCGTGGCTTGCCCGGCACGGGCGAGGCCCGCGCCGGGCATGGTGTCCACGAAGCGCCACGCCGTGCTGCGCGGGGACCGTGTTTGCTACGCGCCAGCCGCAAGGTAGACCGGGTCGGCGTACTTCCGGCGCATCCGATCATGGTCAAGCGGCCAGGTACCGCCGAGCTATTCGCAGGCCACGCCGTCGGAGTCTCGATCCAGGCCGCGGGAGCCCTCGGTGTAGCCGGGTTGGCCGCGGTAGAGCGGGGCCTTCCCCGCTGCCCGCACCTCGGAGCAGTTGGCGTAGTGCACTTCCGCGGGCGCGCTCTGCGTCGACGGCGGCGGGTCGTTCACCGGCGGTGCGTTGTTGTTCGCGGGCGGCGGGTCGTTCACCGGCGGCGGGTTGTTGGTGGACGGGGAGCTGCCGCCCTGCGGCGGATTCGCCCGCAGGGTCGTGGGCGCCGCGGCGGGCGCCGGTGACGTGACCGACGGCGGTGCCGACGAGCTGGTGGTGAGGCTCGGCGCCGAGCTGCTCGGGACCGCCGTCGCCGTAGAGCCAGCTGTCGCCGTGGAGCCGGCCGCCGGCGTCACGGTCTCGCCCGCTTTGAGTACCTTCAAGGTGACCGTTGCGCCCTTGGAGACGGAGGCCCCGGCCGCCGGGTCCTGGCTGATGACGTGCCAGTTGCCATCGACCAGCTGCATCCGGCCCTGACCGGATGCGTCGACTGATGTTGCCTTCAGGTTCGGCTGGAGCCGGGCTTCGGCGGCGTTGAGGTCCAGGCCGACCACATCTGGGACGGTGACCTTCTTGGAGCTTGGTGAGGCCACAGCCGCGACACAACTGACCAGCACGATCGCGGCCACGCCGAGTGCGATCCAAAGCCGCAACCGCCGTGCCCGGACCGGTCCTGGTCCGGGAGTCGGTCCCGATGGTGGCGACGGAGCTGGCGGATAGCCCGGCGGCCTGTATCCATGGTGCGGTCCGTAACCGTTCGGCGGTCCGTAGGGCTGTGGTGGCCCATAGCCGGGTGGTGGCCCATATGGCTGCGTCATCGTCGTGAATCCCCCCGTTCGGCGCCACAGAGTAGTAGCAGGTTCTAGCCGGGTGACGACGGGGTGGGGCGCAGATGCATCGCGAGATGCTGTGGTCCGTGGAGAGCCGTGCCGCCGGAATCGCTCAGGGCGGCCAGCTGAACTGCGCTTGCCGAGGTGATCTTCGATCTGGCGGTGATACCTCGGTGGGTCGTGAACGGCTTGCTCCTGCGGCGCGGTGCCGCGCGGTGCCGCGCCGCGCCGGCGATGCCAATCCGCGTCCATCCGCTTCGCCCGATCAGGTAGGGGCGCTAGACGGGCCGGATGGCGGCGAGCGCCCTGGCGCACGGTGCGCCGTTACGGGTCACCTACCCAAGGTGTTGGGTTGCGATGGCCGGGCATGCCGGTGGCGTGACTGTTACTGCGTCTACTACGTCATCCGCGCTGGAGACGCGGCTGGACGGCGCGAGGCCGGCGGGCGAGGACCGTACGGCGCCGCGGGTGGATGAGGCGACCAGCGAAGCCGTCGGCAAGCTCAGCGAGGCATTGGAATGGGTCGAGCGGGCTCGCGGGGCGCTGTACGAGTTTCACCAGCTGTCCGGCCACGCCGACAGGATGCTGGGCGAGGCCATCGACGCGCTGGCCGCCGCAGGCCACCCACGAGCTGCGGCGAACCTGCGCCGGGAGCTGCACGGCCGCAACGTGCTCGACGGCCGCTGGACGTTCCAGATCGTCGAAGAGTACGACGAGATCTACTATCGGCCGTTCGTCGAGGCCGACGAACGGATCCGGATCCGCTTCACGGGCGGTCGCCGGCACGTGCACGAGGCACGAATGAAGGCGGCCGAACGTGAGGACGCCGGCCGCGACCCCTGGGGCTCAGGCGCGTAGTTGATGGTCCGCTTCGTTGATGGTCCGCTTCGACCTGGCGGCGCGCCCGGTCGAAGCGGACCATCAACACAGCTCAGGCGTCTCGGCGCTTTGCGAGGCCGATGGCGAGGGCGAGCAGGGCGAGTGCGACCAGCGCGAAGTAAACCAGCGAACCCCAGGCTCCCAGCGGCATGCCGGCCGGGGTGGCGTCGGTGTTCTCGCCGACGTTCTGACCGGCGTACAGGAAGTTGTTGCCGACGGTGAACGGCAGCCACTTCTGGATGGTGTCGCCGACCCGCGGGATGACCGGAAGCAGGTTCTCGACGACCATCACCCAGATCAGCAGCGCCGTGATCGCTCCGGCCGAGTGCCGGATGAGCAGCCCGACGGCGATCGCGAGGACCGCCGCGAACAGGTACACCAGGCCCACTCCGACCACGACCCGGTAGTCCTGCGCATTGTGGAGTGACAGTGGCGCATCGGGCTGGATCGCCTTAGCCAGCGCCCAGGAGCCCACGCCTGCGGTCTCGCCCACCACAGCTGCCAGCAGGGCCACGACCACGGTCTTCGCCAGCAGTGCGTCGGTGCGGCGGGGTACGGCGAGGAACGTCGCCCGAATCGTCCCGAACCGGTACTCCGTGGTGATCGCGAGGATCGCCATCACCATCATGATCAGGAATCCGAAGTTGTACGAGAACTGCGTGGCGGCCGGCGTCACCTCCCCGAGGTCCTTGGGTCGCACCGTCGCGGCGTAGAGCACGGAGATGCCGGTGGTGATCAGGACCGCGACGCCCATGCACCACCATGGCGACCTGGTCGAGAACAGTTTGATCCGCTCGACTTTGAGCAACGTGAGCGCGGTCATCGCACGTCCGCCTTCCTGGCCATCGCCCCGCCGGCGGGCGCCGGGGCCCCGGCCGCCTGACCAGGCACGGCGACGGGCGCGTTCCCCGTGGCTCCTGCTGGTCCCGTGGCTCCCGCGACTCCCGTGGCTCCCGCGGCGGCGAGCGCGGGGTCGGTCGTGCGGTACTCGACGTCGCCGCCGGTCATCTGGATGAACGCCTGCTCGAGCGAACCGCGCTGGGCGGCGAGCTCGTGCAGGACCAGCCCGGCGCGGCCGGCGAGTTCGCCGACGGCGTCGGTGGTCGCGCCGTGGACGACGAGCGCGGCGGGGCCCTCGGCGGTCGCCGGCGTGTCGTCGGCCGCCAGCCCACCGGCGACGATCACCTCGCGCAGCCGGCCGAGCTCGGGGCCGCGGACGCGGACGCTCGTGCCGGACGCGGCGTCGATGAACGCGCTCGTGCTGGTCTGGGCGATCAGTCGGCCGCGGCCGATGACGACCAGGTCCTGCGCGGTCAGCGCCATCTCAGAGAGCAGGTGGCTGGAGACGAACACGGTGCGGCCTTCGCCGGCCAGCCGGTGCATGAACTGCCGGATCCAGAGGATTCCCTCCGGGTCGAGGCCGTTGACCGGCTCGTCGAACAGCAGTACTCCCGGGTCGCCGAGCAGGGCGCCGGCGATGCCGAGGCGCTGCGACATGCCCAGCGAGTAGCCGCCGGCTCGGCGGTTCGCGACGTCAGTGAGCCCGACCAGCCCCAGCGCCTCGTCGACCCGCTTCTCCGGCAGCCTGTTGGAGACTGCGAGCCAGCGCAGGTGCGCGCGGGCGGAACGATTCGGGTGGACCCATTTCGCGTCGAGCAGGGCGCCGACGTGGCGAAGTGGCTCCTTCAGGTCGACGTAGCGCTTCCCGTCGATGCGGACGTCCCCGGCCGTCGGGCGGTCCAGCCCGAGGATCATCCGCATGGTGGTCGACTTACCAGCTCCGTTGGGCCCCAGGAAGCCGGTGACCCGGCCGGGTTGCACGGTGAAGGACAGGTCGTTGACGGCAAGCGTGCGACCGTAACGCTTGGTGAGCCCGCGCGCCTCGATCATCACTCTCCCTCCGTTGGTGTGACCTTGCGGTCGGTGTCTATCAAAGTGATATCACTTTTCTGGATGGTCGAGAATGGGTCGAACCGGTGCGGGCAGTCGGATAGCCGACGTGAAGCGGCGAGGAACCAGGCGGCCGGTGGCGTGGCGATGGCGCCACGGCGGCCGCCCACGGTGCTTTTCGGTAGCCGGCCCGGGCACTGGACCTGCTGGGCGTCGCTTCGGCTGGCCCGCCTCGATCCTTGGATCGATCCTTTCTCGGACCGGTCCGGGGAGCGATCCTCCTTTGGACCAATCCTTGGTCCATGGCGTGCCGGACCGCCGACTGGCGGTCGCCCGTTGGCTCACCCGACGGACGTGACGCCGAGCGGCGGATCCCGATCGGTGTCGATCGGATTCCAGCCCGCACTGATCGGTTCGTGGGGTCCCAGTCAACCGGTCGGACGGGTCCCCCACCATGCGGCTAGCCCTACGATCTGTGACCCTGCCGGCCCCAGCGCGTAGGAGTGTTCACTGGACCGAAAAGAGGCCGTCAGCCAGTGTCCGTCGCTGCGTGGCGCTGGGCCGAGGCAACGTGTGCGACCGGTGCCCAGGCACCGTGTGGGTGGTGCCTGGGTCGCCGTGCGGTGCCCGAGCCGTGTGCTGCCCGGCTGTGCTGCCCGGCTGTGCTGCCCGGCTGTGAACGGCCGATGGCTGTGGCGGATGGAGTGGCCATACGTCCGGTTGCCGCGGCACCAGCCGCGACATTTGTCGGAGGTCGCGGCCAAGATGAGGTCCGACCAGCTCGCGACCCCATGCGTCGTCAGCGTGCCGCTTGACGCATGGAACCATGCAGTCAGACAGATCGGTGGGGGAAGGTGCCAGCCAGCAACGCCTTGTGCGCATTCACCCGGGCCGTGCCCGCGCGGGCGCCGGCCTCGGGCCGTGGAGCGACCGCGAGCGGAGGTGGGCATTCCTCCTGGGGCCCACGGCCCGCCGCACGCCGGCAGCGGCTCGCGCTGCCGTCCGGCCTCCGGGACGGCGGCGGCTCGGCCAGAACGACAGGGGGGAGGGCGTGACGGTTCTGAACGCGTGCGACAGTATGGCCCGGTGCCTGCCCGCCAGTCCCCTTCGTCTGCATCCTTTGTCCCTTCGCCACCCGTCGCGCTCCCGTCAGCCCAGCCCGTCCCGGCTGGCCGCGAGTCGTCGGCCAGGGCGGCTGCCATGACCACCAGCCGATCCACGCCGGACCGAATCCGCCGGACCAGTTCCAGTCGGAGCCCTGGCCGTGCGTCCAGCGTCCAACAGGCGCTGCCGGTCCCGCTGCGCACACTCGGCCAGCCCGGGCGGGGCAAGTACGTCCCGGTGACGGCGAGCTGCGGCGGCTGCGACCTTCGGTGGACCGACGAGGACGCAGCCCACTGCCGTGGCTGCCATGGCCACTGGGCGGATGTCGCCGGCTTCGACGACCACCTGCCGGAATGTCCCAGCTACGTGCCTATCGCCCCCGCGACCCGCAGTCGCGCCCGCAAGGCGTCCTGACACCAAGGCGTCCTGACACCAAGGCGTCCTGACACCAAGGCGGCGTGGACTCGGAGGCGGCCACAAGCTGGGCAGGCGGGGCGGCCGGGCACCGGGCACCCGGTCCCCCCGCCTCATCGGGCCAACCTCGTCAGGTCACTGTTCACGCGTCAGGTCATTGTTCAGGAAGGTCGGAAGGTCCACGTCAGTACGGCGGACGCGTGGGGACCAACCGCAACGGTTTGGTGGGAGCACCGGGATCGTCCGGCGCGTCTGGGCGGCGCTGAGCGTCCACGCATCCCGACGGGGTCGGTCGAAACCACCACGGCGGCGGCGGGAACCACAGCGCGGGCACGGCCCAGCGGGTCGCCGCCTCGACTTCGGCGTCCTGCTCGTCCTCACCGTCACTGTCCGGTGCCACGCCGTCCGGTGCCACGCCGTCCAGCCCGGTGCCGTCCGGCCCCAAGGCGGCGTTGTCGGCCGCTGCCAGCTGAGGTTGGCCGTGCGCCAGGCCGGCCTCGGTGGGGGCGGTCGCCGGGAAGGCCAGCGCGTCGTCCGTGGCCCAGCCGCTCAGCGGCGGCGTCGCTTCGACGGGCAGGGGGCCTGACCAGAGCAGCGAGTTGGGAGCGAGCATCGGCGGCAACGGGTCGATGCTGGTGTCGATGCCGTATCTGGTCCCGGTCCGGGTGTTGACCTGCGCGCCGGTCGGCGTCAGCTCGGCCGGCCGCTGGTCCGGTACGGCCGGATAGATCGGGCGGTCGGATTCGGCAGGGGGCGCGAGGCCGGGGAGGTTGGACGTGCGGCTGGCCACGGGCACGAGGACCGCGACCAGTTCGCCGGAGTCTGGCGCAGCGGGCGTGACGGACGCCCAAGTTCTGCCGGCCGCCCGAGTTCTGCCAGCTGCCGACTCCTTTCCGGCCGAGACCAGGCCCAGCCCGGCGTTCCCCAGCCCGGTGTTCCCCGGCCCGGGGGTTCGCCGCCCGACGTGTCCCAGCTCGTGGTCGTCCGGCTCGGCGTCTTCAGGTTCGGCGTCTTCAGGTTCGCCGCCTGCCCGCTCGTGGTCCGCCGGCTCGCCGTCGGCCGGCTCGAGTAGCTCCACGTCGTCGGCTAGGCCGTGGTATGAGCGGCCGACGTAGGCCAGCTCCTCGTCGGTGAGGTCCGCGAAGACCACGCCCCGACGAGCCTCGTCGGTGGCCAGCATTTCGGTAGTCAGCATTTCGGTGGCTAGCACGTCGGTGGCCAGCGCGTTGCCCGCTGGCATGGACGGCAGCAGGACCGGCGTCGTCGGTGGCTCGGCGGCCGGCGCCGATTCGGCCGTCCCGCGCGTCGCCCGCATGACTGACGGCACGGCGCTGATCGACGGCAGGCTCGTGGCTCCGTCGAGATCGGCGGGAACCGCGAGCCAGCCGGGGCGGCCATCCCTGCTGCGAGCCTCCCGCCCGCGAGCTGCGGTGTCTCGCCCGCGAGTGTCGGCGCCTCGGCCGGGCGCCTCGGCGCCTCGGCCGAAAGTCTGGCCGTCCCGGCTGGGTGCTTGGGTGGGTCGGTCGGCCGGGATGGCCCGGACACGGGTCACGTCGGTGGCCGGCGCGCTGGCCGCGGCTCGCCCGCGGATCGTGCGGGCCCTCGTGCCGTGGGCCGGGGCCGACGGCCAGGCGATGACCTCACCCGCCCGGACCCGAGGATGGATCAGTCCGCCCACCGCGGCGACGGCGATGAACATCAGCACGATGGTCGACCCGGCGGCGGTGATCAGCCCGAGCGCGAAGGGGTCCACGCCCGGCGTCCAGACCTGGCCCTGGCCGGCGCTTTCCCGCACCGCCGCGAGCGCCGTGTAGTAACTACCGCGGGTGGCGGCGCCGAGCAGCAGTGCCGCCACCAGCGCACGGCGCCAGTGGTCACCGAGGTGGAAGGCGACCCAGCACAGCACGGTCGCTGTGCCGGTGTGCATCGCGACGGACAGCGCGGCGAGCAGGATGTCGTAGCCGACCGTGTCGGCCGTGCGCAGGGCGGCGATCGTCATGAAGGTCGCCCCCGACCAGCCCGCGCCGCTGAGCGTCCCACCGAGCAGGAGCCGCCGGGCGTTCGCCGGGTCGGCGGCGACGATCGCGAGTCCGAGGCCGGTCGCGGCCGGAACGACCAGTGCGCTCAGGAGCGTCATCCGGACGTCGAACAGCGCGGCGCCGCTGTATTCGCAGGACGCGCCGCCCGCGAGCTGGGTCGACCAGACGGCCATGCCTACGGCGACGGCCGCGGCGGCGGTCCAGCCGGTGCTGCGGACACCTCTGCGGACACCTCTGCGGACACCTCTGCGGACGCTGTGGGGGACACCTCCGCCGCGCCCCTCGCGGACACCTCCGCGGGGGGCGCCGCGGGTGAGACGGGTTCGGGACACGGCCCTGATCCGGGCGGCGCAGGCGAGTGCCGCGAGCGTGGCGAAGGTCGCGAGCAGGCAGGACACCGCGATGCTCGGTCCGCAGGATGATGCGAGCTGGTCCGCCGCCGGCCCGGGCACGAGTGAGTCCAAGCTTGCCAGCGAGCCGGTGGCGGTGTCAGCGATCATGTCACTTCCTTGCCGTGTGACGTCGTTGTCACCGTGTGTCCTATCCTGACTTCGACGCGCCAGCGCCTAGAAGACCACCCAAAGGCACGAACTTGGCCCGGTGGAGGTATACGAACGCCAAAACTTCGAATGGCCGCGAAAGCCTGCGACAAGCCGGTAATTCCGGGTCATGCTCCGCCAAATCGTCACCGAGGGGAGCGTGGCTCGGGCGAGCGCAGGTTGGTTACCCCAAATCGGTCAACGGGCCAGTCAGCGAGCGGTCTACCTGCTACTTTCCGTCGCTGAGCATTGCCGCCGACGCCCGGCCGAGCGTAACTTTCCGTTGCCTTACGATTCCGTGCGGCGACGGGTGGTTCGAGAGTCGCAGGGGCACCACGGTGGCATAGCCAACGGGGGAGACGACGGGGAAGGGAGGCGCGGGCGTGACCCTTTGCGGTCTGCTGCGGCTGGACGGAGCCGACGTCCGTCGCTCCACCCTCACGTCGATGCTCGCCTCTTCCTCGCTCGGCCTGCCGGCCGCGCGCGCCGTGCATCTGGACGGCCCCTTCGGCGTCGTCACGGCCGCCGGCGCGACAGGTGGCCCCACCCCGTCGACGGCGGTCGACGACGGCGGTCTCACGGTCGTCGTGGTGACGGCCGCCCATTCGGTTCGCGCGCGCCTCGTCGTCCGGCCCGCTGGCGGGTCCATCGTCGGGCTCGCGAGTCCCCGGAGTCCCGTGAGCCACGCAGGTCCCGTGAGCCACGCAGGTCCCGCGAGCATGGATCGTCCGACGACGAACTGGCGGATCGGCGGTGAAGCGCTGCCGGGCGGTGAGCCGCCGGGCGGCGAGGTGGCTGGCGGCGGGCGTGAGGACTACATGGTCGCGCGTCGGCTGGTCGCCGGGTACCGCTCCGTCGGCGAGCGCTGCCTGCGCGGGCTTGCCCCCGACAAGCTGGTCATCGTGTGGGACTCCGCCGTTCGCCGCCTTCTGGTCGCGCGCACCGGCCGGCTCGCGGCGGATCTGCTGACCTGGTCGGACGGCCGGTATATCGCGTTTGGCACCGAGCAGGCGCAGCTTCTCGCCGCTTTCCGTGCCCCGCTGTTCGGGCAACGGCCCGGCCCGGCTGGCGCCGTCAGCCCGAGCCGGCCTCGGCTGGTGGGCACGGATCTTCCGAGCGCCGTCGGCCTGCACGGCCAGCCCCCGTGCGAGAATGATCCTTCTTCACGTGGCCGATGGCCCCGGTCCCCGGAACCACCGCACCGGTCGTCGGAGTCACCAGAGAGCCCAAGGTCGCGCGGGAATGATTTCTCTTCCCCCGTCCAGCGGCCGCCGTCTTCGGGATCACTGGAACTCGGCGGCCCGGCGCGGTCACGCCGACTCGGGCGATTGCGCCAGCTGGCCCCCGGCGATCTGCTCTCGGTATCGGTGGCCGTGGCCCGTCGCGGGCCAAGGGCCAATGGGGCGAGGTCCACCGGGCTGCGCCTCGTCCCACGATCTCCCGAACCCGAACCGCTCGAACCCGAGCCCCCCGTACTCGAGCTTCCCGGCACCGCCGGTCACGAATGACCAAGGTTGCGCCACAGCTGCCGGCTCCAGACCCGCAGAGCGCGTGAAGAGCCCGACGTGGGCGACGACCGCGCGGCCCGGGCGACGACCGCGCGGGGCGGGCGACGACCGCGCGGGGCGCGGCCAAGGCCCGGGGGCCCGGGTTCGGCTGCCGGCTGTCAGCTTTGGGGGTCGGGCGCGCCGCCGGCCGCCAGCCGGGCGCGCACCTCGCGGGTCACCGACCGCTCAGCGATGAACGAGACGAAGGGGATCGTTCCGGCGAGCATCACCAGGATGGCGCGGCCGAACGGCAGGCGCGCCTTGGCGGCGAGATCGAAGGTCACGAGTAGGTACACGATGTACAACACGCCGTGAACAGGGCCGATCACCTGGACGAGCTGCGGGACGTCCGCCGCGTACTTCAGCGGCACCGCGACCAGCACCAGCGTGACCAGGACCACGCCGACGACGTACGCGAGCGTTCGGTAGCGCGTCAGTGCCTTGGAGATGACGGCCGGCGTGGCCGACCGCCTGGCCGCCGCCGGGGCCTGGCTGGGAGAGCGAGTGGCGTCGGCGGCCGAGGCCTGGTCCTGGCTGGGGGCGGTCATCAGTGGTCTCCGGGCATCGTCGGCGCGGCCGGCGGACGGCCAGCGGACTGGGCGGAAGAGGGCGCTGAAAGGGACATGGCGATGTCAGGCGTCAGAAGTCGGGGTGTCAGAAGTCGGGGTATCAGGCGTCGGGGTGTCAGGCATCGGGGCGTCGGTTGTCAGACCCGGTCCTGCTCACGCAGCGCGGCGAGGTAGCGGTTGTAGGCCGCGAGCTCCGCGTCGTCGGGATCCTCGTCGTCTGGCGGCGAGGCGGCCAGGGACGCGAGAACCAGGCTCGACGCCGGCTGCTCGGTGGTCTCGGCGGTGGCCCCGCCGTCGCCGTCCGCTGGCTGGGGCGCGCTCGGCCGGAGCTCTTCCAGGATCATCTTTCCCCACAGGTACAGCACGAAGGCAGTAAAGATCCACCATTCGATGCCGTAGAAGAGGTTCTGCAGGGTGCCGTGGCTGGACTCGCCCTTCGTCCACTGCCAGCGACCCATGTACACGAAGAAGATCACGAGGCTTAGTGCTAGCGCGTGGCGTAGTAGCCACCCTGGTGAGAACAGCACCCTGCGCACACGCCAGACGCTACTCCCATGTTCGACGGCAGGTAGGCGGTGGTCCGTCACGCTTCCGTCCTGGTTCGCTAGCGGCGGCCGTGGCGGGCATCCCAGCTCGCCCCCTGCGATCATGCCAGGGCGTTGCCGGGCGAAGGTGCAGGTCACGGGCGTGGTCGCAGGTCTCGAAAAAATCTTGAAAATGACGGCAACTTACGGGCCGCCCCAAGCGACCTAGTAGTGAATGCCAACCGGAGCTCGCGCCAGGAGGTCCGGCTCGGTGTTCTGGCCCGCCCGTTTCCCCGCTTACCCCCCCCAGCCGGGCGGGCGGGCCACTTAAGCCAGAAGTCGTCGGTTCAAGCGGCGACCGGAACGTCCGCTGGCAGGGCGGACATTCCATCCCCACCTCTGCCGCCCGGCCCCCCACTCCCGCCCGGGCGGCAGAGGTACCCCCAGGGATGGGGCGGCACGCAGAGGCTCGCGGCTCCGTGTCGCCCCTCCCGGGAAAATTCATCCTATTCGGTAGCTATCCGCCGTTCTCGGCGGGTCCCGCCTGCGCGGTCGCGCACGGTTCCCAGCTGCGCCGGCGCCTCGCGGCTCGACACTCGCGTCCTCCCACCACACCCCGGCCGCCACCTCCGGACTTCCAGCCATAGCCGGCGGGCTTGGAGCGCGCGGCGAGAACGAGATGTGACGCGCCGGCAGGCGTGCCCAGGCCGGTACGACGGCAACCAGCACGACAGCGACGGGCCTATCGACAGCGACCAGCCTGTCCGACGGCGGCGGGCCTGTCGACGGCGGCGGGCGGCGTTGGACAGCGTCAGCGCAGCACGGCGGCGGACAACGAGAGTGGTCTGTCTCCGGAACCCGCGAGGGCGATGGTGGCCGGTGTCCAGTCTGGGAGGCCGCTCAAATCGATGGTGGCGAACCCGGAGGAAGCGGAGCCCGACAGCCTCAGCCAGTAGCTGCTGTCCTGCAGACCGTCGGCCTTCACCCGCACGCTGAGACGAGTGGCCCCGCCGAAGTAGACGAGCAGTTTCCCCGTGAGTGGACCGCGGTAGACGGTCAACACCGCGGAACGGCCGCTGGGAATGACCAGCCTGTTGTTGACCTTACTGGCCTGGATGAAGGGCGGGATTCCACCGACCCAGGACACGCTGGTGTCGAAACCGTCCTTCCCCGAGCCCACGCCGACGAGCCGCCCCGTGTCGATCAACGGGAAGGAGATCGCGGCGCGGCTGAGGATGCCGTAGTAGCCGCCTCCGAACACGACCCAGTCGGCCGTGCCCTTTCCTGGCAGCGACAGCTGGTCTCCCCTGGAGAGCGAGGTGACGGTGGCGGACCGGGCCGCGGCCGGGCGGCTGGACCCGCCGCGATGCCCGTCCTGTCCACCCGTGCCGCCGTCGTTCCTGCCGATGCCACCGTTGCTGCTCCGGCCGTCGGTCTGCCCGCGGCCGCTACCGCCGGTGCCCCCGTTGTTGGTGCCATTGCCATTGCCACTGCCGGGAGCGGGGCTGGCCGTGGCGGTGGTACCGGTCGTCTCCTGGTGCGTAGCCGCGGACGCGGTCGGGGCCGAGGGCGGCGCAGACACGCTCGGTGCGGCCGCCGCCGCGGAAGCCGACGCCTGACCGGCGGTGGGGGATGGCGTCGTCGGCGGACGCATCGTCGGCAGTTCCCCGGTCGCTGTCACCTGGACCGTCTCGCCACCGTGGGACGTGGACGTTATGACCGCCCCGGCACCGATGACACCGGCCATCGCCGCCAGCGCGCCGACCGACACGAGCCGCGGCCGAGCGCGCACGACCCGGCAGGGCCGCCGCACCGCGGCGGCACCGGTTCGGCGCGCGGTGGACGGCCCGCCGGCGGGCCGCCGGGTACGGCGCCGCTCGGGCGTGGCCGTCGGTGGCCAGCTACCGGCCGCGTTGGGACGACCGGTCGAGGACTGGGCCCCCATCCTCGTCAGCATCTTCGATTTGATCGCGGCGGAGCTGACCTCACCCTCCGCGCCCTGCTGACCGTCCTGCAGGGACGACCGCAACAGGCCGTGCACCGACGGCCCGGCGGCCTCCGAAGGGTCAGCGGCCGCGGAAGGAACGGTAGGGGCCGAAGGACTGGCAGGGCCGGTGGGGTTGGCAGGCCTGGTAGGCAGGGAGAGATCGGCGAGTGCCGAGGCATCGGTCGAGCCGCTGGGACCGGCTGGCCCCGCCGACTCGCTCGCCTCCTGGCTCAGCGACGCGTCCGGACTCGCTGAGGCAGGGAAGACGGCCCGGCGTCGCCGAACGTTCACGCCTCGCCACCTCGTAGCCGCATGAACGCCGTGCGGGTCGGCTCCGACGGTCCGTTCGCGTGGCCCTGACGGCGCCGTCCGGACGTCTTGCGGGAGCCGCGCGTGCCGGCGCGCGACGGTTCCCGCTGATGGCGGCCGCCGTCCTCCGGCGCGCCCGCCCCGGAACCGCCGACGCTCAACAGTCGTTCCAGCTCGCTTACGGCCTTGGAGGTCTGGCTCTTCACCGTGCCGACCGAGACCCCCAGCCAGTCCGCGGTCTCCGCCTCGGAGAGGTCGAGCGCGTAGCGCAGGACGACGCACTGACGCTTGCGCGTTGGAAGCTGGTCGAGGGCCCACTGCAGGTGCAGGGCCTGGGGCACGTCCGGCTCGCTCGTCGTCGGGTTCTCACGCTGCCCGCTCACCCGGGTCAGCAGGTTGCGCTGCCGGACCCGACGGCGAACCTGGCTCGCCGCCAGGTTCGCGACGCTACGCCGAACGTAGGCCAGCGAGTTCTCGGCGGCCTGAACCCGGTCCCAGTGCAGCCACGCCGAGGTCAACGCGTCGGCGGTGATGTCCTCCGCGTCTTCCTTGTTGCCGATGAGCAGGAACGCCAGTCGGCCAAGCTCCCGGTGATGGCTCTCGAAGAAGGCCTCGAAGTCGGCCTGGGCCGGCCGTGGGCGTTCGGGCGTCGACGAGTCCTCTGGCGCTCCTGCGGATGGCTGCTGTGCGGCCGGCGAAGAAAGATCGTTTTTGTGTGTCCGTTGCCCCGCCGGGTCGTCGGTGGTCTCGTCGGCTCCGCCGGTCCCGTCTTCGCTCTCGCCCTGCGCCGGCTCGAGATTCTGGGGAGCCTGCGCGTGCGCCGAAGGCGGCGGAAAAATTGCGGGCGGTGGAAGGACCGCGGGCGGTGGGAACATCGCGGGCGGCGGGAAAACCGCAGGTAGCGGCAGGCTTGCCGGCGCGGGAGGTGTCGCCGATACGGCCCGCATCGCCACGCGCGTTGCCGCTGGGCGGGCCGTCCTCCTCGCGGTGGACCGTGCAGGCGCCGACTTCGACGACGCACGGCGTGGGCCGCCGATGTCGTCGAGGTTCACGTCGTTGAAGTACACGGCACGCTCCCCCACGGCTTGTCGGACTCGCCGCACGGTACCCCGTCGGAGTCATCGCGCAAAAGGACCATGTGACCCCTTTTGTCCATTGGTCCCGGAATTCGCCGGAAATCGGCGAAGCGCTGGGCTGCCGGAGCTTTACATGGCCGCGCGCACCACCTCCAGGTGCCGGAGATGACCGCACGGGACGTCGGCTGATCTCAGGATCCCCGTGGCGCGCTCAGTGGCGACCAGCGCCGCCGGTGGCCATGGCTGTGGCTGCGGCTGGGCTCTGCCCGGGTCTGACCTCCGGCTTTGGTCTCTGGCTTGGCCTGCGGACTGGCGGGGCCGGAGGCACCGTCGGCCGGCAATACCCTGAAGGCGGGCAGCAATCGCCAGGTACGGGAGGGTTGTGTGAGCGAGCCGGTGGCGCGCGAACGTCTCACCCCGGCCCCAGGTCCGGGCCCGGCTCCAGAGTCGACGCCGGTGCCGGCACCGGTGCCGGTACCGGTCGTCTCGCCACCGGCGGCCAGGGGACCCGGGGGCTCCGGCGGGCGTGGGTGGCGGCTGACGGCCGCCGTGACCCGGTGGCATGCCCGTGCCGTCGCTCGCCTCACCGGCGCGCCGGCGGCGGTCCGTGCCGAGCGGTTCTTCGCCGACCAGGGCGGTGTGATCGCCGCGCTGCTGGTCCTTTCGGTGACCGGCTCGCTCGCCGTGGCCGCAGGGCCGTTCATCATACGTCAGCTCGTCGACGACGCCCTGCCCACCGGTAAGGTCGGCGACCTGATTCCGCCGGTATTGATGCTCTGTGGCCTGCTGGTATTCGAGTCGGCGGTGCTCGCGGCCCGTATGAAGTTGATCGCGCGGCTAGGTGGACTGCTCACGGTACGTATCCGACAGGCCGTGAACTCTCACCTGCAGCGATTGCCGTTCTCGTTCTTCCCTCGCGCTCAGCAGGGTGAGGTGATGACGGTTTTGTCGACGGACGTCGTGGACGCCCAGAACGCCGTCTCAGCGACGACCCAGGCGGTGGTCTGCCGGGCCGCGGACATCGCCGTCGGCCTGATCGTCATCTTCACCCTGGACTGGCGACTGAGCCTCGCGGTGATGGTGTTCGCGCCGGCCACCCTCATGATCGTCCGCGGCGGTCGGCGCCGGCTCGGCGCACTGTCGGCCCGCCGGCGCGACCTCGACGGCACCCTGATGGCCCGCGTCGCGGACACGGCATCGGTCTCCGGAGCGCTGCACGTCCGCCTCTTCGACCGGGGCGGCTACGAAGAGGAGCGTTTCGACGCCTCGGCGGCGGAGGTGCTCGCGGCCTCCCGGGAGGAGGCGCGGCTGACCTCACGTGTCCGCTTCCTGGTGAACCTCGGGTTGGTGGCCACGATGATGGTGGTCGTCACGCTGGGCGCGGCGCTCGTCTCCAGCGGCCAGACGACGCTTGGCACGGTGGCGGCGCTGGGCGGCGCGCTGCTCGTCTCGTTCGGGCCGCTGTCGACCGCCGTCAGCCTGCGCGCCGAGCTTTCCGGTGCCGGCGCCTCCTTCACTCGGATCTTCGCGTTGCTCGACACCCCTGCCGGCCCCCGGCCGGCCGGACTGCGCCAGCCGACGCCGGCCGAGGCGCGAGAACCACTGCCAGCACAGACCGTTGCCAGGACTACGACAAGGACGCCCACCAGTGTCGCGCTGGCGGCGGGCGCCGGTGTCGCGCTGCCGCAGGGTGCCGGCGTCGAGCTGGTGCTGGACGACGTCTGGTTCTCCTACGATCTCGCCGACGCGGCCGGATCCCGCCCCGCCCGGCCAGAGTTCGGCACAGGACGTAGCGGCGCCGGATCTGGCGGCATGGGACCGGCGGACAGCATGGGACCGGCGGACAGCACGGGACCGAGCGGCGTCGCTCCAGGCGGGGCCGGCCTGGGCGGCGAGCCGGAGTGGAGCCTGCGGGGGGTGAGCCTGCGGGTGGCACCTGGCACGACGGCGGCGGTCGTGGGCGCCAGCGGCGCCGGCAAGACGACGATCACCTACCTGGCCGCAGGCCTCTACCGGCCACAACGCGGCACGGTGCGCCTGGGCGGCGTGCCGCTGACCGATCTGGCTCCGGCCGACCTGCACCGCGTCGTCGGCGTCGTCCCGCAGGATCCGCACCTGTTCCACGACACGATCGCCGCGAACCTCCGCTACGGCCGGCTGGACGCCACCGACGGCGAGCTGCGCGCCGCACTCGACGCGGCCTGCCTCGGTGCGCTGCTCGAGCGGCTCCCCGACGGCCTGGCGACCCGGGTGGGCGCCCGCGGCTACCGGCTTTCCGGCGGCGAGCGGCAACGGCTGGCGATCGCTCGGGTCCTGCTGCAGTCGCCGCAGGTCCTCGTCCTCGACGAAGCCACCTCCGCACTCGACAGCGTCTCGGAGCTGGCCGTGCGCGAGGCGCTCGACGCGCTGTCGGTCGGGCGGACCACCCTCGTCATCGCGCACCGCCTCTCGACGGTGCGCGACGCGGACCGGATCTACGTCCTCGACCATGGCCGGGTCGTCGAGGACGGCACCCATGACGACCTGCTTGCCGACGACGGCGCCTACGCCCGCCTCTACCGCCCAGCCGCCTCCGCGTAGCCGTGCCCATCCGCATGACCGCGCCTGGCGCCGAATCACCGGTTCGGCTCCCTGGCGGCAGCTTGGCTTCAGGCGGCCGGAACGCGACCAACCCGGCGCGAAGCTGGCGCTCGGGCCGTGTCTGACGGCTGATCAGAGCCTGATCACAGGCTTGGTCAGAGGCGAGATCGGCGCCCGATTCCGCCCTCGTACTGCCTAAACCGGTTCCGGCTCAGGCGTCTCCGGTGCCGGCTCCGTGTATGGCGACGGCTCGTGCGGAGCGGGCGGGAGGTCATCCGGGTCGTCGGGCAGCAACGGGCCTGGATCGTCGGGGATGGGCGCGCCAGGATCCAGCGGCGGTGGCTGAGGCTCGGGCCGCCGCGGCCAGACGCACCGCGGATCCAGGACGCTCAGGGCAGCCGGCCGGCCGGGCTGGGGGAGGGGCCGCTTGCCCGCCTGCACGCACATGAGATCGCCTCTACCCCTGGTATCGAGGCTGAAACACCCGGCCCTGTCGGGAAAGCCTTGTCCTGCCAAGCCTCGGTGGCCGCCGCCCGCAAACGGCGGCCACCGGGCGGGCAGCGATCCTGACGGGCAGCGATCCTGACGGGCAGCGATCCTGACGGGCAGCGATCCTGGCGGGCAGCGTCCCGCGGAGCCGCTCGCCCGTCCCACCGCTTTGGTTCTACGGTGGCCGGGTGTATGCGGTCACGATGAAGGGCGCTGGCGGGCCCGAGGTCCTCGAATGGCGTGAAGTGGACGATCCGGCCGGTCCCGGGCCGGGTGAGGTCGCCATCGACGTGGTCGCCACCGCCGTCAACAGGGCGGACCTGCTACAGCGCCAAGGCTTCTACGCGCCCCCACCTGGGGCGTCCGACATTATCGGGCTTGAGTGCTCCGGCCGAGTCGCGGCTCTCGGCGCGGGCGTCGAGGGCTGGTCGGTCGGCGACGAGGTATGCGCGCTGCTCGCCGGGGGCGGGTACGCGACCCGGGTCGTCGTGCCGGCCGGCCAGGTGCTGCCGGTGCCCGCCGGCGTCGACCTGGTGACCGCCGGCGGACTGCCGGAGGTCGCGTCGACCGTCTACTCGACGGTGTTCCAACGGGCGGCGATCGCCGACGGCGAGGCCTTCCTCGTGCACGGCGGTGCGTCCGGGATCGGCACGTTCGCCATCCAGGCCGTGCGTGCGCTGCGGCCGAAGGCGCTCATCGCGACCACGGCCGGCTCGCCGGAGAAGCTCGCGCGCTGCCGCGAGCTCGGCGCCGACGTCGTCGTCTCCTACCGGGACGACGACTTCGTCGCCCGGGTGAAGGAGGCTACCGACGGGCGTGGCGCCGACGTCGTCCTCGATAACATGGGCGCGAAGTACCTCGCCCGCAACGTCGACGTGCTCGCGCCCGACGGCCGGCTGGTGGTGATCGGCCTGCAGGGCGGGATCAAGGCCGAGCTGAACCTGTCGGCGCTGCTGACCAAGCGCGGCGCTGTCCACGCGATATCGCTGCGTCAGCGGCCGGAGGAACAGAAGGCGGCGATCGTGGCGGGAGTCCGCGCCGAGGTGTGGCCGGCCATCGCCGCGGGCTCGATCCGCCCGGTCGTCGACCGGGCGCTCCCGCTGACCGAGGCGGCGCAGGCCCATCGGGTCGTCGAGTCCCTTGGTCACGTCGGCAAAGTCCTGCTGACCGTCCCGGCCAGCTGATCGGGGCGGTCGGCGCGGCCTCATGCGGCGGCGAGGCCGGTCGAGGATCACGAAATTACGGAAAGTCACCGCGGCACCATGGCTGCAATGCCCGCTGGCAGCCGGTGTTTTCCGCTCGCGGACTGGCGAGGATCGATACAGCACTCGCCCTCATCGCCCGGTCGGCGCGGCAGCGTGCAGGATGGTGGACATGACGGATCAACCGGATCAGCGAGTGGTGATCGTCGGACCTGATGGGCGGCTGCATGAGGCGCCGGGTGGGATCAGGGCCGCCCGTGCGCGCCAGGAAGATGGCGAGCGGGAGGGCGCCGATGGGGCGTCCGTGGGGGCCACGATCTCGTCGATGGTGTCCCAGCCGGACAAGGTCATGCGGATCGGCACGATGATCAAGCAGCTGCTGGAGGAGGTCAGGGCGGCGCCGTTGGACGAGGCCAGCCGGGTGCGGCTGCGCGAGATCCACCGCAGCTCGATCCGGGAGCTGTCCGAGGGGCTCGCCCCGGAGCTGAAGGAGGAGCTCGACCGGCTGACGCTGCCGTTCGAGGAGAACCACACTCCGAGCGACGGCGAGCTGCGGATCGCGCAGGCCCAGCTGGTTGGCTGGCTGGAGGGCCTGTTCCACGGCCTGCAGACGGCGCTGTTCGCGCAGCAGATGGCCGCGCGGGCCCAGCTCGAGGAGATGCGCCGCCGTGCCCTTCCCAGCGGTCAGTCCGGTCAGTCCGGTCAGGGCGGGCAAGAAACCTTCGGCGGCGGTCCGTACCTCTAACCTCCAGCTTGAGCTGGGTGGCGGCTCAAGCTGGACAGGCAGCAGTCAGGTCAGGACGCGGGGCTGACGGAGCTCATGTTGAAGTCCGGGATGCGAAGGGCAGGCATCCGGCTCAGGGTGAACCAGTCAGCCCATTCGCGGCCGAGTGTGCGGGTGGCGGCACCGATCTCGGTGATGCGGCCGAGCGCGCTCACCGGCGACTCGTTGAACCGGAAGTTGTTCACGGCGCCGGTCACCTCGCCGTTTTCAACGAGGTAGACGCCGTCCCTGGTCAGACCGGTCAGGAGGAGAACCTCCGGGTCCACCTCGCGGATGTACCAGAGGCAGGTAAGCAGCAGTCCTCGCTTGGTCGAGGCGACCATCTCGTCCAGCGTGGCCGTCCCGCCACCATCCATGATCAGGTTGTCGATGAACGGCGTGGCGGACGTACCGGCGGCGCGGGCGGACGCCCGAGTGTGGACCAGTGCCGCGAGCTTGCCGTCGTCGAACCAGTTCGTTCGGCCGAGCGCGAGCCCGTTGTCGAAGACGCTCGAAGTCGCCGACGAGTGGCTGGCGGAGACGAATGGCGTGCAGGAGAGCTCGGAATCGTTCGGGTCGCTGAACAGCCGTAGCCCAGCCGGGCCGAAGGCCTCCCCAAGCCGTGTGCCACCGCCGGCACGGCTGAAGACTGTCCGTCCCTCGGCCGCGTCCCGCCCGGCGGCCGACCAGTAGGCGTCGAGGATCAGGTCCGAGACGGCCGATGGAGGAAGCAGCGTCTCGTACCGACCGGCTGGAAGATCGATCGAGCGGGCGCACCAGGCGAGGCGGCGACGTAGCTCGGCGTCGGTTGCCGCGACGTCGACGTCGGCGAAGTCATGCGTCGACTGGCCGTGCCAGACCGACCCGCCGGGCTGCCCGTTCTTGGCGTTCCACTCGACCGTGCCGGTCGGCTGGCTATGGCGCAGCCGAACCCCGGTCGAGGTGCCGAGCCAGGTGGTCGTCAGGTCATGCTCGGCGAAGCCGTAGAGCGCGCGGCCTTCCGCCCGCGCCGCCCGCAGCGCTTCGCCGAGGTCGGTGGCGAACGTCGAGAACACCGAGGTCGAGGTGCGCCGCGCGGGCTCGTCGAAGGCCTCGCCACCAGGACCGGCGGTCGCGGTGCCCGGCTGGCCGGGGGTGAGCAGGTCCGCGTAGTCCTCGGCCTCGTCCGCGTCCTTCGCGGCCGCTTCCGACGACCAGACGAGTTCGGCGAGCTTGTCGGCGGTCTCGCTCCCGCCACCGGACCCGGAGTCGATCGAGCTCACAGACCGCACGCCGAACGAGCGGCCGACGATGCTGATCACGGTGACCGAGCGGTCGCGGGCGGCCCCGTTCGTCGTCAGCGTGTTGTTCGCCCAGCGCAGGTTCACCGTGCTCGACTCGCTGGCGATGACCACGCAGCCGTCGGCTCGTGAGGCGGCGAGCGCCCGCTCCACGATCTCGTGGGACGCCTCGGTCACCTGATTCCTCCCAGATACGTCCCCAGCGCTGAACCAGCGGATCGGTGTGGAACCGCGGATCGGTGCGCAGACAGGGTCACCGGCGCGCTCACCGGCCCGCCTCGTGGCGGGTGTTGAGGATGTTGACGCCGCGGAACAGCGTCGCCGGCGCGCCGTGGCTGACCGCGGCCACCTGGCCAGGTTGACCCTTGCCGCAGTTGAACGCCCCGCCGAGCACATAGGTCTGCTCACCGCCGAGGCCGTCGAGGGCACCCCAGAAGTCGGTCGTCGTCGCCTGGTAGGCGACGTCGCGCAGCTGGCCGACGATGCGGCCCTTCCGGATCTCGTAGAAGCGCTGACCGGTGAACTGGAAGTTGTAGCGCTGCATGTCGATCGACCAGCTCTTGTCGCCGACGATGTAGATCCCTCGGTCGACGCCCCTGATCAGGTCCTCGGTGGACGGGCCACCGGGCGCCGCCGCGAGCGAGACATTGGCCATGCGCTGGATCGGCACGTGTCCGGGCGAGTCGGCGAACGCGCACCCGTTGGATCTGCTGACGCCGAGCGCAGCCGCGTTCGCGGCCGTCATCCGCCGGTCGAGCTGGTAGCCGACCAGGGTGCCGGAGCGGACGATGTCCCAGCGGCTGGTCGCCACGCCCTCGTCGTCGTAGCCGATGGTCGCCAGCCCATGGGGCGCGGTCCGGTCGCCGGTCACGTTCATCAGCGGCGAGCCGTAGCGCAGGTTTCCGAGCTTGTCGAGGGTGGCGAAGGAGGTGCCGGCGTAGGCGGCCTCGTAGCCGAGCGCCCGGTCGAGCTCCGTGGCGTGCCCAACCGATTCGTGGATCGTCAGCCACAGATTCGACGGGTCGATCACCAGGTCGTAGCGCCCCGGCGTGACCGACGACGCCTTCGCCTTCTCGGCCAGGAGGCCGGGTATCGTCTCGATCTCGGCGTCCCAGTCCCAGCAGCCAGCCGCCGGACCGGCGATCAACCACTCCCAGCCGCGGCCCACCGGGGGCGCGATGGTGCGCATGGTCTCGAAGCCGCCGGCCGGGTCGACCTTCGTCGCCTCCAGCTGGCAGATCACCCGCACTCGCTGCTGCGTCGTCGATGTGCCGGCGAGGTCCGCGTAGTACTTGTTCTCCTGGACACCGTTGAAATGGCCGTCGACGTGGTCGACATCGGGGGAGGCAAGCAGCGTCCGGCACAGCCCGGCGATCCGGTCGATCTGGTCGCGGGTGTCGATCGCGAACGGGTTCACCCGGTATGCGGACACCCAGGTCGCGTCGGCGTGTACCGGCTCGTCGACGAGCTCGATCGGCTCCGAGTTCAATGGCCGGGCAACCTTGGCGATCTCGACGGCCTCGCGGGCGACCCGGACGGCCTCGTCCACGGTCAGATCGACGCCGGCGGCGAAGCCCCAGGTGCCCTCATGCACGACTCGGACGGCGAAGCCGACGGTGGATCCGTCGTGGCTGCTCTCCAGATTGCCGTCTCGGAACGACAGCGATCCGTCGCGCAGCCGCTCGATCCGGATGTCGGCGTGGCTCGCGCCGAGGTCGCGGGCGGTCTGCAGAGCCGCGTCGGTGAGTGCCGTGCGCGGCAGGGCGAGAAACTCGGGGTCGACGTCATGCGGCGGCGTCCCGGGTGCTCCCGCTCCGGGCGAGGCGGCTATCGACATGTCCCTATCCTGGACTGTCGAGGTCGCAAACGGTGAGCCGGGGACTGGATTGACAGCCAGCACCGTCACCGCGACCCGTCGATGTGGCGCGGTCCTGCCGCATGCCAGGGATTGCCGGGACGAACGTGGTTTCCTGCCTGGCCCCAATCAGGTCCGCGGCGGTACCGGTCTGGCCGGTACCGCCGCGGTTGGGCGCCGTTGCCCGGCCTCTTCGAGATCGCCCGGTCAGGCGAGCTCGAAATCGCCGTGCCGGCCCGCAGGCCGCTTCGAGAGCTTTCTGGCGGCTCTGGGCGTTCCGAGCCCGGCCAGGCGTCGCCCGCGGCAGCTAAGGCAGCTAAGGCAGCTAAGACGGTCGGGCGCGATCCGGCACGGTCGGGAGAAGCTCTGGTCCGGCCGTCCCCCCGGATGGCCGGACCAGAGCGGCCTTGCTCATACCTTGCGGCTGGGCTCCTTGCGGCCGTGCTGCTGGTATGACGTTCCCCCACCGCGTTGCGGCGCGATGAGGCCATGCTGGGCGGCGACGCCGTAGGTCCGTTCGACGGGCATGCCGCTGTCGACGGGAGCCCCTCTGCCGGGGACACGCTCGTGGTAGACGCGAGGCTGCCTGTCGGCGGTTCGCCCGATGGAAGGTCCGCCGCCGGGCGGCGTCGGGCGAAGGTCCGCCTGGACGATGGCCCCCCGGTGCAGATCGCGGCGTACCGTGAGCCAACGGTCCTCGGCCAGCCGCACGGCGTCGGTGAGTTCGGCGAGCGAGTCCTTCCGGCCCTCGTCCTCGTCCTTGACGCGGGCGAGGCTCGCCGCGACCAGGGCCTCGATGACCCAGCTCGCCTGCGGGCCGAACGGGTCCAGCCGCGCACGCCGGCCCGGCCTGCTGACTGCGTGGGCGAGGAAGTCGCCGGTGATGTAGCGGAGCCGGTAGTCGAGCTGTTGACGGTTGCGTCCGGTGAACGTCAGGAGCAGCGGCCCGAGGCGGCCCGAGGCGGTGTGACCGGCACCGTCGGGCCCGCCGGCGTGCCTGACCTGGGCACCATCCCTCACCTGACCGGGCCGGCCGGGCCCGATGGGCAGGTCGGGGTAGGGCGGCACCAGCCCGAGTCCGGGTATTGCCTGCGATTCCTCCGGGGGCCTGGTCTTTGGCATAATGAGTATCGCCTCCTCGAAGACGCTCACCGGGCCGGACGTGATGATCCGGATCCGACGGCGCTGCCGGGGCGAAGCGCCACGGTGGTGGGTAGACCGGCGTGGCGAGCGCTCCGGCGGGTGCTTCCGAGACGGAGGGGTCAATGCCGGCTCGGCGCCGAGTGCGCCCCGGCGTAGAAGAATCGTGCGACGTTGGGTGGCCTTCAGGCAAGCCCTTCGAGAGAATATTTTGGGTTAACGCCGGAATCACGATGTGATTCCGTTGGGTGGCGCTGCGGTGACCGGAGGTCGCCGAGGTGGACGCAGGGCTCGGCGGCTGGGTGTCCACGCGGTCTGGGTGACCCGTCGGGGCGCCCTGGATCGAGGTCCAGACGGGCAACGGGCAACGTCGCCTCGTTCCAGGAAAGTTACGACGCCTGCGACACGTCCATGCTCCAATGGACGAACAATCACCGCGCCGACCCGGGTGGCAAGGACCATCCGAGCCACGCGAGGCCGCACAACGTCCAACGGTGGCACCGGGTCGTGCTGAGAAAGGACGCGCGCCGATGGTCACCATCACTCTGGCGAGAAGGCGCTGCGGCACGTCCGCGTGTCCCGGAGTGCACCTGCATGAAGAGTCGGGCACTGGCTACGTGGTCGGCCCGGCCGCGGAATTCCCGCCCCCGGGTGTGCTTTCCGGGCCGGAGGAGGCCGTCCTCGTGCTGCCTGCCGACGTGATCGCACAGGCCGTGGCCGCCCGCCCGGTGCCCGGACTCGTCCCGTTCGCTGCCTGGCCCGGTGTCATCGTCGACGCGGAGTCGGGCGCCGCCTATGTGGTGGGCCGGCCGGAGCACGTGGTGCCCGAGGGCGTGTTGGCTGGCCCTGGGGAAGCGGTCGTCGCGATCCCACATGTGCTCGCAGCCTGATAGCGAAACACTTCGCAGCTGGCGTGAGATGCCGGAACTCGACCTCGCGGGCATCCGGGCGGGCAGGTGGCTGTCGCGCCGCTGATGCGGAGCTGCCTCGATCATCTCGCCGCGCCAGGTGCTGGTTGCGCGAACGGGACGAGACCCCATCGGGGCTGGCCCACTGGTTCCATATTCCGAGAGCCGCGGCATCGTGGGCGGCATGGCGAGACGCTGCCAGCCCTGATCACTAGCGCGGTTATGCACGACTGACATACCCCGCATGGCTCGTGTGTGTCTGGGTGCCCTCCGTGGCCGTAGCTCTTTAGCGCTAACTTTTGACTACGGAAAGTCATGTAAAAGTCTCCCTACGTGACGACACTCCCAGCATCTATCGGACTCATGGGACATTTGGTCGCTTGGTCGAGCGCAGGTGGCTCCCGGCCGCATGGGAACATCGGGGGGTTGGGCCGCCCGGGGTGACCCCCCTGTAGGCGGCTGACCGCCGTGCTCCTGCCCGCGATCCGGGCAACTATTCTGGGCTTATCCCAATCTCGCGGCATAAATCAAGATCGAATTAACATATTCTAGACTTGCGGCCCAAGATTTGCTAGCGTCATGGGCCGCAGAGGAGTGACGATGCAACTCGTTCCTTTGGCGGTCACCTGCAACGCGGGCGCGTGCCCCACGGTGTACGTCGACGCCGACGACTCCGCCATGCTCTGGGTGCAGGGCTGGGAGCCGGGCTCCGGTCAGACGCAGGTGCTGCCGACGGGGGAGGCGATGGTTGGGATTCCTCGCGAACTTCTCGTCAATGCCGCGAACAGCCTGCGTCAGGCGCCCTAGCGGTTGGCCATCGGGTAGGCAGGTCGCGGACCGAACGACCTGAGCACCACTGGCGGGAGAGGCGATGAGCGGCGACAGGGCCGACGGCGACGCGTTGGCGTCGGTTCCTGTTGATCTCGACGACGGATTCCTGTCCTCCTCAGAGGAGACACTGGGCAGCATCCTGGGTGACCTGCGACGTGCTCAGGGCCTGACTGGCCAAGAACTAGCGAAGATTTCCGGCATCAGTCAGGGCCAGATCTCGAAGATCGAGAACTCTAAGGCTGTCCCGTCGCCGGACGACGTCCGACGGATCGCGACGGCGCTGCGCGCTTCGTCCAAAGTGGTCGAGACCTTGATCGATGAAGCCAAGCAGCAGCAGGCGGCCAAACCGAAGGTGTCGCGCCGGTCCGCTGGACGGACCGGCACGATCAATCAGCAGGACCTGATGGACGAAGAGGGCAAGGCCAGGCACCTGCGCGACTTTCAGGCGATCCTGGTGCCCGGCCTGCTCCAAAGCAGTGAGTACACCCGACGAGTGATCAACGGGTACAACGCGCTGACCTTCGGTAAGGACACGCTGGGCTGGCCGGACACTGCCGCCGCGCTGGCGCTGCGGACGGAGCGTCAGCGGCGCCTCTATGACCCGACGAGGCAGTTCGAATTCGTGATCATGGAAACCGTCTTCCTGCACCGCTTCGGTAGCGAGGACTGGCCTGGTTTCATGATTGCCCAGCTTCAGCGGATCAAGGCGGCGTCGCTGCTGGACAACGTCTCGGTCCGGATCCTTCCGGTCAAGGCGAAGCTCGGGTACCCGCCACTCCAGAGCTTTACGATCATGGACAGGTCGACAGTGTTCAGCGAGACCACGGTCGGGACCCTCGACCGGGATCGCAATCTCGTGGATCAGTACCTGCGCGCGTTCGAGGAGTTCCGCGACCTCAGCACCGAGGACCTGGACCCCATCATCAACCACCACCTGAGCGGCCTGGCGGCCGAGCTTCTCGACACGCAGTCCACCGCCACCGACCCGGCCTGAAGCGGCTGCCGCACGCGGGCCTACGGCCCGCGTGCCTGGCCCGGTCATCGGCGGCGTAATCATCGAGTCGGCGGACGCCACCCTCTACCGTGACCGGCGATCGCTGGATTTCTACACCCACTTTTTCAAGATTTATGTCCGCCATTCGGTCACACAGTTCGATCTGATTGTCGAGCGGTACAAGGCCATGTATGCGTCGCTGATTTTGTCTGGAGGTCGCTGATTGGCGGCGTCCCGCGAGGGGCGGGGCGCCACAGGTCTCAGGGAAAGAGGCGCTCGAGGACGAGGGCTACGCCGTCGTTGTCGTTGGAGGCAGTGATCTCGTCGGCGGCGGCCAGGACGTCGGGGTGGGCGTTGGCGACGGCCACGGCGTGGCCGGCCCAGGCGAGCATGGGCAGGTCGTTGAGCATGTCCCCGAAGGCGACGACCTCGGCGGATGCCACCCCGCGGCGCGCGGCCACCTCGGCCAGCGCGACCGCCTTGGAGACACCAGCCCCGGCGATCTCGACCAGCGTTTCGGTCGAGCGGGTGACCACGGCCTCCGCGCCGGCCAGGGCCACGATCTTCTCGTAGACGTCAGCGAGGGACTCGCCGCGGCGGCGCACCAACAGCTTGGCTGGCGGCAAGGTGGTGAGGAGTTCGGCCACATCGGCGACGAGTTCGTGCGGATCGGGCCACATCGTCCGGAAGAGCGGCTCGCGGCCAAACTTGATCCCGCTCTCGACGGCGAAGGCCGCCTCCGGCAGGATCTCGCGGATCGCCAGGGCTAGCCGAAGTGCGGCGGCTGTGTCCAGCCGGCGCTGGCCGATCATGACCTCGGCATCGAGGTCGTAGACGAGCGCTCCGTTCGCGCAGACGGCGATGCCTGCCACCGAAGTCTGCTCGACCACCTTCGCCATGACCCGGACAGGCCGGCCCGTGACGAACACGACCGTTCCGCCGTACTCGCGAACCCGGTGCAGCGCGCGGCGGGTGCGCTCCGACACCGTGCCATCCGACCGGATCAGCGTTCCATCCAGATCAGTGGCGACCAACGCGGGAGGGGGCACAGCGATCCAGTCAACCAGCGTGCGGCGATCCGTACCATGGTCATTTCGACCGCCTGGGCGTCAAATCCCCGTCAACCAGGAGGATTTTGCCCTGTGAACGGACCAGTCAGACCAGTTAGCCAGCGACGCGGGTGCAGGTAAGATCGCGTCCCGAGTCGAGTGGGGGCATCGGCCAGGTAACATGCGGTTCATGAGGTCTGTCGGCGTCCGGGGTGTGCAGGGTTCCTGCCCGGCCCGTAGACAGCCGGCAGGTCGACGCGCGCGAGCCCTCGTGTTGGAGGACCGTCGGCCGTGAAGACCTTCGACGAACTCTATGGCGAGCTTCTCGCGAAGTGGCAGCAGAAGACACCGGGTTCCGGGTCTGTGGCCGCGCTCGAGGCGGGCGTGCACCATATCGGCAAGAAGCTGGTCGAGGAAGCCGCCGAAAGCTGGATGGCCGCCGAGCATGAGAGCGGCGAGCGCGCCGCCGAGGAACTGTCCCAGCTGATCTACTGGATCCAGCTCATGATGATCTCGCGGGGACTTACCCCCGACGACGTCTACTCCCATCTCTAGACCCGTGTCTCGGGGCCGTGTGCCCTGGAAGGCCCGGGAGGCTCGCGCTGTCCGCTACGACGGACGTCACGTGGGCCGCGGAGAACTCTCTGTGAATCATGGACTGCCGTGGGTACCGGACCCTGCCTCACGGCCGGCCCCAGCGGCCCCGCGCCTGCGGCCCGCACTTGGCCGAGATGAAACGGCCCGCACCTGGCCCGAGACGACCTGGCCCGTAGTTGGCCCGAGACGACACGGAAATGATCATGCTGCGTATTGCGGTACCGAACAAGGGCGCGCTCTCCGCCGCCGCCAGCCAGCTGCTCTGCGACGCGGGCTACCGGGCGAAGCGCGACGGCGCCGAGCTCGTCGTCGCCGACGTCGAGCACGACATCGAGTTCTTCTTCCTCCGGCCGCGGGATATCGCGGTCTACGTGGGGTCCGGCCGGCTCGACATCGGCATCACCGGTCGTGACCTGCTGCAGGACGGTGGCGTCGCCGCGCAGGAGCTGGTTGCGCTCGACTTCGGGCACTCGTCGTTCCGCTACGCGGCGCCGAAGGGCGCCGTCACCGACGTCGCCCAGCTGGACGGGGCGAGGATCGCCACGTCGTTCCCTGGACTCGTCCGTGCCGACTTCACGGCCCGTGGCCTGCGGGCCGAGATCGTCACCCTTGACGGCGCCGTCGAGACGGCCGTGCGCCTCGGTGTCGCGGACGCCGTCGCGGACGTCGTCGAGACCGGCCGTACCCTGCGCGCCGCGGGCCTCGAACTCGTCGGCGAGCCGGTGATGCAGTCGCAGGCGATCATGATTGCCAAGCAGGGTTCCGAGCTGTCGCCGGCGCACGAGAAGCTGCTACGCCGCGTGCAGGGTGTCCTGGTCGCGCGCCAGTACGTGATGATGGACTATGACGCGCCGACGGCGGTGCTGGAGAAGGCCTGCGAGATCACCCCAGGCTACGAGTCGCCGACGATCTCTCCGCTGCAGCGCGAGGGCTGGGTCGCCGTCCGAGCGATGGTTCCGAAGGACGAGGTCAACCGCACGATGGACGACCTGTGGGAGCTGGGCGCCCGCGGCATCCTCGTCTCGGCCATCCAGGCCTGCCGGCTGTGACATTGGTCCGCTCCGTCCGGGCGCCGCGCTCCGGCGCCTTGCTCGCTTCGCTTCGCAAGGCACCTCCGCGCGGCGTCCTCCTCCGCGGACGGGTGCTCCGGCGACCTCGCTGCGGCCCAACCATCTTCGCTTCGCTCGATGGCCGGGCCTCCGCGAGGACGCCTCCGCACCCAGCTCGCTTGCGTGACGCTCGAACGTCACCAATCCAAAACTGTGTTATCGCGGGGCGACTTCGCTTCGCTCGCGGGCCGGGCCTCTGCGGAGGCGCACCTCCGAGCTACTAACCCCTTCCGGCGAAAGCTCAATTCGTGACGTGCAAGCGTCACGCAACCGAGCTGGGCGCGGAGGCGTCCTCCGCAGTGGTCCAACACGAGCGAAGCGAGGTGTTGGACCACGGAGGAGGACGCCGGAGCGCCCGTTCGCGGAGGAGGACGGCGCGTAGCGCCCGCGTCCGGAGCCTGCGGAGGACGCGGGCGATGCGCGCCGCCCGGACGGAGCGAACCAATGTCAAACCTTCAACACCGACCCACGCCCACAGCGGGCGATGCGCGCCGCCCGGACGGAGCGAACCAATGTCAAGCCTTTAACACCGACCCACCACACCCGCAGTGGGTGATGCGCCGCCCGGACGGAGCGGACCAATGTCAAACCTTCAACACCGACCCCGCACAGCGGGACAACGACGAAGGCCCGGGGCGCGCCACCCCGGGCCTTCGGTGGTGCACCGATCTACCGTCCGCCGCGAGGCGGGGCCGGCAGGCAACCCGACCCCAGCGGAACCGCCGCGTTCAGACCAGCCGCACCCATAGCGTGAGTAGGTAGTAGAAGGCGACCCTCTACGCCGCCCCCGCCGGTCAACGGTGCGAGAGAATAAGCGACATGCCCTCGCTGCGGGTCGCCGGGCTGAGGAACTGGCCCCGGACCGCGGACGTCACCGTGCTGGCGCCGGGCTTGCGTACGCCGCGCATCGACATGCACAGGTGCTCTGCCTCGACGACGACCATCACGCCGCGGGGCTTGAGCACGTCGGCGAGCGCGTCGGCAATCTGCGAGGTCAGCCGCTCCTGCACCTGCGGGCGGCGCGCGTACAGGTCGACGAGCCGGGCCAGCTTGGACAGACCGGTGATCTGGCCGTTCTCGTTCGGGATGTAGGCGACGTGGGCCTTGCCCGAGAAGACGACCAGGTGGTGCTCGCACAGCGACGAGAAGTCGATGTCGCGAACGAGCACCATTTCGTCGTGACCCTCGTCGAAGACGGTGGTCAGCACCTCGACCGGGTCCCGGCCCAGGCCCTCGACCGCCTCCGCGTAGGCGCGGGCGACCCTGTCCGGGGTCTTGCGCAGCCCTTCACGGTCCGGGTCCTCGCCGATGCCGATGAGCAGCTCGCGGACGGCGGCGGCGACCCTGTCGTGGTCGAACGGACGCACCCGGCCGTTGCCGGCGCGGAAGGTGGCGACGGCCGCGCCGGAACCTGACCCGGTCTCCGCCGTGTCCGACCCGTCCGCCTCGCCCGCCAGCACGGCGTACGAGGCGAGGTCGGTGGACAGGACTGCCTGGTCGGTTTCGGACGTCAACGGCGTTTCCTTTCGTCATCGTTCGGCCACACGGGCGGCGCCCACGGATTGGAGATCCGCGGTGCGTCCGGCGGAGGCGTCCCCGGAGGGCTCGCCGGCCCGGTAGGCCCACCCATCGGGGCGGAGCCCGGATCGTGGTGCCCCTGGCCGGGTCCGGTCAGGCCGGGCGAGCCGTTCCCGTTGCCGCCGCCGTTCGTCTCGTGACCGCCGGTGGCGCGGGATCCACCGTTGTCGCGTGGGCGCGCCCCGGTGTGGCCGTTGCCCCCGCCATGGACGAGGTCGGCCACGTCCTTGGTGACGAGGCCCAGCTCGGCGGGGGTCTGCACGGGCGGACGGTCCGACGGTACCCGCCGGCCGACGCCGGTGTAGTAGCCGCGAGTCGGCCGCTTGTGCACGGTGGCGAAAATCTCGAGCACCTCGTCCTTGCTGAGGGTCTCGGTGTCCATCAGCCGCAGCACGAGGGCGTCCAGTTCGTCGCGGTAGAGGTTGAGCACCTCCCACGCCTCGTCGTGCGCGGCCTCGATGAGCTTGCGCACCTCGCTGTCGATCTCGCCGGCGACGGCCTCGGAGTAGTCGCGCTGGTGGCCGACCTCACGGCCGAGGAACACCTCACCCGACTCGCCGCCGAACTTCAGCGCGCCGAGCTTGTCGCTCATGCCGTACTGGGTGACCATCGCGCGGGCGATCTGCGTCGCCTTCTCGATGTCGTCGCTCGCGCCGGTGGTCGGCTCGTGGAAGACCAGCTCCTCCGCCGTCCGCCCACCGAGCAGCACCGCCAGCTTGTCGAGCATCTCCGAGCGGGTGGACAGGTACTTGTCCTCCAGCGGGAGCTGCATCGTGTAGCCCAGCGCCCGGCCGCGCGGCAAGATCGTGATCTTGTGGACCGGGTCGGAGTTCGGCAGCGCGTGCGCCACCAGCGCGTGCCCGCCCTCGTGGTAGGCGATGCGCTTCTTCTCCCGGTCGCTCATCGCCCGGGTCTTGCGTTCCGGGCCGGCGAGCACGCGGTCGATGGCCTCCTCGAGCAGCGTCGAGGAGATTATCTTCTGGTCGGCGCGGGCGGCGAGCAGCGCCGCCTCGTTGAGCACGTTCGCCAGGTCCGCGCCGGTGAAGCCGGGGGTGCGCCGGGCGATGGTCAGCAGGTCGACGTCCGGGCCGATCGGCTTTCCCTTGGCGTGCACCTTGAGGATCGCCTCGCGGCCCAGCAGGTCCGGCCGGTCGACGACGATCTGGCGGTCGAAACGACCGGGGCGCAGCAGCGCCGGGTCGAGAATGTCGGGCCGGTTCGTCGCGGCGATGAGGATCACGCCGCCCTTGACGTCGAAGCCGTCCATCTCGACGAGCAGCTGGTTGAGGGTCTGCTCCCGCTCGTCGTGGCCGCCACCCAGGCCGGCGCCACGGTGGCGGCCGACCGCGTCGATCTCGTCGACGAAGATGATGGCCGGCGCGTTGGCCTTGGCCTGCTCGAACAGGTCGCGGACCCGGCTGGCGCCGACACCGACGAACATCTCGACGAAGTCCGAACCCGAGATCGAGTAGAACGGCACGCCCGCCTCGCCGGCGACCGCACGCGCCAGCAGCGTCTTACCGGTACCCGGCGGGCCGTAGAGCAGGACACCCTTGGGGATCTTCGCGCCGATGGCCTGGAACTTGCCCGGGTTCTCCAGGAACTCCTTGATCTCCTGAAGCTCCTCGAGCGCCTCGTCCGCGCCGGCGACATCGGCGAACGTCGTCTTCGGGGTGTCCTTGCTGACCAGTTTGGCCTTGGACTTGCCGAAGTTCATGACGCGGTTGCCGCCGCCCTGCATCTGGTTCATCAGGAACAGGAACAGCGCGACCACGAGCACCAGTGGCAACAGGTTCAGCAGCAGGGAGAGCAGGACGTTGCTGCGTTCGACCTTGACCTCGTACGCGACGTTCTTGTCATTCAGCTCCCGGGCGAGAACGACCGCCTGGTCCGTGACATAGCTCGACTCGTACTTCTTGTTGTCCTTGGTCGTGATCTGGATGATCTGCTTGGAGTCCTGGATCGTGGCCTTCTCGACCTGGCCCGCCGTGATCCTGCCCTGGATGAAGGACAGGTCCTTCTTGGCGTACTCCCTGGGCCCCGACAGGACGTTCGTCGTCAGGAAGATCACTAGGAGGACCAGGAGAGCCAGGACTACCCAGCCGCGGAAGATTCTTCTTGGAGTCATCTGCCTGGAGCGCTGGACACGTGCGCTCCGCCCTCCTGACGTGTGTGCTGCCCTCGATCGGGATTCCCTTGTGCCGAGGGTACCGCCGGTACGCGCCCGTGACCCGCGCGTACGACTGACCAACGGTCCACGACCCTGTCCTGTTCCAGGGGCCAGGGGGTGCCTAGTCGGAACTACAGGTACATAGCCGGCGTGGGGCTGCCTCGGAGAGCTGGCTCGGGCGGGAAGGGAGCTGGCTCGGGCGGGAAGGTTTTACCTGGTCCGCTCCGTCCGGGCGGCACGCTCCGGCCCCTTACTCGCTTCGCTCCGGACCTCCCAGATCGGCTCCGCAAGCTCCGCCGATCCGGCAGGAACCCCGAGGGACCTACGCGTGCCGTCCTCCGGAGCGGACGGTGCCCTGCGGCGACCTCCGCTGCGGCCCAACCACTTCGCTTCGCTCGTGGCCGGGCCTCCGCGGAGGCGCGCCTCCGGGCCAGCTCGGTTGCGTCGCGCTGGAAGGTTACGAACCAAGGGACGCTGGGCGGGGCGACGTACCTCTCAGGTAGCAGCTCAACTCGTGACGTCGAAGCGGCACGCAAGCGAGCTGGGTGCGGAGGCGCGCCTCCGGGCCAGCTCAGTTGCATCGCGCCGCAACGTGACGAGCTGAACTGGTTCTTGTAGCCGACCAGTGACCCTCTAGTCCAGCTCGTAACGTGCAGCGGCACGCAAGCGACCATGTAAAACCTTCCCGCCCGAGTGGGTCAGCCCCCGTCGCCCGGACGGAGCGGACCAGGCAACACAGCTCGTGAGGAGAATGCTCCCGCGATAGCCGGTTCTGGCCGGTCCGGCTCAGGGCCGCGGCCCGCGGGCGATCGCCTCGGGCGTGAGAGTTCCCACGAACGGCAGGGTCCGGTAATGCTCGTCATAGTCGAGGCCATACCCGACCACGAAGGCGCTTGGGATATCGAAACCGACATATCGGACATCGATGTCGACGGTGATGGCCTCCGGCTTGCGGAAGAGCGCGAGCACCTCGAGCGACGCGGGTTGCCGTGACCGAAGGTTCTTCAGCAGCCAGGACAGCGTCAGCCCCGAGTCGATGATGTCCTCGACGACGAGCACGTCTCGGCCCTCGATCGAGCGGTCGAGGTCCTTGAGAATGCGGACGACTCCGCTGGAGGACGTCGCCGAGCCGTACGACGACACGGCCATGAACTCCATGGTCACCGGCGTGCGCAGCGAGCGTGACAGGTCGGCCATCACCATGACGGCACCCTTGAGCACGCCGACGAGTAGCAGCTCCCGGCCGGCGTAGTCGGCGTCGACCCGGGCGGCGAGCGTGCTGATGCGCTGCGCGATCTCGTCCGCCGTGACAAGCACCTCACCGATGTCACCGGCGAGGGACGGCGCGACTCCCGGCATCATCCCCGGCACGGCCTGGGCCGACACGATCTCCCCATCCAGGGTCTCTTCAGGCCTCCGGGCGCGCGAAAGAGAAGCATCACCGCGCATCGGTTGGCTTAGGCGGGCGTCGTCGAAGTCAGGCATGCTCACCCCGGCGTGACTCACCTGCGGGCCCTCCTCGGCGTCTGGCCGGCCGGCGGCGCGCCGACGCGGCGATGGTCGCGGGTCCGCCGGTGGGGAGCCGGCGCCTGGCAAGCCCCCGTCCGCCGCCCCGCGGCGCCCGGACCCGGCAATACCCGACGGTCCGGCCATCGCGATCCTGTCACCTCGGCGGCGGGCGGTGACGCCCGACGGGAGTGGAACCGGCTGCTGGCCACGCCAACGGGTCACCAGCTGTTCCATCGCCCAGACATGTTCGGCGCGCAGCGCCGACGCGGACGCGCCGAGCGCCAGCGCCGCCCGGCGCAGCACCCTGGTGCGCAGCGCGCTCGGCAGTGCGTCGAGCGCGTCGACGGCGAACTCGAGGCGGCGCGGGCCGGTGTCCCTCGCCGTCCTGGCCGCCGGACCCGTCCTGGCCGCCGGACCCGCCGTGGCCGCCGGACCCGCAGCGGCCGCCGGACCCGCAGCGGCCGCCGGACCGGCCGATGCCGCGGCGCCAACCACAGCTGTGGCGTCGGCCGCGGCCACGGCGTCGGTCGCACTCGCCAGGCCCGCGAGCCGGGCGTATGCGTCGTCGGCGAGCTCGTCGAGCGCCTCGGCGTCTGCCCGTAACAGGTCGGCGCTGCGTGCCAGCGCCTCGGCGATGCCCGGCCCCAGCTGCTCCTCCAGCGCTGGCAGCAGGCGATGCCGGACCCGGGCGCGCGCGAACACCTCGTCGAGGTTCGTCGGGTCATCCCACGTCTCGAGGCCCTCCGCCCGGCAGGCCGTCCTGGTGTGCTCCCGACGTACCGCGAGCAGCGGCCGGCGCAGCAGCCCGTCGCGCGGGCTCATCGCCCCGAGTGACCGAGCGCCCGAACCGCGGGCGAGTCGCAGCAGGACGGTCTCGGCCTGGTCGTCAAGGGTGTGACCGAGCAGCAGCGCCCCCGCGCCGAGCCGCTCGGCCGCGGCCAGCAGCGCCGCCCGGCGGGCGTCGCGCGCCGCGCCCTCGGAACGAGCCGAATGGGCGGTCAGCACCTCCACCGGGTCGAGCCGTAGCGTCCTGCCCTGGTCCGCGACGGTCTCGGCGCGGGCGGCCGATCCCGAGTCCCAGCCATGGTCGACGGTGAGCAGGCCGGCACGCAGCGCCCTTCGCGGCGCCACGAACGCCGTCGCCGACGCGAGCGCCAACGAGTCGGGCCCACCCGAGCAGGCGACCAGCACCAAAGCCCCTGGCGGCAGATCCGCGATGGCATGCCGCACCGCGAGCCGTACCGCGGCCACCGCGGGCACAGGCGAGCCTGGGGGGTACATGCGCTGTTCGGAGCTGGTCACCGCCGCACCGCTGCGCCTGTCTCCCGGCCGCCGCCTCTCTCCCGGCCGGCGCCAGCCGGCCGGTCTGGCCCCGGCCAGACCGGGAGGTTCGTCGGATGAGGCTCGACGAGCCGGCTCACGCCGAGATCGAGGGCCGGCTGCCGAGAACGCGGGCCATCCAGGCACCCGGATCGGCGATCTCGGCCTGGCTGGGCAATGTGGCCGGCGACTGCCAGACCAGGTTGAACCCATCCACGCCGACCTCGGCGACCACCGCGCGCACGAAGGTCCCACCCTGCCGGTACTGACGCAGCTTCATGTCGAGGCCGAGCAGCCGGCGGACGAACCGGTCGAGTGGTGAGCCGCCGGTGCGTCGGGTGTCGAACTTCGACCGGATGTCGGTGACCGTCGGCACCACCTTGGGCCCGACGGCGTCCATCACCTGGTCGGCGTGGCCCTCGAGCAGGGTCATCAGTGCCTGGAGGCGGTCGAGCACGGCGCGCTGGGCAGGGGTCTGCAGCGCCTCGACGACGCTGGGGGCGTCAGCGCCGCGGTCCCGCACGGCGCCGCGCAGCGCCGCCACGGCCGAGCGGAGCCGGTCGGCGAGCACGTCGGGGTCCAGGTCGGTCGCCTCGATGAAGGCGCCGATCTCGGACTCGAGGTGGGCTCGCAGCCACGGCACGGCGGTGAACTGGCTGCGGTGGGTCTGCTCGTGCAGGCACACCCAGAGGCGGAAGTCGCGGGGCACGACGGACAGCTGCCGCTCGGCGTGCGCGATGTTCGGCGCGACGAGGCTGAGGCGGCCCACCGGGCCGGCGCTGTCGGCGGCCGTGGCTCCGGTGGACGTGGTGTTGGCAGCCGTGGCGCCGGCAGGCGAGGTATCGCCGCCCGCGGCGGCGCCGTGCCCGGCGACGGTGGGCGTCGGGCCGTACTCCTCAGGCGGGAGGAACACCTCGTACTGGCCGAGGACCTTGCCCGCGAGGTAGGCGAGCGCGGAGCCGAGCTGCACCCCGGTGACCCGGCGCCCGACCGCCGTCGAGATCACCCCGCCGCCGGTGTCCGACATCCGGTCCAGCAGCGGTGTGGTGATCATGCGAAGGCCGGCGACGTTGGACCGGGCCCATTCGGGCCGGTCCACGACGGCGATGGGGGTGACAGCGGCAGCCGGCGGTCGCAGGTGGGTGTAGTCCTCGACGTGCCGTTCGGCCTCGATGGCGAGCTTGCGCAGCTCGACGACGACCTCTTCGGCCTCGGCCCGGGTCAGCTGCGGGCCCGGGCGGACGAGCTTGCGGGCCGTAACGACCGCCAGGTCCCAGTCGACGGGCTGCCTGTCCACTGGCTGCGCATCCACCTCGTCAGGGTACCCGGTAGAGGCTATTGATCATGCGGCCTTACCGCTTCCCTACAAATGGGTGCCGGCTGGGTGTAGTGCGACCGATATGGCGGATCGGCGTAGATCGTTATCAGGAGCCGGTCGCTGGCCGGCCGGTCACTGGGGCGGTGGCGACGGCTGGTACCTGACCGGGGCCTGAGGCGGATGCCCCGTCACCGGTGGCTGGTGCGCAGCCGCAGGACGCGAGCGCTGCCGCGACCCGGTCGAGTCCCGCCTTCGCGCCGGCCGAATCCTGCACGGGCGCGAAGAAGCCGAACAGGAGGAGCCGCCCGTCCGTGTCGACGAGCTCCCCGGCCAGACTGGTGACGATCCGCAGGCTTCCGGTCTTGGCCCGGATGTCGCCGGCGGCACCCGCTGTATCCGCGCCAACGTAGCGATCGTCGAGTGTGCCGGAGAAGCCGGCGACGGGCAGGCCGGTGATCACGGAGCGCAACTCGGGATGTGCTGGCAGTGACGCGGTCCGCAGGATCTGAACCAACGTGCGCGGCGCGATCAGGTTGTTGAGCGAAAGCCCGCTTACATCGGCCAGCGACATACCGCTCGTATCGATGCCGAGGTCGGCCAGCGCCTCCCCGACCGCCGCCGTCGCACCGGCGAACGTCGTCGGCAGCCCGCGGGCACGGGCGACCAGCCGGCCGAGGCTTTCGGCCAGGTCGTTGTCCGAGTCGGTCAGCATCCGTTCCACCAACACCGGGATAGGCGGACTTTCGGCTTTGGCAACGGTCCTGGCTGCTGGGCTGGCCGTGCCGGTGCCGGTGGTGCCGACGGACACGCCGGTGGCTCGCAGCGCGGTCGCGAACGCGGCCGCCGCGTCCGCATCCGGGTGCTGGCTGCGGGGCCCGCTGGCGTCCGGCCGGGCACGACCGGCGTCGACCTCCAGCGCGGAGACGGGGGTGACGTCGCCTCCGGTGACATAGGTGTCATTCCAACCGGGGGCCGTCCCCGGGCCGGAGAACAGGCTGCCATCGCCGATCACCTGGTCCACCGAGGCGATTCCGGCGGCGCGCACCTGCGCCGCGAGAGACGACAGCCGAGCGCTGACGCTCTCGGGGTAGGTGGTCGGGTCGGTCGCGGCCGTCAGCGTCGGGTCACCGGCACCGACGAGCCACAGCGTGCCGCCGGTCGTGGCGGCACCTGCCGGCGGCGCGGTGCCCGAGGCGCCGGAAGCGCCCGCGGTGCCGGGGCCTGGGGCGGCCGGCGAGAGGTAGACGACTCGGGTGGTCAGGCGGGTGTCCGGGGAAAAGGTGTGCAGCGCGGCCGTGGCGACGGCGGTCTTCAACGTCGACGCCGGGGCGGTCGGCACGCTGGACCGGGCGTCGAACAGCACCTTGCCGGACAGCGCGTCCACGACGATCCCGGCGGGACCGCCCAGTGATGGTTCGGCGAGCGGCTGGGCGAGCCGGGCGGCCAGCGCAGCCATGTCGGGCACGGGGCTGTCTGACCGCGGCCCGGCCAGGGCGGGCGCGGTGGCGCGCGGTACCGTCGGTGCCGGCGCCTCGGCCGGGGAGGACGGGACGGACAGGGACCCGGCCAGCAGCGCGCCGGCCAGTGCCGTCAGGCCGCCGGCCCCAGGACCTGTCATTGGGCGAGCTTAAGGCGCCGGCCACGACGGCGGGTTCGCCGAATGTGGTCCGCTACTCAGAGTCCGCGACGTCGCTCCGAAGCCGACCTCGGACCTCGATGTCGGGTCTCGTCCGGCAATCCGGCAAGATGTCGGGCCTCGCCGGGCAACGGTCGCGCCTCGTCGGGCAGGATGTCGGGCCTCGCCGGGTAATGGCGATACACCGGCCAGGATGTCGTGGATTGGCCGGATGCGCGGTTGGTCATCGGGGCGGGGGATATGGACCGGGTCGGGATTCTCCGGTCCTCGATTGACTGGGCGAGCGGTTGAGAGACACGTACGGGGAGTGATCGGAAAGCGACGTCGGGCCAGCGCCCACGGCTAGGTGGTGTCGGAGAGCGGTCTCCGGCAGGTGGTACGACCCGGCGAGTCGAGATGTCCGGCGGGTGGGATGGGCCACATTGCCTGGGCTGCGGCCTGTGGGAAGTCGACCGACACTGGATGAAGACACGATTCACGAACCGGAGCGACCTGCTGTGCCGGGTGGCGGGTTGCCTGGGGTGTGAGCGGGTTGCAGGTATCAGGCAGGTCTGCGGGCCGGCCGTCCAGGAAGCCGGCATAGGGTCGCGAGACCAGAGCCGGGACGATAAAGGGAGCGGTCCACCGGGGCCGAACCACCGAAGACGAAGGAGACAGGGAGCGGCGTGGACCTCGAGTTCGACGTGACCATCGAGATCCCCAAGGGGCAGCGCAACAAGTACGAGATGGATCACCACACGGGGCGCATCCGGCTGGACCGGATGCTGTTCACCTCCACCCACTACCCGTCCGACTACGGGTTCATCGAGGGCACGCTCGGCCGCGACGGTGACCCGCTGGACGCGTTGGTGCTGCTCGAGGAGCCGACCTTCCCGGGCTGTCTGGTGCGTTGCCGGACCATCGGCATGTTCCAGATGACCGATGAGAAGGGCCCGGACGACAAGGTCCTGTGCGTGCCGGTGGCCGATGTCCGCCAGGAACACCTGCGTGACATTCGTCACCTTCCGGAGTTCGACCGGCTGGAGATCCAGCACTTCTTCGAGGTCTACAAGGACCTCGAGCCCGGAAAGTCGGTCGAGGGTGCCAGCTGGGTCGGCCGGGCCGATGCCGAGCGTGAGATTCTCGCCTCGATCAAGCGCATGGAGGACGAGGGCGGGCACGCCGAGCCGGGGCACTCCGCGCCCGAGCACACCGAATCGGTCGTCGATGAGGCCAAGTCCGCCTGATCCGGCCCGCGGCGAGCTGATCGTCGCCATTCCGTAGTGCAAGGCCCCGGCGGTTCTTCCTCGAACCACCGGGGCCTTCGTCTTTCTACTCGGCGACCTTTCTTCTTCGGTCTTTCTTCTGTTGTCTGCTTCGAGTTTTCCACTGTTTCACTTCGGCCACGAACGGACGGTAGTCGGACGGCTCGTGGCTCGTGGACGGCTCTCGGCGTCACCGGGTTATCGGCGGCGTCACCGGGGGTCCGCGCTGCCCCCGGTTCTCTGCGCCGTCTGGCCATCGGCGCCAGGGCTATCGGGTGACCAGCGCGCGGCGCTTCTCGTGCAGCCAGCGGGTACCGCGGCCGGCCTGCTGGTCGAGCGCCCGCACCGCCGGGAGCTGAGCCGCGCGCAGCAGGTGGTAGCGCAGCGGCGTCTCATCGCCCTGACGGGTCGCCATCCGGAAGGCGAAGTCCACCGGATCTGGAGTCTCTTCCGTGGCCGTCGACCGCTCGGCGTCCTCGATGTCCGCGGCGGTCGCAAATGCCGCGGATGCCGCGGATGCCGCGGAGGGCTCGGCGGCGGCGCCAGGCCGGCCGGGCAGCTCGTCGTGCCAGACAAGCTGTGTGCTGTGCCGGCCGGGTCGCTCGGCGTGCGGGTCGAGCTGCGCGTCCACGCCCTCGAACCAGGACATGCTCACGCGCGCCCGGTCCTGCAGTGGCCGCAGCGCGGCCAGGCCGGCGTGGCTGAAGTCCCGCAGCGCCGTCGCGACGTCCGCGCGCTCGTGCAGGAACCGGTCGAGCATGATGGCATCCATGATTGCGAGGGCGGTGCCCGAGCCCAGCGTGAAGTGCGTGGTGTGAGCGGCGTCGCCGAGCAGCACGATGTTGTCGTGGTGCCAACGACGGTTCGACACATGGCTGAACCGTTGCCACTGGGCTGGCCGACCGCGGCAGTCACTGATCAGCTGATGGCCGGCAAGTGGCCCATTGAAGATCGTCTCCAGGAGGCGGCAGCCCTCGGCGTCGCCGAGCCGGTCGAGACCCAGTCCGGTCCAGGTCTCGGGGGCACATTCGACGATGCAGGTGCTGACGTCGGCGGCCGACGGATAGGCGTGGAACCAGATCCAGCCGGCCGCGGTCCGCTCGAACGCGAACATGAAGTTCTCGAACCGCCGGTTCGTACCCAGCCAGATGTACTGGTTGGCGCCGACGTCGACGCGGGTGCCGAACGCGTCCGGACCGGCAAGCCGGCGCACCTGGCTGTTCGCCCCGTCGGCCGCGACCACCAGATCGGCGGCCGCGGCGAGCGCTTGAAGGTCGTTCACGTCGGCCACGTGCCGTCGATACCGCACGTCGACGCCCAGCTCAACCGCCCTGCGTGCGAGCAGTTCCAGCAGGGTGGCGCGCTGGACGCTGTACCCGTAGCCGGGCAGGTAGGCGTAACGCGGGCCGCCCAGCGTGACGCGCTGACCCCGCCAGAGCGTCGAGGCCGCTTGCAGCTCACGCGCGCTGACCGCGTCGGCCCGGAAGAGGGCGTTCAGCAGTGGTTCCCAGTAGACGACTCCCCAGCCGTGGGTCGTTCCCGGCAGGTCCCGTTCGAGGACGGTGATGTCGTGACCGGGGTTTCGCAGTTTCGCGCGGATCGCGAAGTACAGCCCCGCCGGACCACCACCGACGCAGACGATCTTCATGGAAAAGGCCCTCGAAGATAGTGGCGGCGGTGGCCGACAGGCCACCGCCGCGGGATTGCGCCGCAGGGACGTCGCCGCAGAGGGATGGTGCGCCTCTGGGACGCTGCGTCACTGGAGCGTTGCGTCAGGGGACGCGATGCCTGACTGGCTGGTGGTCAGCACCAGCCGCCCCAGCCTCCG
>Ga0068859_100000151_pt1 | contig 66183 bp, 60 predicted proteins | sample KBSSwiS22_FD_66585 | JGI IMG/M metagenome (GOLD analysis project Ga0068859, IMG submission 66585) | Switchgrass rhizosphere microbial communities from Kellogg Biological Station, Michigan, USA - KBS Switchgrass S2-2 | ecosystem: Host-associated > Plants > Roots > Rhizosphere > Soil ...
CTGCAGCCGCGGATGCTCGGCACCGCGTATCGCATGCTCGGCTCGCTCGCCGAAGCCGAGGACGTCGTCCAGGATGTCTGGGCGCGCTGGCACGACACCGACATCGATGGCGTCGACAACCCCGAAGCCTGGCTCGTCGCGACGACGACGCGCCGAGCGATCGACCGGTTGCGTCAGGCGCGCACGGAGCGCGAGAAGTACATCGGCATCTGGCTCCCCGAACCCGTCCTCACGGACAGCCCCGTAACGCCGGAGCAATTGCATGAAACATCGAGCGATCTTTCGATCGCGTTCCTGATCGTGCTCGAGCGGCTCGCGCCCGAAGCGCGCGCCGCATTCCTGCTGCATGACGTGCTCGACGTCGACTATCCGGAAATCGCGCGCATTCTCGGCAAGTCCGAGGCGGCGTGCCGACAGATCGTGCATCGCGCGAAGAATCACCTTCGCGACGAGCGCGCGCGCTATTCCGTATCCGCCGAGGCGCATCAGCGGCTGATGCGCCGTTTCCTCGACGCCTTGTCGACCGGAAATTTCGCGGCGATGAAAAGCATGCTCGCCGAATCCGCCGAACTCGTCGGCGACGGCGGCGGCATCGTCACCAGCTTCCCGAAACCGATGGTCGGCGGGCAACGCATCGCGCAGCTCCTCTATGCGGCACGTCTGGGGCCCGACAAAGGCCTGCGCATCGAGCTCGCCATGATCAACGGCGGCTGGGGCCTGCTGCGCTACATGGACGGCAAGCTGGAATCCGCGCAATCGTACGACACCGACGGCGAGCAGATCGTACGCATCTACGTGCAACGGAATCCCGAAAAGCTGCGGCGCATTGCCGAGCATCGGGTGCTCGCGCTGCGCTAGCCCTTCCCCCTCTCCCGCTTGCGGGGGAGCGCCGGGTGAGGGCAACCTCGTGTCGACATCGCACGTACACGCGCATTGATGCCTCGCGCTCAACAGCATGCGCCCATCCAGATGCCTACCGGTCGCGCACGCCGATTCCTAAAGTGCATCCCCGCAGCGACACCGAAGCGACACGCCGCCGCCGTTTCCAATCCCGCGAGGAGTATCCGAGTGAACCCACTCACGAGAAAGACTGCGTCGATCACTGGCAACACATCGGCCACCGACAACAGCGATCCCGCCGATCCGCTCCGCCGTCGCGTCCTGACAGCCGGCGCGGCAACCGTCGTGCTTGCCGCTCTTCCGCTTCTCACGACCCGGGCCATCGCCCAACCTGCGCCATCATCCATCGAAGGGAACAAGACCATGAAATCGATCACCACCAAAGACGGCACCGAGATCTATTACAAGGACTGGGGCTCGGGACAGCCCATCGTCTTCCATCATGGCTGGCCGCTCTCCGGCGATGATTGGGACACGCAGATGCTGTTCTTCGCGCAGCAGGGATATCGCGTCATCGCACACGATCGCCGCGGTCACGGCCGCTCGACTCAAACGGCGCAGGGAAACGACATGGACACTTATGCGGCCGACGTCGCAGCGCTGGTCGCGCATCTTGACCTGCGCAACGCGATCCATGTCGGTCACTCGACCGGCGGCGGCGAAGCGACGCGCTATGTCGCGCGCCACGGCAAAGGTCGTGTCGCCAAGCTCGTGTTGATCGGCGCGGTGCCTCCGCTGATGGTGAAGACGGCGGCCAATCCAGGCGGCATCGCGCGCGAAGTGTTCGACGGTTTGCGCACCCAGCTCGCGGCGAGCCGCGCTGAGTTCTACTGGACCTTCCCGGTGCCGTTCTACGGCTTCAACCGCGAAGGCGCCCCGCTTTCCGAGGCCGTGCGTCAGAACTGGTGGCGCCAGGCGATGATGGGCGGCACCAAGGCGCAATACGATTGCATCGAAGCGTTTTCCGCGACGGACTTCACCGACGACCTGCGGCACATCGACGTGCCGACGCTCGTGATGCACGGCGACGACGATCAGATCGTGCCGATCGCAGACTCGGCCTTGCTGTCATCCAAGCTGCTCAAGAACGCGACGCTCAAGGTCTACAAAGGATTCCCGCACGGCATGTGCACGACGCACGCCGACGTGATCAACCTCGATCTGCTGACGTTCTTCAAGAGCTGAGTTAAACGCATGCTTCCCGCCCGTCGCCGCGAAGATGACGGGTGTCAGCGAGTCGAGGCGGCTGTAAAGGGTCGTGCGCTTTCCATCCGTTCGTGCACGGGACAGACCTACGTCGGCGCGGTGTCCCCGCGACAAACCGATCAGCCACGCGACAACGCGACGGGCGGGAGCACTTCGCAAGAAGCGCGCGAAACTCCACCGCTACCCCCAAAAAAAAGGCCGCCTGGGTTGGAGACCGGCGGCCAATAGGATTGCTCTGACTTTCCGCGAACACGGGGAGTGTTGCGCAAGCGACATTAGCCGCGCGTTATGACGCCTGCGTGTCGAACCGAATAGGCAGCGGCTGTCACTTCGCCGCAGCTACTTGCGCAGCGACCGGAAACCCGCGCGAACCTCGTCCGAAAAGAGCTTGGGCTGCTCCCACGCCGCAAAGTGCCCGCCTTTCTCCACCTTGTTGAAGTGGATCAGCTTGGGAAACGCCTGCTCCGCCCAGCTTCGCGGAGCGGGATAGAGCTCATCGGGGAAGACGCTCACGGCTACCGGAATGGAGACGCCTTTAGCGCTGAAATAGCTGAGCTTGTTCTCCCAATACAGACGCGCGCCGGAGAGCGCCGTGTTCGTCAACCAAGTGATCGTGATGTTGTCGAGGATGTCGTCGCGCGTCAGCCCCTCGGACTTACCGTCGAAGACGCGCGCGATGAGCGCATAGCTCCGCGCGTCGTGATCGAGGAAATACGCCGCAAGGCCGATCGGCGAATCGGCGATTCCGTACAGCGTCTGAGGGCGCAACCCCATCTGGTAGCCGTAGCCGATACCCTTCTGATAGACGAACTGCAAACGCTCGTAAGCGAGCTTCTCGTCGGCCGAGAGATTCGACGGAGGCGGCGCGCCGGAAGACGCCGCGTTGTTGATATTGTCCGGAAACACTCCGGGCATGTTGGTGTGAATGCCGAGCAGCTCAGGAGGCGCCAGCAGACCCATCTGCTCGGTGATGACTGCGCCCCAGTCGCCGCCTTGCGCGACGAATTTCGTGTATCCCAGGCGCTTCATCAGCACGACCCACGCGCGCGCAATGTGCACGGGATCCCAACCGGTCGTCGTCGGCCTGCCCGAATAACCGTAGCCCGGGATCGACGGAATCACCAAATGAAAAGCGTCCGATGCGCTCCCGCCATGCGCCGTCGGATCGGTCAGCGGCTCGATGATCTTCATCTGCTCGATGATCGAGCCTGGCCACCCGTGCGTGACGATGAGCGGTAGCGCATTCGCGTGCTTCGAACGGACGTGAATGAAATGGATGTCGAGCCCATCGATCTCGGTGATGAACTGCGGCAAGGCGTTCAATTTCGCCTCGACCTTGCGCCAGTCGTACTCGCTGCCCCAATAGCGCGCGAGCGCCTGCATCGTCGCGAGCTGCACGCCTTGCGTGGCATCGTCGACCGTTTCCTTTTCAGGCCAATTCGTTGCTTTGATGCGCCGGCGTAATTCGGTGAGCTCCGTTTCCGGAAATTCCATGTGAAACGGGCGGATGGCGGTCGTGTCGCTGACCGCAAGCGGTGCAACTGCGTTCATGGCTTTAGACCTTTTCAGGGAATCAGCGTGCCCGCAGCAACGGTTGACGCGGCAGCATCACGAAATCGGCGCCGAATGAGATCGGCGTGTCTTGCATGGCGAGCTCCCACGCAGCTGCGGGGCTTCGGACGTGGCGGCGAGAAGCTCACGACCCGGATCGCATCAGAGCAGGTACCGAGGACCGCTGCTATTGCACCTTGGTATTGGCCGACATCGGCGGCCATGAAGCATGACACGGCGTCAGGACGCCTGATTCCGCTGTGGTTCGCGCCACTAAGCGCTCAATAGATCAACACGCCGCTCGGAGCCGTAAGGTCACGCGCAACCAGCAGCCACTCGCGACCGGCATCCTCGGACACATACAAGTTTCCGCCACGATCTGCCACCGCCACCGCGGAACCGTTTGCTGCCATGCTGCCCGTGTCGACGATGCCGTCCATCCATCGCGGCAATCCGCCTCCCACCAGCATCAGCGGTCCATTTCCATCGAGCGTCCGTCGATAGACGGCGCCCTCGTTTGCGAACGGATCCGTCGACGCAGAGACCAGGACATCGCTGCCTGCGAAGGCCACTGCGGAACAATGTGACGCGTGCAGCCCTTCGTGTTCGACGGTCCATGTCGCACCGCCGTCGGTGCTGATGCAAAGGCCAGCTCCCGCAGCGGCGGCGACGACGTTCGAGCGCGTCGGGTGCGCGCGCACCTCGTGCACGTCGCACTCGATGTCGATGGTCGGTTGCCAGCTTGCGCCGCCGTCGCGCGATCGCGGAATTCCGCCGACGTGCACGTTGACGAGAATGACGCTGTCGTCGCACGTCGCGGACATCGAGCGGACGCCGAGCGGCGGGCCGACGCGCTGGCCGTCGATGATCGCGGAGCCGGCGTACCACGTGTCGCGTCCTGCGACGTCGCCGAATCCGCTGAGCCATTCGAAGCTTCCGTCATGGCCGATGCGCGACACGCGCGCGTCGTCCGATCCGACGTAAATCGCCGCACCGACGGCGACGCACGCCGCGAGATCGACTTCGCATTCCGCGATCGTGTTCCACGTTCCATCGCGAGATCTCCGGCGCAACGATCGATTGCCGGCGATGGCCAGTGCGCCGCCGCGTCCATCCTTCGCCAGGCATCTGAGCGATTCGCCCGGAAACTCATGGCGAATCACTCCGCCATCGACGACGAAGATTCCGTTGTCCCACGTAGCGACGAGAACGGCAGGCATGCTCGCGACTCGCTGTCAGATGCAAGGCGTCGAGATCGTCGACGCGGAGAAGGCGTTGAAATAGATCGCAGGAATACGGCCGCCCTACTTCACGCGGTTGAAGTAATTCGTCCGCATCACCGGCAAACCGTTGGCCCCGAAATAGACCGCCGTCTCGACGAGAGACTTGCCGTCCGCAGCGACCGCGTACACGCGCGTCGACGCCGGAACTCCGCCCTTGCCCAGCGCCATCACCAGCACGTTGGGCTCGGGCATCTTGAACGCGGCGGTATCGGCCTCGGCACTGCCCGCGACCGACGTCGCCGTGCCATCGAGCGTTGCCGTCCCAACCGCGTGACTCTCCGCTCCGCCGGCGGCGACGATGTCGACGTGCGTCGTCCACTGGCCGCCCTCCGCTTCGCTGAACGTGATCGTGACGCTCTTCGGCCGCGCCTGCGGCTCCATCGGCAACCGCGAGACATCGACGGCCCAGCGGCCGACCAAGGGAGAAGCCGGCGATGGCCGCGCAAGACCTTGCGTGCCCAGAAGGGTGCCGGCGATCAGCAGGATTGCGAAGAGCATTTTCATGGGAGGTTCTCGCGGTGGGTCGGCGGCAGAGTACGACAGCGCCGGACTTCGACAAAGATCCCGCCAGCGGGATCGCAGACGGCACGCCGGCGATCGATCCGACACAATCGTGGCCCCCGCCTCATCGTTCTTCCGTAGTTGGAAGCAAGGGCGCACTGTATGCGCCTGAGCATCTCAACCCACCGGGAGTCTGCCCCATGCGCGTTCCAGCTCTGCTCGCACTCCTCACGCTGATCCCCGCCGCCCACGCCGACACCGTTCGCGGCTTCTGCGAACGCGGCGGCAAGCGCCTCGACTTCACCGACGGCATCGCGTTCGCGGACGCGCGCGATTCCAGTGGCACCGTCACCACGACGATTTACCTCACCGCCAAGGCACTCGATCGCGCCGCGCTCAAGCGATGCGCCGACTGCGCAGCCGCGCTGCCGGAAAACACCGCCATGAGCCCGCGCGGCGACCTGATCGAAGCGCAACGCACCGCGACCGCGAAAGGCTGGATGGAAATCCAGCACGTCGGCGGCGAGCTCGACATGTCGACGATCGTCAACCTGATGTATCTCGCCGACGACGGCACGCTGACCGGCCTCGACGGCGGCAACGGCCACGTCGCATTCGATGTGCGCACCGACCAGCGCGTCACCGGCAAGGTCACCACCGAAGCACGCGAAGCGCCGATGAACGAGACCGACATGCGCTGCGACATTGCGTTCGATCTCGCGGTCGGCTGGCCCAAGTGAGCTGATACGTTTCAGCTTCGCGACACGGCTCCGCGTCCACGACGCGGCTAGCAGATTTTTCCAAATGCGCTGCTCGCTGTGAGAGAGCTTAGAGCGCGATGAGAGGGTCCGCGTGTTAACCCTGGTTGACCTTCAACCCCGTTCGACGGGCAGTGGGGTTACCTAAGAACGCCTCCCCACTATCGAAACTCTAGCCTGATGAGGATCGGATCATGGGAACACGGAGGCAATGGGTGGTGCGACTTGCTGGTGGATCGGTCCTTTGTTGTGCTCTCGTCGGTTGCAACGGCGGAAAGGTCAAGCAAGCCGAGCGCATGAACGACTTCGAGGCGACGCAGCAAGACTTCGATTCGATTGCGCGCGCAGCATTCAAGATGATCGAAACCAAGGGCGAAGTTACAACGATCGTCGTACCGAAGGGCCTCGGTGCTCGCGCCCTTGACGCGCTGCATCACGTGCATCCGATCGTAACTACGGTTCCAGGTGCTCCCAATACGCTTCCCATCGGCTACTTCCGAGTGACCGAGTTCAGCATCGAAGATGGCGCGGCCCATCTCGACGGGCAACTGGGGCCGGCAACCGGCCTCATGACAGTCGCAAACATGCCCGACTGCGGCAAGGGTCTCTCAGTTTCGTTCTATCTCGAAGGTGGCGACTGGGTGAGTCATGCCTACAAGACGACGACTTGCGCCGACAGTCGGCACTGGGTGCCGCTCGATGATAAATCCACGGTGCCGTAAAGCTCCCTGGTCAGTCGGACCTGCCTCGCACGCCGTGCAGTGCGAAAGGGCTAACGTCTTCGCCTCTACCGGAGGCACAGCGATGAACGATAAGCGGCAGCCGTACGGTGCGTCGCCTGGTGGTTATAGGGTCTGATGGTTATAGGGGGTCAGGTTCATTTTTCTGATGGGTAGGCTCGGGGCGATTTCGAATCCGTAGCCTCGAACAAGCCTTCCCTCACCCTAACCTTCTCTCGATCCAGTCCCACCGCCGCGGTCGCCATTCGCATCTGCGCGACTCGATCTTGCCGGCCGCATTTGCTGTGCGACAATTGTCAAAATGCGCCTTCGCCAGGGGAAGGACGTGCCACCACGTTTTGTTCGCGCCGCGGTTTCGACCGGACTACTGCTTCTTCTGATCGGTTCTGCTGCGGCTTCGGACGGCGATCTGGACCCGAGCTTCGGCGACAACGGCGTCGTGCAGATCGAGCCTGCCGATACGCAAACGCTCGATTTGTCTTCGCCTGTCGTCCAGGGCGACGGCAAAATCATCGTCTGCGGCACGAGCGTCTCCATCTACCAATGGAAGTACGCGGGGTTCGTGGCACGCTTCAATGCTGCCGGGTCGCCGGACGCGAGTTTCGGTCAAGGAGGTCGCATCGATCTCGGCGATCTTTTCGTCAATCCGGGCTGCGCAGGCGCGGTTTTGCAGCATGACGGCAAGATTGTCTTGAATACGTTCAGCGACATCGACGGGCCGGGTGTCCCGGTGGAATTCGATGTTCAGATCGCGCGGCTGAATTCGGACGGCAGCAAGGATATGGATTTCGGCTACGCCGGTGTGTCGCACATGGATTTCATGTTCGGCGACTACGACGGCCAAGCACCGATGGTGATCCAGCCCGATGGCACGATCGTCATTGGCCTCGCGGCCTCTCCCAATAGCTTGGGCATCGCACGCGTCCGAGCGGACGGAAGCAACGATTCTTCGTTCGGTGTCGATGGTCGCGTCACGATCGAATTCCCGCCCGCCGGCAATCTGATTTCCGGCGTGCATGGCATCTTGATCGACGCTCAGGGCCGGATCGTCGTTGCCGGCTATGTCGCCACGGGCGGCGCGGTAGGCAGCAACATCGCCGACTTCGCCGCGGCTCGCGTGCTGAGCGACGGTACGCTCGATGCTTCATTCGGCGACGGCGGACGCGTGATCGTCCATTTCGACGGACGCTCTTCTTTCGCCGAAGTGGCGTTGTTGCAAGATGACGGCGGCATTGTTTTGGCCGGAGCGGCGAGCTATCCAGATGCTTCGAATGTCGGCGATCCGAACTACGATGTCGCAGTCGCCCGTTTGCGCGCCGACGGCTCGCTCGACGCCTCGTTCGGCGACGGCGGCAGGAAGGTGATTCCGCTCGATTTTGTCGAGAATGGCTTCGATTTTGCCTACAGCGGCGTGATCCGACCGGATGGCAAGATCGAGCTGGTCGGTCAGGCGAACGCGGAAGATCAGTTCAGCAAGGGCTTCGTGATGCAACTGGACGAGCACGGCAATCCGGTCGATTCGTTTGGGTTGCACGGCGTACGCCTTCCCGACATCGTGACCGGACAGCAGATTGCAGAGCGCTTCAGCGGCATTGTGAGAGACGGTTCGAGCTATCTCGTCGCCGGTTTAGCCACGAGCCCGGCTCCCGAGTACGCAAATGCCAATTTCCTGGTGCGCCTAGAAGCACCGGCGCAGCTCCTGCGTGGACACTCGATGCACGCGCGTCCGCCGCGATGAGTGGGCTCACGCCTTAACGAACCTGCGCGAACCGCCCGAATTTACTATGCGGGTGCGTTTGTAAATCTCTCGGCTTGTGGCCTCGAACCAAACGTTCCCTCACCCTGCCCTCTCCCGCGAGCGGGAGAGGGGAAAGAGGAGAAGGCGCGTGCCGGTCTGCTAGCGATTGGCGCGAGTCGCAGCCGCAGCCATCGGCAAGTACAGCGCACTCGGCCGCGCCGCATCGTGATACAGCGTCACCGTCACCGCGCGCGCATCCTTGCCGGATTCATCGGCCACCGATTTCCCGCTGTTGTAGTTCTTCTCGAAAAACCGCGTATTCAAAGGTCCGATCACCAGCCGCAGCCGGCTGCCTTTGGCGATGCGGCGCGCGATGAAACTGAAATCGTCGAAGTCGTAGCGTTCGACGGCGCCCGGTTCGACGAGCACAGGTTCGCGCAAGCTCCTGCGATAGCGCGCGCGGAATATTTCCGAGCCGAGCTGGATGCTGCGGCCGTCCGCGGCGATCTCGTAGAGGAACGCCGCGAGGTCGGTGTCGGGGCGATCGAGCGAAAGCCAGAGTTTGAGTTTCGGAAAGCCGGCAAGCTCGGTGTCTTCGGTGAACGCTGCGCTGTGGTAGACCAGCACTTTTCCGGAGGCGGCGATGAGGCCGCGCTGGTCGGTGAGGTCGGAGTCGCCGTATTGCGCGGCGTCCCAGGCGGTGAACGTCGTGTCGAGCGGATCGTAAAGGTATCGATCGGGCTTCGACGCGCGATCGGGCGCGACGGCGAGACGGCCGGATTCGAAGATGCTGTCGCTGCGGCTGCCGGCGGAGGCGAGATAGAGCGCTTTCTCTCCGGCGGTGGCGGCTTCGATTGAATCGGCGTAGCGCCATTCTTCGGCGCCGCGGCCGAGCACGTAATAGGCGAAACGGTTCTCGAGGAACGCAGGTTGCGCGCCACCTTTCATCGTCCAGTCGTACCAGTCCTTGTGCAGCGCGTTGACATCGACGAGGCTCGCGGCGCCGAACGGGAGGCCGGCGTATTCGCTCGTCGGCGTGCGCGTGCCGGAATGATCCCAAGGACCGATGACGAGGAAGTGCCGCGCCCTCGCCGCCTCCGATGCCGCGTTCATGTGATCGCGATAGAACGCGAGCGCGCCGGGTTGATCGTCGTCGTATTGGCCGGTGATCGTGAGGATCGGCAGATCGATGCGCGCGAACTGTTGTTGCGTCGGGTTGTAGCTGTCCCAATACGCATCGAGCTCGGGATGCGCGAGCCAGGTCTGAAACACAGGCGAAGGTTTGCCAACGACGGCGTCGAGCTCGCGAAACGGCCGGTGCGCGTTGGCGAGCTTGGCGAACTGCGCGGACCAGAACGGCGCGTCATTGAAGATCGCATCCTGGCCGGTGTGGCCGCCGGTCAGCGTGAGCCATTGCAGGTCGTACGAATAGTAGATGTTGCGCACGAACGGAAAATCGACGCCGGGCCGCGGCGCCGCGACCGGCACGATCGTCGCGAGGTGCGGCGGAAATTCCTTGGCCGTGGCCCACTGGTCGTAGCCGGCGTACGAGCCGCCCCACATCGCGACCTTGCCGTTGCAGTACGGTTGCGCGGCCAGCCATTCGACGATGTCGTAGCCGTCCTCCGCTTCTTGCAGCAACGGCGTGAACTCGCCTTCGGAATTGCCGCGGCCGCGCACGTCGATGGTCAGGAACACGTAGCCGTGCGTCGCGAAATAGGTGCCGCGCGCGTGGTAGGTCTGCGCGATGTACGGTGTCAGCGTGAACACGCACGGCAGCGGCTCGGCCTGGCCGGGCGGGCGATACAGCGTGGCATTGAGGCGAACGCCGTCGCGGAGCGGAATCTTGACGCCCCACTGGAAGTCGATGGGCGCGTCGGCGAATGCAGAGGCGCAGATGAAAAAGACGCACGCGAGCACGGCGCGGCTGAGAGTCATGCGCAGTCCTTTCGATGGGCAAGGCAGCGCAGCGTGCAGCGATGGTCGCGCGAATGCGTCCGAGCGTGTCGGATCGGACGTCAGACGGCGGGTTTTTCGCGCAAGGATTCCGTCGCGCGGCGGGATTCGCTCGGCGTGCGGCCGGTCATGCGCTTGAAGACGGCGTTGAACGTCGACTTGCTGCCGAAGCCGCAGGCGAGCGCAATCTCGAGGATCGTGCGCCGATCGTCGGGGTCGGCCAGATGCCGCTCGGCTGCCGCGATGCGAAAGCCGTTGACGAACTCGAAGAAGTTTTCACCGAGACCCTGGTTGAGCGCCTGCGAAACATAGTTCGCGGGCCAGCCGCTGCGGCGCGCGAGCGCGTCGAGATCGAAGGCGCTGTCGGCGTACAGCGATTCCTCGCGCATCACACGCGAGAGCTCCGCCGCGACCGTCGCGCATTGATCGGCCGCGAGGCCGGAACGTGCATACGGTACCGATGCGACCGGCGCGCCGCGCTCAACGGGCATCGCGTCGCGCTCGCGCAATCCGAACCAGGCCAGAAGATAGAGCGATGCCGCGGTCAGGATATCGAGCAACAGCGCGAGCCCATGTGAGCCGACCATGCTCGGAAAGCGGCCGATGGTCATCACGATCCAGATCACCGCGATCAGCGCGACGAGCCGGCGCAGCCACGCGAGGCTGAGCGCGGCTTCGTCGGCCTGCGATTGCTCGCGCGCGGGCCGCGAGCGATGAATGTGCCGAACCGCGAACGCGAGATAGGCAAGTCCGGATACGACCCACGCGTGATAGCTGATCAGGAATGCGAATCGGCCTGCGCTCGTTTCGTCGAGCGCCCAAACGGCATTGGCGAGCGAGAACGCGAGCGCGACTCCGCTCGGCACGAGATGCGCGAACGCGCGCTGTCCGAGCGATGTGTCGTCGGGCGCGGTCAAGGAGCGCACATAGCGATACAGGATCGGACCGTATAGATACGCCACGGGAACAACGACGACATGCAGCCAGCGCGCGCCGCGCGGCGTCACGGGCCAGCCGAGCATGACGAGGCCCTCCGCGCTGTCGACGGCAAGGCATGCGAAATACGCCATCAGCCACGGCGATGCGCGGGTGCGCGACGAGCCGGACGCGAGCGCGATGGCGAGGACGCTGACGCCGAGGATCACCGCAGTGGTTGCGAAATCCAGCAGGGTTTCTGGGGTCAACGGCGTCGACTCAAATCGAGGTTTTCTTCAGTGTGGCACGGAGCGGTCGCTGTCGTGTCCAAGGATGAAGCTCGGCGTCGGCCGCCGCCGTGATCTGTCATGGGCAAGGGGGTTGCCGTCGCGCGTCAACGAACCTGCGCGAACTGCTCCACCTCAATGCCATGTTCTAAGTCATCGCTTTGGGCCAACAACGTCGGATAACTTCGCAAATCACGTTCGCTCAAGTTGCGCGGAGTTTTGCGATCCGATTCGACGCGAGCATTCGGCCCCACGCTCAGCGTCGTTCCCAATCCGGCATAGAGGTAGCGATCGCCGAACGCCTTTTGCAGCGCCGCGAATGTCGGCTCGCCGGTGCAGTGTCCAGGTGCGATGGAATCGACGTGGTAGGTGTCATGCAGGGAAGCGACGACTTTGTCGATCGCAGCGTCCGGCGCGGCAACGAGATGGAATCCGCCGGCGATGAAGTGAATGTGCGGATTGATCTTCGCGGCTTCGGCGACGATGGATTCGATGCCGGGATGCGCGCAGCCGACCACGAGCACGATGCCGTCGGCGGTGTTGACGGCGAGCGACAGCTCTTTCAATTCCTTGGTGCCGGGCGCGTCGGATACGAGCGCGATCAAAGTGATGCCGGGAGCGACTTCCGTCGTCTTGTCGATCAGCTCGATGTTCGCGCCGGGAAAGACCGTGCCGAATTTCATCGTCTCGGGCGGCTTGCCGGCGTAGTAGCGCATCTCGCCGGGCAGCGAGGAGTCTTTGCGATAGAAGGCGCTGGGGAGGTCGGAGCCGAACACGCCGAAGTTTTCCTTCGGCGCATACACCTTAACTCCGGGATTCACCTTTCTTATGTATGGGAATCCGCCGATGTGATCGCTGTGACGGTGCGACATGACCACGAAGTCGAGCTTCGAGAGGTCGACGTGCTTGGCCTTGGCGTTCTTCGCAAGAATTTCCGCGTTGCCGCCGGTGTCGAACAGGATGCGCTTGCCGCTGATCTCGACCAAGGCGGCGTAGCCCCAGTCTTTCGTCATCGCGGGATATTTGCCGAATGCATCGTAGAGCACGGTGATGCGGGGCGACGCTGCGACGGGTTCTGCCGCTGAGCTCGATTTCGCGGAAGCGAAGGTCGCAAGAATCAGTGCGACCGCGAATGCGGCACGCACAGACAAGTGAGTCGATGGCATGACTCCCTCCTCCAGTTTGGGCGCCTGGGGTGTAGATCGTACTCCCGTGGTGCCGCTTGAATCTGGTGGAGGGGAAAGCCACTGTCGAGGCTGCGGGCTCGAACCTAGGGTTCCCTCACCCTGCTCTCTCCCGCAAGCGGGAGAGGGAGAGATAACTGCGCGTTCGATTCATCTGGGAAACCACACAGAGCGGCGCAAGCCGACGTCCGGAAAGCATCGCCTTTCGGATGCGCATTCCGTCCACAGCGGATGAGGGATTAAGGGGCGAGGCGAATACCACTCTTCCCCCTTACAAAATATAGCGCGCAGGGGGGCTTGCGGCAAGGCCGGAGTTGTGGCGCAGCATCGCCGGCCTTCGGTGGGACGCAGGAGTCGCGAATGCGCAAGTCGATATCGATGTGTGGGTCGCGCGGGAATGTCGAATCGGTGGTCGAGCTCAACAGGAATCTCGCGGCGATCCTGGCCGGCGTGGCGACGGGAGGTGCGCAATGACCGGCCATGCAGTGGTGATCGCCGGAGGCGGTCCGACGGGGTTGATGCTGGCGGGCGAATTGGCGTTGGCGGGCGTCGATGTTGCGATCGTCGAGCGGCGCGAGAGTCAGGCACTGCCCGGCTCGCGCGCGGGCGGGCTGCATTCGCGCACGCTCGAAATTTTCGATCAGCGTGGAATTGCGGATCGGTTTGTTTTGGAAGGACAGAAAGCGCAAAGCTGGCATTTCGCCGGTGCGCTGTTGGACCTCAGCGACTTTCCCTCGCGTCATCCTTATGTGCTCGGGCTTTGGCAGAACCACATCGAACGGATCTTGGCCGGCTGGGTCGGCGAGATGCCGGTGACGTTCTATCGCGGACGCGAGGTGACGGGTTTTGCGCAGGACGCAACCGGCGTCGACGTGGAGCTCTCCGACGGCGAGTCGCTGCGGGCGGACTATCTCGTCGGTTGCGACGGAGGTCGCAGTCGAATCCGCAAGGTAGCGGGCATCGAGTTCCCAGGTTGGGATCCGACGATCAGCTGCCTGATCGCCGAGGTGGAGCTTGCCGAAATACCGGAATGGGGCATCCGTCAGGACGCGGTCGGCACGCATGGGCTGGGACGAGTGGACTACAAGATCGTCGACGGCAAAATCGTCTATGGGGATTCGGGGCCGGTACGCGTCATGGTGACGGAACGGCAACTCGGATCCACGACCGAGCCGACGCTGAGCGATCTCAGCGAAGGGCTCATCGCCGTCTACGGCACCGACTACGGTGTGCACAGTCCGACGTGGATCTCGAGATTCACCGACATGACGCGACAAGCCGCGGCCTACCGCGACCGACGCGTGCTGCTCGCCGGCGACGCGGCACATGTGCATGCACCGGACGGTGGGCAGGGTCTCCAGGTGGGCGTGCACGATGCGGTGAATCTCGGATGGAAATTGGCGCAAGTCGTGAAGCGGATTTCACCGGAAAGCCTCCTCGATACGTATCACGCCGAGCGTCATCCGATTGCTGCGAGAGTGCTGCGCACGACGATGGCGCATGTCGCGCTCCGCCGCACGGACGAACGCACGACGGCGTTGCGCGACACGATTGCCGAGATTCTTAAATCGGACGACGCGCGCAAACGATTCGCCGCGATGATGATGGGCCTGGACATTCGCTACGAGCTTGGCGATGGACATCCGTTGCTCGGACGGCGCATGCCTGATTTGGATCTCGTCACTGCGGGCGGACCGCTGCGGGTCTTCACCTTGCTGCACGACGCGCGGCCGCTGCTGCTCAATTTCGGCAAGCCTGGCGGCTTCGATATCACGCCTTGGGCAGATCGGGTTCAGCGCGTCGACGCCAAGTACGCCGGCGCATGGGAGCTTCCGGCCATCGGTGCGGTGGCGGCTCCCGCTGCCGTGTTGATTCGGCCCGACGGATATGTGGCATGGGTCGGAGACCTGGCGCAGCCGGGACTTGCTGACGTGCTCACGACTTGGTTCGGGCCGCCTGCTGCCAAGTAGCGGCGACTTCGAGATTCGTAGCTGACCTTCGAGGCGACGGGCAAGGACCGTCGCCTCTTTTTTCATGCACTTGACATGCAAGTATTGTCTTGCCTATTCTACAGGCAAGTAATAACTTGCCTGTAGATATGTCACAACGCCGCGACACCGACGTGCTGTTCAAGGCTCTCGCCGACCCGAGCCGGCGCAAGCTGTTGGATCTCCTGCACGCGCACGACGGACGCACGCTCAACGAGCTGTGCGAACACCTGGACATGACACGCCAGGGCGTGACGCAACACCTTTATCTGCTGGAGGCGGCGAACCTCGTCGCAACGGTGTGGCGTGGTCGCGAAAAGCTGCACTTCCTCAATCCCGTGCCGCTGCAGGAAATCTACGAGCGTTGGATTGCGAAATTCGATAAGCCGCGCTTGGGGGCGCTTTCAAATTTGAAACGACGTTTGGAGAAAGCCAATGGCTAGATCGACTTTTGTTTATGTCACCTATATCCGCACGACGCCGGAGAAGCTGTGGTCGGCGCTGACCGACGCGGAGTTCATGAAGCAGTACTGGTTCGGTGCGCACTGCGAGAGCCAATGGAAGGCGGGATCGCCGTGGAAGATCGTGTCGGGCGAAGGTCAGATTCTGGATGCCGGCGAGATCGTCGAGGCCGATCCACCGCGGCGGCTCGTGATTCGCTGGCAGCATCAGAACAAACCTGAGCTCAAGGCCGAAGGCGATTCGCTGTGCACGATGGAGATGGAACAGAGTGGAACGGCGGTCAAGCTTTCCATTACTCATACGATCGAGCGCGAGCCTTCGAAACTTATCGAGGCGGTGTCGGGCGGGTGGCCCAAGGTCATCTCGAATTTGAAGTCTTTGTTGGAGAGCGGATCTATCGCTATGCAAGATCCGTATCCGACGGGGAATCCTTATGGGAAGGTGCAGACGTCTCATTGAATGTATCGGGCGATGAACCGGCTTGCCCTCACCTGCCCTCTCCCGCGAGCGGGAGAGGGGAAAGATTCCGGTGTCCTTCCGCTAGAATGAGTGCAGGCCGGAGGGCGGCAACGGAGACGCTCGGGGTGATGACCGCAAACTCGATGGGACGCAGGCAGTTTCTGCAGGCTGCTTTGGCGGCTGCGGTTCCGTTCGGCCTCTACTCGTGCGCGGATCGCAAACGCGGTCCGCTGCAAGTCGGCGGACTGCCCGTCACGTGCAACCTCACCCTGCCCGTCGCCTGCGTGGCACGCAACCAGGCCAACAAGGCCGCGGCTCCGGGCACGCCCGGGTTCGAATACGAGTACAGCAAGTTCAACGGTTGGCCCGAGATCAAAGAATCGCTGATGACCGGGCGCATCCACGCGGCGTACATGCTGGCGCCGTTGGTGATGGATCTCGCCGACAAGAAGATTCCGGTGAAGATCGTTTCGCTCGGGCACCGCTCGGGCGCGGTCATCATGGTGCGCACGGATTCGCCGTATCAGCATTTCAAGCAGCTCGCCGGCAAGCGCATCGCGATTCCGAGCCGGTTCGCCGTCGATTTCCTGTTTCTGCGCAAGATGCTCGCGCAGGAGAACATGACGCCGGCCGAAGTGCAGATCGTGGAAATGGCGCCGCCGGACATGCCCGCGGCGCTGTATGCGAATGCCGTGGATGCGTATTGCACCGGCGAGCCGTTCGGCGCGGCGGCGCAAAGCGCAGGCTATGCGCGTCCGTTGCGCATGACGCGCGACGAGTGGCGCAACTACATCTGTTGCGTGCTCACGGTTCGCGAGGAGCTCATCGCCGAGAATCCCGCGCTCGTGCAGGATCTGGTGAATCACGTGCTCGGCGCCGGCCTCTGGCTCGATGCGCAGCAGGAAAACCGCGACAAGGCAGTGGCGATCGCGGCCGGCCGCGGATTCTTCAATCAGGATCCGAAGATCCTGAAGTTCGTGATGGAAAATCCGACCGACCGCGTGACCTACGGCGATCTGCGCATGATCCGCGCCGAGTTCGAAGAATTGATGCAGCTGTCGATCGAAGCCGGCACGATCAAGCACCCGATCGCCTACGAGACCTACGTGGACGAAACTTTCGCGCACCGCGCGAGCGCAGCGCAGATTGCGGTCTGATCGGGTGAGACACGTGAATCGCGCATTCGCCCTCTTCGTCTCTGTGCTTCTTTGCGCGACGTCCGCGCGCGCCGACGACGGCGCTGCGCTGAAAGCCGGCGTGTTCGATCCGCCTCGCGCGGCGCCGGATTTCGTGCTGACGGGCTCGAACGGTTCGGAATTGAAGCTGAGCGCGTATCGCGGCAAGGTCGTGCTGCTCGGGTTCGGATTCACGTCGTGCACCAACGTCTGCCCGATCACGTTGGGCACGCTGGCGCAGACGTACAAGAATCTCGGCGCGCAGGCGAGCGAGCTGCAGGTCGTCTACATCACGGTGGATCCGGAACGCGACGATGCGGCGACATTGAAGAATTACCTTTCCAAGTTCAATCCGACATTCGTCGGCGGCACCGGCACCGACGCGCAGCTTGCCGCGGTGCGCAAAGACTTCGGCATTGCCGCCGAGAAAGTCGCAGGTCCCGACGGCAGCTATTCGCATTCCTCTTTCATTTATCTGATCGATCGCGAAGGCCGCCTGCGCGCGTTGATGCCCTTCGGTCATCTGGCCGACGACTATGTTCACGACGTGCGCATGCTGATGGCCTCGCCATGAAGCTATCACGCGCGCTAGCGATTCCTCTGATCGCCGGCGTGCTGGGTGTCCTGGCGTGGGCGGCGCTGACGCCCGTGCAGTTCGCTTCGCGCGAAGAAGTGTTCGAGATCCCGAAAGGCACGTGGGCGCGGCGCATGTCCGGCGACAAGGTGGAAATCCTGCCGTCGCGGATTCGCCTGGTCCTCGGCGTGCACGATGTGCTGCTGCTGCGCAATCTCGACGACGTGCCGCAGGTGTTCGGACCGACGATCATGATGCCGGGGCAGAGTTTTCGCCTGCCGTTCGAGGTCGCATCGAGTTATACGTTCGCATGCACGGCCCATGTCAGCGGCCAGATGACGATCGTCGTCGACCCGCAGCCGATCTCGCCGTGGCAGCGCCTGAGCTGGCGCACGGCTGCTTTGTGGAACGCGGTGACATGATCGCAGCCAAGCGCGTGCTGCCGTCGGTCGCCGTCATCGCGCTGATCATCGGCGTGTGGTGGGCTATCGTCGTCGCGACGGGAAGCGTCGTGTTCCCCACGCCATGGCAGGTCGTGACCGGCACGATCGAGTTGATTCGCGACGGAACGCTGTGGGGTCACATCGGCGCTTCGCTATTTCGCGTCGGCACCGGATTCCTGCTCGCCGTGACCGTCGCCGTGCCGCTCGGCTTGTGGATGGGCTGGGTCAACGGCGCGTACATCACGCTCAACCCTTTGTTCCAGATGCTGCGGCCGATCTCGCCGATCGCGTGGATTCCGATCGCGATCCTCTGGTTCGGCGTCGGCAATCTGTCGCCGATTTTCCTGATCTTCATCTCCTCGGTGTTTCCGATGGTGGTGCAGACCATCGCGGGCGTGCACACGATCGAGAAGCGGTATCTGCGTGCGGCGGCGAACTTCGGCGTGTCGCGCGCGACGCTGTTCCGTCAGGTGGTGATTCCAGCCGTGCTGCCGCAGATCATCGTGGGCATGCGCATCGGCCTCGGTGTCGCGTGGTTGGTCGTGGTCGCGGCCGAGATGATTGCGCTTCGCTCCGGGCTCGGTTACCTGATCATCGATTCACGCAATGCCGGCAATCGCTACGATCTTGTGATCGCCGGCATGATCATCATCGGACTCATCGGCTTGCTGCTGGATGGATTGATGCGCCTGCTCGAAGGCTTGAGAGTCGTCAGGTGGCGCTATGCCCACTAAGATTCTCGTCGACGGCATCGGCAAGAGCTTCGCGACGGACCAAGGCACGCTGCACGTGCTCGACAGCATCAGCCTCGAAGTCGGTGACGGCGAGATCGTCGCGATCGTCGGTCCGTCAGGTTGCGGCAAATCCACGATGATGAACATCATCGCCGGATTCGATCGTCCCGATCGCGGTTCGGTCCGCGTCGACGGCGTCGTGCAGAGCAAACCGAGCTCGCGCGGCATCCTGATCTCGCAAGCGGGTTCGGTGTTTCCGTGGCTCACCGTCCAGCAGAACCTGATGTTCGGCTTGAACGGTCGCGCGCACGATGAAAAGAAGCAGCTCGCGGATCACTACGCGGAGATGGTCGGGTTGAAAGGCTTCGAGGCGCGCTATCCGCACGAGCTTTCCGGCGGAATGCTCAAGCGCGCCGAGTTGGCGCGCGCGCTGGTAGTGAAGCCGGAAATTCTCTACATGGACGAGCCCTTCTCCGCGCTCGATGCGCTTTTGCATCTGCGCATGCGCAACGAGCTCTTGAGAATTCTCGAGCAGGAGCGTCACACCGTTCTGCTGATCACGCACGACGTCGAAGAAGCCATACACGTCGCCAATCGCATCGTCGTGCTTTCGATCCGCCCCACGACGATCCAGGCGACGTTCGACGTTCCGTTTGCGCATCCGCGCAAACTTTCCAGCGCGCCCGTGCAGGAGCTGCGCACTCAAATCCTGCGCGAGCTCGGCGTCGACGGCTACGACGCCTGAGTATTCGAGGATCCGATAGCGCATCTCGCGTCCATGACGGCCAGTCGCATCGTCTATCGATAAATATATGAGGATGCGGCCGTGAAACGGGCAGCAGCCGGTCGCGTTTCACACTACCTGTACGCGACCGCCGAAACCCGTACGAAACAGAGCTTCGTGCGCATCGCGATCCGGGTCATAGCAGCAGTCCCGGACCAGGCGCACGTCATAGTCCGCATCGCTGGCCCAGGTGATGCTTGAAAGAACAACGCCGGTGCTGCTTATCCCCGCCATTACGAGCGTGCTTATATCGCGTGCCCTAAGATCGGCGTCGAGCGTGGTGCCATAGAAGACGCTGGCTCGCGGGCAAGCATAGAAAAGGTCGTCCCGTTCGATCGCGAGCCCGCTCATCGGTGTTGCGCTACGGAAGCGTCCGGTCGGCACAATCGATGAGATCAGGCGGTTACTCTTCGAGACGTGTTCATACTCTTCGCCGAGAAAAAAATTAGGGAACAACAGCGGCCGGCCGGTGAGGCGCCAGCGCCGGATCAGCGCATTGCACTTGTCCAGCAGCGGCGATCGTTGCTCTCCGAAGAGTATGGCGAAGACGTCGACTTGATAATGCATGATGACGAGAGCCGCTCTGTCCAAATAACTCCCCTCGAAATCAAGCGTCATAGCTTCTCCTGTTCGACCATAGTTTTGAGTTCATGCCCGAAGGTGATTCCAATGACCGAAGATAGTCGATCTGGAGCGCTGAGAAAGCTGCTCGACGAAGGATGGGCTTATCACGACCAGGAAAGCGAACGTCTTGCGCGCGAACTCGAAGCGGCAGCGGCAAACGTAAATTCCGACTTTCTCGTGCCTTTCCTTCATCTCTCCACCCATACGATCGGGGAGCATCTGGGCGATTGGGCGCGTGCACTTAGGTTGGGCAAGCGTGTTCTCGACGGCCGAACTCCTACCTTCGAAACGGCCAAGAGCTGGGGAAGGTTGCAGGTTGCTGCCGTTCTCGCCGGAGATCCCATTGAAGCTGCGGATTTGGAGCTTTCGTATCTCAAAGCCGCCGGCAGCGATCTCGGGGCTGCCCTATTGGATATGCGTTTCATGCTGATCGGTGCCCTGGTCAGCTCGAAGCGTCTCGCCGAAGCGGCGCGTCTCTACGGCGGCACTGTTGCACTCCTCGAGCAGATCCACTCGTCGGATTTCCTGGACCGCACGATCGCGGCGGTCAGCAACAACCTCGGCTGGGAGCTCTACGAGATGACCTCGCGCTCGCCCGAGGTCGACACCTTGATGCGGCTTTGCGCCGACACGAGTCTCAAGTTCTGGCTCAAGTGCGGCAATTGGATCAATGAGGAACGTGCGCTCTATTTCCGAGCGGTGGTCTCGAACGTCGTCGGCGAACCTGAGTCAGCGTTGGCGGATGCAGACAAGGCGCTTGCGGTCATCGATTCGCAAGGTCAACGCCCGCTCGACGCCGCGCTTCTTCACCTCGCGCGACCATCGGCGCTGGCCGCACTCGGCGATGGGAGTGGCAAGTCGCGAGCTATTGCCGATGCCGATGCCGCCGCATCAAAGCTGACTGCACCGGATTTGCAGGCACAGTTCGCTTCCGAACGCGCCAAGGTCCTTGCTGCGGCTTGAACCCAGCCAGCTCAGAATATTTGCCATCGGCTTGTCGAATTCAAGACTCGAGATTCGTCGTAAGGGTACGAGGCCAGTCATGGTGGCGGGCCGCAGCAAGGACATCGTATGACACAGTACCTAATCTCGTTCAATGACGGCGACATGACCTTTCCAGATGAAGATTTGCCCGATGTTGCCAGGGCGGCGCATGCGGTGGTGCAGGAGATCAAGGACGCAGGGCAGTTCGTCTTTGCTGGAGGATTGGGCGACCCAGGAAAGGCGACTGTGGTAGCCACAAACGGGGTGGTCAGCGAAGGGCCGAATCCGGCGACGAAAGACTTCATTGGCGGTTTCACCGTTGTCGATGTGGCGACCCGTGCGGAAGCGCTTCAGTGGGCGGCGAAGATTGCCGTGGCGTGTCGGTGCGCTCAAGAGATTCGAGAATTTCTCTCCAAGCCAGCGCGTTGACCGAGGCGGCATTCGGACCATCGTTTCTGCCGGATCGCCGTGTCCGAATCTTTTGGCGTTGAATGCAGGCACGGGAGAACACTGGCCACGGCAAGCTTGTATCGCCAAGGGAAGACACGGCGATCCGCCGAGAAGGTCGAACAGAAAAGCCGTCAGATCGGCAGGTCAACAACAAAGCTGTTGTGGCCTTCGTCGGTTGCCACGTAACGCGCGTTGCCGCCGTGGCGTCGGGCGATTTGGCGCACCAGTGCGAGCCCGAGACCAGCGCCGCCGCCTTTGCTGTCGGCACGGCGATAGAACGGCTCAAACAGATGCCGCGATTGATCGTCCGGAATGGCTGGGCCTTGGTCACTCACGACGATTTCCGCGCTTGACGCGTGCCGCGCCAGACGCACTGCAATCGGCGCAACGCCATGCCGCTGCGCGTTTTCCAGAAGATTGCGCAGCAGCCGGCGAAGCAATCTTGGATCGCCGCGGACAACGACTGGGGTTCCATCGAGTTGCACATCGCGGTAGCGCGCGCACTCTTCGGCCGCCAGAGCGAGCAGATCGATATCCTCGGCGACATCGGGTTCGGCGACGGCATCGAGGCGGCTTGCGAGCAGAATTTCGTCGATCAGCAAGTCGAGCTCGGCGATGTCTTGAACCAGTCCAGCCTTGCGCATCGGATCGGCGGATTCCTTCATCAATTCGACGGCCATGCGAACACGCGCCAGTGGGGTTCGCAATTCGTGCGATGCGTTCGCGAGCAGGCGCTTGTGTGCTCCGACAAGCTCTTCGATTCGCCGTGCGGCGCGATTGAAACTGTCGGCAAGATGTGCGACTTCATCGTTGCCTTCTACCGCAACTCGCGCCGACAGGTCGCCCGCGCCCAACGACTCGACGGCGTATTGCAATCGCTCCATGCGAAGCGTCAGGCGGCGCGCGATCGGGTACGCGAGTACGCTGATGACGACGGCCAATGCCGGCAACGAGAGCAGTACATGGACCCGATGGCAATTCGCCGGCGCTCCGTCCAGATGCAGAAGTACGAGCGCCATGGCGGTGAACAAAAGCAGGCTGCCCAGCAGTGCCAAATAGAAACGCAAATGCAGCCGTGGCATGTCGGTTCAGTCCTGTGCTTTGGCGAATACGTAGCCGGCGCCGCGTACCGTGATGATGCGTCGCGGGTGTTTAGGATCGTCTTCGATCGCGGCACGGATTCGTGAGACGTGAACATCGATCGATCGGTCGAACGCTTCCAGTTGCTCGCCCTTGACCAGGTCCAGCAATGTTTCGCGCGACAATACGCGGCCGGCATGTTCGGCCAACGCCACGAGGAGCGCGAACTGATACGACGTAACCGCGCACGGAGCGCCGTCGACGCGCAACGCGCGCGCTGCACGGTCGATTTCCAGACGCCCGAAGCACAAAGGCCGCTCGACGGAGGCACCGACTCCGCGACGACGCAAGATCGCTCGCAACCGCGCCAGCAACTCGCGGGGCTGAAACGGTTTGGGCAGATAGTCGTCCGCGCCGATCTCCAGGCCGATGATGCGATCGGTAGCATCGCCTCTGGCCGTGAGCATCAAGATCGGTATGTCGGACTTCGCACGCAGCTGTCGACAAACATCCAGCCCGTCCATATCCGGCAGCATCAAATCGAGGACGACAGCGTCATAAAACGTGGCCGCTAGCCGTTGCATGGCCGCGGCACCCAGTGACGCGACGGTCACGCGAAAGCCGGCCCCGCCGAGATACTCCGAAAGCATCTCGGCGAGGCGGGCATCGTCTTCAACGACTAGGATGCGTTCGGGCATGTCGCGGCACTGTGTCCGCTGGCGCATCGGATCGCAAGAGTCGGACTTGGATATCAACTCGCGTGTCGGGAAAGGTGATCGGCGAGCGCCTTGCGCTGGGCAGGCGTCAGCACCTCGGCCACATCGGCGACGAATTCCGTGGCTCGCCTGGAAGCCTGCTCGGCAACGCTCATATGCGCGGCGCGCGCCGTCTCGAGAGCGGCGCGATCAATGCGGTCTTGCGTAAGCAGGTCGAAGACTTGCTGGTGCCCTTGATTCAACTCCTCGTGCAATGGCGCGAGGTCGTCCGCGGCCTGCTGACTGATGGCAGCGATTTGTGTTTTCTGCGCTTCGGTCGCACCGACTTCCGTATAAATGTACTGCAGCATGCCGTTGACGTGGGCGACGACATCGTCGGAACTGCCCGTCATCGCATGGCCGCCGTGATGCCAGCCGGCTCCATCATGGCTCTGCGCCACGGCAGCAGTGCCGATGGCGATGAAAATGCCGAGAAGCAAAGCGACCGCAGCGGCGGGCTTGAACAGCAATCGGCGAATGACCGCTCGCAAACCACCGGCAGGTGCTGAGGTGTTCATGGTCGATCCTCTCAATCTCAAAGGGGAAAATACCCCGAAGAGCAATGTGCTCGACGAATGTCAGCGTGATTTGTCGCCCAGGTAAAGTTGTGTGAAGCGGGACGGAGCTGATCGGTCCGAAAGACCGGGCTGATTTTCGTCACTCGCAATCGACCGAGTCGGTGCAAGGCAGGAGAGCGCCTCCTCGTGCGAGCTCCGACGGCGCCGGCCGCTATCACCCGCAGCCGGCCTTGGATAGACTCTGTGGGTGTTGTACAGGGGTGGGCGGGTGGACGGATTTTTCGGGCGCCTCAAAGAACGCAAGCTCGTGCAGTGGGTGTTAGCGTACGCCGCCGCCGCGTTCGCGCTGCTGCAAGGCGTGGACATCGTCGCCCAGCGTTTCGGTTGGCCGGAGTCGATCGAACGCGGACTGATCGTCGTGCTTGCGGTCGGCCTCTTCGTCACCATCGTGCTGGCGTGGTTTCATGGCGAACGCCGCGCCCAGCGCGTCACCGGCACTGAGCTGCTGATTCTCGCGCTGCTGCTCGCGATCGGCGGCGGATTGTTGTGGCGGATGTCGAAAGTGCCGCAGAACGCTGCTGCGACAGACAGCGCGAAACCTGTGGCTACTCTGTCGATGGCGATACCGCACAAGTCCATCGCGGTGCTGCCGCTCGTGGACGAGAGCGGCGAGAAGGATCAACAATATTTTTCCGATGGATTGTCGGAGGACCTGATCACCGCGCTTTCGCAGTTCGCGGGATTGAAGGTCATCGGCCGCAACTCGTCGTTTCAGTTCCGCGATAGCAAGCTTCCGAGTGCTGCGCTCGGCCAGGCTCTAGGTGTCGCGCATCTGCTTGAAGGTTCGGTGCGCCACGCCGGCGATGTGGTACGCGTCAGCGCGACGGTGGTCAATGCCGCCGATGGCAGCACGTTGTGGTCGCAGCACTACGACCGTCCCTACAAGGATCTATTCGCGCTTCAGGACGACATCACGCGGTCGGTCGCCGACGCATTGCGAGCGAAACTGCTCGACGGCGGCGGTGCGGTGGAGCAGAGCGATCACCCACCCAGCGGCAGTCTCGATGCGTGGAATGCGTATTCACGCGGCCGTTTCCACGAGGTCATGATCAATCCCGACGACTCGCGCACGGCGATTGGATTTTATGAGCAAGCCATCGCGCTCGATCCGCGCTATGCGCGAGCGTATGCGAGCCTGGCTGTTTCGTGGGCGACGCTCGGCGGCACTTTCCTCAGCGGCGATGAACGGTGGCAGGCCTATGCCAAAGCGCGAGTTGCCGTAGAGCAGGCGCTGCGCTTGGATCCGGATGTGGCGGTCGCGCACGCTGCGCGCGGGCTGCTGCTGGTGTGGGCGGATTTCGACTGGACCGGAGCGGAAGCCGAATACCGGCGCGCGGTGGAACTCGCGCCCGCCGACGGCCTGTCGCGCTTCAGCCTCGGCAGGATGCAGGGCACGCTCGGCCATCCAGAGCAGGCGATAGCGATGCTGCGGCAAACCATAACGATCGATCCACGCAACGGCGGCGCCTGGGGCTGGCTGGGCTGGGAACTTGCTGCCGTCGGCCAACTGGAAGAAGCCGAGCAAGCCGCACGCAAAGCCCTCGGGTTCGTGCCGGGCAGCCCGTTCATCGCCGCCGGCCTTGTGATCATTCAGATTCAGCGTGGCGAAACCGCAGCCGCGCTGATTTCCGCGCAACAGATCCAGCCGGGTATTTGGCGCGACATCGCGCTCGCCTTTGCAACGCAGGGCGGTGACGACCGTGCCGCGGCAGATGCGGCGGTGAAAAGCCTGATTGAAAAAAGTGCCGACGGCTCGGCGTACCAGATCGCCGAGGTGTACGGGTTGCGCAAAGATCCGGACAGCATGTTCACGTGGCTCGATCGCGCGTGGGACACTCGCGACTCCGGCATCGGCAGACTGCTCACCGATCCTTTCATCCTGCGTTACCGAAACGATCCGCGCTTCGCGGCGTTCTGCAAAAAAGTGGGATTGCCGGCCACGACCGACGCGAAGCCGATGCGGTGAAGCCGTTTGCCGGTTGCGACGTCGTCAATAACTCATCGCTTTCGACAAAGACACTGCCATCGCCATCGCGCGAATTCCTTGGTTATCGCCAGTGTCCGCTTCCGGCCGTTGCGGACATTAGGTAAGAAGTCCGCCCCGAACGATGAAGCCCGGCACAAGGCCGGCTTCATCGCAACGTTGTCGCTGGAGCGGCTTACGCCAAGGCCGTCGCATCGACCTCCTCTGGGTTCACTTCGAACTGAGTCAACGCGCGGATAGCTCAGCGAGCAGTTCGTCGAGCTGTCCAAACGTCTCGTGCATCGCTTCCTGCGCGCCGGTGCCGGCCGCGTCGAGCGCTTCCTTCGTGGGATACAGCTCGCTCAGGACGAGCAGCGTCTTTCCATCGCGCTCTTCGAACGTCACGGTGGTGACGGATCCCGCGTCACCGCTTTCCTCGTTCGTCCAGACGATGCGCTTGTTAGGCACCACCTCCAGATACTCGCCGAAGAACGCCATTGGGTTCGCAGGATCGTCGCCGAACACGAGGCGGTATTTGCCGCCGGGGCGCACGTCCAGCTCGCACGAGCGAAGTGTCATGCCCATGGAACGGGGCACCCACCACTTCTTAAAAAACTCAGGTTTGGACCACGCCTCGAACACGAGCCGCGCGGGCGCGTCGAACGTCCGCGTGACAACGACCTCGCGCTCCGACTTCTTCTGCACCGTCGTGCGTTGAGATTCACTTTCTTTTCTTGCGGCCACGGGCCTTCTCCTGTCGTTTGAGTTCGTCGATGACACCGTCCAGCGCTTCGAAGCGCGCGTCCCACACCTGGCGGTAACGCGTGATCCACTCCATTTCCTCCTCGAGACGGCACGGGCCGATGCGGCACGTGCGCACGCGGCCGACCTTTTCCGTGGTCACGAGGCCGGCTAGCTCGAGCACGCCGACGTGTTTCTTCATGCCCGTGAGGGTCATTTCGAACTTGTCGGCGAGGTCGGTGATGGAGGCGTCTCCGCGCGCGAGCTGGTCGAGGACGCCACGGCGGGTGGCGTCAGCGAGGGCGGCGAAAGAAGCGTTGAAGTGTGTCGGAAAACGCTGAACCATGTGGTTCAGTATGGAGGAATTGGCGGTGGACACGCAAGGGGGTCTCACCGCGTCGGCGGAGCTATTCCGGCAGATTCGAACGAATCAGGTCTGCGGTTGCAGTAAGTTGTTCCGCAGAAACTCGAACTCGCTCCCGACGCTGTGCATCTGCGCTTGGATCGTGTGACGTACCCCTTTGACGTCCGGCGCTATCGAACGTGGCGAGTTGAGGAGGGCCTATACCCCAATCACTGCCCTTCTGCCGGGGCACGACATGGAAATGGAAGTGCGGTGTTTCTTGCCCGCTAAAGACCCCGTTGTTTTGAAACGTGAGTATTCCGAGGGGCCGATAAGTCTTGACGAGCGCCTCTGCGACTCTCTTGGCCGAGGTCATTATGGCCCCGCATTCTTGGTCAGAAAGATCGAGCAGCGTCGCGACATGCCGACGTGTGATAACGCAACACTGGCCAACCTCGAATTGCCAGGGATTGATCACGGTGAGCGTATGTTCGCTTTCATCCACGATCGCCCATCTTTCTTCGCGCCCTGCCATCCCCTCGCAAAGGTCGCACGGATCTCTTATGGGAAGTTCGATCAATTGCCTTCTCCGATTCAGCCGGCAAGAACGATTGTAGTGTCCGCTGCGGGTCGAGAGCCGCCCCTCCGCTCCGCCAGGTGTCGGCCGAGCAAACCTTCCGTTCAATTTCGTGCTGTTCACGATCGGCGGCTACTGGCTCTTTGTTACCAAAGCACAGAAGGGATAGAGGCAGGCAGCGCGGGACGCGAGAGCTTGCGACGGACGCTGAAGTGGAATATGATGATCATCATATGAAAAAGACCGCCACCCGATCCAAAGAAGCCACCCACGACCGTATCGTCGATGCCGCAGCGCGTGCCATACGGCGCAGCGGCTACAACGGTACCGGCGTCGCCGACATCATGAAGGCCGCGGGACTGACCCACGGCGGCTTCTACGCGCACTTCGCCTCGCGCGAAGCGATGCTCGCCGAGGCCGCCGATCACGCGGGCGGCGAAGCCGTCACATTGATGGAGCGCGTCGCTGCCACGGTGCCGCCGCACAAGGCGTTGCCGGCGATGATGCAGGCCTATCTCTCCAAAGATCACGTAAAAAGCATCGAAACCGGCTGCGCTACCGCTGCGCTCGCTTCGGAGATGCCACGCCAGGTGCCGGAAGTGCGCCGCGCTGCCACGCGTCGCATCAAGGAGATGATCGACCTCGTCGCCCGGCAACTGCCCGACTGGGGACAGCCCAGCGCGCACGACCACGCTCTCGTGACCGCATCCCTCATGGTCGGCGCGCTCGTGCTCGCACGCGCCGTCGATGATCCCCGACTTTCCGACGCGTTACGCAAGGCAGCGCTTAAGCACCTCATGCCCACGGATTGAAACGGCACGCCTAAATCGGCAGACCTGTTGTCTGGAAATATGATGAACATCATACACAAGATTCACCAACCGCATGGAGTATCGCCCCCCCTCTCCAAACGAGACATTCCCATGAACCTCGAAAAATCCATCGCGCTCGTCACGGGCGCCTCATCAGGCATCGGAAAAGCCACCGCGGAACGGCTCGCCCTTGCGGGCTATACGGTATACGGCACCAGCCGACGCGCAGCGCAGGCGGGTCAGCACTCTTTCACGATGCTGCCGCTCGACGTCACCAGCGACGCTTCGGTCCAAGCCGTCGTCGCGGAATTGATTCGACGGGAAGGCCGCGTCGATCTGCTGGTGAACAACGCCGGCTTCGGCGTCGCGCCCGCCGGTGCGGAAGAGAGCTCCATCGAACAGGCTCAGGCGATCTTCGACACCAATTTCATGGGCATCGTCCGGATGACGCGCGCTGTTGTGCCGCACATGCGAAAGCAAGGCGGTGGCCGCATCATCAACATCGGTTCCGTCCTCGGTTTTCTTCCGATGCCCTATGGAGCGCTCTATGCCGCCACCAAGCACGCGATCGAAGGCTATTCGGAATCGCTCGACCACGAGCTGCGAACACGAGGCATCCGGGTCTCGGTCATCGAGCCTGCGTACACGAAGACACAGTTCGACGCGAACTTTCTGGAGCCTGACGCGAAGCTCGCCGAGTATGGCGAGATCCGCGCATCCCTGGCGGTGACGCTGAAGAAGATCATGATCGCCGCCGATCCGCCGGACGTGGTGGCTGATATCGTGCTGAAAGCGGCAAGAGCAGCGCGTCCCAAACTCCGATACACGGCGGGCAAGCTCGCCGGCCGCTTGCGATTGCTTCGCACATTTGCACCTGCTGCCGCGATGGACGCGGGCGTCCGAAAAGATCTGCGGCTCGACGCGCACCCGACTCCACCGCAGCGCACCATCAACGAGCAGTCATCATGAAAGCATTTATTCTCGACGGATATGCAAAAGCAGGCGCCTTACGATTCGGCGAAATGCCCGAGCCGGCGATGCGGGACAATGACGTGTTGGTGCAGGTGCATGCCGCCAGCATCAATGTCCTGGATTCCAAGATCAGGAACGGAGAATTCAAATTCTTGTTGCCTTATCGCCTCCCCCTCATTCTCGGCAACGATGTCGCGGGAATCGTGGTTCGCGTCGGATCGGGAGTACGGCGATTCAAGGTCGGCGACGAGGTCTATGCGCGGCCGGATACCCTGCGGATCGGCACGTTCGCGGAACTGATCGCAATCAATGAAGATGCCGTGGCGCACAAGCCAAAGGCACTCAGCATGGAAGAGGCGGCATCCATTCCGCTGGTCGCCCTCACCGCCTGGCAGGTGCTCGTCGAACGCGCGAATTTAAGGAAAGGACAGAAGGTGCTCATCCACGCCGGCTCCGGAGGCGTGGGAACGATTGCCATTCAGTTGGCGAAGCATCTTGGCGCCCACGTGGCGACCACGACCAGCGCAGCCAACGCGGATTGGGTGAAACGTCTCGGTGCGGATGTCGTCATCGATTACGGCAAGGACGACTTCGAGAAAGTGCTGCAGGGCTACGACGTGGTCTTGAACAGCCTCGGCGCGGACGTGCTCGAAAAATCACTCCGGGTGTTGAAACCGGGTGGAAAGCTCATCTCGATCTCCGGTCCGCCCGATCCGGCTTTCGCAAAAGACATCGGAGCCTCCTGGTTCCTGAAGCAGGTCGTGCGCCTCCTCAGCTATCGCATCAGGAAGAAAGCCAACCGCAGCGGCGTGAGCTATTCCTTCCTCTTCATGAAAGCGAGTGGCGATCAATTGCGCGAGATCGGCTCGCTCATTGATGCCGGCGCTATCCGGCCCGTCGTCGACAAGGTCTTTCCATTTGCATCGACCAACGAGGCCATGGCATACGTCGACAAGGGCCGAGCGAAAGGCAAGGTCATTGTCAGTGTGAGATAGAGAGGCCCAAGCGCAACTAGAACAAACCGGGGATCAAGCGCTTGGTCGTCCGGCAATAAGCGCGGTAGGCCTCTCCGAACGCTGCGGACAATGCTGCTTCTTCTTCGCGCATCCGATAGAGATAGACGCCGACGGTAATGCCCACGATCAGCACGAGACTCAACCGAATTTGTCCGACCGGACGCACGAGATGTCCGCGGACATTTCTTTCGCGCGAGACGTTGTGTTCAAGTGGCCGATGCGAGGAGGTTTTTCGCTGGCACAGGTATTGCCATTGATGATCCGGACGCGCTTGTCTTTTCCACAAACGGGAGCCGCTTCATGCTACGTGCCGCTATCGCTTTCTCCTTGTTCCATGCCGTCACGGCGGTGGCCGCGACGGATGTCTCTGGATTGGAGCAAGCGAAGCGAATCGACGCGGACGTGGAAACGATCCTGCACAGAACCGATACGCCCGGCGCAACGATCGCCGTCGCCGTGAAGGACCGCATCGTTTACGCACACGCCTATGGATTCCGCGATCGCGAGCGGCACATCCCGGCCACGGTGGATACGCATTACGAAATCGGTTCGATCACCAAGCAGTTCACCGCCGCGGCGATGATGCAACTCCAGGAAGCCGGCAAGCTGCGCATCGACGACACGCTCGCGACGTATCTGCCCAAGGCACCGCACGCCGGCGAAGTGACACTGCGGCAAATGCTCTCGCACACCAGCGGCCTGCCGGAATATCTCGAGGGACCGGATATCGAAACGGCGGCCACGAAGGCGGCAACGGTCGATGAGCTCATGGCGCGCATCAAGGACAAGCCCCTCGATTTCGCGCCGGGCAGTCGGTGGTCCTATTCGAACACGGGTTACATCCTGCTCGGTCGCGTCATCGAAGTCGTCTCGCACGAAACCTATCGGCACTACGTGCAGCACCATCTGCTCGATCCTTCCGGAATGACGCAGACCTTCACCGTCGCCGATGAATCGCGCTTGCCCAAGATGGCCGTCGGCTATCATCACAAGGATGGGAAGATCGAGCGTCCCGCGCCCATCAGCGATACGTTCGGATGGTCGGCGGGATTCCTGGTGTCCACAGTCGACGATCTCGAAAAATGGAACCTCGCGCTCACGCGCGGCAAGATCGTCGCACCGGCGAGCTACGCGCTGATGAGCACTTCGGTTCAAACCACGCAGCACGGCGACGCCGAGTACGGCTTCGGATTGTTCGTCGATGCTATCGACGGTCAACTGCGCATCGGACACACGGGCGGAGCGTTCGGCTTCACGTCGGCCAACGAATACTTCCCGAAACAGGACGCGCGGATCATCGCGTTCACGAACAACGGCGACACTCCGGAACCGGGCGAGATGATCGCGACGGCGATCTTCGAGAATCTTTATCCGGAAATCGCCGCAGCGGAGATGCGCCCCGCTCCGGGAGAAGACGCCAAAACGACGAGCGACGCGAAGGCGGTGTTCGCTCACCTACAGCGCGGCTCGGAAGACTCCGCCCTCTTCACTGCCAAGTTGACGGAAAAAATGAAAGCCGGTCTCGCCGCTCGGCTGGCGACCCTGTTCTCACCGTACGGTGCGCCGACCGCCTTCATCTACAAGGGCGAGCGGTCGGACAATGGCCTCAAGTGGTCCGACTATGTCATCCGCTTCGGGCCCGGCAGTTCGCTGAAGTTCGCGATCGGGCTCGACGAGACAGGCAAGGTCGCGAGCATTTCCTACGGATGATCGGGTGCGGGGCGGCTCGAACACGATCATTCGCCGCTACCGCGAAGCGACAAGTCGCGTAGATTCTGGATGAGATCTCCGACGATCGGTGAGCTCGCGCCGGGCGAGAGCACCGCTCGCATCACGAGTCCCCTTAAGCGTGGGCTAACGTTGATTTGCGCGAGCTCTCCGTTGCGCAGCTCTTGCTCGACGGCATGTGCCGGCAATAGTCCGAGCGCGTTTCCTCCGGTCAGGATCCCTCGCTTCACGCCTTCGACGGTACCCAGCGCCTGCGTCTTCGGAAGCGGAATCTGCGCGGCTTCGAAATACTGCCGAAGCACTTGGTGGTAATCACCTGCCGCATCGCTCATGTAGAAGTCGAAGCGGGCGAGCTGCTCCGGCGAGGCGCTCCGGTTGGCGAGCGGATGCGTGGGAGATCCAAAAATCAGCAAATGTGTCTTTGTCAGAACCGAGCTGTCGTCCACTCCGGCGTCTGCCTCGAGAATCAGGCCGAGATCACTCTTCCCGGCCGCGACGCTGGCGCGAATCTCGGTGCATATCCCCGTCATCACCTCCAGGCGCGCCTTGGGCCAATGCTTGCGCAAGGCGGCCAGAGGTCCGGGAAGCACATACGCACTCACCGACTCGACCGCGGCAACCACCAGCGTAGCGCTGACATCGGTAGACACTTTCGCGAGCTCCGCGACGAGCTCGCTCGACAACTCGATCATTCGCCTCGCGTAGGGAAGTAGCGCTTCGCCGGTCGGCGTCAACATCGAGCCTCGGTTCGCCTTGCGGAAGATCGGCGTCCCGAGCGCGCGCTCCAGCGCGCTCAGCGTCTCGGAGATGGTCGACTGCGAGATGCCCAGCGAGCGAGCCGCGCGGGCGTGCGCGCCTTGCTCGACGACGGTTACGAAGACTCGAAGATGCCGCAACTCGATCTCTGTCTTCATGACTGACCTCATCCATCGACTTTACCGATGTATCGAATCGCCATTTTGGAGTGTGCGAACGGCAGGCGTAGCTTGCTGATTCGGCGCACCACTGTGCAAGACGAGAAGCAGCGGCACATCGATGCAGACTTTTTCGCAAAATGCAGCGTTATTGATCATCGACGTTCAGAACGGGTTTGACGAGCCGCGCTGGGGACGGCGCAACAATCCGCAGATGGAGGCGCGAATTGTCGAGCTGCTCCATGCCTGGCGCGCGAGCAATCGTCCGGTGATTCACGCCAAGCACATGTCCGTCGACCCTACCTCACCGCTAAGACCCGGACAACCGGGCAACGATTTCAAAGTCCGGATGACTCCCGCGCCGGGCGAATACGTCGTCGAAAAACGCGTCAACAGCTGCTTTATCGGAACTCCGCTCGAAACGGAGCTGCGCGGACGCCAGCACGATGCGCTGGTGATCGTGGGAATGACGACCAATCATTGCGTTTCGACGACGGCTCGGATGGCCGGCGACTTGGGGTTCGCCGTGTGGGTGGTTTCGGATGCCACCGCCACGTTCGATCGCGTCGGACCGGATGGAATCCGTCATCCGGCGGAGCACATCCAGGCGATCGCGCTCTCGGACCTCAACGGAGAATTCTGCGCCGTGGTCGATACGGCGACGGTGCTCGCGGCGATGAAGACGCCATCGGATGCGTCTCGGGCGCGCGAGGAGCTAGCGTGAACGGGAATCTGCCGATCGCCGCCATCGCCATAGCGACCGCGTTGGCTGCGTGCGCAACGCCCGCGTTTGCGTCCGGCGAGAGCGCGACGCCAGTGCACCTCACCAGCGAGAAAAAAGGAGTCGAGCCGGGCGATTTGAATCGAGCCGTCGATGCGTGCACCGACTTCTACGAGTTCGCGAACGGCACCTGGCGATCCGAGAACCCGATTCCGCCCTCGATGCCGCAATGGAGTCGGCGCGTCGCCGCACGCGAAGCGAATGCGCAGCGCGTGCAGAGCGTCCTCGAAGAAGTTTACCGCAAGACGGACTGGGAACCGGCGAGCACCGAACAACTCGTGGGCGATCATTACGCGTCGTGCATGAACGAAGCGGCCGTCGATGCCGCAGGTCTCACGCCGTTGGCGCCCATGCTCGCAGAGATCGATCACGCTCGGAATCTGACCGACGTGCAGCGCGTCATCCGCCGGCTGCATGATCTTGCCATTGCCGTTCCGTTCGCGACCAACGGCATCCCCGACTACGATGCGCCCGCTCATTTCATCGCGAATGTCGGCGCCGGCGGCTTAGGCCTCCCCGATCGCGACTACTATTTGAAAGCAGAGCCGCCTCTTGCGGAGGCGCGCGAGAAATACCGGGCGCACGTCGCCAATGTCCTCAAGCTCGGCGGCATGCCCGAAGCGCAAGCGCGCGATGCCGCCGATGGCATCTTCGCGCTCGAGAAGCGCTTGGCCGAAGCGTCTTTGGACAGCGCGACCGCCGGCGACCCCGCCGCGACGAATCACAAGATGAGCTTCGCGCAGCTCAAGGGACTGGCGCCTCACTTCGATTGGGAAACGTACTTCGACGAAGCGAAGTTGCCGCGCGCCGAGCTCAATGTTGCCGAGCCGAAGTTCGTCCAGCAAATGGACAGAGCGCTGGAGGAAACTCCGATCGCTACGTGGAAGGCGTACCTGAAGTGGCACGTCCTCGATTCGGCATCGCCGTGGCTATCGAAGTCCTTCGCCGAAGAGTCGTTCGACTTCACCGATAAATACTTAGGTAAGGCCGCCTCCATGAAGCCGCGCGCACAACGCTGCGCGAGTTCCACCGAAGCGTTGCTCGGAGACGCGCTCGGAAAGAAATACGTGGAGCGCTATTTCCCGCCGGCGGCGAAGGCGAAAGCGCAAGAGATCGCGCTGAATCTGCTCGCCGCGCTGAAGGATGAAGTCGCCGGCGTCGAGTGGATGGCGCCCGAGACGAAGCGCAAGGCGCTCGAGAAACTGTCGGCCACCGACGTGCAAATGGGATATCCGGACACGTGGAAAAGCTATTCGGGCCTCACGATCCGTCGCGATGCTTTTTGGGCGAACGTTGCCGCGGCCCGAACGTTCGGCGTCAACGAAGAGCGCCTGCGCGTCGGCAAACCGACGAATCGCGACCTGTGGGCTTTGGCGCCCTCCTCGCCGGACGCTTACCTCGATCTCCAGCTCAATAAGCTGGTCCTGCCCGCGGGTTTCCTGCAACCACCCTATTTCAATATCGATGCGACGGACGCGGTCAACTACGGCGCGCTCGGCATCGGCCTGGCACATGATCTGACTCACGCGATCGACGCTTCGGGCTCCGAGATCGACAGCGAGGGTCGGCCTCGCAATTGGTGGACGCCGGAAGACCGCAAGGAATTCGAGCAGCGCGGTCAGTGCGTCGTCGATCAGTTCGAGGGGTATTTCATCGAGCCCGGCGTTCATCATGACGGCAAGCGCGTGCTGAGCGAGTCGATTGGAGATCTCGCCGGCGTGCGTATCGCGTATCTCGCGCTCGAGAAATCGATGAAGTCTCACCCGGTGGCGACGCTGGACGGCTTCACGCCCGAGCAGCAGTTTTTCATCTCCTGGGGCCAGAACAGCGGCGCCGCCATGCGTCTGGAAGCGCAGCGGCAACGCATCAGCGCGGACTCGCACCCGGTTCCGAAGTTTCGGGTCGTCGGACCGCTTTCCAATTCACCGCAGTTCCAGCAAGCATTTTCCTGCAAAGCCGGAACGGAGATGGTGAGAGCAGCACCCAAGCGCTGCGCGGTCTGGTAGCGCTCCAATTTCGATGTAGCTGTGAGATGTCGGGGAGCGATTCGGATGCATGCGTACACGAGCGACCGATCTGTGACGACGGAGGCTTGGAAACACTCCAAGCCCGTGCGACTCGAATTCGAGAAGCTGATGCATGGAACGATCAACAACGCCGTCGATTGGCCCTGCTCGGAGCGAACGCTTCGGGTTCTCCTCGGATCAGGCCGCGGCTGCGTGCTGCACGGCATGGATATGCCCACGGTGCTCATTCCCTTGCGCGGATGGGTGAAGCTGACGGAGAGCGAAAGCACGAGGATTCTCCACACCGGCCAGCTTTTCTTCAGCGAAGGCGGCAATCACGTTCAAGCCATCGGCAGCGGCGACTCGCTGTGGATGGCTCTCATCGCGCCCGCCAGCGCATGGCGGCAACTGGTCGATGCGATCTCGGAACGAACGATTCCGGCTCCCGTGCTGCTTCCGGCAACCCACGTGGCGAACCGCGCGATACGTCGCGCGGCCGTGCGCCTGGCGCGCGAAGCGCGCAACCACACCGCGTCGAGAAAATCCGAGGGTGCGATGTTGGGCTTCGCCGCATTGCTGCTCGACCTTCAATCTGCGTTCGATCCACTGATCCGGCGATGCCCGGGGCGCACGCTCGGCCAGAGGCGAGGCGTATTCCTTCGCCTCCAACGCGTCTGCAATTACATGGAGTCGAGCAACGATCTGGATCTTGGCATCACCGAGTTCGCGCGAGTGGCCAACTATTCGCCGGGCCATCTCATACGCACCTTCAATGCCGTATACGGCAAGACGCCGCACGCGGTTCTCATCGATCAGCGCCTCAAGCGAGCACTGCGACTCGTCAACGATACGGAACTGAGCATCACGGAAGTCGCGCACGCGAGCGGATTCGAAGATCGATGCGCCTTTGCACGCTCGTTCAAGCGCCGATTCGGCGAGACGGCGTCGGCCGTGCGCGAACGCAGGCTGGCCAGCATTTCGGTCTGCGAATGACGGCGGCGATTCGCCGTCGCCGCGAGGCACGTACCGCGATCCTCGTAGTCACTAATTGCCCGCTCACAAATCAGTTTTTTCCAAGCCTTCTGTTAAGAACCGACCGACGTTCGGGCACACATTTTCTTAATGTGCACTGACGCTTGCGATGCCAAGTGCCGCGAGCATTTGTTGGCCAAACCGGGAGAATTTCATGCAACAAACGCTGCTCCGACAGTCGATTCGGCGTGCCATAGCTACGCGCGCCGCGATCGCAATAGCGCCGCAGAGCGCACGATCCGCCATCGCATTGGCAGCCTTGGGGCTGTTGCCGTACACGGCGTTCGCGCAAGATGCGCAAGACGCCGCCGAGCAGAAGCTCGAGACGATAACGGTCACCGGCTCGAACATCCGTCGCGTCGACATCGAAACATCCAATCCGGTCATCACCATCGATCGTGCCGCGATCCAGAAGACCGGAAAGTTGACGCTGGGTGATCTGGTCCAGCAGCTGCCGGCAGTCACCGGCCCGAACACCAACCCGCAGGTCAACAACGGCGGCGGCTCGGGATTCTCGTCGATCGGTCTTCGCGGTCTGGGTTCGCCCCGCACGCTGGTGCTGATCAACGGTCATCGCTATCTCTCGGGCAATCCGAATGAGATCCCGGCGAACATGGTCGAGCGCATCGAAGTGCTGACCGATGGCGCTTCGTCGGTGTACGGCTCGGATGCGGTCGCAGGTGTCGTCAACTTCATCCTGCGCAGCGACTACCAGGGTGCGGAGTTCTCAGCCAACTACGGCATTTCCGACCACGACGACGGACAATCGAAGGGCTACCAATTCACGTTCGGCCAGAGCTCCGACAAGGGCTCGATCATGGCCGGCATCAACTACAACAAGATCGATCAGGTTCTCGCCGGCAACCGCAACTTCTCGAAGAATTCGGTTTCGCTGTACGGCACCGTCGACAGCCCGCCACGCGGAAATCTCGGCGGTTCGACCTCCTCGCCGTTCGGCCACATCCAGATACCCGACGCGTTCGCCGACTTGTTCCCGACCTGCACCACGGGATATCTGGCGCGCAATCCCGGCACGACCGGCCAAAACATCGCGACCGACTACCACTGCTACGTCAACAACGCCACCGCAACCACGCCGAGCGACAAGTACAACTTCGCGACCGTCAACCTGATCATGACGCCGCAGGAACGCACAGGCCTTTTCCTCAACGGCAACTACAAACTGACCGACAACGTCGAGGTGTACGCGGCGGTCCTGCACAACAAGACCTCGTCGGCGGCTCAGCTCGCGCCGGCGCCGCTGACGCGCGCCATCATTTCGGCGGACAGTTACTACAATCCGTTCCATGCCCAATACGGCAGCGGCGGTCTCTCGTTCGCGACCCGACTCGCGACGCTCGGCAATCGCACCGCCGGCAACGGCACCAACACCGATCAGGTGTCGACCGGTTTCAAGGGCTCGTTCGGGGTTTGGAACGAGCAGCAGTGGAACTGGGACGTCGGCTACGACTACGGCCATCTCAGCATCGCGACGACGACCGGCGGCCTGCCGAACCTCAACATCGTCAACCGCGCCACCGGTCCGTCGTTCTTCGATCCGACGACCGGCACCGTGCGCTGCGGCACGCCCGAAGCGCCGATCGACGCGTGCACGCCGATCAACCTCTTCAACCTCGACGATCCGAACACGATCGCCGTGTTGAAGGCCGCCGGCGCGCCGGCAGTCAGCGACTTCTTCACGCAGGAGAAGGTCTGGCGTGCCGATGCGAACGGCGGACTCTTCGAGCTTCCGGCCGGCACGATGCAGCTCGCGGTCGGAGCCTCGTATCGCAAGGAATACACGCACTCGAATGGCGACACTTCGCTCTTGATCAACGCGGCGACGGGCACCTGCACGCTGGGCAGCCAATGCGTCTCCGCGCTGCAGGGCGGCTACAACGTCAAGGACGTGTACGCGGAGCTCTTCATCCCGATCATCAAGGACGTGCCGTTCATCCACGCGTTGAACGTGACGCTGGGCGATCGCTACTCCAAGTACAACAACTTCGGCAACACCAACAACGGCAAGCTCGCCGTCGAATGGCGCCCGATCGAAGACCTCTTGCTGCGCGGCACAGTCTCAGAGGTGTTTCGCGCGCCCACGGTCAGCAACCTGTTCGCGGCGGCGGCGTCCAATGCACCGAAGCTCTCGAACGATCCGTGCGATCACTACACGGGAAGTCCCGCGAATCCGGCGTGCGTCAACGTTCCGACGGACGGCAGTTTCGTCAACCAGAACGTCGCCCAGCAATTGCAGATCAACGGTATCGTTTCAGGTTCAGAATTCGCCGGCTTTCCGCTCGGTCCTGAATTCGGCAAGTCGTTCGACTGGGGCATCGTGTACGACCCGCACTTCATCGACGGCCTGTCGGTCAGCGCGGACTTGTGGCGCCTGTACCTCAACAACAACATCACCAGCGTCGGCGCGCAGACGGTGCTCGATCTCTGCGCTGCGGGCCAGCAGGCGTACTGCCCGCTGATCCATCGCTTCGCCACCGGTCCGAATCAAGGTCAGATCGATTTCATCAATCAGCCGACCGGCAACCTCGGTCGCGTCGACGTGAAGGGTGTCGATTTCGCGCTGAATTATCGTCTGCCGGAGTTTTCGTTCGGCCGCTTCAACATCGGCGTCAATGCGACGTACCTCCAGCAGTATGACGTCTCGACGGCGCCCGGCACTGCCGCGAACACGGTCTATCACTACCCTGGACACTTCATGGCGTTCGGTTCCGGCGCCGCAGCGGCTTGCCCGGGCAACGGCGCCGGCGTGTGCCTATTCCCGCGCTGGCGTGCACAGAGTTCGGTGGGATGGCAGCTGGGTTCGTTCGATGCCTCGTGGCGCATGCGTTACATCGGCCGTTTCAAGATGGGCTCGCTGTCGCCTTCGCAGGACGTGTTCCCGGCGGGCACCTGCTACTACGGCGACTTCTGCACGCTGCACGGCCTCGTGTACGAGTTCGGCGCGACGGTCTACAACGACATCCAGGTCGGCTACAACCTCGAGGCGTGGAACACGCGCATCGACGTCGGCGTGAACAATGTGTCGGACAAGCAGCCGCCGTTCCTGTATGCGAACAACACGCTCAACGCGAACACCGATCCGAGCGACTTCGATTTGATGGGCCGTTACTACTGGGGTCGTATCACCGTGAAGTTCTAGGATCTGTCGACGTCATGACCTAAGGAGCCGCGCGGACACTCGCGCGGCTCCGACTCAAGGATCGAAACCATTCGCGAAAATCGTGTCCGTGTCGGACACCTGGAGCGATACCGGCACGCGCACCACGCGCTGCGCGGGATCGTCGCTGAATAGGCAGGTCGTACCCGTGTAGGTGCCGGGCGCGAGCGTGCTCGCGTCGAATGCCGCGGTGATGCCGGTCGATGCTCCGGGCGCAGTCGCTCCGCTGTCGGGATCGAACGCGAGCCACGACATCGCGTCCGGCGACGAGCATCCGCTGACGTTCGCGATCGCGAGGCCGCCGAGCTCCGCGCCGATGCCTCCGCTGCCGATCGGCGCGATCAGCGAAGCCAGACCCGTGCTCGTGTCGACGGTGTACATGTTGCTCTGCCCGCAGGCGCTTATCGCCGGATTGTTGACGCATCCGGCGAGATAGAGAGTGCCGGTGGCGTCGTCGAAGTCCATGCTCTGCGCATTGTTGGCGTCGAAGCCGATCGACCCGATGACCGACGCTGCGCCACTGGTCTTGTCGATCGCCATCAAGCTGCTGCTGACGAGATCGAGGCCGTAGATGAGGCCATCCGCGCTGATCGCGATGTCGGCTATCAGAATGTTCTGCGTGGGATCGGCAACGTTCTGGACCGGTCCGACCAGCGTGGAAACGCCGCTCGCCGGATCGACGGTGTAAAGGGTCGAATACCACGGGCTCAACGGATTGCGCCGGATCGGTCCGACCGTCACCGCGTACGCCGTCGAGGTGCTCGCATCCCAACGCAGCGCGTTCCAGTCGAAATTGTCGACCGGCGGCGTCATCGTCGCGATGGGACTTGCCGCCGCAGTGGTGGTGCTGACGGTATAGAGGATGTTGGCGTTGGTATCGATGGCGTATTCGACGGAGAAATCGTTGCCGAAGAAATCGCCTGCGAATACGTGGATCGGGCTCGGGCTCGACCCCAGCGTCGTCGGCGCTTGCGGCGCGTTCGCATCGAGGCTGACGTAAATGCCGTTGCCTGTTCCGTTCGATTCGTCGAACGCGAACGCGGGAACCTCCGTTGCGAAGGGAAGCGCGATACGGCGGTTCGGTGTGCTGTTCACGCCAAGCGATGCAAGACCGGGATGCTTCTGGCTCGGATCGCCAAGCGGCAGAACAAAGCGCGAAACCGGTGGAAAGTGCGCGCGGCTCGGCGCCTGGCCGAGGTGCCAGTCGAGATCGACGTTGCCGCTGTTGCTGATCGTCACCGGCACGGTGGTGGAGCTTCCAGCTCCCACGCTCGCGCTGATCGCGGTCGGCGATACGGCGGCGACCGGCGCGCCGACGTTGAGCGAGACTTGCTGCGACGCCGAATACACGGTGCCGTAGTTTGGCGTGAACAGGATTGCCAGACCGTCGTGCAGCACGGCTTGGTTGCGCGAGTACTGCGTCGCGTGAGTGGCGTCGCCGTTGAGACCGACCGTGGCGGTCGCACCGTCGTCGAACTCGGGATCGCCGAAGCTCGCCGTCTGGTAGTTGAAGAGGATCTGATCGCCGTTCTCGTAAAGAACGACTTCAAAGGTCGCACCGCTCGGGCTCGGTGGTCCGCCGCCCGCGCCGTCGTGGTTGCGGTCGTACCATTCGACGACGAATTGGCGATTCGGGGCCGTGCCGAGCGTCGCGTAGTAGACGTTGCCGGTGTCATCGCCGATGTTCGTCCAATACGGCAGGATCGCGGCGCCGAGGTTGGCGTCCGGCAACGCCGAGGTGAACGAGAAGATCGATCCATCCTCGGTGCCGAACGCGATGCCGCCGTTGTTGCCGATCGTGATTTGATCGGACGAGACGTCGTAGAACGTGAACGGGAAATCCATCGTCACGCCGACGGATTCGTCGCTGTAGAGATCGAGCGCCGTGCCGGTCGCGGTGATGTCGATGAAATCCGCGCTGACCGTATCGTCGTACGTATAGAGCGGAAGGTCGCCGTACGAAGTCCAGGTCGACGTCGGCGATTGCGAGGCGGTGGCGCTGATGATGCGGTTGTACTGGTAGCTCGCGCCCGGCGCCAGCGCGTAGCCCAAGCTCGACAGGATCGTGCCGACCACGTCGTCGGCGAGCGCCTGGTAATTCAGCGTCGTCGTCGAGTTATTGGTGACGACGTAACAGACGTTGACTTGCTGGCCGACGTCGACGTCGAGCTCCGTCGCCGTGCCGCAGCTTTCCGGCGTGGTATCGGTGCTGAGCGTGACGGCAAGGCCGATACCGCCGGTTCCCGCGGGATCGCGGGTCGAAGTGTTCGCGGCCAAGGCCAAGCTCGATACGCAGGCCATCGTCACGATGGCGCAGAACAACTTTGTCGGTGGCAGCGAAATCATCGAACGGCTCTCTTGATCACGGGAGCGGACGGCAGGTCCGCTCCCCATGTTCAAGCCAGAGGCGTGTCGAGTCTTTCCAGATCGCTTAAGGATCCCTCACGGTTCCGCTAAGGACCCGCTAACGTTCGATCGATGATTGTGACGCACCCGAAAAACGCTGCAGCGTCAACGCGGTGCGCCCCGCCCGTCGATGCTCATGCTTCCGGCGCCGAATGCAACGACCTGCAGCAGGCCGCCGGCCATGGCGAGATTCTTCATGAAGTGGATCAGCTGATTCTGATCGGCGAGCTGGTTGTGGAAGGCGAGCGCCGCGGCGATCGTGAAGAGGGCCATGATCAAGGCCACCGCTCGCGCCTGGTAGCCGACGACCAGCAAGATTCCACCGCCGACTTCGACGAGGATCGCAATACCGTAGCCGACGATCGGGAGCGGAAGGCCCGCGGACGCGATATAGGCTTGCGTCGCTTCCGGCGCCATGATCTTGCCGAAACCGCTGAACAGGAATATCGCCGCGATCAGCAGACGGCCCAAGGCCGCGATCCATCCCGAATTCTGGCTCATCATCCAACCTCCGCGTTATGTGATCGATCAAAAGGTTCGAACGCCGCGCGCATGACTTGGGACAGTGTAGCCGCTCACGTCGGCAGCGGCTTGCCGGCCGCCTCGTTGACGATGTATTCGGCGTACCAGTCCGACCAGTTCGCATCGCGTTGCCCGCCGGTCCGCTTCTCGTGCTCGCCATGCGCCGCCTCGGCGCGGCGGAGCGTGGCGGCGAGCTCGCTCGATGAAGTGAAGGTCGTTTCGTTCGCGTCCACGCGCCCCGGCAATCGCGCCGTGACTTCCTGCAACAGCCAGCCGTTGCCGTCCGGATCCTTGAACGTGGCGAACGATCCGTAGCTGCGCCGCTCCGGGTCAGGACCTGCGAGCGGCGGTTTTCCGGGAGCGGCGCGATGGAACACTTCGCTGACGTCGGCGCCGCGAGCCGCGAGCTCCGCGCGCGCCGCCTCGATGTCGGATACGACGAGATAAAGTCCGGCCGCCGATCCCGGGCCGGCCGGCGTGATTCCCTTGCCGAAGTGGATCGAGCACGGCGAGCCCGGAGGCGTGAGCTGGACGACCCGGAAATCGTCGCCGACGGCGAAATCGGCATCGAGTCTCCAGCCGAGGCCGCCGTAGAAGCGTTTCGAGCGATCGACATCCGCAACGGGAATGACGACGACTTCAAGCTTCATGTCGACCTTGCGCGATTTCGAGGTCTCGGCGGAATTTTCATTGCTCATGTCGGACTCCTGAAGTCGGAAAAACGTCGACCTCCCGCATCAGATCAAAGGCGCTCGAACGATTCCATTGCACCAAGGTATTGCACTTCGCCGGTGCTAGGCAGGCAGCGGAGCCTCAAGGCGCGTCCGAGCGCACGACTTGGCCTGTCACAGCGAACTCAAGCAGAGCACGGCGAGCACAATTCCATCATCACCGACGCGCTGGGCACTCACTCGAAAGAGTGTGCGCGCGCTCGTACGAAATCGGGTATCGGGTGCGGGCGAGCAAGCCTAGAATGGTCGGGTCAAGCAAGAGCTATTGGGGTATTCCAGAAGATCTGCGCGCATCACGACGCAGACAAAGGACAGCACGATGTTCGACGCAAGACTCGAAGTCCGCGCGACGCAAGGTCGCGCTGGGCACGAGCGGCTCGATCCGCCGGTCGTCCCGCTCCTGCGACGGTATACGAGCGCGCTGCATACGCGAGCGAGATCGATGCGCCCGACGGGCGCTACGCCGACGGTATTCGTCGTCGACGACGACGCCGCGGTGCGCACGTCGTTGCAAGCATCGATCCAGAGCGCGGGCTGGCGCGTCGAAACCTTCGCCTGCGCACACGAATTCCTGGCTCGCCCGCGCGTCCTCGCGCCGAGCTGCCTGGTGCTCGATCTCTCGCTTCCGGATATCAACGGCCTGGATCTGCAAAAGCGCCTCGCCATCGATCGGGCCGACATGCCGATCATCTTCGTGGCAGGCCACGCCGACATTCCGATGACGGTGCAGGCGATGAAAGCGGGCGCGCTCGAATTCTTCATGAAGCCGCTTCGCGACGACGTGTTGCTGAGCGCCATCGAGCACGGCATCGAATGCAGCCGATCGGTGCGCCGCGAAGAGGCCGAGGCACGCGCGCTGCGAGACTGCCACGCCGCTTTGACTCCGCGCGAACGCGAGGTCATGGCCTTGGTGGTCTCGGGACTCTTGAACAAGCAGGTCGCAGGCGAGCTCGGCATCAGCGAGATCACCGTGAAGGCGCATCGCGGCAACGTGATGCGAAAGATGCACGCGGTCTCTTTCGCGACGCTGGTGACGATGTCCGCGAAACTCGGCACCGTTACCGCGCCGATCAAATTCCGCCGCGGCTGGGATTGAATCGATCGCCCGCCGCATCGCGCCCTCGCGGAGCATCTATGTGTCGACGAGATCGAACTCGCCGCCGCGGAGCATGGCGACTTCCTTGAGATCGAGCTCCTGCTCGAGTCGTCGAAACGTCTCGTCTTCGATGCGGCCTTCGCGGCGCAAGCGTTTGAGTGCGTCACGCTGACTTTGAATGACTCTGGTCCGCGTGGCTTCGGTCGATGCGGACCCGACTGGCTCATCACTGGCCGCTTCCGTTGCGCGCAACTCCGAGCGAAGAAACGCGGCTGCCACGTCGTCGCGTCCTTCCAATGCGCTCTCGGTCGCTTCGACGAGCGTTGTGCGCGCGTGAGCCAGCTCGTCGTCGCGCGATATGTCGGCGGGAAATTTCAGCAGGCGGATGAGAGGTTCGAGCGTCGCGCCCTGGATCACGAGCGTGCCGACGACGACGATGAGCGCGCTCAGTACGATGAGATCGCGCTCGGGAAAATTCGCCGGCAGCGCCAGCGCGGCGGCCAGCGTAACCATGCCGCGCATGCCGCACCACGAGGCGACGATGCCCTGCTTGATGGTCGGGCCTTTGCCGTATCCGAGCCGACGATAAATCGGCTGCACGGCGCGGTTGTACAGCATGACCCAGACGATGCGCACGACGACGACGATCGCAAGCACCAGTGCGCCGAAGATCAGCGCGTGCCGAAGCCGTGCCCCGTCCAGATCGCGCACGATCGTACGCGCCTGCAGCCCGACCAGGAGGAATGCCAGCACGTTGAGCAGGAACACGACGACGCTCCACACCGAATTCGTGTGCAGGCGGTCGCGCGCGGAAAACCCGCTGCCATAACGCGCCGCCGTCATCGCCGTCGCGACCACGGCGAGGATCGCCGAAAGTCCAAGGCGGTCGGCGATGAGCCAGGTGGAGAACGTGGCGACGAACTGAAACAGGATGCCACCCAGCGTGCCGGCGAGAAACGGGATCAGAAATATCGTGATGCGTCCGGTGACGATGCCAAGCAGAATCCCGCCGGGAATCGCGAACGCAAGCTGCGGCAACACGGCGAGCGCGCCGCCGTCGGCAGCGTTCATGCGGATACCGACGCTGAAGATGAAAAGCGCCACTGCGTCGTTGAGGAGGCTCTCGCCCTTCAGCACCGTCACGGTCGAACGCGGCAATGAAGGCCGATTGAGCATGGCGGCCGCAGCCGCCGCGTCCGGCGGCGACACGATCGCACCCAGCACGACCGCTGCCGCGATCGGCATTCCGGCATACGCCACGGCCGCCCATGCGACGGCAGCCGTCGTCAGCAGCACGGCGACGACGGCGAGCGCGAAGAGCGGCATCCAGTATCTTCGGATCGCGCGCACCGGAAACTCGAACGCCGAATCGAGAATCGCCGGCGCGATAAAGAGGACCAGCACCAGATGCGGATCCAGCGAAACATCCGGTGTCCACGGCAGCGCCGCGACGCACAGGCCCGCAGCGGCGAGCATCGTGGGATACGGAATACTGAGGCGACGAGAAACTTGAAGCAGCAGGATCGCCAGAAGCAGCAAGGTCAATACGCTTTCGAATAGCGCCACTGGTCTTCCTGCAACGATCGATGTGTTGAGAACACTACCCTACTCTGCGCTCGGACTCATCGCGGCGTTTCTCTCTCGCGAGAAATCGAGCGCCCGACCGAGGCGCGTCGCGATGTCGAACGACAAACGCGTCGAGTCATGCGAAGCGCAAAGCCCGCGAGACCGATTGACTCGCACGTCCCATAAGAATATGTTGTGCCCGTCAGCGGTGCCTAGCACAACATCTAGGCTTAATCGGGAATCCGGTGCGAATCCGGAACTGCCCCGCAGCGGTAACTGGGAACGAACGACGCCACATGCACTGAGCCTCGCGGCTTGGGAAGCGGCGCCCACTAGATGAGGCGAAAGCCTCGTGCCCGGAAGTCCGAAGACCTGCCGCGACCGTTCCTTCGCAAGAAGGAATGTCTGGCTTCAGATCCTCGCGGGAGGACGAGCCGAAGCAGGCGCACGCGCGCCTTCTTTGCTCCCATCCGTCGGACCTGGATTCGCTCGCGGGAGCGATGGCCGGCGGTGAGGAATGCCCGAGGCCCTCCTTCCGCACGCCGCGCTCCGCTTTGAAGGAGCCCGCATGTCCACGATCGCATCCGACGTCGCCGCCGACGTCCCTCCGACGACACTAGCCCCACCCGTCGATCAATCGGCATTCCAGTTGCGTCCGCCGCACGCAGGGCCGGCGACGATGCAAGTCACCAAGCGCTCCGGCGCGCGCGAATCGGTCGATCTCAACAAGATCGTGCGCGCGGTCGCGCGCTGCTGCGACGGCCTTGCCGACGTCGATTCGATGCGTGTCGCGCTGAAGACGATTGCAGGTATCTACGACGGCGCGACGACACGCGAGCTCGACGAGCTCTCGATCCGCACCGCCGCCTCGTTCATTGCCGAGGAACCCGAATATTCGCGCGTCGCCGCGCGCCTCCTCAGCGGCTACATCGACAAGGAAGTTCACGGCTTCGGCATCTATTCGTTCTCGCAGTCGATCCGTGTCGGCTTCGATGCGGGACTGATCAACGATCGCGTGCTCGCGTTCGTAGAAGCACACGCACGCAAGCTCAACGATGCGATCGATCCGCGCCACGACCTGCGCTTCGAATATTTCGGATTGCGCACGCTGTACGATCGTTATCTGCTGAAGCATCCGACGCGCCGGCAGGTCATCGAGACGCCGCAGCAATTCTGGCTGCGCATCGCGGTCGCGCTCAGCGAAAGCGTCGTCGACGCGATCGAGCTGTATCAGCAGTTCGCCTCGTTGGCCTACGTGCCGAGCTCGCCGACGTTGTTCAACGCCGGCACGCGCCACGAACAGCTGTCGAGCTGTTTCCTGCTCGATTCACCCGACGATTCGCTCGAAGCGATCTACGAGAAGTATCGCGACATCGCGCTGCTCTCGAAATTCTCCGGCGGCATCGGCGTCGCCTGGCACCGCGTGCGCGCGGAAGGCTCGCTGATCCGTTCGACGAATGGCCTTTCCAACGGCATCGTGCCGTGGCTGAAAACGCTCGACTCCTCGGTCGCGGCAGTCAACCAGGGCGGCAAGCGCAAGGGCGCCGCCTGCGTCTATCTGGAATCGTGGCACGCCGACATCGAAGCGTTTCTCGAGCTTCGCGAAAACACCGGTGATGAAGCGCGGCGCACGCATCATCTCAACGTCGCCAACTGGGTGCCGGATCTTTTCATGCGCCGTGTCGACGAAGACGGCGCGTGGTCGTTGTTCGATCCGAAAAACGTTCCCGCCCTGCCGGATCTTTGGGGCGCGGCGTTCGACGACGCGTATGCGCAGGCGGAAGCGCAAGGTCTCGCCCGGAAGACGATCAAGGCGCGCGATCTTTACGCGCGCATGATGCGCACGCTCGCGCAGACCGGCAATGGCTGGATGACATTCAAGGATGCGTGCAACCGTGCGTGCAACCAGACCGCGTCCTCGGACAATATCGTGCATCTCTCGAACCTCTGCACCGAGATCATCGAGGTCACGCGTAACGGCGAAACCGCGGTGTGCAATCTCGGCTCGATCAATCTCGCGCAGCATCACGACGGTCACGTGTTCGACTTCGACAAGCTCGCGCACACGGTACAGGTCGCCGTGCGCCAGCTCGACCGGGTCATCGATCTCAATTTCTATCCGATCGACACGGCGCGCGCGTCGAATCTGCGCTGGCGTCCGGTCGGACTCGGCGTGATGGGCTTGCAAGATGTCTTCTTCGCATTGCGCCTGCCGTTCGACAGCGCGTCCGCGCGCGATCTTTCGGCGCGCATCGCCGAGGAGGTCTACTACTGGGCATTGCGCACGTCGCTCGAAATCGCGCGCGAGAAAGGCGCGCATGCGGCGTTCGCGGAGACGCGCGCCGCATTGGGCGAATTGCAGTTCGATACGTGGAACGTCGCGCCGCGAAACACCGAGCGCTGGCGCTGCTTGCGCGAGGAGATCAAGGCGCACGGCCTGCGCAACTCGCTGCTGATCGCGATCGCGCCGACCGCGACGATCGCATCGATCGCGGGCTGCTACGAGTGCATCGAGCCGCAAATATCCAATCTCTTCAAGCGCGAAACTTTGTCGGGCGATTTTATGCAAGTGAACCGCTATCTGGTCGAGGAGTTGAAGCAACTCGGCCTCTGGACCGGGGAAATCCGCGACGCGATCAAGCGGGCCGAAGGTTCGGTGCAGCCGCTCGCCGAGCTGCCGGATGAATTGAAAGCGATCTATCGAACCGCATGGGAGCTTCCGATGCGCGCGCTGATCGACATGGCCGCCGATCGCGGCGCGTTCATCGACCAGAGCCAGTCGCTCAACCTCTTCATCGAAAGCCCGAACATCGGTCAGCTGTCGAGCATGTATATGCACGCGTGGAAGAAAGGTTTGAAGACGACGTATTACCTGCGTTCGCGCCCGGCGACGCGGATCGCCAAAGCGACAGTCAGCGCGACGCCGGCGACGAGTTATTCCGACAGCGAAGCCGTCGTCTGCTCGCTCGAAAATCCCGAATCGTGCGAGGCCTGCCAGTGAGCGCCGTGCCGAGCGACGCAAAGACATCGGCGCGATCCGATTCGCATCTGCTCGACGCAGGTTTCGACCTGACCCTGCGACCGATGCGCTACCCGCAGTTCTACGACATGTACCGCGCGGCCATCCGCAACACCTGGACCGTCGAGGAGATCGATTTCCAGATCGATCTCGCGCAACTCGGCCAGCGCATGACGCCGGCGGAGCGGCACCTTATCGAGCGACTCGTCGCGTTCTTCGCAACCGGCGATTCGATCGTCGCCAACAATCTGGTGCTCAATCTGTATCGGCACATCAATGCGCCGGAAGCGCGCATGTATCTCTCGCGCCAGCTCTATGAGGAAGCGCTGCATGTCCAGTTCTACCTGACGCTGCTCGATCACTACGTTCCCGAACCCGCGCGACGCGCGGCGGCGTTCGCGGCGGTCGAGAACATTCCATCGATCCGTCGCAAAGCCGAATTCTGTCAGCGCTGGATCGACTCGATCCATGCGCTCGACCGGATCTCATCGCGCGAAGACCGCCGCTCGTTCCTGCTCAATCTCACGTGCTTCGCCACGTGCATCGAAGGACTTTTCTTCTTCGGCGCGTTCGCTTACGTGTATTTCCTGCGCTCGCGCGGACTGCTGCCCGGCCTCGCCGCCGGCACGGCCTGGGTCTTCCGCGACGAATCGGCGCACATGGGCTTCGCGTTCGAAGTGCTGCGCACGGTGCAAGAGGAAGAACCGTCGCTCATCGACGCGCAATGGGCCGAACAGGTGACGCGCATGATCGGCGAAGCCGTGGATTGCGAGAGCGCATTCGCCGAGGATGTGCTGGCCGGCGGCGTCGTCGGCATGACGACTCGCGAAATGCGCCAGTACCTCGAATATGTCGCCGATCAGCGCCTGGCCATGTTGCGATTGCCCGCTTTGTACGGCGCGAGAAATCCGTTCCCCTTCATGGAACTTCAGGATGTGCAGGAGCTGACGAATTTCTTCGAGCGCCGCGTCTCGGCGTATCAGGTCGCGGTGGAAGGAGAAGTCGGCTTCGACCACGCTTTCTAGCGACCGACCGTTCGGGCACGCCAGGCGTGTGCGCTATTCCAATCGCATGCTCGGAAACGTCTTGAGCAACAGATCGCGAACAAACTGCGTGGCCCGATCCTCGAGCTCGCCGTATCGATACTCCGAACCGCAACCCGAGCAAGTCACCGCTTCGTCCCTGCGCGGATTGGCCGTCCGGATGAAATGGCTGCCACGACAACGGGGACATTCGATGCTGAGATTCACGACGAGTCCCCTTCGAGGAAACTTCGGGCGCGGCCATCCTTGGCCGCCACTATCCACTCGATAGCCCGGACGTACTCTGGGAGGGAAGCAGCGATCCGGACATGGCGAAGCGTGCCCGTCTTTTCCTGAACACAAACCTGAACGCGACGACCGCTATTCAGGACCGAGTTATTTGCCCGATACGCTGGCGCAAAATGCGTTGACTCCGAGCGAATCTGTCCAGCGCTTTACGTACTTTTACGGGCGGCGATCCGCCGCATCCGAATCGACGCGCGCTCGTCGCGGATAGAATCGGCGCATGCCCTCCGAGAAGAGCCGCGCGTCGGTTCGCTAACGAAATGTCGGGTATCAGCAACTGGATCGGGCGCGCCGTACGCCGAGAATTGCGGCGCTTCGACGCCGAGCTCAGCCTTTCGCAGATCGAGCGCGCACGGCTTCGCCTCGAGCTCGACAAGACACCGCGCTTCCAGGACGACAAGCGCCTTCTCAAGCACGAGCATCAGGTCTTCTCGCAAGGCGGCGAAGACGGCGCGATCCGCGAAATCTTCCGCAGGATCGGCACGACGAACCGCGCGTTCGTCGAACTCGGCGTCGGCGATGGCCTCGAAAACAATACCGCGTTCCTGCTGCAGCAAGGCTGGAACGGCGTCTGGATCGAAGGCGACGACGACAACGCGCGCAAAATCGAATCGACGATGGCGCCCGCGATTTCAGAGCGCCGATTGACGCTCGTCCATCGCCTGCTGACGATCGACAACGCGCTGTCGAGTCTGCCGGAGTCGCTGCGATCCGCACCGTTCGATCTGCTCTCGATCGATCTCGATCGCAACACGCTGCACATCTGGAAAGCGCTGAAATCGCTGCAACCGCGTGTCGCCGTGATCGAATACAACGCGGTTTGGCCGGCCGACCTCGACTATTGCGTCGCCTACGACGCCACCAAGCATTGGAACGGCACCAGCCACTTCGGGGCCAGCCTCAAGGCCCTCGAATCGTTCGGCCGTGAAATCGGCTACGCGCTGGTCGGGTGCGACTCCGCCGGCGCGAACGCCTACTTCGTCAGCGCGGACCTTTGCGCCGATCATTTCCGCGCTCCGTTCACGGCGGAAAATCACTACGAGCCGATCCGCTACTACTTGCACGGCAAGGCCGGACATCCGCGCGCCTTCGACGACTGAACGCCTCCCGAGGCGGTGCCTGCGCAACGATGACCGGCCGTCGCGCCGCAGGTCGCAACGTCGGAGCGGCCCACAAGCACGAGCGGCAACACGTCACTCCGATCTAGACGCCGAACGCTTCGGCGCGAATCGCGCGATACCACGCTTGGGCGCGCATCGCCTCGTCCGCTCCCGGCGCAGGCATGCGTGCGGAAGGCTCGTCGGCGAGACGGATCTGACCGTCGGCGACTTCGAACTTTCCGTGGATCGACAAGGCCTCTTTCGGCGCGATGAGGCTGTAGCAGACGCTGTCGAACGTCGGTCGCGACGGTGTGCGCCCATCGAGCAGCGCCGCGATCGCCGCCGCGCATCGGCGCGCCTGGCTGTGTGCAGACGACGCCGATTTCGGCATCGCTCCCGCGATGCAGGCGTCGCCGACGACATGCACGCGCGGCACGAGCTTGGATTCGAACGTGACGGGATCGACCGGACACCAGCCGTGCCCCGTCGCGAGGCCGGCATCCGCGGCGATCTCGCCCGGCGCCTGCGGCGCGATCACGTTGGCGACCGCGACCGGCTGCAAGCCGTTTGCCGTGTGCAGGATCGATTTCGCCGTATCGACGCGCAGCACCGGCGTCATCGCCAGCCAGTCGATCATGCCGGAATAGCGGCTCCGCCATTCGGCCGTAAAGACGTCCTGGCGCGGAAAATGGTTGTTCGCATCGAAGATCAGGATCTTCGAGCGCGGCTTGTGGGCTTTGAGGAAACCCGCGATCAGGCTGGCACGCTCGTAAGGCGCGGGCGGACAGCGCATCAGACCCGACGGCACGCTGATCGCGACGACGCCGCCGTCTTTCATGGCGCGCAGCTGCATCGCAAGCCGCTTCGTCTGATCGCCTGCTTTCCAGGCGTGAGGCATGATCGCCGACGCGGCTTCATCGTAGCCTTCCGGCGTGCCCCAGAGAAAACGGATGCCCGGCGCGACGACGAGGCGATCGAACGCGATCGTGGTGCCACGGGCTGTGCGCACGGTGCCGGCCTTCGCATCGATCGCCGTCGCGCGGTCGCGCACGTGACGCACGCCGGCCGCCGCGAGTCCCGCGCGCGTGACCGTCAGCGACGCGAGGTCGCGAAGTCCGATCAGCGCTTCGTTGCTCATCGGGCATGTCACGTAGCGCAAGTCGGGATCGACCAACGTCACGTCCATACCCTGATCGAGCCTGCGCAATTCCAACGCGCAACTCGATCCGCCGAAACCGCCGCCGACGATGACGACGCGCGCTTTCATGCGTGCTTCGGCGGCGCGCGCACGAAACGTCGCGCTCGCGCCGACGAATGCGCTCAGCCTAAGAAAATCGCGCCGGCGCACGTCATTCCCATTCGAGCTCTTGATACGCGCGCGAGACGTTGTGCGCGTGCGCCGTGTCCCACAGCGGCCATTTCGGCTTCTCGTCGAGCGCGACTTCGCGCGTCGCCTGCTCGATCGGGTCGCCGTGCGCGATCGCCGCGCGCACGCCATCACGCAGCGCCTGGAGATAACGCCGCTCCGGCGCGATCGCGCCCGCGAGATCGCGCGTCACCGGACCGTGTCCGGGCACGACGATCTTCGGCGTCATGTGTTCCATGTCTTCGAGATCTTCGAGCCAGCCGAGAACGCTGCCGTCGAGCGCGGGAATGCGCTCGCGGAATACGAGGTCGCCGGTCCAGAGCGTGCCGGTCTTCTCGTCCTCGACGGTGAGATCGCAGTCAGTGTGCGCTTTGGGCCAGGCATGCAACGTCAGGCGGCGTCCGCCAAGGTCGATATCCAGCGTCGTCTCGACGGTCTTGTCGGGCGATACGATCTGCGCGGCCGTTGCCGGCGCATCGAAATCGTTCCCGTAATGTTCGACGAACAATGCGCGATCGCGCGCCAGCGCGGCTCCGAGATTCGCGTGACCGACGAACGACGGTTTATCCGCCTGGAACGCGACGTTGCCGAGCACGTGATCGACATGGTCGTGCGTATTGATGACGTAGCAGATCGGCTTTTTCGTGCGCTGATGGATCGCCGCGAGCAGCGCGCGGCCGATGCGCACCGAACCGCCGGTATCGACGACGGCGACGCAGCGCTCGCCGACGATGAAGCCGATATTCGCGATGTCGTCGTGGCCGGCGGCGTCGAGCGCAAGCGTCTTGCCCGAATGGACGAACACACCCGAAGCGACTTCCTGCACGTCGAGCGTCGGCGCCGGTTCGCCGGCAAACGTACCTGCACAAAGAAAAAACAGCGGCGAGGCGATCGTGCTCGCAAGCCTCATCGCGCGCGTCAGAGCCCGCCGCCCGTCGCGGCCGGCGAACCGGTCCACGTCGCCGAGAAATGCGCTTCTTTGGAATCGGTGGCGTCGATCGTGATCGGCGCCGAGAGCGGCGCGTCGCTCGCGATACGAATCGTCGGATTCTCGCTGATCGAAATGCCGGTATCGGCTTCGAGAAGGACTTTTCCGCCCGAGCTCAGGCGCACATGCGAAACGTAATGCGGCGGTATCGGATCGCCGCTGACGGGATCGATCTGGAATCCGGAATTATTCGGATGGCGGATGCTGACCTGCAGTGACTTCGCGTCTGGCGACGGCCTGAAGCGGATATCGCCGAGCTTGCCGCCGGTCGCCGCGCTCGGCGGCGCCGAGCAGCCGCCGGCGGCGTTGACCCAGGTGCTGCGCATCTCGAGCCGGCCGTCGGTCGTCTCGGCGATCGCGCGCACCGACGTGAAACGGTCGATGCGCACGCGAAGATCGATCTCGTCGACCGGCACGCCCTCTTTGAGATCGATGGTCGAAGCCACGGGCGAGGGATTGTTGTCGATGATGAGCCGCACCTGCTTGATGCGGCCCGCCGCGCCTTCGCCGAAGTGCAGCGTCAGCGGCGTCGCCGCCGGGTCCGGCGTGTTCGCCGGCGCCTCGATGCGCATGAACTTCTCGTCGACCTCGCCAATCTCGCGATCGCCATAGAAGTGAGGCTTGAGGTATTGCCAAGCGCCGGTCGAAGGCGAGGCGGACGTGCCTTCCGCGTGCGCAGCGGGAATTGTAAAGACGAGCCCGAGCGCAGCGAGCCATGCGAAGTGCCACGAGCGTCGAATCGAAGACATGCCAATCAGGGCGTCAGCAAGGTCGCGATCATGATCCTCCGCTTCGCCGCCGATGTCGAATCGCGGACGCTGAAGCCGGCGCGTTCTCTGCTACATTTCCGCCGCGCGGGAGCTCGCACGCCCGCCCTACAAGGCCAACTCCGGAGCCTCATATGAATCGCGGTGATTTCAGCGCTGGACTTCAAGTCCGCTTAGAAAGCGGCGGACCGGTCATGACCGTCGTGTCGCAGACCAAGAGCGGATTATGGACCTGCACGTTCACGCAGAACGGCAGAGCGATGCAGGACGATTTCGATCCTGCGCTGCTGGTCGCCGCCTGACGCGGACCCAAGCCTGCCGCCCGATCCGCGCGGCAGTCAGCTCCGGAAACCCACTTTCGCGTGGGTGCCGTCGCAGAACGGCTTGTTGCCACTGTGTCCGCAGCGGCACAGCCGTGCCGACTGCACGCGTGCGACGACGCGGCCGGTTCCGCTGGTGATCTCGAGATTGCCGCGCACCTGAAGCGGTCCGTCGCGCTCGGGATCGATGCGCAACGGGCCGTCGCGCTGCTCCAGCATGTCGGTCTTGCCGCTCGCAGGCTCGCCGCTCGCGGCGAACGCGATCTCGTGGTGCGAGCCGTCGCAGAACGGCTTGTTCTTCGAGGCACCGCAGCGGCACAAGGTTGCGCGGAAGCCGGCCTTGGTCTCGCCGTCGAGCACCAGATCGGCGCGCACGGCGTACGGACCTCCTTCGCGGATCGCGATCAGGTTGACCGGCGGCGCGGTCTCGTCCGAGCGGCCGTCTTTACGTCTGTAGCGGATCGCGCCCGATGGGCACGCGTGCGCGATTTCGACCAGCGCGTCGACGTCCATCGCGTCCGGATGAATCCAGGGCCCCTTCACGTTGGCCAGGAACACGCGCGGCGCGCCGGTAACGCAGAAGCGCGCGTGGATGCAGCGCTTGCCTTCGTAGACGAGCGTCATCTTTTCCGCTTCGATCTCGTCGACGCCGTCGACCGTGACCGGGACGGGCGGCGTGTCCGAGGCCGTTTTCGGCGTGGGAGCGGCCGGCGCCGGTGCGCGTACGTGCTCGGCCGCGATGCGTGCGAAATCGCGCTCGGCGCGCGCCGCAAGGTCGGCGATCAGGCGCGTGGCGGCGTCGACGCGCGGATCCGGCAGGAGCGCGCTCGCGCCGGCCGCAAGCTGCTGCAGGCGCTCGACGAAATAGCGCTGCGAGGCGGCGCCCTGTGGCATCGGTGAGGCGTCGCGGAGCGCGGTGAACGACATGCCCGCGTAGCAGTCGGGATTCGAAGGTCCTGCCGGCAACCGCGCGGCGCGCTCGCCGAGGAGCGTGACCGCGCGCATCAAGGCGATCGCGAGATCGACCGCGAGCGTCTTCTCTTCATCCGGTCCGGTCACGGAATAGGAGTAGCCGATCAGGCGCAGCATCAGGCCATACGCGGCGTTCGCGATATCGACCGTCGTCGACGCGCGTTCGTCTTCGAGCCACACGCGACCTTCGGGCTTCGGCGGCCGGCGCAGCACCGGATTGTGCGCGGCCGGGAATGCGGGCACGAACGCGGGGTCGGCTTCGACCAAGCGCCGATATTCGTTGCGGATCTCGAGAAACTTCTCGAAATGCGAATTCTTCGACCCCTGCGGCGCGCCCTCGCCTTGCACGACGATCGCATCGAATGCGGCCAATGCGGTCTTGAGGCATATGACACGCTCGGCGCCGGCGAGATCGATCTCCGCGGGTGACAACTGAAGTCCGGGATCGCCACAGAACGCCGCGCGCTCGCCGATCGCTTCGGCGAATCTGCGCAAACCCTTGCCGAGCTCTTCGTAGAACACGCCGACCGTGTCGTAGTCCATCGCCATCGGCGTCAGCCGCGGCGCGGACATGCCGCGCGTGAAGCGGCGCTCGGGCTCGAAGCCTTCGCCTTCGGCTTCGTTCGATCCGCCCGGGCGCTCGAGATAGATGAAATGCTGCAGCGTCTGCGCGCTGAAGGGCGCGAGCTTGACGACGACGCCGGCCGGAAGATATCCGATGTCGAGCGGGAAATTGCCGCGCCCGAAACGCGGCACGCCGCCGAGCGCGGACGTGATGTTCCACACCGCGACCAGATGGCCCATCTCGCCGATCGCCACGTCGATGATCGTGCGCCGCCAGCGTGCCACGGCTTCGGACTGCTCGGCCGTAAGCCCCTCTTCCTGGCCGGATTTGAGGCTGAACGCGGCGTAGAGATACGTGCACATCAGATTGTGCTCGAGCTCGGCGGCCTCGTAGAGGCGGTGCACGAGCTGCTCGCGCGTGGGAATGACGGCGGAGTTGGCGGGAGCGGTCTCCACGAGAACGGGTTGAACGGTCATCGGATCCTCGGACGCATTGCGTAGCGCCCGCTAAAGATACGCCGATGGCGTGGATTTCGTTATTGCAATCGTGCGCAATCGCGGCCGACAAAAAAAGACGGCCGGCTTCGCAGCCGGCCGTCCGGACTTCCAAACGCGTTCGGCGTCAAATCGGCGGATCGAATCCGTCGGCGAAGATCGTATCGTCGACCGGCACACACGCGGTGAACGTTTCGCTCACCGACAGCGGCGTTGTTCCGTCGGTGTCGTAGCCGCCGACCACCCAGATCGAGCCGGTGGCGGGATCGATGTCCGAGGCCATGTTGCGCCGCGCGGATACGAACGGAGGCCCGAGGCTCCACGCGTCGCCGACCGGATCGTAGATGTCGACTTCGTTGTTCGGATTCGGTGCCGTGCGGCCGCCGCCGAGCACCCAGATCGTGCCGTCGGTTTGCGTCACGGCGCGCGTTTCGGCAACGACGCGCGGGATCGGCGTGATCGGCGTGATCGTGTCGGTATCGGGATCGTAGACCGAGGTTTCGGCGGAATCGAAGATCGTCGCACCGCCCGCATCCCATTCGGAACCGCCGAGGAGATAGATGAGATCGCCCGAGGTCGCCGTCGGGATGTAGCCGATCGCCGTCGGTAATACCGCGGTCATCTGCGTCCAGCGGCTGCCTTCGGCGGCGGAAGGATCGAACTGCCAGATCGTGTCGACCATGCCGGTGCCGATGTCGAAGCCGCCGAAGACGAAGAGCTTGTTCTCATAGACGGCCGCGCCGCCGGGGAGGATCGTGTTGCCCGCGCCGACGCCGGGCCACGCGTCGTTGGTCAGCGTCGTTATCGTGTCGGCGACGGGATCGTACTGGCGCACTTCCGCCGACGACGTGGTCGCGCCCGCGGCCGAGCCGCCGACCGCGACGATGTACTGCGTGCCGCCGAAATCGAGCACGCCGCCGACCATGTTGTTGACCTGGTTGTCGGAGAACGTCGCCGTGCTGGTCGACCAGGTATCGGTCGCCGGATCGTAGATGTTGACGTTGGTGAAGTCGTCGCCGGCGGTGTCGTCGAAGCGGCCGCCGACTGCGTAGAACTTGCCGGTCGGCGGGAAGAACGCACCCCAGGCGCGGACGATCGTCGTGCCCGGCTCGGTGAAGTTGGCCCAGGATCCGGGCGGAGTGCAGGTACCTTCAGGCCGTGCGGCGGCCGCTGCGTTCCCTGCGAACGCAGTCAGGAACATACAAAGCAGAACGGGACGAAGAAATCGACACTTGCGCATGTCTACTCTCCCTAGGTGGTGGGAACCCGCGGGAAAGTTCGGACCAGACGATCGTGCACAGCTCCCACCCATCAGGGAGCTCCATTGAAAACCAGGATGACATCCAAGCTTTCGCCGACAGGACGACTTGGTCGAACGATCCTTTAGTTTTTCAAGGTTCGTGTTTGAGAGTAGTCCCGAACCGAATCCGTCGCAAGGCGTAGCCGATGTAAATGCGGCCTATGCGCGACGGCATTTTCGCAACGAGCGGGCTCAGCGATCCGTCGCGCTTGTCCGCGTCAAGGCGCTTCGACCACCGCGCGCCGCGACCAGTCGAACACGACCGTGACCCGGTTGCCGCCGTTCGCGTCGGCGGCTTCGAGCCGCGCCGGTTTTCCATCGCCCTCGCAGATCCAGACGCGAAGATCGCCATCCGTGTTCGCACCCGGCAGCTGGCCCGATGCGCGAAAGCGATAGACACGCGTGGGACATCGGCTCGTCTTCGCCGTGCCTTCCAAGCGCACGTCGTGGATCGATGCGATCGCGCGGCGCATCGCGGCCGGATCGAACGCGGTCACCGGCAGCAGCGAGCGGTCGGTCGGCACCCATCCGCCGAATGCGCCGAGCCACGCGCCGGCCGGCGTGACGATGAACTCGAGATCCTCGGTGCTGGCATGGATGCGATTGGGGAACACGACCTCGATCTCGCCCGCCATCGACGGCAGCTCCGGACCGAACAGACGGCCGTTCGCCTGCGCGCGGAATCCGCCGGCATCGATGACGCGCTCGAATGCCTTCTGCACGTCGGCGCGATCGTCCGCTCGCGCGGGCGAGGCAACCGACAAAGCGAGACAAGCGACGGCGAGAACGGCGAGCGCGCGGATCATGCTGTTTCCGGCAACGGCGACGCGCACAGTATCCGCCTTCGCGATGAATGCGAGGCTCACGCGAAATCGCCGCTTGCTCGGATTTCGCAGAGCCAGCGCGCGATGCGCACGGCCCAGGCCTGCTGCCCTGCTTCCTCCTCGATCAAATCCTGGCGTACTTCGAGCTCGATGTGCGGCAGTCCGCGCTGCTCGCCGTGAACCGGGATCGCGTAGTCGGTGCCGTCGCTGACCGAATAAGGCTCGTTGTCGCCGACGACCCATTCGCCTTCGGACCGGATCAGATCGAGCAGCGCGTGCGCGACGCGCGCGTCGCGGTGATACAGCATGCCGAGGTGCCACGGCCGTGCGACATCCGTGAACACCGGCGTGAAACTGTGCACCGAGACCAGGATCGTCGGCAGCGAAAGCGCACGCCGCCGATCGAGCTCCGCCGCGATGCGCGCGTGATACGGGATGAAGATTTCCTGCGCGCGCATCGCCGCATCGGCCGGCGCGAGATCGCGGTTGCCGGGAATGTCCGTGCGCTCGCTGCGGACCGCGATCGACGTCGGCGACGTCAGCGGCCGGTTGCAGTCGATGACAAGACGCGAATATGTCTGCGCGATCAGGATCGCGTCGAGCCGCGTCGAAAGATGCGACGCGAGACCGCGCGCGCCGATGTCCCACGCGATGTGCCGCGACAGCTCCTTGTCGTCGAGGCCGAGCGTTCCGAGCTCGCGCGGAATGCGCCGGCCGGCGTGATCGCAAATGAGAACGAACGGCGATGTGCCGTGTTCGCGCTCGACGCTGAACGCGGGCGGCTCGTCGGCCGCGAGAAGAGTTCGGGAATGTGCGTCGCCGATCGGTCTATCCATGCCTCGGATTGAACGGCATTCCGCGCGTGGCGGCAATGCGTCATGGCGCAATCCCGCCGCCGATTCCGTTGACCGGCCGCAGGCGCGGCCGCGACACTCGGGCGTCCACGCAGGCGATGTCGCGAGCGCAACGCGACCATCGAATGCGCAGGTGCCCACCCTACAGGAGCAGTAATGAAGTCTTCGTTGCAGTTTTCGTACGGCATCATCGCCGCGGTGTCTTGCGTCGCGATGTCCGGCGCGCCGGTTTGCGCCTTCGCCGGCACTCAAGATTGGATCGAGCAGAAAGTCTCCGCCGACGATGCGTCGCTTCATTCCGGATTCGGACGCGCCGCGGTCGTCGTCGGCGACATCGCCTTTGTCGGCGTGCCGAACGAGCAAGGTCCGGGCTCGGTCTACGTGTTCAAGCGCAGCGGCGGAACCTGGACGCAAACGCAGAAGCTGACGCCGACCGAAAGTCCCGCCGGCGCGGATTTCGGCTATTCGATCGCCGCGAACGCGACGACCGCGATCATCGGCGCGCCGTTCACCACGCTGACCAACGACGGCAACCGTCATCAGGGTGCGGCGTACGTCTTCACCAACGACGGCGGCACCTGGACGCAGGCGCAAGAGCTCATCGCCGGCGACTTCGCCGCGGAAAACCAGTTCGGCAATTCGGTCGCGATCTCCGGCGACACGATTCTCATCGCCGCGTACAACGCGCAGATCGGCGAGAACCCCTATCAAGGCGCGGCGTACATTTTCACCGGCTCGGGCGGCACCTGGACGCAGGCGCAAAAGCTCGTCGCGAGCGACGGCGCGGGCGGCGATGATTTCGGCTCCAGCGTCGCGATGTCGGGAACGACCGCGTTCATCGGCGCTCCGTACTCGCAGCAGGGCGCCGCATACATCTTCACGTCGACCGACGGCGTCTGGTCGGAGCAGCAGCGCATCGTCGCCGATGATGGACAGTCGTTCGACGATTTCGGCGCGGCGCTCGCCTTCGACGGCACGACGGCCGCGATCGGCGCGAACTACGCCGGCGCCGGCGAAGGCGCCGTGTATGTGTTCACGAACGACGGAGATAGCTGGACGCAGGCGCAGACGCTTTCGCCGAACGACAGCGGCGGCAGCGACGATTTCGCGGTATCGGTCGCGGTCGACGGCGCGACGATCGTCGCCGGCGCTGCGTTCGCGACGATCGGCGACAACTTCGGCCAAGGCGCCGCGTACGTCTTCACCGGCGCAGGATCCGATTGGGCTCAAACCGCTAAGCTCGTCGCCGACGACGGCGCAGCGAGCGACTTTTTCGGATACGCGGTCGCGGTCGGCGGCAATACGGCGCTCATCGGCTCGCCGTTCAACGCGGTCGGCGGCCTCAACGGCGCGGGCGCCGCCTACTTCTTCACGCAACCGCTGCCGGATCTCATCTTCGGCAACGGCTTCGAGAATCCTTGAGCGGCCTCTGCCGCGTACCTTCATCGCGACCGGAGCGATAACCGACCCGAGCCCTTCCATCACGAGCGACAACGGAGATACGACCATGCGCGCGATCGCGACGATAACGATGCTGTTGTTCCCGTTCCTCCTGGTCGGCGCGGCGCCTCGCGATCCGTCGCTGCGAGAGGCGCTTGGCTGGATCGAGCAGAAGATCGTCTCGGACGACGGCGCGGCCTCCGACCAGTTCGGACGCGCCGTCGTCGTTCGCAACGATGTCGCCATCGTCGGATCGCCGAACTCGACGATCGACGGTCACGAAGGCCAAGGCGCCGTCTACGTGTTCACGCGCAGCGGCGGCATCTGGTCGCAGACGCAGAAGCTCGTCGCCAGCGACGGCGCCGCCGGCGACGTCTTCGGCATCGCGGTCGCGATGTCGGACGACACCGCGATCGTCGGCGCGTACAGCTCGAGCTCGTACCGAGGCTCGGCTTACGTGTTCACGCTCTCCGGCGGAACCTGGAGCGAATCGCAGAAGCTCACCACCGATGACGCCGCTCCGTTCGATCAATTCGGCTGGTCGGTTGCGCTCGACGGCGACATCGCATTGATCGGCGCGCAAGGCGCGGCGATCGACGGCAACAACGGACAAGGCGCGGTGTATGCCTTCGCGCGCTCGGGCGGCACGTGGACGCAGAGCGACAAGTTCACGTCCGACGACGGCGCGGCGGCGGACAGCTTCGGCTGGTCGGTTGCGCTCGACGGCACGAACGCGGTCGTCGGCACCGGCTTCCCGACCGTCGGCGGCAACATCTTGCAAGGCGCCGCGTACACGTTCACCGAATCCGGCGGCGTCTGGACGCAGACGCAAAAGCTCGTCGCCAGCAACGGCGCGGCCTACGATTTCTTCGGTCTTTCGGTCGCGATCGAAGGCGATACGATCCTCGTCGGCGCCGACGGCGCGGCAACGGACGGCGATCCGTTCTCGAATCAGGGCGTCGCCTACGTCTTCATGAATTCCGGCGGCAGCTGGGCCGAAACCCAGCAGCTCACCGGCAGCGACGGCCAGCCTTCCGATGCGTTCGGCGAATGGGTCGCGATCGAAGGCGATCGCGCGCTCGTCGGCGCGACCGGCGTCTCGGTGAACGGCAACGACGGGCAAGGCGCGGCGTATCTCTTCTCGCGATCCGGCGCGATCTGGAGCGAAGTGCTGCGCTTCGTTTCGAGCGACGGCGCGGAGAACGACCAGTTCGGGTGGGAAGTCGCGCTGTCCGGCGACACCTTGTTGATGGGCGCGTACAACGCGAACGTCGAGGACCGCATCGGCCAGGGCGCAGCGTATTTCTACTCGTTGCCGCCGTCCGACATTTTGTTCCAGGATGGATTCGACGACGCATGAACGCGACGCGAGCCGGCCGCCGACGCTGCCGGCTGCGCGATGAGGCGTGATAAGCTCGCCGCCTCCTTGCCAGCGCTTGCGCGGGATGCACCGGCACGTCGACTTCGATCCGATCGCGCGCGTGCGGTCCGCCGTCCGCCGACCCGCGTCGACATGCTCGAATCGATCGGTATCCCTGAACCCGAAGAACGCGTCTACGAAGTCCTGCTCGAGCGCGACAGCGGCACCGCTGATGAGATCGCGCACGATCTGGGCTGGTCGGTGCGCAAGGTGCGCCCGCTACTGAAATCGCTTGAAGTCAAAGGCCTCGCGACGCATGCGCCGGAGCGCATTCCGCGTTATCTGCCGACGCCGCCCGACATCGCGGTCGAAGCGCTGGTGCTGCGGCGCCAGGAAGAGATCCAGCGCGCGCGCCTGGCCGCGCTGCGCCTGCAGGAGCGCGCCACGCATGCGCGCAAGGCGCGCGCAGTCGAGACTCCGGTGGTCGAGATCGTCAGCGGACGCGAGGCGCAAGGCCGCGTGTTCGAGCAGATGCAGCGCACCGCGCAACACGAAGTCCTCGGCGTCGAGCGCGCGCCGTACGTGCTGCATCTGGACGAAATAAACGAAGCGCAGAAACACGCGATGGCGCGCGGAGTGCGCTATCGCAACGTCATCGAAACCGATGTGCTGGAGATTCCCGGCAATCTCGATCGCATCCGCCGCCACATCGAAGGCGGCGAAGAAACGCGCGTCGGCGCTGAGCTTCCGCTGAAAATGGTCGTGGTCGACCGCCGCATCGCGATCATCCCGCTGCACCTGGATCGCTCGGGCAGCCCTGCCCTCCTCGTGCGCTCATCCTCGCTGCTCGATTCGCTGTGCCAGTTGTTCGAGCTGATCTGGGAGCGCGCGACGCCGATCACGTTCGCAGGATCGACGCCCTCGCTGGCGCACGAATCTTCGCGGCAGCTCGCCGATACGGAACTGCTCGTTCCTCTGCTCGCATCGGGGCTCAACGACAAGGCGATCGCGCACGAGCTCGGCGTCTCGGCGCGCACGCTCGATCGGCGCATCGTCGAGTTCATGAAGAGCGTCAACGCGCGAACGCGTTTCCAGGCGGGTTGGATGGCGGCGCTACGGCAAGCCGGCGCGACACCGACCGAAGACTAATCGCGCAGATTCCAGCGCCGCACGATGTCGTAGCGCGACGTCGTTCCGAGCACGCTCTCGATCAGCACGAATTCGCCGACCGGCCATTCGATCGGTTGCACCGGTGTCGGCTCCAGTGCGCGCGTCGCATCGCGCAGGATCGTCACGTGCGGAACGAGCTTCGCCGCATTCGCCGATCGCGATGCACGCATGCCGAGCGATTCGGAAATCGCGCCGCCGAGCGCTGCAAGACCCGTCGGCGCTTCGCGGCAGCCGAGCCACCACGGAATCGATCGATTCGAGAAACTGCCGGCGACGTCGAGCGAGAAATCGAACGCCGTCGCGCGCACGCGATCCCCAGCCGCAGCCGCGAGATCGATCAGCTCCGTCGGCCGGCGCGGAAATTCGCCGAGGTAATGCAAGGTCAGATGATAACGATGCGGCTTGATCCAACGACCGCCGACTGCGTGATCCTGCTTCAAGCGATCGGAGCGCGCAGCGATCGTGGCGCGTATCTCGTCATCGGGCCACAGCGCGAAGAAAAGCCGATGCGTCTCGCCGGCCTTCGCGTGACCGAAACCGGCGAGCGTCGTCTGTTGCATGGTGCCGCCGCGATTTACGCCTCGCCCATGTAGTCCTTCTTGCCGATCTCCAGACCGTTGTGGCGCAGCAGGCCGTACGCGGTCGCGACGTGGAAGAAGAATTGCGGAATGCCGTAGTGAAGAAGATACGCCTCACCGCCTTCGAAGCGGCGCTCGCGCGGCGTACCGGCGCGCAGCACGATCGCGCGATTTTCGGTTCCTGCGAATTTCGCGGCGTCGATGCCGTCGGCGAACGCGATCGTCTTGGCGATGCGCGCGCGAAGCTCGGCGAACGTGCGCTCGTTGTCTTCGTACGCCGGCACTTCGGTTTCGGAAAGTCGCGCGGGCACGCTCTTGGCGAAATCGCAGGCGATCTGCACTTGGCGCACGAACTGGAACATGTCGGGGAAGAGCCGCGCCTGCAGCAGCGCGTCGGGCTCGATCTTCTTTTCCGCGACGTGCGCTTCGGCTTTCGCGATGATCTTGTCGAGCGCGCCGAGCATCTTCTTGAACACGGGCACGGAGGCGGAGTACAGCGGGTGAGTCATGGCGACATCCTGTTCGAGCCGAGCGGGTGCGCAGGATAGCGTCTCGCCGCGGTGGCGGCGAGACGCTTCGATGACGCTGCTCTTACTTGCGCTCGGACGCGCTCTCGTCGCGCGTCGCGCGGAACTCGGAATCCTTCGACCAGTCGGGCCACTGCCTGGAATCGGCGAGCTCGGCGCCGACGCTGTAGAGGACGCCGAGATCGTGCGTCATGCCGGCGAAGGTCCAGTCGGCCTGCCATTCGTCGGCGGGCTGATGATAGCGATTGGTCACGTATTCCTTGCGCGCCGCTTCGCCGGCCTCGACGCCGCCGGCGACGAGATCGTTGCCCGAGCCGAACGAGAACGCCGGCACGCCGCGCTTGGCGAACGAGAAATGATCGGAACGGAAGAAATGTCCTGCTTCGGGATGCGGATCGGGCGAATACGTCAGGCCCGCTTTCTTCGCGTCGGCGATCAGGAGATCGAGCAGTTCCGACTGCGCGCTGCCCGACGTCGTGAAGTTGCGCGCGGGGCCCATCGGATCGAGCGCATCCATGTTGATGACCGCGACGGTCTTGGCCAGCGGATAGAGCGGCTTCGCGGCGTAGTACTCCGAGCCGAGCAGGCCCTTTTCTTCCGCGGTGACATTCAAGAACACGACGGATCGCTCAGGTTTCGGCGCATGCGCGAACGCGCGGCCGAGCTCGATCAGCGCCGCCGTGCCGGTGCCGTTGTCGACCGCGCCGTTGTAGATGCG
>Ga0068859_100000152_pt1 | contig 65967 bp, 61 predicted proteins | sample KBSSwiS22_FD_66585 | JGI IMG/M metagenome (GOLD analysis project Ga0068859, IMG submission 66585) | Switchgrass rhizosphere microbial communities from Kellogg Biological Station, Michigan, USA - KBS Switchgrass S2-2 | ecosystem: Host-associated > Plants > Roots > Rhizosphere > Soil ...
GCGCTCCATCTGTTCAGCGGCAACCTCAGCCACCAGATCGAGCACCACCTCTTTCCCGACCTGCCCAGCAATCGGTATGCGCAGATCGCCCCGCGGGTCCGCGCCCTGTGCGAACGGTTCGGCCTCCCGTACACGATCGGTTCACTGCCCCGGCAGACCGCGAACGTCTGGGGACGCATCCTGCGCCTGTCCCTGCCCGGCCCCGCGCGATCTGGGACAGGCGAGACCGCACCCGAGCAGGTCGAGCCGGTCCTCCCCGCCCGAGCCGCCTGAGCCACGTGCGCGGGGCACCGGCGCCACCCCGTCTGTCCCAGCCGCGAGACCGCGAGACCGCGAGACCGTAGGGCCGCGGGGCCGCGGGGCCGCGGGGCCGGCCCAGGGCCGTCCTTGCGCCTGGCCGCGGGCGCAGCTCAACGATCGCGTCGCGCCGCCGTGGCGGGGCCGAGGATGGCTCGGGCGACGGTACCCGACAACCTGAACCGCGTCGTGCGGGCTCACTCTCCGCCCATCACGCCGGCGGACGCGGCCCAGACACCGGCCGCGCATCCCCAGGACGGGCGGGCGGCGCGAACGCCGAACCGAGGTGATCCTGTGACGGCACCGCCTCACCGCCCCAGCAGTGAGGCGGACGCGCGGGTGGGATCGGCGCCGCTGGCGACGCTGCGCTCCGGCCCGCTCCCGCGATGCCAGTCCAGGCACAGGACCGTCGCGTCGTCTTGCAGTTGGTCGTCACATGCATCGCGCACGAGCCTGGTGAGGTACTGCACGACCTCACGAGGGTGCAGATGCGTGGTCGCGGTCAACTCCGCGGACAAATCGACTCGCGTCGCGTTCCGGTAGAATGGAACGTGCCCGGCGTTGACAGCACTCACCTCGCCGCTGGGCAGGTCGACCCGAAGCAACAGCCCGGTGACGAACTGCTCGGGGTTGGCGTGCTTGTTCATTACGGTGTTGGCCTTAGCCGCCATTGAGGCCAGATCGGCGCCAGTCGGCTCTCGGCGAACATTCCGCAGGCTGTTGACCACCAGAGTGGCCAACAGTGCCGCGGCCAGCCCGTGGCCCATCGCGTCGGTGAGCGAGAGATCCAGGGCGGAGCGCCCGAAGGTGTAATCGAAGGTATCGCCTGCTACCGTGGCCGCCGGCTCCATCCAACCCGCGATCGTTGCCTGGGCCGCCTCACAGGTGAAAGAATCCGGAAGCAGCCGGCGCTGCACCTCGGCGGCGAGCCTGAATGGTACGGAACGCCGCCCCCAACCGCATCGGCGGGCGCGGCGCGTTCGACTGCCGTCAGCAGCGCCAGAGCATCAAACGTCCTCCGCCGACCCACACCCCCACACTAGGCCAGCTCGGCAGGAACTACCGCTCCAGGACCGCGGGTAGCCACCGGTGGGCGGCGCGTTCAAACCCGGCCAGTCGCGAGGTTTCTGGTGGTTCGCTGGCTATCGTGACTCGGGTCGATATTGCGCCAAAGGTGCGGCGTGCTGGGCCGGCCGGGGCGGAATTGCTCGCGTTGCCGCCGGGAGGCTACGAGCGGCGCCGATACGGCCAAGGTCGCGGTTGTCGAACCTGTGCATTTCCGCTACCGGGCCGGGCCGTATCGGCGGGATCCTGCCGAGCCTTCTGCAGGACACAGGCGACCTGGCGGAGCTGGTGCATACGGCCTGTACCGGAAATCGCGATCAGCAGCGCTCCCGTGACCGCCGCGAACAACAGCGCGACTGCGATCGGAAGGTCGCCGTGGAAGCCCAGGAGCGGCACGTTGGCCCGCTGCTTGTTCTGCAGAATGAGGACCAGCAGCAGGATGAGCGGCACCGCGAACAGAATTACCGCCGTCCACGTGCGGCTGGCCCGCGCGGACGGCGGGACGTGCCGTCGCCCAGTGGGCCGCGTGGCGTCCGTCGCGGGCGGCCGCCGGTCCGGCGGTGGCTCGATGGTTGTCATGGCGACTCCTTGCTCTGGCCTCGGCCATGTACCAGGCAGCACACGTGTGGGTCGTCCGGGGAGGTCGTCGTGGTCGTCGGTGCCGCGTGGCCAGTCCGGGGTCGGGACAGGTGGGCGCCTGGCCGCCGTAGCCGCGACGGCCGGGCCAGGTGTCGCCAGGCCCAGCGCCGTGGTCCTGGCGTGCACATCCAGCCGGTCGACCAGGTGAGTCAGGTCGAACAGGCGGTAGATGTTGGGCCGGGCAGAGATGACCATGATGGGGACGCCGTCCTGACCGGCCCGGTTCGCGACGCCGACGAGGAGGCCCAAGCCCCAGGCGTCCAGGAAGGACACGCCGTCGAGGTCGATCACCAGCATCGGTGGCTGGAGGTCGAGCGCGGCGATCATTGCGGCGCGGAACGTGCCGCCGGTGACCATGTCGATCTCGCCGTGGGCGCGCACGATCGTTCTGTGCGGCGGCGCGTAGATCTCGACGTGGAAAACGAGGGGGAGCTCAATGGGCCGCTGCGAGAGAGGAGCGAACAGACATACAGAGTCCTGCGACACGGTCACCAGGCCTTCGGCCAACGAGTATGGTGCCGGTGCAAGCAGCCGACGGGAGCGCATGGCGTCCGGACACTCGGCTGGCTACTCAAACCTGACTAAAGTATATCACATACTAACGCATCAACGCCACATCCTTTGTGTTTCGCCAGACCTACGACGCTGAACCCGCCGGAGGGGTCGGCTGTCTCACGGATCCTCCGGCGGGTGGCTGGGTGGCTGGCGCCGGAGTCGGGGCGAGAGCACCGCTGCGCTGTCGACGGTTCCCTCGACGATGCCGCGGGCCAGGTCGGTGAGGCGGGTGTTGGTGTTGCGGGCGTAGCGGCGGAGCTGGTTGAACGCCTGGTCCATGTCGAGGCTGCCGCGTTCGGCGAGGACGCCTTTGGCTTGTTCGATCACGATGCGACTGGTCAGCGCGTGCTGTAGCTGCTCGGCGAGGATCTCGTGGTGGCGGATCGCGCGTTCTTGCAGGATCGCGATCGTGGCTACGTCGGCAAGTGCCTGGCCGATGCGGGTGTCCGCCTCGGTCAGCGGGCCGGGGCGGACACCGAACAGGTTCAACGTCCCGATCACGTCGTCGCGCAGCCGCATCGGGAGCGCATGGACTGAGCGGTAGCCTGCGGCCAGCGTCTCCGCCGCGAAGATCGGCCACCGGTCCGAGGCCAAGGCGACATCGGGGGCGATGACCGCCGAGCCACTGTGGAAGCAGTCCAGACAGGGTCCCTGGTCGTGCTGGAGCTGCAACAGCTCGAGCAGCCGGCTGGTCTCCGAGGACGTCGCCACCACCTGCAGGGTGCCGCGCTGGTCGGCCAGAAGCAGCCCGGCGGCAGCTATGTCGAGCAGGTTCACACAGTGGTGAGCCAGCCGGTGCAACAGGTCCGCGACGTCGTAGTCGGCCACCAGGCTGTCCGCCAAGCTGACGAAGGCGTCACTCAACTGCTGTTCCTGACCCACGACTGCCTCCGCACTCCCGTCACGGGCCCCGCGACGGAGCTCGCCTTTCGTCATCCGAACAGGCCGCCGTCGAGACGCAGCCGGCGTGCGACGATCTCGCAGGCGACCTCGTCGACGGTCAGCCCAGCGGCAAAGGCATGCGCACGCAGCCGGACGAGCGCCTCCTGCGCGTTCACCCCAAGCTGCGCCATCGCCATCCCGGTCGCCTGGTGCACCTCGGCCCGGTAGGCCCCGGCGCTGTCCAGGTCATCTCCAAGCGGCAGGTCGACTGGAGCGGACGAATCCCCGGCCTCGGCATCGAGGAACGTCAGGGCGGCGACGTCCGCGATGACCAGCGCATCTCCCAACGCTTCGCCGTCCAGAAGCCCCGACCGCGCGCAGAACAAGCCAAGGGTACCCAGGCGGATCGCGCCGATCTGGAGCGGAAAGGCGAAGATCGCCCGAAAGCCGGCCGCCAGCACCGCCGGGGTGAACATCGGCCAGCGTTCCCCCGACAGCCCGGTCAGATCGCCAACCAGCACCGGGCGTCCAGAGCGGACGGCGTGCCAGGAAGGCCCCTCACCGAGAGTGAACTGCAGATCGTCGAGACGGGCGCAGACCGAGTCGCTCGCGCCGGAGTAACCCCGAACAGCGGCAGCGGTCGTCACCGAGATCGCAGACCCATCCACCGGTAGGGCCGACACCACGCCGACACACAGCCGATCCAGCGCGGCCGCGCCCCTCGACCGGTCCGCCAGCAGGGCACGCAGTTCGCGGCGCAGCCGACCGGGCTCACTCACCCGCTCCCCGATTGCTCCCCGGTGCGACCTCGTCCACATCCCGCGGCATGGTTGCCCAACGAAACCCGATCACGACGTCCACGGTCATAGCCATCCCCCCGCCGGACTAGCGCATCAGCGAGAAGGAATCCGGACTGGGTACCCCGGACTAGGTATCCAGAGCAGACCCGGATGAGAACACAGCCACGCCGACGTAGTACCGCCCACGCTACACCCACGACATCGCCTAGATAGGTCGGCCTGGCAACGCCAGAGCGCGGTGGAGCGATGTCACGAGCCTCGTCGAAAGCGCGCTCTCAACTGTCCGTCAGCTTTGCGCTGAACGCCGATCCACGCGCGTGGGGCGCCCGGGAGCACTTTCTGGCTGGGACGCATGCCTGCTGATCACCTGACCCTGGACGCCAGCCAGGCCGCGACCGAACACGCCATCCACCGCCTGCCCGCCGGCGAGCCACTGCCCACCGCCGCAGCGGGGCGGGACTCGCCCCGGCGACCTCGCCACCGCCGAGATCTACCAAGCAGCCGGATCCCAGGCCTCACCCGGCACCCGCGCCATAGCGAGCTACAACAGCCACGGCACCAGGAACGGCGAGCATGCAGCCCCACCGCACGAGGCGGCGAAGCCGCAGGTCAACACCCCGAAACCGAATTCTGGCGGGGTGCGGGCCGCGGGACCTTGTCGGGGCGTTTCGGGCCGATCGACAACCAGGCGTTCTCGGGCTATACTCAATCAGCTAGGACATAGCCGGCTCGGGATCGGGAAACGCCGCGTAGCTGCTGCGAGACCGCGAGTGTGTTACTCACGCTCGAGCGCCGCCAGTGATCGTCCATGGGACGTTGCCTGTGAAATTGTCCAAGTTCTCCCGATCGCCTTCGCGCCGCCGTTCCCACCAAATTTCCTCGTTTCAGGGCGGGGCCCGCCGGACGGCTCACCACCGGTCGTCCGGGTGCTTCCAGATCATCGGCCATTCGACGAGGCCGGGCGAGCGCAGTGGAGTACCGACGTGACGTTCTCGACGTCCTCCCGGGACGGCTGGATGATTCCGAACGGCCCCGCGTCCTGGCCCGGGCCAGGACGAACATCGCCGCCCAGCATCTAAAGATCATGTATGGTGAGGCCGCCGCGCCCAGCCCACCGTCTTCGAGCGGCTCGTCGCCACCGGCCTGGTCACGAGGCTCGATGTCCATTCCGCACGCCTAACTCCCGGGAAAGGGAGTCTCATGAGCACAACCGACATCGACGGTCACCAGGCTCGCGCGGGCGATCTCGACAGGATCAAGGGTATTGGCGTGAAGTACCGGGCGATCCTGGAGGAAGTCGGGGTGGCCTCGATCAAGGAACTACGCCACCGCAACGCCGCCAACCTGAAGGCGATGATCGAGAACCGGCACGGGCCGATCATCGGTCTCACCGAGCTACAGGTCCAGACCTGGATTGACAAGGCAAGGGCAGCCGGAGAATCGCATCCCGCCTGAGGTTCCCGGCCATATCTTCCGGCTGTTCGCATTGACCCGCCTGGTCGACCGACTGGATGCGCACCCACACCGGCGGCGGGAACCCTGATACACGCGTGGCTCCTTCCTGCAACTCCTCCCCACAACGCGGACACGCGGCTGACGATGCGCCGCGGGAGCCGGGGCCTTCGACGAGCTGGGGCTCGGGTTTGTCCGGTAGCGCGGCCCACCGGCCGCTAGCTGCTCTGCTCGACGACAGCGCCGTCGTCGAGCAGAGCGTCGACCGACGGCGACGGTCTCGTGGGCCGGGCGGACTCGATTCGGGCCGCGGTCGCGCGCGGCCACCCGGCACCTTCCGCGGTAATCCGACGGCCCTCCCCGGGCAGAGCACGTGAAGGCTACGGCCCGCTATTGACTACGACCCGCCATTGACATGGTTGTCAGGTCGAACCGCCCGCCGCCTACCCGCATTCCGCAGACTGATCACGCAGGCCAGAGCCTGTAATGTCTGGCAGGAGCGGCGTAAGATGGTACCGCTGGGAAACAGCCAGCTCGGGCTGGGGCCGCCGCGTGCCGTCGTCGCCGCTCCACGAGCCTCAGGCTCCGCGCCGGGCACGTCGCTGATCTCTTCAGTAGAGGCGCCTCATGTCCGCTAAGAACGTTTCCCCCTCCGCGCCGTCCACGGCCACGCAGGTGCTCGGTAGCTGGTATGGCGCGTGCGGTGACAAGGCCGCGTTCGCCAGGGAGACCAGCCCGGGTAACTGGCAGGTCAAGGTGCACGACCCGACCAATCCACGCGCGGGCCACGACGGCTGGCTGCTGATCGGCGCCGGCTGGCCGTCGTTGTCCGAGGCGTCCACCGCCGCCGGCCTGTCCTGAGCCGCGCCGTGATGCTCAATGATCGTGCCGACGCGACACTGGCGCATGCGGTGGTCGACCGCTACGGACCGCGACCTCGTGGACGCCGTTGAGGCGGATGTGCTCGCCTTCACCGGTGGCCCCCCTGCCGACGACATCACCGTTCTCGCGCTGCGCGCGACCGACCTGGCCGGCCGGGCTCAGTGAGAGTTTCCGCGCCCTGCCGACGCGGGCTCACCTCTGGCTGAGCATGACGGTGCTCTGGCCTGCGAGAGGTCCGCCCGCCGAGTCGTTCGTCCCGCGTCACCTCCTCTGGTGCCGTCGGGTCCCGAGAGCCGGACCCCGGACGGCGCTAAGGGTCGCGTGGCGGCCGGGTGGGCATCGCCTCGCCGTCGGACCTGTAGGGGTGCGTCGGGTGCCCGTCGTCGGCGTCCGGGTCTGTCCGGCTCGGCCCGTCCAGCTCGGCGAGGATCGCCTCGGCCGCGGTGAGCCGGTCGACGCCGGCGTCGGCGGCCAGCCTGTCGAGGTGCTGGTATGCCTGCCCGGGGGTGTCGCCCCGGCCGATCAGCACGCCGACGGCCTGGTCGACTGTCGACTGGGTCTTCAGCCCGCTGGGCGCAGCCGGATCGTGCGGCACCGTGAGGTCCTCGTCGAGCACGAATCCGGCGGTGCCGAGGCCGCCGCTGCCGGTGGTCAGCCAGCCCAGGTCGGCCGCCAGGTCGAGGAACGCTCCGGGAGACGCGGCGAAGAGGAACAGAGAGGTCGTGGCCGCCGGCTCATCAGCCGCGGGGACATCCGGTGGAAACGATATTCTCAGCGAGGCGCGGATATCTTCGGGCCGGGCATCGTCCTCGAGCGCGGTGAAAGCCAGGCGATACCCGCCGACGGCGAGTACGGCCGAGAGCCCGAGATAGGATCGCACGGCGATCCTGGCGTCGGTGGCGAGTTGTCGCAGGGTTCGTGAGATATCCGCGCCCGGCTCGTGGAGTGATTCGGTGAGCACGGCGAGATCGGCCGCCAAAGCGGCGGAAATATCCACGGCGGGGTACTCCGAAGCGGCGTCCCCGAACGCCCTTTTTCGGCCACAAAGCCGAGTACCGCAGGTCGCGGTGCTTGGTGGGGCACCGGACACGAGTCAGGGCCCCGGATCCGAGGGTGCCGTCTTTCAGGCTACTCCCGGTCGAGCCCAGCCGCGCGGCCGCGGAAGTACCGAAGACCGAGCTACATCTCGCGATTGCGGGCTCGGGCACGGCGGACCGCCTCATCGACAATGCGCTGGGCGACGGCGGCGAGTTTGACGTTCTCGCGCTGGCTCATCGCGCGCAGCCGCGCGAAGGCCTCGTCCGCGGTCCCGCCGGTACGGCCACGCAGCAGCCCGATGGCCTGGTCGATGACCGGCCTGCTCGACAGGGCGGCCTGCAGCTGGATCGTGAGGTTCAGCGCCTGGGCCAGCACCTGGGCGTTGTGTACCGCGACCGCGGCCGGGGCTGCGAACAGCTCACCGAGCTCGGCGGCGTGATCGTCGAAGACGTCCTTGCTACGGGCGTAGACGTTGATCGCGCCAACCACCTGGTCGGGTAGCAGCAAGGGCAGTGACAGCACGCTGTGCACGCCGAGGCGGCCGACCCGGGGGCCGAACCGGGGCCACTGCCGGTCGCCGCCCAGTGACCCCGAACGGACCGTGCGCCGGTCGAGGGTGGCGGTGATGCAGGGACCTTCGTTGAGGACCGCATACTGGATCTCGTCGATATCCCGGACAAATGGCGCACTGGCCGCCAGCGCCTCGATCCGGTTGTCATCCCGGTCGATGCGCAGCAAGGTCACCCCGGCGCCGTCAGCCCCGGGGATCGCCTGAGTGGCGAAGCTCGCCACCCGGGCCAGCAACTCCTGAAGGTCTAACGAACCGGACACCAGACCAGCGAGGCCGGCCAGACCCGCCCGCAGGTCGAGAGCGTCCGCCCGTGCCTGCTCGGAACTCAGCTCCGGCGTCGGTGTGACGGTGCCACCGTCGATGCCACCGTCGAACTCGGTCATGGTCGGGTCACCAGCATGTGTTTTGCCCCCTGGCTCGCGCCGAACACGCCATGTCGGTGCGCCGTTTGGCGCCGATCAGCCAGCCGAGGACCTGACCTTGCATCGCGGTGCTCCTGGTAGATCGCGGTGCTCCTGGTAGATGCTGGTTGGCTTCCGGGGTGATGGCCGCGGCTCCGGCGTCGGAGTGGGGGAGGGGCATGGCAATGGCCGAACGCCCGCGCTGCCGACCTGACGAGGGCCGCACGGGGCGGTTCACCCTCATGCGGCCCGCTCGCTCCGGTTTACCCCTGGCGGGGCGATATCCGTCAGCGGATGTACGTCAGGCCCTGCCAGGTATCAGCGGGCGGGCCGTCAGTGGTCACTCTGGCAGTGGCGCGACGCCCGCATGGCACAGTATCTGGCCGGCTGGACCGAACAGCCGGCCGGCGGCAGCCATCTGGAGTACTTCTGCCCCCGCTTCCGGGGCCGCGTCAGGGGGGATCACGAGCAGGAAGATGCGCGTTCGGCTGGCGCTGCTCAACGTGACCGTGTGGGGGGCGAGGGCGCGATACCAGCTGATCCGCAGCGGCGGGCGGCCTGGTCGCGGGAACCCGCGGGGGATGTCGGCCCAGACGTCACCGTTGACCGACATGCGGCTGGGCACCTCGCCCGTGGCGGACAACGCGGCGATGAGCGCGGGAAGCTCGCTGGCCAGACGCCAGGTCCGTGGCCACCAGGCGCCATCGAAGGATCCGCGGCCGCGAGCCGGGGCCAGCGACAGCCGTGGCGCACCGCCGGCAGACGACTCAGGATGCATGCTCGCCTGGGTCACCAGCAGCTGGGTGGGCGCGCCGCCGTCGTCGTCGAAGCGCGCGGTGTCGATCTGGTCGAGAAGTGCGGAAGTTTGGCCCGTCGTCATGACGGCCGCCTAACTCCGACGATAAGAGCCGCCGGATGGCCGCGGCCGGTGTTGAGGCCAACCTGGCGTCAACATTTGTGGAACCCCGACCGATTTTCACCGTATCACAGCACACCCCCCGCCTGGGGGTGCCTGTCTGGGCCGTCGGCCTGCTGGCGCTGCTCGGCAAGAGCGAAGCGGGACGCCGGTCGCGATCGCCGGACTCCACGGGCAGATTTTCCGAAAAATGAGAGCTTGGTGTGGCGTCGCGGTGGATGGGTAGGAACGTGTCAGGTTGCCGGACGGTCCTGCGGCCCGCGAGAGGAAGTTCCGGCATGAGCCTGTTGAACAGTTTGCTGCATGACTTCGGAGACAACGACCGCGATCATCTGCTTGGGTTGATCCGGGAGAACATTAACGCCGATCTCGATGCGGTCGCCGCTGGTGGTGCGCCGCAGCGCCACCACGATGTCGGCAGTCGGAATCGCCGCTCACGGCCACCCGCCGCCACGTCGGTGACGGTCCTGCCCGCGTAAGCGCCGGCGGATCGCCGGCCGGGCCGTGGCACTCATGCGGCAAGCGGACAATCTGGGTGCGGTTTGACCTCGAACCGCATCTGCGGGACGGCTTCAATCCGCCGATCAATCGGTAGTCCGATCAATCGGCAGTCCGTCGCCAAGGTTGTCGACGTCGTCTGCCTTCGGCCCCGAGATCTGAGCAGCCAGCCGACCGTCCGGACGCCGCGCGTTCCCGCCGGCCGCTCGCACCTGCCCCATGCTTGTTCGGCTGAAGGCCTGGCAGACCGTGATGTAAGGCTCTTTTCGCCGGCTGAAGGTATGCGGCAGATCGACAGCGACGGCCGCTCTGACGCCCACCGTGCCTACCGGTCGCCTCAGCGGCGCGGGCCGGTCCTTCCACCGACCATGACCCGGGACCGGCCTGGCGGGCAGAGGAGATCGAGGAGTAGGAGAAGGTCGTTCCACGGGCTTGTAGATGCACTATCTGGCCGAGGCCAGAGCGAGGAGTCGTCATGACCGTCATCAATCCGTCGCCCGACCAGCGCCCGCCCGAGCCAGCCGCCCCGTCGCCTGCGCCCCGCCGGAACGCCCTGCGGTCCACGCGCACCAGCCGGACCTGGACGACGGCAATCCTGTTCGCGCTCCTCCTCATCCTGCTGTTGATCTTCATTCTCCAGAACGGCCAACGGGTCGACATGTCGTTCCTGGGATTTAATGGCCACCTACCGCTCGCGGTCGCGATGCTGTTCTCCGCGATCGCGGGAGCACTGCTGATCGCGATTCCCGGAACCGGGCGCATATTTCAGCTGCGCCGGGCCGCGCGCCGCCTACAGCCCGACGCCTCCGTCCGGTCTCGTGGTCGCGACCCGCGAGTTCGGCGACCAGAAACACTAGCCCCGTCTTCCGCACATGGGGATTCAATGGAATGACCTACCGGATTGTTGATCGCGGTGGTCGAGCTGACTGGTCCACACTTGGCAACCCGTACTCCACCGCGACCGGCACAGACCCGAACCGTGCCAGCCCGGACCCACCCAGCACCAGCACCACCACCAGATCAAAAGACACGCATCCAGCCCATCAGATGTACGTGCGGAAGACGGGACCAGCATGGGTGCCCACGCCGACGAGCGGCGGCGACACAGTCAGTAGTCAGGCTGGCCTTCCCGGAGCCATGCCTCAACGTCACTTGCCCGCCACAGATCGAAGTACGGCACAGACTGGACAGCCTTCGGAAAATCCTCCCGGGCACACACCTGCCTGGCCCGTTCCGCCGTAATGGCCAACCGGTGAGCGATACCGGCGGTCGTCCATAGATCATCATCTGTCATACCGTCATACTATGCGCGGAAACCCTCCCAAGCTCTTGGTGGCCGGCGCCGGGATCTTCCGCACGACCGCGCAAGTTCGCATCGCCGCATCTGTTTCGATTTTTCGGCATGTTTCGGCGGATGGTCGACGGTCGGGGCGGGGTGGCAATGTAACCCGCCGGGCCGAATATCCCACCCGCCGATACCGGTGACCATATGGCCGCAAATCCTTCATTCACCGTGGTGGGCCGAGCGCGTTCAGGTGGCGGGTGGGGCCTCGTCGAGCCTCAGACGTCGGTGACGGTGGGATCCATGCGTGCCACCAGGTAGAGGATGTCTTCTGGATCACCACCGGTAAGCACGCCATGAATCTCGCGGTACGCCTTGCGGTATTCGTCGAGGATGACCGCCACGCTGGCAGTCTCGACTGGTTCGCCGAGTTCGACGGCCACGTTGGCGAGGTGGCGGGCGCCGCGGTTGGCACGCTGCGCGATGACCATTCGCGACGCGATTGCGTCGAGTCGCTTTGGATCATTCATCGCGATCCCTGCTCTCCGTGTCGGAAGGCATGCCTGTCGCCAGTGGTTCTGCCCCCTGGCGGCGCTCGTTCGACCATTCGGTCCAGCCGGGGCGATCCGGCTGGGGACCCTCGGCCTGTTCCACGCGCCGCTGGGGCTTCTGGACGGCGAGGCACTGGGAGACGCGCTGGTCGTCGCGGACGTCGCGGCCCTGGCGCTCATCGACACCGAGACCTGTGACTCGCTCTCCACGGCGGATCCGCCGTCCGAAGGGAGCTTCGACAACATCGGGTACATCGGGCCGAGGTACACCAGGCGACCGGAATGGCGATGGCGCAACTGGGCGTGAGCGCGCAGGAGGCTCTCGCGAGGCTGCACGCGTACGCCTACGCCGCCGGATTGACCGTCGACGCGGTCGCCTGCGAGATCGTCGCACGCCGGCTGCGCCTTGACGGCGGCCTGCTCGGATGATGAAAGGCAAGCCCCGTCAGGGGTACGTCACACGAGTGCGGAGGCAACCGTGGGTCCCGAAGCGCAGTTGAGCGAGGCTTTCGTTTCGCTGGCCGACAGCCTGGTCGCCGATTACGACGTCGCCGAACTGCTCAACCGGCTGGCCCACCACTGCGTGAACCTGCTCGACGTCGCCGCCGCCGGGCTGCTCCTGGCCGACCCTCGCGGCCCCCTGCAGGTCGTGGCGACCTCCTCGGAGGCCAGCCGCGAGCTCGAGCTGTTCCAGCTTCAACACGACCAGGGACCCTGCCTGGACTGCTATCGCAGCGGATCGGCGGTCACAGTCCCCGATGTCGCTCTCGCCGCGAACCGGTGGCCGATCTTCGTGGCCAGGACGCAGGCCGCGGGCTACCGCTCGGTTCATGCGCTCCCGATGCGGCTGCGTGACGAGGTGATCGGCACGCTGAACCTGTTCGGTACCCGCGCCGGTCCGCTGACCGACGCTGACGGCCGTGTCGGTCAGGCGCTCGCCGACGTGGCCACGATCGCGATCCTGCAGGAACGCGCGATCCGCCACCACGAGCTCCTCGCCGAGCAGCTTCAGCACGCGCTGACCAGCCGGATCGTGATCGAGCAGGCGAAAGGCGTCCTCGCCGAGCGCGGTGGCCTCGACATGGCGCAGGTGTTCGACCGGCTGCGCCGCTACGCCCGCAACACCAACACCCGCCTCACCGATCTGGCCCGCGCCATCGTCGACGGAACGATCGAGAGCAGCGACGTGCTGGCCGCCGGGCATCGTCGCCCGTCGTCCGACTCACCTGCCGACGACGCGGCGAGATAGTCGGCTCACCCGCCGGCTTGGCTCCCCGAGGGGCGAACCACCCACGGGGCCGGCCAGGCAGGTCGATGGCGCTCGTCGCCGAAGGGGACCGCCGTGGGGCTGCGTGCCCAGGTGTCGCCGCCTCCGTCAGATGGTCGGTTCGCCGATCGCGACGGCCCGGCCGGCTGTCAGGACCTGGGTGAGTGCCTCGACATCGTCGGGCCCCTCGGGGTCAGTGACCCAGGTGACTCCAGCGATCACGTAGCGCTCCGGGGTGAAGAACGCGTGGCCGTCGCGGGCCAGCTCGCCGATGCGGTGGCTGACCCGGCGGTCGCGAGTGTACGCGCCGAAGGCGATCGGTCTGGCCATCCAGTCCGAGACCCGGTATCCGGCGACCCGGGCGTAATCGAGCAGGCCGATCGGGTCGGATATCGAGGACACCAGCAGCAGGACCGTCTCGAAGCCCTCGGACTGCACCCGCCGGGAGATCTCGGCACCCGCGTCGCCGCCCCACAGCTCGGGCGCGTCGCCGCGAGCCGGCAGGTAGGGCGGGTTGCCCACCGCGCACCGCTCGCGCCCGGCGTGGTCGCCGTCGAAGAAGTCTCCGTGGACGATCTGGTAGTTCGCCAGCCCCGCCTTCTCCACGGTGCGTCGCGCGACCTGGCTGGAGTACGCGTCGAGCTCGAAGCCGCGCACCGGCACCGTCGACTCCTGGCGGCGTAACGCCTCGACCATCGGGAGGCCGGTGCCGACGCCGAGCTCCACCAGGCCGTCCGCCAGGACGCGGCCGAGTCTGCTGTCCACCAGCAGGTTCTCCAGGCAGGACGCGTAGAACCCCGACTCGATCGGATCAAAGAACGGCATTCCAGTCTCCTGACCTTCCAGGGCGGGATGACGCACGGCATCTGGGACGCTGCCGAGTCGTGTCACGCAAACCCGCCGCACGTCGACCAACTCGCTCGCGGCCGGCGCAGCCACGCCCCGCCTTTGCGCCGCTCACGCCCGGCTCGGCGGTTGGGCCGTCGCACGCCGGGAATCTCCCGCCCGTGCACACACAGATTCCTGACCATGTCCGCTGAGGCGCCCACCGCTGCCGGTCCGTCGACTGCCGGCGCCTCGACCCAGGTAGGCCGGTACGGCACCGTGCTCGCACCGGACGAACTGGCCCCAAGCGGCCTGCCAGCCGCCCGGGGCACGCTGAGCGACTACCTGACACGCCAGCTCACCAGCTCCCCCCGCCGGCTGTCTGGCTGGCCAGCGCCCGACGACGACCCGCTGTTCGGGAGGACGGCGCCCTCACGCTCTACTGCCTGTACGAACTGCACTACCGGGGATTCGCCGAGGTCGACGACCGATGGGAGTGGGAACCGACCTTGCTCGCCATGCGCGCCGAGCTGGAAGACAACCTGGAAACGGCACTGCGGCAGCTGGCCAGCGAGGTGAACGTCAACACTGTCGGGTCCGACCCCGACCCCGCCGCCCCCGCCGACGTCCCCGCCGCCCTCCGGGACATCATCAGCTGCCGCCATCCGCAACGCCTGGCACGCCGGCCGTTCGTCGCTCCGCCCCGCTGACGACCCGACCGCCAACCCCGGTGAACCCTGCCGATCGCAGACGCCCCAAACCCCCACGGCAGAGCCGAAGACGAAACAGCGCCGATCCTGAAAAGTCCCTGAGAGTCTCAAACGCAGCCAGGGCGGGGGTTGGAATTCCCGTTTGCCCGGATTTCCCAGCTGCCTCAGAATGAGGAAGCTCCGGCGTGACCGTCCGAATACGCCTTCCCGCATCCTGGGCCTGCGGAATTTCTTGCAGGACTCAGATCGCGCCACGCCGTGCCATCGAATCGGCCACCAGTGGCGGTGCGCGGCCTCACGCCGATGCCACGCGACCGCCCAACCAACCGACCGAACGACCGACCGACCGACCGGCGGCGTATTCGGCCGCCACCCGAGACCACGAAGGTCCACAGTCCGATGATCACGAGCGGCAAGCATTCAGTGACGGATCACGCACGCTTCTCCCCACGCGCCTTCCGCGTACTCGCCTGCCCCGCCCGTCAAAGCCTGGTTTGAAACGCACCCGCTCTGCGCAGGCCGTTTACATGACCACAGGGCCGGACGTACCGCGAGGCAGCCTGATAGGCCGCTTCACATTGCCGACGGTCACACATGCACCACGGCAGGCGCGCGGACGGCTCACCGCGCTCCTCCAGGACCTGGGCATGGACGCGGAGCTCGTCACCATCGCCGTCCTCCTTACGAGCGAGCTGGTCACCAACGCCGTCCTACACGGCCGCGGCGAACCGACCGTCGAGGTCCGCGCCTCCGACGGTCACGTGTGGGTCGGCATCCAGGACCCCGACAGCCGCCTCCCGTACACCCAGCCCACCGACAGCGGCGCCCTCGGAGGACGAGGCCTCCAGATCGTCGACGCCCTCGCACATACCTGGGGCACCACGCCTATAACCGGTGACGGCAAAAGCGTCTGGTTCACCCTGCCCCGACAGCCGGAACTGTGAATACCAGCGGCGCTCGCCCCACATTCCGTGGCGACGGAAATCCAGTGGATACCGCAGGCCCGGCGCGCCGGGTTTATCCAATGACGCGAGTTTCCGAAGTCAGCACCACGATGTCCCCGTACAGCCGCGCACACCGCCAACCGACGCGCCGGATGCGGCAACCCGACGTCTCGGTGCGATTTCGCCACGCAAAGAGAGCGTGATCCGCAGGCTGACCTCGGCTTCACCGAACCGCTTGCCGATGAGCAGGGCCGCAGCGGGTTGTACGGTCTGCGCATGTCCGACACCGTCGCCCGCCGAACGATCAGCCCCGACGACATGGCTCCCCCGGCGGCCCGTTATGCCCACGCGGTCCTGGTCGAGAACGCCAGCCGGTGGCTGCACACCTGCGGAGTCGTGCCGGTGGCACCGGACGGTTCGGTACCGGACGGGGTGCCGGCCCAGGCGAGCCAGGTGTGGAGCAACGTCGCCGCGATACTGACCGAGGCCGGCATGACGGCCGGGGACATCGTCAGCATCATCACCTACCTGGTCGCGACCGCGATGACGCCGGGGCTGGCGCAGGCCATGGCGGCACGCGACGAGTTCCTCGGCGGTCGGCGGGTGGCCAGCACGTTGGTGACCGTGCCGGCGCTGGCCCAGCCGTCCTGGCTGCTCGAGATCGCGGTCGTCGCCGCCTCATGAGCGGTCACTCGTGGCGACACCAGGACGCCCGCCGTGTCCATACCGAGTCCCTCGGATTCGACGTCGATCGCGATGCTGGCGCCATCGTCGGAGTGCGCGTCAATTGTCGAGACGGCGAATTTCGCCCTCAGTACGTGCCAGGTCTCACCCCATCCGACGCAAGGCGGCAACCGGGTGCCGATCAACTGGCGTGCGGTCTGAACCGCCGAAGTGGACGTTTCGGATGCCCACCCATGGCCTTCTCCCTGGCGGCTGGTCAGCCGATCGGAAGATTCAGCTGGGACGGCTGGAGCGTCGGCGAGCTGAAGGCCACCGTTCCGCCGGACAGGTCCATGTCGTAATAGAGGTCGTCCTTGGTATCGATCACCAGCGACAGACGGTGCCCCTTCGCGATGTCCCGGCCGATTGGGGCGAACGTCAGCGTCGCCGTGATCGGTTTGCCCGGTACGGCCTGCGCGTAGGTGTATACGCCCTCGCTGAGCAACGTCGACGCCCCCGCCGGGTCGGTGTCGTAGATATAGGCGACCACAGTGCCCAAATTGACGTTCGGGGTCATCGTCAGCTGCATCGTTGGTATCCCGCGAACGGGGACGGGCGCCGGGTAGGGTGCGGTCTGCCAGACCGCTCCGTTGCGCCTGTCGACCGTGTTCAGGTTCAGGAGGGCGGGCTGATGTGTGAAGGACTCAAGGATCTTACCCAGGAAGATCGTCCCAGAGTTGGCTCTGGTGTCCGTCCCGGACTTGATCGTGGTCGACCAGCCGTCGGTGGGCGCGAGCGGCGAAAGCTCCCCGGTGCCGAAGTACGCAGCGCCGATACGCAGAGTCGCCGTGGAGCGGGTCACCGCTGCCCAGTCGGGATACGCCTCGATTTTCCGGGCCGTCCCCCTGCCCGCGCTGTTCCGCCACCACGCAACCATCCGCGACATCCGCCACGTGCGGCTGCGGTGGCGCGGCCCCCATCCCAGCAGGACGCATGGCATGGAGTAGACCCGACCCCACCTCCGCCCAGCCGATCAACAACAAGGGGCCAACGGCATCGAACGCCGCCTTGCCCAGGTTCCCGGCCGCAATAGGCTCGGCGATATTGAGCGCCAGCGTCACCACGCTCGCGAACACCAGAAGTCGACGAGCAGGCCGGGTCTCCTCACGAGGCGCGCCCCGCAGGGCAAGCTCCCGGATCGCGACAAGCAGGCCAAGCACGGACAAGTCCACCGCAGGCGCGACCAACGGCGCCACATAGGCCGGCACACCCAGCCGCAGACCAAGCAGCCCGACATTGCCGAACCCAAACAAAAAGGTCAGGCCGACTCGCGCTCGATCCCTATCTGGTCGACCCTGTGAAGACAGGCGAACTGCGCGCGCGGATCCGTTCTGGTCCGCGAGGGCTCTGGAGCGTTGCTGCGTCGAGCGTGCGAAGCGGTCGATCTCCTCGGAGACGCGCTCGACGAGCCGGTCCAGTATGTCGGCATGCCCCTGGCCCCGGCCAAGATCTTTGGATGGGAGCCGGAGGATCTCGCGACCCTGACGGCGATGACCACCGTCGCACGCACGACGGCCGAACCGCTGGTTCGCCGGCAGCTGCGTAGCCGTGTCGCCTGGCACGCCACCCGGGCGAAGCCGCACGCCATGCGCGCCGCAGCGCTCACCCTGGCGACCGAACTCGACGAGCACCCCGAGGACGATCTGACCGCCGCGCTGCTCGGCGCGCACGACTATCTACTTCCCTCACGTCGCGGAATCCCGCCAGATGGCGAGCCGCCCACCGACACCCAGGCCGCCGCGGATGATGGCCGAGCGGCGGCGCTGCTCGCCAAGTGGTGGCCTCGGGGAGGTCGTCGGGAATCGGCCGGGGTAGTTTTCTCCGAGGACGCGGGATCGCGAGCAACGCCGCGGGGTCGTCCTACCGCAGGGCCCCGCTGGTGCAGGTATCGGTAGTAGGGTACGGGTCGTCGCCGTGCACCAGCGCAGCCGCGCTCGACGAGGCGAGTGGCGAGCTGTCCCCGGACGGTCAGGCGATGGGCAGCCCGCCGTCGATCCGCAGGTGTGCGCCGGTGACGAAGTCGGCCGCGGGATCGGCAAGGAACACCACCGTGCGGGCGATGTCGTACGGTCTGCCGAGGCGCGGGACGAGCGCCGGGTACACCTCGCGCGCAGCGTTGCGCTCGATCTCCTCCCAGGTGTCGCCCCAGCCCTTCGTGGCCGCCTGCGACTCCACCCACGCGCGTAGGCCTTCGCTGGCGATGAAACCCGGACTGATGGCGTTGGCGGTCACGCCGGTTCCCCGCAGGGCGACCGCCAGGCTGGTGGTGAAGGCGAGAACTCCTGTCTTGGCCGCCTTGTAGTCGGCAAGCACGGGGATCGGGTTGTCGACGATGGCACTGGCGATCTGGATGATGCGGCCCCAGCCACGTTCGATCATGCCGGGAGCGATCGTCTGGGTGACGGACACCATCGAGACGACGTTGGCCTGGTAGGACGCCAGCCACTCCTCGGGACTGGCGCCGAACCAGTCTGTGGCGCCCTGCTGCGACGCCGCACCTCCGGCGTTGTTGACGAGGATGTCGATCGGCCCGACCGCGATCGCCTGGGCGGCGATCTCCCGCGCCGACTCCGGGTCGTCGAGGGGGCCCATGACGGTGGCGACGTCGGCGCCGACCGAGCGCAGCTCCTTCTCGACGGCGGCGAGTTTGCCGGCATCACGGCCGTGCAGGACGAGTGCTGCGCCCGCCGCGGCAAGCGCGCGGGCGCTTTCGGCGCCGATGCCGGAACTGGAGCCGGTGACGAACGCCCGACGGCCGTGCAGGAACCCAGTCACACTCGGCCTCCGCACGCCGCGCTACAGAAGACACCCTGGTCGTGGTTCTCGCTAACCGCGCCACCATCGATGGCGACCTTTGCCCGCATCCGCAATCCCTCCGATCTCACCACGGCAAGATCGTGTCCTACCGTTGTAACACGAGTCTCGTCGGCAGAATCGGCCCGGCACAGGGCCGGTCCCGGCCAGTGGACGCCGGAACTGGCCGCACGCGCGGTCCCTCGCGACGGCAGCCTGCTGGATCTGTCGATGCTGCCGAACGAGCGGCGCCGGTTCCTGGCCACGGTTGCCCGCCGCTCCACCAACCAGGGTCTGGAGCGGCGCGGGGAGCACAAGTTCCCGATCCTGCTGACGTTCGTCGCTCAGCAGAAACGCCTCGTCGCCCAGCTGGAAAAACTCGGTCTGAAGGTCACCGTCGAACCCGAGAAGCCAGCGGCATAAAGACCAGACCACCACACCCGAAACCGGGAAACACCCAGCACGCCGGGGACCAGACCACCCGGTGCGATCTGGCGCGCCCGCGATCGGCCCAGCCCTGGGGCCGAATCCTCACCTCAGCGCCTCCCCTTCTACGAGGTTCCCCGCCGGGCGCGCAAACCCCTGTTCGAACTACGGGACGCATCCGTGGACGGCAATGGTGTGCAACCGGAGTTCCGTCACGCCGGCTGGGACGAGCTGCGTACCGCGACGTACGGCGACCGCGCATGATCGCGGTAGATACGAACATCCTCGTGTATGCGCACCGCCGCGACTCGCAGTTCCACCTGCCTGCGGCGCGCGTTGTTCGTGACCTCGCGGAGGTCCGCCGCAGCTTGGGCTGTCCCATGGCCATGCATGCACGAGTTCTACTCCATCGCGACCCACACCCGGATTTATGACCCACCGAGCCGCCCTGACGAGGCCCTCGCGCAGATCGAGGCATGGTTCGGTTCCCCGTCACTGGTCCTCCTCCACGAGGAGGCGACCTACTGGCCGACGCTGCGCGCGATGCTCGAATCCGGCAAAGTCCAAGGCCCTATGGCCCACGACGCCCGCATCGCCGCACTGTGCCGCGTGAACGGCGTCCGGGAACTATGGAGCGCCGACCGCGACTTTGGCCGATTCCCGGACCTGACCGTGCGCAATCCGCTCGCCGCCAGCGAACGCTGAAGCAAAACCCAGCAGCGACGAGTTGGCAGGGGCACCCTGGCACACCACCGGCAGGGCGGATCGGCCGCCTACGAGGCAAGCCCCAGGCGGTGGCCGCACCGGCGGTTGCGGTCGGCCGGAGCGGCGGCCAGATCCGGGACGACGTCGTAGGCGGTGCCGGTGTCGTTGACCTTCATGAAGGTGTAGCAGAGCGTGGTCCGGCCGAAGTCCTTCGTCAGGTCGACGGGTGCTGGCAGCAGGCCACCGGCGTCATAGGTATCGGCGCGCAGCGCGTCTATGAACCCGTTACGAGTGGGACAGGTCCCGGCCTTGTCCAGGCCGTAGAGGAAGAGGTCTGTCTCCATGTAGGTGGCCATCGCGAGGTTCTGGTTTCATTGCCGGCGCCGGTGACGTCGCTCTGGATGAGGGCGGCGCTGGCACCGCCCTGAGCCTTGGCATAGTCCCCGTACGTCGAGACCGACGGACCATCGGTGAACAGGTATGCGAACGCGAAACTGTTGCGATACTTGGGTCCGCCCAGAACTTTTCCGCGGGAATCTCCGCCACCGGGATTCCATGCTCCCGCAGGTACTCGCCGCTGGCCGCGGTGATCGACGCATCGACGACTCCGAAGACGTCATCCTTCTCCACGAGGTCGCGGACGGCCAAGAGATTCTGGCCGACGTCGCTGCCGTCGTCCTTCCAGGTGTAGGCCAGCTTCCGGCCGTGGATCCCACCGGCCGCGTTCGCCTCGCCGATCCGGGCGAGGAATCCGCTCTTGGCAGCGGCCAGCGCGGCGGCGACACCGGTGTCGGGGTAACGGGGGCTAGGTCCTTGGCAAGCTCCGAGACCGTACGAGGGTCGCTAGCTGGGGGATCTCGGCCAACAGCGCCGCCAGCTGCGCCCTCTTCAACGTCGGCGCGGGGGTCGGCTCGGACTCCGGCGCGGGAGCGTCCAGAACGGCCGTGGGCGCGTCGTCCGGCGCGGTTGATGGACTTGCCTTGGTCGCGACCTTGGCGAGCTTCTGCGGCACTGTGATCGTTACGCCTGGAGTGCGGTACTCGGCGATCGCATCGCCCGCTGACCGCAGCTCGGCTAGCTCCCGGTCGATCGGCTCACGGAGCTTGATCACCACATGCGCCATAGGCTTGCTCGGGTGGAAGGCGAGCAGCCGGTGCGGCCAGCGACGGAAGACCGCGGGGCAACCTCTCCGCAGCCTGGCGATCATCATCTAGGTTCCGCAACGTCGCTGACCTGCGAGTCTGCCGGCACCACACGCACTCCCGTTGTTAGTAGATCATTACACGTGGGGTGCGCGATGTGGAGCCTTCGGTCGTGGCAGGGCCGTTTCATGGCGCATCCGCTGCCGGCGCACGACCGCCTGCGGCACTACGCCAGCTGGTGTAACGCCGTCGAGGGGAACACGACGTTCTACGCGACGCCGACCAGGGACACCGCCGACTCGTGGGCTCGCCAGACCAGCCCGGACTTCCGCCTGCTGGTCAAGCTGCCCAAGGTGATAACACACGAACGCTGCCTCACGGACGTCGGCGAGCCGCTGCGTGCGTTCCTGGACGCGGTCGAGCCACTCGGCGAACGGGCGGACATGCTGTGGATCCAGCTGCCGGGAGCGTTCGGGCCGGCCGACGTCCCGTTGCTTGCCAGCTTCCTGGGCGGACTTCCCCGGTCCCACCGATACGCCGTCGAGGTCCGCCACCCGGCCTTCTTCGCCGATCCGCGCGCGACGCGGACCCTCGAAGGAGCACTCGCGGCCGTAGGTGCCGAATGGGTGCCGTTCGACACCACCACGTTCTTCGCGAGCCCGCCCGCCAGCGAGGCCGAACGGGACGCGTGGGGCAAGAAGCCCCGCGTGCCGCTGCGGGCCGTCGCGCTCACCGACCGCCCGGTCGTCCGCTACCTCGGCCGCGACGACTCCGCGAAGACGATCGAGGGCTGGCGGCGCTGGGTCGACGTCGCCGCCGCATGGCTGCGCGAGGGCCGGTCGCCCACCGTCTTCATCCACACCCCGGACAATGCCGACGCGCCCATGCTGGCCCGCCGCTTCCACGACGAGGTCCGGGCGCAGGTGCCGGACCTGAACCCGCTGCCCACCCCGATTCCGGCCGAGCCGCCGACATTGTTCTGAAGGCCCCGCAGATCAGCCCGCGGCCCCGGGCCACGGGCCACGGGCAACGCTGGTCCTAATGCATCATCCTAAGGCTGACAGATGTGACGCTGCTGGGACTTCGGTTACCCGTCGTCAAAGAAGTCGCCAAAGAAGCGGGACAAGGGTTCGCCGCAGAACCGGTTACTTCGTGGCCGCGAGCAGCTCGGCCAGCAGCGACGGCTCCGCGTCGTAGGCCGTATAGAACGTGGCGCGCTGGCAGGTCTTGCCGGCCTTCGCGACCAGCTTCGCCCCGGCCTCGGCCGGCGTCCCGACGACGGAGAACTCGTGCAGCATCTCGTCGGTGATGACGTCCGCCATGTCGTCCCAGCGGCCCTGCTTGGCCAGGGCGTTGAGCTCGTCCTGCGCGTCGCCCCAGCCGTGCATCTCCAGCACCACCCGGTAGGCGGGTGTGGAGCCGTAGAACGCGATCTGCTTCTTCGTCCCGAGGATGGCCGCGGCCATCTCCTCCTCCGTACGCCCCACGGTGACGAAGGCCGGCCCGTTGATGACGAAGTCATCGAGGCCGTCCTTGCCGGCCTTCGCCCGCCCGCGCAGCAGCGCCGGGATGGTGACCTCCTCCAGGTACCGGTTCGTCGTGAACGGGTGCACGAAGAACCCGTCGGCGACCTCGCCCGCGACCTCGGTCATCAGCTCGCCCACGGCCGCGAGGAAGACCGGCGGCGGGCCGTACTCGTGCGGCTCCGGGGTGAAGAACGGGGTCATCAGGGTGTGGGTGTAGAAGTCGCCGCGGAAGTCCAGCTTCGCGCCCTCGTGCCAGGTCGCCCAGATCGCCCGGGTCGCCAGGATCAGCTCGCGCATCCGCGCGGCGGGCTTGGACCACGGCATGGAGAACCGGCGCTCGATGTGTGGCTTGACCTGCGAACCCAGGCCGAGGATGAAGCGCCCCTGGGAGTAGCCGGCCAGGTCGTAGCCGAGGTTTGCCAGCGTCATCGGGGTGCGGGCGAACCCGATGGCGATCGACGTGCCGACGGTGATGGTCTGCGTCGCCATCGCGGCCTGCAGGCTCTGCAGGAACGGGTCGTGCTTGGTCTCCGAGGTCCACGCCCCCGCATAGCCGTCGCTCTCGATCTTCGCAGCCTCCGCCTGCGTCGCGCCGATGTCGTCGGACAGGGTTGCGTCGATCTTCATCCGGTCTCCTCCGCTGGCGGTGTGGCAGGGCCACGGTGCTGGGGCAACCGAGCTGACCAGGGCGAGCCGGCGCGCCGACCTGACTCGGACCTGCGCACGTCGCGCCAGGCAGGGGGCGTCCAGCGACCTGGCCGATGGCTTTGGCACACGCTCCCGCCAGATTGCCGGTTGGAGCAACCGTTCGAGTCCCCGGTGTGATGCCTGTAACGTTCGCCTGCTTCCGGCGGGCGGCACGCCGACGGCGTGGAACCCAGGCCGCGCCGCGCGCCATCGGGCCGCGTGACGCTGAAGTATTCCACCTGGCTCGCCACCTCCGTGTGGGCGGCCTGAGGATGGTGCGGTAGGGGCCCGGGCGACCCGGGCCCCTACCCGATTCCCCCCAGGAATCCCGGTGCCGAAAAGACCTCCTGGGAGTCTCCGATCGCAGGCCTTCTACGCACGCGAAACTATCCGGTCGCGTCCAGCCAGCGGGTGTCGCGGGCTACCAGAGCTGCTGGTAGCGCGCGGCCGCGTTCGGGTTGGTCCAGAAGCAGTCCGGCCCGCGCGGGCGGTAGAGGTTGGAGCCCACGTTGGACTGCTCGCAGTTGTTGAAATAGAATTCATAGGCCAGCCCCTTCCCGGCGTGGTCGACGAACCAGTCGTGCATCCACTGGACGTAATTGGGACTGTCGCCACCGCCGTTGGTGCCACTGCCGGACGCCACGCCCCATTCGCCGATACCGAGGAACTTGTTGTGCGCCCGGGCGAAGTTGTAATAGTAGGTTATTCCGCCGACTGCGTTCGCCTGGGCGTCGAACTCCGCCTTGGTACGGGAGGGCGGGAACTGGTCGTAGGCGTCGACGCCGACGCCGTCCACCCAGGCGTCACCGGGGTAGAGGTCCAGGGCGTTGTGGCTCGGCGGGTTCTGGGAGTAGTGGTTGTTCACGCACCAGCACATGGCCGGGTCGGGCTCCGCGGTGGCGTTGATGGCGTCGACGACGTGGCGCCAGCAGTTGATGTAGTCCGTGGGGTTGGTGCCGGACCACGGATACCAGTTCCCGTTGGCCTCCCAGCCGATCCTGAGGAAGGAGTCCTGCCGCCCGTAGGCGTTCAGTGTCTGGCCGAACGTACGCCAGTTGGAATCGAACGCACCCGCGGCGCATCTGGCGTTGGCGTTCCCCTCGCTCGCCGGATAGGGCGGGATGGAGAGGATGAGCCGGCCCGGCCACTGGGCGAACGTGTTCAGCAGGCCGGCCGATGTGGTGATCTGCCCCCAGGTGTCCCGGGGCACGTAGAGCAGGGCGAAGCCGCAGGGCCTTCCCCGCCAGTTGCAGAACGCGTCGACGCGGTCGGGGGTCATGGTCGGGTCGCCGTTCGTCCCGGACATCCAGGGCAGCCCGGACCGCGCCCCGGCGTACGAGGGAGGCGCCGGAGGCGGTGGCAGCGGCGTATTGCCGACCGTGACTTCGGCCCGGTCAAAACCGACCACATAGGCATCGGACGCCGCGTTGTGCTGGTGCGTATTTGTGATCGTCAAGGTGTGCGCGCCAGCGGCCAGGACCGGTGAGCTGAACAGCAGGGTGAGGGTTGAGACGGGTGCGTAGGTGTCGATCTGGCCGCTGGCCATGGGGCGGGCGGGGTCGACGGCGTCGCCGCTGATCGTGGCGAACCCGCCGTGCGGCTCCTTGACCCCGTAGACGTGGATCTGCGTGCCGGTGAAGTGGATGGTGGCGGTGGCGCCGGCCGTGAGCGAGTAGCGGAAGCTCTTGTTCGGGCTGGTCGGTACGCAGCCGCCGCAGGCATACCAGGTGCCTCCGTAGGAGACCTGGTTGTTGCCGGTGCCGATGCTGGTGTCCTCGATGGTGGCGGCGGTCGGCGCGGGCGGGGGTGGCGGCGGCGGGTTCGGGTCGGAGATCGCGTCAGCCCGGTCGAAGCTGACGGTGTAGGCATCCGCCGCAGCATTGCGCTGGTGCAGGTTGGTGATCGTGGCCGTGTGGGTTCCGGCGGCGAGCTGGCCTGAACTGTAGATCAGGCTCACCACGGAGGTCGACGCGAAGGTGTCGACGACCGTGGGTGTGCCACCGTCGACGCTGATGGCCGCTAGTCCGCCGTGCCGTTCCTTGACGCCGTAGATGTTTATCTGGGTGCCGGAAAAGCGGATGGTCGCGATCGCGCCGTAGTTGTTCGAGTACCGGAAGCTCCGGTTCGGGGTCGTGGGTACGCAGCCCCCGCACTGTGTCCAGGTGCCCGAGTAGGACACCTGGCCCAGACCGGTGCCGACGCTGGTGTCCTCGATCGTCGTCGTGGCCGCGCCGGCGGAACCGCCGGGCCAGCCAAGGCCACGACCACGGCGACGACGGCACCGAGACAGACCAGCCGTGATATCCGCGGGAGCGTCGCCGAAGCTGTACCGAGAGTTCCAGACAAAGCGTTAAGACTGATCAGGAGATTCACCGCCAGACGGTCTGGGCCACCAACGGACGGTTACTTCGACACATTTCCGACCACATGATGCGGCCCGACACCTCCGTAGGCGACGTGACGGTGGGTGGACGGATCGAATGCCGGGATTCTGCCGGGGGACGGCGAAGCGCGGGATGTCGTGGCCGAACCTCCAGACATCTGCCACGCGGAACAATCTCCAGACGCTTTCTGCCTATGGTCCGAGGGCCGGCTGACCAATTCGGGCCGCCGGGTGGCACCAAAAGCCATCAAGCCCGGGACGAAAGGACGACCTAATGCCCCTGGGAAACGTGGAGCCCCCAGGAACCAGACCCTTCTCGGATCCGACCGGTGATCCATCTGGGGCTACGACGCCGGCCATTGACAGGCCCGCTTCCCCCCGGCAGCAGCCACCGGCGCCCGGCGGTCGGCTCCGCCGGCCCTTCCGGGGACTGTTCCGCCCGCGCCGACGGCGCCTCGTGCCGCCGCGGCCTGCCACCGGGATCGACCAGGGCAGGCCCCGCGGGCAGGCCGGGCGGCCCGGCCGCGACGCCAGGTCGGCGCGCCCCGAGCACGACGACCCAGGAGGCAGGACCCGGCCCGCCAGCCGCGCCGGCTGGCCGGTCGCCAGCGGCGGCCCGCGCCGGCCAGTCGTCCTGACGGTCACGCTGCTGCTCGGCGGTCTTGTCATCCCGGGCGTCACCGCCTCCGCCGACGCGTCGAGGATCCCGCCGGCTTTCGGCAACCGCTCGGGCGAGCCATGGCTGTCCGGCGCGAACGGCGACCCGCTGATCACCCCGGCCGACGTAAACGCGTTCTGTGCCTTCCGCGGCAGCCTGTGCGACGTGGCGCAGGTGTACGTCGCGCGCGACAGTTGGCAGTCGATCGTGGGGCAGTCGTTCGTCTTCACGAACTTCACCGGCTGGCCCGGCCTGCTCGTGATCAGCATGCCGCCGTTCCCGGAGACGGGCGCGTCGCTCCAGACCTGCGCAACCGGGGCCTACGACGACTACTGGCGCCGGTTCGGGAAGACGCTGAACGCGACCGGCCGGCAGAACTCGATCATCCGGCTGGCGTGGGAGGCGAACGGCAACTGGTACCCGTGGTCGGGCAGCAATCCGGCCGCGTACATCAGCTGCTACCGCCACATCGTGGACGCCGTCCGTTCGACCGCGAACCCGGACCCGCGCTTCGACTGGACGATCAACTCACACCGCTCGCAGAACCCGCCAAGCCACAACCCTCTCGACCTCTACCCGGGCGACCAGTGGGTGGACATCGTGTCGATCGACGCGTATGATCATTTCCCGCCGTCGTACACGCTGGACCAGTTCAACGCGCAGGCGGATGCTCCGGGCGGCATCACCTGGCTGTACACCTTCGCGCGAACGCGCGGGAAGCTGTTCGGCGTCCCCGAGTGGGGGGTTACGTCCGGGTCCGGTGAGGACAGCGGCGGCGACAACGCCGATTACATCCAGTTCATGCGCGACTGGATGGCGGCCCGGGCCGGCCACGGCATGTACTACGAGTCCTACTTCAACACCTGCGAGATGCAGAACATCGGCTCGAACATCCATCGGCCGACCGGACCGCACTGCCTGTATCAGAACACGGCGGCGGCGGCTCGCTACGCCCAGCTGTGGTGAGGTGGCCGACGGCCGCGAGGTAACAGCGCGCGACCGTCAGCAGCGCGTCGGCGCGCCGCTGGGCCGGCACCCGGGCGTCCACCGGTCCGGCGGCCGCCGCCGCCTGGGCCGCCAACCGCAACGCGGCCAGCAGCGTCCCGGCGTCCTCGATCGGGACCGAGCCGGCGATCGTCACCCGCCCGCCCGGGTGCGCCTCGGCGCACCCGGGCGGTTCCGGTACCAACGACAACGAGCGGGCATCCCACGCGGCGGCGGCGTCCCGCCCGGCACCGACCGGGTCTGCGTCGCGCAGCCAGCGGGTGACGGCGGCGCGGACCTGTGCAGGCCCAGCGCGGCGCGCGAGCTCCGTGAGCTCCGCCTCCGCCGGGCCGGCGAGCGCCGCCAGGCGCGGTGGGCTGGTCAGCGGCGCCGTCAGGGCGAGCACATGGTCGAGGCTCACCTCGCCTCGGCGGAACGCTTCCGCCAACACCGGCAGGGACCTCAGCGCCCGAGCCGCGAACAGCAGCGCGGCCGCCGCGCCGACGGTCAGGTGGGCTCGGCCGGCAACCCAGCCGACCGAGCCTGTCTGACCGTTCACCCCCGCGGAGCCAGCCGGCCCGACGGCTCCGACAGATCCCCACGGATGCTCGGCCCGCTTGGTGCCGGGGACGCCGAGGCCGGCCCGGCCCCACGCGTCCGTCAGCTCAGCCGCGCCCACCGCCCGCACCAGCGCGGCCTGCGCCGCCGCGACGACCGCCCCGAGCTGACTGACCAGCTCGGCGACCGCGCCCCCCGGAAGAGACGTGGGCTCGATCTCGGCCAGTGCCCGACGCAGGCCCTCCAGCGCCACCGTTCCGTTACCGTCCATCCAGCCTCCCCCGGAGCTGGGCGGCCGGCTGGCACGACCGGCCAGCGCAACCGGCACGTCCAACCGACTGGGAGGCCGCCAGGACCGGCGAGCTCCCACCCTCATCGAACTCGTGTTCGATAATACGCCCAGCTCAGGGCCACCCAACCAGCCGCGGCACCCGGTGGAACCTGCCGGTCGACCAGAAGCTCGACCAGGTGCTCCAGCTCCGCGGCGGGGTCGTCGGTCACGCCGGAATGCACCGGGAGGTCTGCAGGACCGTGCTGCGCGGTGCGGTGAGCCAGCGGAACTGCTCGCCGGGCGACAGCGTTCCCGCCGCGCCTGCCACGCTCCCGCCGGCGCACACCCGATGCACGGCGTCGAGATGGGTGTGCACGGCCGCGAGGTCGAGGTACGGATCGAGCGCGGCGAGCCGGTCGACGTCCAGCACGCAGCGCAGGTCGAGATAGCCGGTTCCCTGGCACCACAGCAGCACGCCGACGTTCATGCATTCGCCGTGTGCTCCCATGCCGATCTTCAATAGGATCGGCATGCCCTCTGACCTGGGGTGAGTGACGGGATTTGAACCCGCGACACCCGGGACCACAACCCGGTGCTCTGCCAACTGAGCTACACCCACCATGCCGGACTGGGCGAAACCTGGCGTGCCGTGTCTTGCCGCAAGAACCTCTTGCCCTGACCTAGCAAGGTCGTGATGTAGCAAGGGCTCTTGTTGTGACCTGGCGTGCCGAGGCGCGTCCCGTTCGAGCTTCGCCATCGTACCGGTCGGATCGGTGGATGCGACAACAGGGTTTTTGTGCCGGCCTAGCTGTCATCGCCTCCGCCACACAGCGTAGCGGAGCATGCGGCCAGCGCGAGTCAGCCGCGCTGGCAAAGCACGAGTCCGCGGCGCTGCCGGAGTGAGTGAGCCGCACTGCCAGAGCACGAGTCAGCGGCGCTGCCGGCACGAGTCAGCGGCGGCGGCGGCGGCCCGGCGGCCGGGTCGGCAGGTGGGCCGGGCCGCGGTTGTCGCGGGGGCGCTGACGCCCCCGCAGGCGGCTGATGCCCAGGATGCGCTCCTGGATGATCCGCTCTTGCCTTGAGCATCGGCGATCCACGCCCACGAAGGTAGCGGTCCGTGGAGCAACTGGTGTTCATCGTCACACGGTGTTTACCAAAGTCCCGGTGTGTCATGGGCGACGCGGGCGCCCCAATCACTCTCATTGCCCATCTGCGCCCTAGTCCGTCAGGGCTCTAGGCAAATACTAGGGGATCATGTCGGGTACCCGACAGTTCGCATGCCGCCAGGCGGCCCGCGACAGATGGCACGCCCGGCACCCGACCCGCTCGAGCCGCCCGACCCCGGCGGCGACCGCGCCGAACGCCGCCGCGGCCGGCCGGCCAGCGAGCGGGAAGGTTGCCGAGGCGACCTCGGTTACACTGGTCGATAGTTGCACATGCAACCAAGGAGGTAGGTCTCATGCCCGCCGTCACCGCCGACACCGTCACGCTCCCACGGCTGGCCGAGCCCGGTCTCGCTGACATCCCACGCCCGGTCAGGAAGGTCACCACGGCCCCGTCCGGCTATGAGGGTGAAGGTTTCCCCGTGCGACGGGCGTTCGCCGGTGTGGGCACGGCCGACCTCGACCCCTTCATCCACATGGACCAGCTCGGCGAGATCAACTACGCCCCGGGCGAGCCCAAGGGCACCCCGTGGCATCCGCACCGCGGCTTCGAGACCGTCACCTACATGATCGACGGCACCTTCCAGCACCAGGACTCACACGGCGGCGGCGGCCTGATCACCGACGGCGCCACCCAGTGGATGACCGCCGGCGCCGGCATCCTGCACATCGAGACCCCGCCGGCGGACCTCGTCGAGAGCGGCGGGCTGTTCCACGGCGTCCAGCTGTGGGTCAACCTGCCGGCCAGGGACAAGTTCTCCCCGCCCCGCTACCAGAACCTCGAGGGCGAGCAGGTCGCGCTGGTCGCCTCCCCCGACGGCGGCGCGCTGCTGCGGATAATCGCCGGCAAGGTCGGCGACCACCTCGGCCCCGGGTCGACACACACCCCGATCACGCTGGTCCACGCCACGGTGAGCCCGGGCGCCCGAGCGGACATCCCCTGGAACCCCGAGTTCAACGCGCTTGTATACGTCCTCGCCGGCGCCGGCACCGTAGGACCCGCCGCCACGGCGGTCAGGTCCGGTCAGCTCGCGGTGCTCGGCGCCGGCGACCGGGTGGTGCTGGCGGCCGCCGAACGGCAGGAGCCGGACACGCCGAACCTGGAGGTGCTGCTGCTCGGGGGCCGCCCGATCCGCGAGCCGGTGGCGCAGTACGGCCCGTTCGTCATGAACACCCGCGAGGAGCTCGCGCAGGCCGTCGAGGACTTCCAGAAGGGCCGCCTCGGAGTGATCCCGGCGAACGCGCTCATGCCACACCGGGTCTGATGCCACACCGGGTCTGATGCCACACCGGGTCTGACCCGGCGACAGAGCGCTCCGTTCGCCACCCGGTGTCGGGGTCAGCTGTCGGCGGCCGGCCGCGTGCTCTCCGGGACGGCGGGGGCGACGGGCTGGCCGTTGGCGGGGGCGTCGCTCGCCGGAGCCGGGACCGAGGCTTCAGCCGCGGTCTCGGCCTCGGACTCGGCGCGCACCTCGACCGCGGCCGCCTTCGCCTCGTCGGTCGCCGGGCCGGGCTGCGGGACGAAGACCGTCCGGCGGTAGTAGCGAAGCTCCTCGATGCTCTCGCGGATGTCGGCGAGCGCCCGATGGCCACCGCGCTTGACCGGGGCGGCGTAGTAGGCACGCGGGTACCACCGACGGGCCAGTTCCTTGACCGACGAGACGTCGATCATTCGGTAGTGCAGGTAACCATCCAGCTCAGGCATGTAACGCGCCAGGAACGAACGGTCCGTGGCGATCGAGTTGCCACACAGCGGAGCGCGCCGGTTCTCCGGAACGAGCGCACGCACGTACGCGAGGATCTGCTGTTCGGCCTCGGCGAGGCTCAGTGTGGACGCCCGCACGGCAGCCGTCAGGCCCGAGGATTCGTGCATGTCCTTGACTACCGGCACCATGGCCTCAAGAGCCGCCTCCGGAGCCGCGATCACCAGGTCCATCCCATCGCCCACGATGTTCAGCTCACCGTCGGTTACCAGGCAGGCAACCTCGAGCAACACCTCCGTGGCCGGGTCCAGGCCAGTCATCTCGCAGTCGATCCAAACCAGGCGGTCCATCTCACTGAGACTAGGGTTTCCCGGTCGCAGCGTCACGCCCGGCCCCGGCGTAGGCCAGCCAGCGCACGGGCGCTCGCGGTCAGTTCTGCACGCGGAAGGTGACGGCGAGAGATCTGATCCGGACGTCGATCGGCGTGGCCGTCAGTGTGTACTCCCCGTTGGGAACCACCGTCGTCCGCCAGCCCATCGAGTGCGGCGCGAACAGATACGGCGCGGTCCGCGCCGACCAGTTGCCGTTGTACTTGCTCAGCGTGTAGTTGATCGCCCCGACATCGCCGATGGTCACCAGAGTGATCTGGACGTCGCCGCTGATGGACTTGCCATCCTCGACACCTTGGAATCTAACGATCTTCGGGAGTTCGCTGGGGGTGGCGAGAACCCGCTCCGGCGCCCCCGCGTCCACGGGGCTGGCGACGACACTTGCGGAGGCAGCCGGCGCCGGCTCGTTGTCGTCGGCCTTCGCCTCGGTCTGCCGGTGGTAGTCGAAAACCAGCAGCGGCATCAGCACCAGCGCGGCGATGAAGAGCATCAGGCCCAGATATCCACGCCTGATCGCGTCCACGCCACCCGCACCTCTCCGCCGGCCCCGCACCGGCGCTTCCAAGCCGAATCCACCAGGAATGTCACTGTAGCCGCCGGCATTTCCAGCCCCACCAAGGTGGCGGAGCCTGTGTGCGCCCAGCAAGCCTGCGGACACACAGAGGATCTTCCTCTGCCCGTCCAACGTCCGACACCCGGCGTCCGACACCCGATCTACGGCGTACGGTGTACGGTGTACGGCGTCCTGAGGCTTCAGGATCGAGCTGGCGTTGGCGCTGGCCAGACTGAACCCATCCCACCATGCCGCATGATCGCAATCTCTGCCCCCTGGCGATCGCGTCAACGGGGCGGTCCGCGACCAGGCGGCGACACAGCCAGTGATCATGAAAATGAGCTGACCTCGCAGTCGCGGCGTTAGCCCGGAGTGAGAACGCAGTCCTCGCAGAGCGCGTTTCGGGCGGGCACGCCACGGGCGCCGACCGCGCCCAGGGCCAGCCGATACAGCAGGCAGCAGCTGCGGCGACGAAACCGGCCGGCGGTGACCCGCGCGCCGGCGCCCCGCAGTGGCCCGTCGCCCGCGCACAGGGCGTCGACGACACCCCAGGCCCGGCCGGCCAGACCAGGCTCGGCCAGACCGATCATCTTCGCCGCCCCGGCGAGGCCGGACGCGACATTGCCCCAAAGGATCTTCGTCGACACCGAGTGATCCCGCTCGATCGCGGCGACAAGCGGCAGCACGACGGGAAGCAACACTCCGGCTACCAGCCCTGACGCGAGGAGATCCGCCTCCGCTACGGCGGCCAGGCCGGCGCCGTCCGGGCCGGCGCCGTCCGCGGCCAGCGCCACCGTTCCTGGCGGCACCGTTCCTGGCGGCACCGTTCCTGGCGTCACCGCGGCTGGCGGCACAACCGCTGACGGCACTGCCGCCGGCAGCCCGCCGAGTGCGAGCGGGAAAGGCCCGCCGAGCTGGTCCTGCCAGTAGAGGAGCTCGAGGACCAACACCGGCGGCCGGCCGGTGGCGACGGCAAGCCCCAGTGCGGGGGCGACCAGCCGCGCGCACAGTCCGAGCTGGGCGACGGAGACCGCCACCCGCTCGTCGACAGCGCTGGCCGAGCGGCCCTGGCCGGCCGCCAAGGCCGAGCGCACCGCGTCGGCTCGGCGCGCGAATGCGCCCGTGGAAGGGTCAGCCAGGTCGGCCACCGCCGACCAGCCCGCCGGCGGGCTGCCCGCAGCACCTCCCGCCGCCGCACCTCCGACTGCAACGCCTCCGGCTGCCAGGACGTCCAGTGCGAAGTACGGCCCGAACCGCCCGCCGAGCTCCGACGCTCCCCAGCTGTCGCCGCCGTCAGCCGCCGCGTCCAGCACATGGTCATGCTAGTGGCGAGCCAGCCGAGCCGACCACGACTCGACTGGCAATCAACCTCCGATGATCGCTACCGCAGTCGCACCACGCACGCAAAACCCCGACCTGACGTAGCCGGCGCGGCTCTACTGAAGATCAACCAGCTCCGCGGGCGGGCGGCCCAGCCACGCGCCAGGCGCGGCTGGCTGGCTGGCTGGCTGGCTGGCTGGCTGGCTGGCTGGCTGGCGCGAACGCCGCCGGCCACGTCGCGGATCCGCAACGGCGGAGCAACGGAGACATCACGTGCGGCGGCGATGCTGCGGCGGTGACCACCTCCCCCGCCGATTCCTTCCCGCCTACCGCTACCTTCCCGCCCACCGCCTCCTCGCCCACCGCTTCCTCACCCACCGCTTCCTCACCCACCGCTTCCTCGCCCACTGCCTCGGCCCCGTCGGCCAGCGCACGGCCAACTCCGGGGATTTCGGTCGTCGACATCGCGCCTTTCGTTGCCGGTGGTGACCCCGGACCCGTTGTCGACGAGATATCCGAGGCCTGCGCTCGGTTGAGCTTCCTGCAGGTCGTCGGGCATGGGATCACGTCGGCGACCCTGGACGGCGCCTACCACGCGATGGAGACGCTGCTCACGCTGTCCGAGGCTGAGCGCGACGCGTTGGCGTCTCCTGACCGCCACCCGTTCCGAGGCCTGTCAACGATGGTTTCGGCGGACGGTACGCCGCGATGCCACCGCTTCCAGGTATGCAACTACGACGACCCGGTCGCGGCGGCCGCGGACGGCGTCCCGGCCCAGTACCGGACCTATTTCGCGCGCAACGTCTGGCCGCGGCAGATTCCCGGGCTGCAGGCGGCCGTGCTCGCCTGTTTCGCCGAGATGCGACGCGTCGGCGACACGCTGATGGAGCTGTTCGCCCGCGCGCTCGGTCTCGCCCCGGGCCATTTCACGCCGGTGCTCACCCATCCGGTGTCCGACTTCGCCATCAACAGCTACCCGGCGCGGCCAGCCAGCAACGCCGATGCCCATGCCGACATCAGCCTGGGCGCCGCCACAGGCCGAGGCCCAGGCCCAAGCGCCGAACCGGCGATCACCTTCCAGGAGCACAGCGACTCGGGCATGCTGACGGTGCTCCACCAGCGCGGCGACTATGCCGGCCTGCAGGTCCAGGACCTCGACGGCGCCTGGATCACCGTCCCGGTCCGGGAGGACGCCCTGGTGATCAACATTGGTGACCTGATGAGTAGATGGACCAATGATCGCTGGCCGTCCACGCGGCACCGGGTGGTCGCGGCTCAGGATCCCGCCGCGACTCGCGCGTCCCTGGCGACCTTCCACCTGCCGAACGTCGACACGGTGGTCGCGCCGCTGGCCGCCCTGGTCGGCGAGGAGGGTCCACGCTACGAGCCGGTGACCCCGTACGTCTGGGAGCAGATGTTCCTGGCCAAGGTCTACCAGCCCCGCACAGCGGCGACAGCCAGCCCGTCCTAGTCGGCTGGCGCGGTCGAGTCGGGTACGGCCGGCCGCGAGTCGGGTATAGCCCGGTCGAGTCGGTAAGGCCCGGTCGGTGCGGCCTCGGCCAGCCTGGGTAGGTGGTCGTACCGACGGGCGGCCCGCCGGCTGGTCACGGCCCGGGCGGCCCGGGCGGCCCGGGCCGCGGCTGCCGCCCAGTGCGCGGGAGTCGCGAACGGCGGCGGGCCGCTTGCGCCCCGCCGCCCGTTACGGCATCAGGAGTTGGGGCCGTCGCCGATCGGCGCGGACAGGACGTCGAGGCGGCTGCGGACCTCGGCGAGCACCTCGGCCCACGCGTCGCGCAGGTCGTCGCCGCCGTCCGGGCACAGGTCGTCGATGGCGAGCATGAGAACGCAGCCGCTACCCGAGGCCGGCAGGATCTCCCAGGTGACGATGAGCGTGGCGTCCGCGCCGTCCGGCCGCGGCGCGCCCAGCGTGTAGGTCAGCCGGTAGGGAGCGGTGGCCCGCAGCACTGTGCCGTAGACCGCGGCGCCGGCGGCGACCAGTCGGACCGGGGAGCCGGTCCGCCAGTCGGAGATCAGCTGGCGGCCCGCCAGCATCGCGCCCGGCGCCTCGATGCCCGGCTCGGCGTCGCCGGCGAGCACCCACCACACCTCTTCCGGTCCCGCCGCGACGGACGTGGACAGGAAGCTCGTCCGGAACGGCTCACGCATGGCTCTCATCCTCTCGGTCACTGCACGCGGCGTTGCGCGCAGCGACCATGCTGCCGACCCGTGGACCTCGCCAGACCGTGTTGTCGGGCCGCGGACGTGTAACGGCGAGGACACCGCCGTCTTCTACCCGTCGCCGATCGGCCGGACACCGGACAGCCCCACATCACCGGCAGTCCACCCGGACCGCCCGTCAGCCGTCGGCACCGCTCCCACCGGCCGCGCTCCGGCCCGCGCCGCTCCCGTCAGCGCCGCTCCCCTCGGCGCCGCTCCCGTCACCGGCGTGCTTGTCGGTGACGCCGGCGCTGTCAAAGGTGGCGACCTCAGCCAGGACCCGCGCGGCGGCCTGGATCACGCTGACGGCGAGCACCCCGCCGGAGCCCTCCCCGAGGCGCATGCCGAGGTCGAGCAGCGGGACCAGGCCGAGTGCGGCGAGCGCCGCCGAAGCGCCGGGCTCGACCGAGCGGTGCCCGGCGAACATCGCCGCGCGCGCCTCGGGAATCAGCGCACCCGCGACCAGCGCCGACGAGCAGGCGATCACCCCGTCGAGGACGACCGGCACGCGCGCCCCGGCGGCGGCGAGCACGAAGCCGACTGTCGCCGCGTGTTCCAGCCCACCGACGGCGGCGAGCACCCCGAGCGGGTCGCCCGCCCCGACGCCGTCAGCCGCCGCGCGGTCGACCGCGCGGCGCACGACATCGATCTTGTGGACGAGAGTGGCGTCGTCGACGCCGGTCCCGCGGCCGGTCACCTCAGCCGGGTCGGCGCCGAGCAACGCGGCGACCAGCGCGGCCGACGGCGTGGTGTTCGCGATGCCCATGTCGCCGGTGACCAGCAGGTCGTGGCCGGCGCGCAGCAGCCCGTCGGCCACGGCGGCCCCGGCGGCGATGGCGGCCAGCGCCTCGTCCCTGGTCATCGCGGGCTCGACGGCGATGTCGCCGGTGCCGGCCCGTACGCGGCGGCGGTCCAGTCCCGGTGCCGCGCCGAGGACGGCGGACGACCCGGTCGACATGCCCACGTCCACCACGGCCACGGCCGCGCCAGCCTGGCGGGCCAGCGCGTTGACGACCGCCCCGCCGGCGAGGAAGTTCGCCACCATCTGGCCGGTGACCTCCTGCGGCCAGGGCGAGACGCCCTGGGCGTGCACGCCGTGGTCGCCGACGAACACCGCGACCGCGGGTGACGCCGGCACCGGCGCTGGCACCCGGCCGGCAAGCGCGGCCAGCCGGACGGACACGTCCTCCAGCTGACCGAGCGATCCGCGCGGCTTGGTCAGGCGGTCCTGATGCTCGCGGGCGACCAGCGCGACGGCTGGGTCCACCGCCCGGACGCGCGCGCCGAGGCGGTCGAGAATGGACGTGTCCGACGGTTCGGAACTCATGGGTGGCCTCCTCCCGGTCCGCGCCGGACCTTACAGAAGGTCACCACCTCCCGAACCCCAAACGTGGCAGACACCTACCTTCGTCACACCGTCACACCGTCACTCGTCACATCCGCGCCCTCGTCAGAGCAGGCCGTCCCACACGACCACCGCCGCCAGGGCCAGGAGGGTGACCGTGGTCGTGATCTCGATGACGGCGCCGAACACGTCGCCGGTGATGCCGTCGAGACGGCGCACGACATGCCAGGTGACCAGCCGTCCGGCCGCGAGCCCGACGAGCACGGCGAACGGCAGCCACAGCGCCGCGGCCAGGCTCGTCGCGGTGAGCGCGAGCAGCAGCCAGCCGAGCAGGAGCGTCACGGCCACGGCGGTCGCCCGGACGGCGACCGAGGCCGTCCCCGCGACGATGGCACCGAACCCGCCCGGACGAGCCGGCGCGACGGTGGGGCGGGCGGCGTCCAGCGCCGCGAGCCGCCCGGCGACGGCGGCGACGACGAGCAGCACCAAGCCCTGTACCCGACTCGCGCCGACCAGCAGGGTCGATACGGCGCCGATCTGCAGCAGCACGACGCCGACGGCCGCCGCCACCCCGAACGGACCGATGTCGGACTGGCGCATGATCGCCAAAGCTTCCTGGGCCGGCCTGCGGCTGCCCAGCCCGTCGGCCACGTCGGCCAGGCCGTCCAGATGCAGCCCGCGGCTGAGCAGCGCCAGAACCGCGACCCACACCACCGCGCCGAGGAAGGCCGCCCCGCCGCCGTGACCGCGCCAGAAGACCAGCGACAGCGCCCAGCTGAGGAAGGCCAGCAGCGCACCGAGCACCGGCAGCCACCGCAACGCCCAGGCGCCGAGGCCCGGCTCGGTCGCGTCGTCCGCCGCCCTGGCGGCCGGCAGCGGCAAGACGGTGAACATCCCCACGGCCATCGGCAGTGCCCGCAGCGCCATCGGGTCGAGCGCGGGCGTTCGGCGGCGGCTGTCCGCTGGCGTCTCCGCCCGTCGTGCGCGCAGCGCGGTCATCCCGCCGGCGGCCCGGTCGCGTACCCAGCCGACGCCCTGACCGACGCCCTTCGTCACACCGTGTCCCACCTTGCGGCCGAACGCCGCGCCCGCCGCGCCCGGCGCACCGGCCGCACCGGGCGTCGCCGGCTGCTCAGCCGGCGCGGGGCGGCGTGTCGCGCCCCGCGGTCGGCGCCCGTAGGACTCCTCGCCGTTCGCCATCAGGTCGGCCACGCCGACGTCCTGCACACCGCCGGCCGAGGCCTGCTCGCCGTAGGAGGGCCCTGCGGCCTCGTAGGACGGTCCCGCGGGCTGGTAGGCCGGGCCTGCGGGATCGTAGGAAGGTCCTGCGGGATCGTAGGAAGGTCCCGCGGGATCGTAGGACGGACCCGCGGGATCGTAGGACGGACCCGCGGGATCGTAGGAAGGTCCGGCGGACGGCTCGCCCCGTCTGGGCCGGCCAAGTCGTCCGAACTGACCGCCCGGGCGCGACGGCCGCTCGACCCGAGGCAGCGGGGGGCCTGCGGGTTCTCCGGCGCCGGGCCCCGTCTCGGGAGCACCTGTGTGCCGGCCGGCACTCTCGCCATAGCCGGGGTCGTAGTCGAGGTCGAAGCCGAGATCGTCATAGCGGCGAGCGTCGTAGTCCCGGTAGTCCCGCTCGTCGGAACCGTCGTCGCCGTAGCGGCCTTCGCCGCCGCCACCGCCGCCCGGTGTCGTCATGGCCGGATCCTCCTTCGCCGCCAGTTTTGACGGTCTTCAATATTCAAAGGGGTCCTGCGTGTCTTTGCACGCTCGCGCCAGGTACTACCCGATCATCCTGCCTCATCCGAGGCGCCGCACCCAAGACCGACACCCTCGGAAAGGGAACAAAGTCAGCGGATGCGCTGCCCAATGCCCACCGTGCACAGCCAGACCTCGTCGGCGGCCACGGCCAGCCGGGCGTTCAGCCTGCCGAGTTCGTCGCGAAACCGACGGCCCGCCGCGGTCGCGGGCACGATTCCCGACCCGACCTCGTTCGTCACCGCGACGACGTGTGCCTCGGTCTGCGTCCAGGCCGCCACCAGCGCGTCCATCGCTTCGGCGAGCGCGCCGTCCGCGACGCGGCGGGCCTGGGCCGCCCCGGTGGCCGCGGTGGCGCCGCTGGCCCCGGAGCCGGCGTCGGCCTCCGCGCTCCCGTCAAGGATCCAGATCCCGGCGGTGTCCATGGCGGCCGTGAGCCAGGTGCCGACGCAGTCGAACAGGACCGGCGACCCGGGCTGGCCGGCGGACGCCAGGACCGCGGCGGCGTCCATGGTCTCGACCGTGCGCCAGCTCACCGGCCGCCGATCGCGGTGCCTGGCGACCCGCGCCGCCCATTCGGCGTCGTCCGGCGACGGCGCCCCGCCGGTCGCCAGGTAGACGACCTGCTCACGGCCGGCGAACATCCGCTCGGCCAGCTCCGACTTGCCCGACCGGGCGCCGCCGGTGACGAGCACTCGCCTCCCCCGGGCGAACGGGGCGAGCACGGTGACGCCGGCCAGCTGGTCGCGCACCGCGCGCGACAGCAGGACAGTGGGAGTCACCCTGGTCGGCAGGGCGGCGACCGTGGCGGCGGGCAGTGGCCCGGCGGCCGGGCAGTGCAGCAGAATGCCACGACTGGTCTCCACCAGGAGGGCGATCTCCCCGTCGCCCGCCGGGAGTACCCGTACCCCTGGCGGTACCGCCCCGGGCAGGTCGACCACCGCCTCGTTGGGAACGGCCGGGTCGATCCGGTCCGGCCCGCGACCGGTGGGCAGCACCCGCGCCCCGGCCAGCGAGACACCGGCGAACGCCGCCCTGGTGGTCACGCCGAGCCCGCAGTCGAGCAACAGCCGACCGCACCGCGGGTCATCGACCAGCACACCCACCGGCCCGCGCACCTCGCCGGCCCTTGCCTCGACCGAGGCCCCGGCCCGGGCCAGGGCCTCGCCCGGGCGGCCGGCGCTGCCGTCGGCCAGCACGACGACGGCCATCAGTGCCATCGCCCGCCGTGGCCGAGGATCGCGGACGGTCGCGCGGACGTCTCGCCTCGCGGGGAGAGCCTGAGCGCGGACGACGTGGACACGGCTGACCCGGACACGGCTGACGCGGATACGGCGGACGCGGACGAAGGTGACGTGGCGTCGCCGTTGCCGGCTGGGCCGGGTTCACCGACGCCCGCGACGGCGGCCCTTCTCGGCTGCGCCGTCTGGACGTGTGTGGTCCTGGCTAGTCGCGAGACATTCACGGCTGTCCAGGATGCCTGCCGGTCGGGCTACCTGGTGGCCTCGGGTACGGATCACAATCGCGGCGGACGCGATCGCCGTGGTCGCCGCCGCCATCGTGGCCGTCGCGGCGTTCGCGGCGTTCGCGGCCGTGACGGAGGCGACGCCCGCGGCTGCGGCTGCGGCTGCTGATGAGGTGGACACCGCGCCTGCCGAGGCCGCCGACACGGCGCCCGAGGCGACGGCGGCCGCGATCCTGGCGGTCGCCACGGCCGCCGCGGCCGACCCGACGACAACGGCCGCGGTCACGGCCGACACCGTCATGGTCGCCGTCGCCACTGCCGCTCTGGTGGAAACCACCGCCCGCCGTGCCCGGGTCACGTCCACTGCCCACCCCCAGAAACGGCAGGGTCCCGTATCAGACAGGCCCCTCCCGATCGCTTCGCCGTATCGTGACACGCCCAGCGCCCAAACAACACCCCACGCGGCGCCGGGGGCGAGGCCCCCGCACCTATCTGTCAAAACGACCGCCGAGCGAGACATGTATAGCGGCCGGCCCCGCAACCCAGTCACAAGAGATGACAGCGCTTTGGCGCAGCGCCAAAGCGCCCCCCCGGTTACTCCAAGGCCAGCCCGACCACGGTCCTAGTCCCTTCACCCCAGAGCAGCGTCGGGAGGGCGCCCTAGGCGCCCGACGCGGGCGCGCGCGTCCAGCGCCGCGCCCGCCTATTCGATGTCGAAGAGGCCCTGGCGGACGGCGTACATGACGGCTTCCATGCGGGAGTGCAGCTGGAGTTTGTCCAGGATGTTGCGCACGTGGTTCTTCACGGTGTTCTCGCTGATGAAAAGTTTGCGAGCGATCTCCCGGTTCGCCCTGCCCTCGGCGACCAGTTTCAGCACCTCGAGCTCGCGCGCGGTCAGGTGCGGCGTGTGCAGGCGCGGCCGGTCGTCGGTGCCGCGGGCGATGCTTGCGAACTCGGCCATGAGTTTGGAGGCCATCGACGGGCTGATCAGGCTCTGGCCGTTGTGCACCGCGCGCACCGCGTCGGCGACCTCGTGCGGCGGGATCGACTTGAGCAGGTAGCCGACGGCACCAGCTTTGATCGCTTCGAAGAGATCGTTCTCCTCGTCGGAGACCGTCAGCATCACGATCTTCACGCCGGGCACGGCGCGCTTGACCGCGCCCGTCGCCGCGATCCCGTCCCGCAGCGGCATCCGGACATCCATCAGCACGATGTCCGGCGTCGTGCCAGCGGCCAGCGAAACCGCTTCCTGGCCGTCGCCGGCGCGGCCGACCACTTTGATGTCGTCCTCTATCTCGAGAACGGTCTGCAGGCCCTGCAGGAACAGCTCATGGTCGTCTACCACGAGGACCCGGATCGGAGTGGTGCCCCGGATCGAGTCGGCCTCAGTCAGGGCCGACGGCGGTACGACACTGGCCGTCATCACACACCCGGAAATCTGTGAACGGATCGTTCGAAAGCAACTAATGGGACTACCGGCAAATAGTGGTTCGGGTACCCGCCCACTCTACGTGATGAGACACGTACTAGCGGTTGCATCGACGCTCGCGCCGCGCCGCGTCCACAGACCGCCGGCCAGCCCGAGAGGCAGCCCAACGATCCCGACATGCCCGAATAGTACCCCCACCAAGGCTCATTTTTGGCGCAACAGCGAACAGATGGGACGCTCGCAGGATTGCCCGCCCAGCGCCAGCGGGAGCTCGCATGGATCATGGACCACTACCGGCCCGCGGGCGAACCGGGTCCGTTCTTGACAGCTCCCAGCCTGTCCGGGCGCCGAGACCTTCGCCGCGCGTGAACGCTGATCCAGCACCGCCCACCGGTTACCGTCGACGCTTTTAACGAGTTCTGAGATAGCGACAACCGATTTCTACCGCCAGCCCACCCGCCTCACTCGCCCGTCGAGGGTGATAGGCCTGTCGGCCTTGTTGGCACCCCGCGAGCGGTGGCGCACCCTGCGGGCATGGTTACCGCCGCCCGGACGAGCCGCACCAGCAGCCCAGCCACCAGCGCCGGGCCGGACGCCCGGCCCGGCGCCGGCCGCAGGACCGTCCCGCGCCTGGCACCCGGCACCGCCTGGGCGGATGCGCTCACGCGCGCAGGCGACGCGGCACCCGAGGCCTTCGGCGACGGCCGCCTCCTCAACCTGTGGGGCGGCCGCTGGCGCGCGACGGGCGTGCCACTGGCGCACAGTGTCTCGCCCGTCGACGGCTCCCCCATCACCGGACCGCCGATGATCGAGCTCGACGAGGCCCGCGCGGCGATCGGCGCGTCGCTTCAGGAGCACCAGCACTGGCGGGACGTCTCACTGGCCGAGCGCCGCGCCAGGGTCACGGCCGCCGTCGACGCGCTGGACGCGCACCGCGACACGCTCGCGCTGCTGCTCGTCTGGGAGATCGGCAAGCCCTGGCGGCTCGCCAGGACCGACGTCGACCGAGCCATCGACGGTGTCCGCTGGTACGTCGACGAGATCGCCGGAATGCTCACCGGCCGCGCGCCACTGCCCGGGCCGGTCAGCAACATCGCCAGTTGGAACTACCCGATGAGCGTGCTCATGCACGCCATGCTGGTCCAGGTCCTCGCCGGCAACGCGGCGATCGCCAAGACCCCGACCGACGGCGGCGCTGCCTGCCTCACGCTGGCCTGCGCGCTCGCCCGCCGCGAGGGCCTGCCGCTGTCGCTCGTCTCCGGCCCCGGGTCGCGGTTGTCGAGCGCCCTGGTGCGAGCTCCGGAGATCGGCGCGCTCGCGTTCGTCGGGGGCCGCTCGGCGGGCGGACAGGTCGCCGCCGCCCTCTGCGACACCGGCAAACGGCATTTCCTGGAGCAGGAAGGCCTCAACGCCTGGGGTATCTGGGAGTTCTCCCAGTGGGACCTGCTGGCGGGCCACCTGCGCAAGGGCTTCGAGTACGCCAAGCAACGATGCACCGCCTACCCGCGTTACGTCGTCCAGCGACAGCTGTTCGACGAGTTCCTCAAGGTGTACCTCCCAGTGATCGAGTCGGTCCAGTTCGGTCACCCGCTCGCGGTGGGGGACGACGACGAGGCACTGCCAGACTTCGACTTCGGACCGCTGATCAACGCGGTCAAGGCCGCGGAACTCGCTGGCCGGGTCGACGAGGCGATCACCAAGGGCGGCGTCCCGCTCTACCGCGGCAGCCTCGCCGACGGCCGGTTCCTGCCCGGCCAGGACATCTCCGCCTATGCGGCACCAACGGCGATCCTGTCCCCGCCGACCTCGTGCGCGCTGCACCACTCCGAGCCCTTCGGCCCGGTCGACACGATCGTGCTGGTCGACTCGGAGGCCGAGCTGTTGGCCGCGATGAACGCGTCGAACGGCGCGCTCGTGGCCTCGTTCGCCTGCGACGACGAGGACAAGGCCCACCGGATGTCCGCCGAGCTTGCCGCCTTCAAGATCGGCATCAACCGGCCGCGCTCGCGCGGGGACCGGGCCGAGCCCTTCGGCGGCCGCGGCGCGTCCTGGAAGGGCGCCTTCGTCGGCGGCGAACATCTCGTCCGCGCCGTCACCGTCGGCGCGGGCCCCGACGACCGCCTCTACGGCAACTTCCCGTCCTACTCGCTGTATCCCGAGACGTAGCCTGCGGCACAGGGACTCTCGAGGCTAGCCCGCAGCGCTGGACCCCCCCTGGACTGTCGCAACGCCGGGGAGGGTTCCCAGGACCGCGTCGACAGCCTTCCGGGTGTCGTCCTCGCTGTCCGGCCACAGGTGACCGTACGTATCCAAGGTCTCGACGGCGGACTTGTGGCCGAGTCGGGCCTGGACGACCGATGACCTCCCTGCGGCGGGCGGCCAGATCCAGGGCTCCGACAAAGTTCTCGGTTAGCAAGCAAGGTTCACGATCGTCTCTAGTGGGCGTTCGGGGCGGCGGGCGTGGTGACGGATTCCCGCGGCGATATTCGTGACGCCGGTCAGGCGCAGGATCGCGATCGCCAGGTTGCGGAGCTGGCCATGACCTGGGGTGCATTGCCGGTCCGTACCTGGCTGAGGTCCTCGCCGAAGGTGACGTCGCGGACCCAGTGCAGTCGGCTCTCGGCCTCCTCGTCCGCGCCGAGCACGGCCACGAAACCTACGTCGCCGTCCGGATCACCGGTTCCGTCCCCACCAGGCTGACAGCCGTGATCCTCACGCGGGTCCCTGGCTGCGCCGCCGACGGCTGGTTCGCCGAGTACGCCCTCCCCGAACGTCACCTCCTACCCGCCGAACAGGCCTGGTCCAACCTCATGGACCCCAAAGCCGCCGCACAGCTCCTCGACGACCAAGACTGAACGACGACGCGCGTCGATTCTGCGTATGCCGAACGCTCCGGCGCCGGCCGACCGTTTCCTGACCGACTCAGGAGACAGCAGCCAGAGTTGAAGCGCGAGCAGTGGCTGCGGTCGCCGGCGCCGGTCAGGACGCGGCGGCTGACGGGGGCGGCACGGGCAGGCCGGCGAGGGCCGCGTCGACGACGGCGACGAGTTCAGCCCGGCCCAGCCCGATCCCGATCAGGGAGCCGATGCCCCGGAAGTCGACGGCCAGCAACGTCGCCAGCGTGACCGGCTCGGCCGCTGGATCGAGGTCGCCGTTGCGCTGCGCGGCCCGCAGGCAGCCGGCCAGGGCCGCCCGCTGCGTGTCGAAGGCCTGGCGTAGCCGGGCCGTGGCGTCCTGGTCGCGCCCGGCCAGCTCGACGGTGAAACGGCCGGCCATGCAGGCCAGCTGCTCGGGGTCGTTCAGCTGCCGGTCGACCGCGTCGATGAGGTAGGCCCGCAGGCGCTCCATCGCGGTCTCGTCCGGGCCGGCCAACGCGGCCGCGCCGGACGCCTCGTCCTGGTCGCAGTAGTCCCCCAACGCGGCCAGGAACAGCGCGTGCTTGTCGCCGAAGGCGGCGTAGAGGCTGCCGCGGCCGAGCCCCGTCGCGGCCGAGATGTCATCGAGACTCGTCCCGTCGTAGCCGTTCTTGCGGAACTCCCGCTCGACGGCCGCCAGCACCTCCCGCCGGTCGAAGCCAGGTGGGCGCCCCATCGGGCGATCGTATCCACGGACCTGGTTGTTGGCGGAATAGTCCAGAACCCTCGGGGTTCTTTACTGAACAGTCCAGATCGTTGGGCCTCCCATGCCGACCGGGCGCCGCGCGCACACGCCGGGCCCCCGACCGCGAGATGCGAGCCACCTCATGACTCAGCAGGACGCCCAGCCCGACCGGGCCGGTGCCGGCCCCGGCGCCGTCCAGCCCATCCCGAGCCAGCGCCGTGCCGGCGCCGGCACCCCTCCCATCCCGAGCCAGCGCCGCGCGGGCGCCGGCGCCCGGCCTGTCTCCCCGGCCCTGCTGCTGGCGATCCTGTCGATCGCGAGTTTCCTGGCCCAGCTCGACGTGTGGGTCACCAACGTCGGCCTGCCCGCCATCGGGCGCGGCACCCACGCCGGTTCCCTAGCCGACCTGAGCTGGGTGCTCAACGGCTACGCGATCGTCTACGCCGCGTTGCTGGTACCGGCCGGCCGTCTGGTGGACCGGTTCGGCCGCAAGGGTGGCTTCCTGCTCGGCCTGACCGTGTTCGCCGTCGCCAGCATCGGCGCCGGCCTGTCCGGCGACATCTGGGTGCTGGTCGGGTTCCGGGTCCTGCAGGCCGCCGGCGCGGCCCTGCTCACCCCGGCCAGCCTCGGCCTGGTGCTGCTGACCGCGCCGGCGGCGAAGGTCGGCACCTACGTGAAGATCTGGTTCACCACCGGCGCGCTGTCGGCCGCCTCCGGCCCGGTCCTGGGCGGCCTGCTCGTGGAGGCGTCCTGGCGGTGGCTGTTCCTGGTGAACATCCCGGTCGCGGCGGCCGCGATCGCACTGGGCGCCCGCTACCTGCCCAGCAGCCGGGACGCCGGCGACCACCTGCCCGACCTGCGCGGCGGCGGGCTGCTCATCGTCGCGATCGGCGCGCTGGCCCTGGGACTGGTCAAGGCGCCGGACTGGGGCTGGTCGAGCGCCGGGGTGATCGTCGCGTTCGTCCTCGCGGCTGTCGCGCTGGTGTTGTTCCTGGTCAGCTCCGCCCGCCACCCGGCGCCGGTCGTCACCCTCTCCCTGTTCCGGGACCGGGTGTTCACCACTGCCAACCTGGTGGCCACCGTCGCCTTCATGGCCTTCGGGATTGAGCTGCTCTCGACGATCCTGTGGCTCCAGGGCCACTGGCACTACTCGGTGATCCGCACCGGGCTGGCCTCCACGGCCGGCCCGGTGATGTTCGCGGTCGGCTCGGCGGTCGCGGAGGCCCTCCAGGCGCGTACCCGGCTGCGGGCGGGACGGATCGCGGTCGCGGGCGCGCTGCTGGCCGCCGTCGGTACGATCATGCTGACCCGCCTGGTCACCGACGAGCCGCATTTCGTGGCCGCGTTCCTGCCGACCTGGGTGGTCCTCGGCCTGGGTTACGGCCTGGCGGTGCCAACCGCGATCACCCGGGCCACGGTCGGCTTGCCGCCGGAGGACTCCGCGACCGGCAGCGCGATCGTCACGATGGCGACCCAGCTCGGCTCGGTCATCGGGATCAGCATCCTGGTGGCGATCCTGGGCCGCGCCTCCGGCGCGGCGAGCCACGCAGTTTTCCAGCACGCCTGGTACGTGTCGGCCGGAGCGCTCGTGGCGGCGGCCGTCGCCTCGTTCGGCCTGGACTCGCGACCCACGGCGGCAGCTCGACCGGACCTCCCACCGGTCGGAGCGGGCGCCCCCGACGCCGGCGATCCGGAGGCAGCGGCCCGGGTGTGTTGACCGGCCTGGACTGCCAGCCCAACGGCGTCCACATCTCCGAGCCCAGATCGAGCTTGCCCGCCGCAAGGGCCTTACCACGGTGGTTGCCAGCGCCGAGCAATCCCACCCGTGACCCGTCGACGACGCCACCATCATGATCACGATCACAGCCTTCGACGATCCGCCCCCAGTGTTCGCCGAGACGCACCGCGTGCTGGGCCCCGACGGGCACCTGGTAATCGCCGCCTTCGACATCGGGCGCCGAGGTCAGGGAACGCAAGGAGCGGTTGTCGCGGATGGTTTTCACTCACGGTGACCAGCCCTCGTGCTCGGCTGGGTGATGTCACCGACCGGTCGCCACTGCGGCACGACCGCGCCCGTGGTGTCGTCGAACCAGACCCGCATGCGCTGGCCCGGAACAAGGTCGGGAGCACCGCAAAGGTGGCCGACGAACCGGACGGACGGGACGTCCTCGAGCTCGACGAGGACCACCGTATAGGGCACCGGGTACAACGGGTGGACCTGGTGCTCGACGACCGTCCACGAGTACAAGGTTCCGAAACCCGCCACCGGCCGCCAACGACCGTCCCAGCTTCCGCAGGTGTGGCAGTAGGCGCGTGGCAGGTGGAGAACGGCACCGCAGCCCAAGCACACCCGGATGACCAGTTCCTCGCGCCGGGCCGCTTCGAAGAAGCCCCCGGTGTCGGGATCGTCGTCGACCGGGACGAGGTGGGTGCGCCGGATCCGGTCCATCAGGCCGCTCGCAGCATCAGCGCGCTGCCCGGCGGCAGCGGGGTCGAGGTGACCAGGCACACTTCGGCGCCCGGGACCTGGGAGGTGGACTCTCCACGGATCTGGCGGACCCCCTCGAGGATGTGGTTCATGCCGTGGATGTAGCCCTCGGACAGGTGGCCGCCGCCGGTGTTGATCGGAATGCCGCCCCCGAGATCGATCTCGCCGCCGGCCACGAACGGCCCGCCCTCGCCCTTCTTGCAGAAACCCCAGTCCTCGAGCTGGAGCAGAACGGTGATCGTGAAGCAGTCGTAGATCTGGGCGACGTCCACGTCCGCCGGGCCGAGGCCGGCCCGCCGGTACAACGTACGAGCGACCGATGTCGCCGGCAGCTCGGTGATCGACTTGCGCATGAGGACCGGGAACTGGACTCCGGGCTGCGGGTCGGGCTCGCTGCCCTGAGCGACCGCTCGGATCAGGACCGGAGGCTTTCGGCAGTCCCGGGCGCGGGCGGCGCTGGTCACCACCACGGCGCAGGCCCCGTCGGTCTCGAGACAGAAGTCGAACAGCCCGAGTGGCCGGGCGATCGGGCGGGCCGACAGGTACTGGTCCATGGTGAGAGTGCGGGCATGCATCTGTGCCGCCGGGTTCGTGTTCGCCCTGGCCCGACAGGTGAGTGCGATGTGGCCGATCTCCTCCTTCTTCGTGCCGTACTCGATCATGTGACGCTGGGCCATGATGGCGAAGATCTGCCCGGGAGTGAGCAGCCCGTAGGGAGCGAAGAACTCGTCGTAGCTGCCCCATCCGCCCACCTTCGCCTCGGCCGCCGCGGACAGCCCGAACCGGCGCCCCGATCGGCCCCTGAGTTCCCGGAACACGAGGACCGTCGTCGCCTGGCCGGAGAGGATGGCGCCCACCGCCTGCCCGACCATGGCGCACGGTGCCACTCCCCCAGGCCCCACCTGGGCCCAGTAGGTGAGTTCGCGTATCCCGAGCGAGTCGGCCAGGTCGTTGTGCAGGACGGTGTCCATGTCGCAACGGACGATGCCGTCGATGTCGCCCGGTGTCAGACCGGCATCCTCGATGGCGGCCAGCGCGGCCTGGGTCGCGAGGGTGAGGTCGCTGCGACCGGCGTCACGCGAGTAGTCGGTGGCGCCGATCCCCACGATGGCGCAACGGTCGCGGTGCTGGAACTCCTCGTTCGTCGCCGTCATCGGACGCGGTAGAGGCGCGCGGCGTTGTCGTGAAGGATCTTGCGCAGCGTCGCCTCGGGCAGGTCCCCGAAGGAATTGTCCAGGAACGTGTCCGGAGCGACCGCCGTGCTGGCCGGCCCCGGAGACATGCTCGTCGGATGCGGGAAGTCGGTCTCGTAGAGGATGTTGTCCGGGCCGAGGCGCTCGATGGCGTAGCGCGCGTTCTCGGCCTCGAACCAGAAGCAGCCGTAGATCTGCCGGCGGAAGTACTCGCTGGGCAGCAGCTCGTATTCTGGATGCTCCTTGGCGACTCCGCAGTTCTTCCACTGCCAGTCCAGCGCGTCGAGCGCATAGGGAATCCAGCCGACCCCGCTCTCCACGGACACGAAGTCGAGATCCGGGAACCGATGACAGATCCCCCCGCACACGAGCTGGGCAATCGTCCGCGCGTTGCTCATGAAGAACGAGACGCCGACGCTGGCGTAGTTGGCGTGCGGGCCGTTGTCCGGGTGGCCGCCCGCCATGGGGGAAAGGTCTCCCGACGCGATGTGAAAGTTGACCGGGAGGCCCATCTGTTCGGCCGCGGCCCACATGGGGTCCCAGTGCCGGTCCGTGAGGACCGGGAGACCGAAGTAGCCGGGGTCCTGGCTGAAGATGACGCCCCGGTGCCCCATGGCCTGACAGCGCTCCATTTCCGCGATCGTCGCCGAGAGGTCCCAGAACGGCAGCGAGGCCACGGCCAGGTACCGGTCAGGGGCCACGCTCCCCCACTCGACCTGGAAGTCGTTGTACGCGCGCACGCACTCCAGCTGGAGCCGGGCGTCGCCCATCCCAAGGATCTTGCTGGCGTCGAACAGCGCCACGTTCGGGTAGAGCACCTGAGCATGGATGCCGTAGGAGTCCATCCGTTCGAGGCGTAGCCGTGCGTCCCAGGTCACCGGGTCGATGTCCGCCCACCGCCGCGGGTGGTCCGGCGGGTACTCCCCCCACCCGGCCATGGCCGGGTTGCCCACCGCGGCGAGCCGCTGGTCGCCGATGAACCAGGCCTCGTCGCCGGCCCGGTCGTCCCATCGCACGTGCGGCACGTCCTGCGCCGAAGCACTCGACACCCGGGAGGTCCACAGGTCGGGCGGTTCCACGACATGCGTGTCGACATCGATGATCGCGATACCGCGGATGGCAGAAGGCATCGGAGCACCTCTCGCGTCGGCTCGGCTGACCGGCCCCTCCCGCGAGACGAGCCGGCCAACCTCGATCCACAGGGAAGCTTGTCTAATGAAATGAACTCGTCAAATGGTCGGCGAAGTCGACGGGAGGGGCGTGGGACCGCGGCCCCCGACCTCCGCCAGGTAGCCGGTGGAGTCGGTCCTGCGGTCCGCCCACCCGATCTCGAACACGAGTCTGCTGATCCGCCAGCCGTCGGAGCCATGCCGGAGCTGTAGGTGATACCGGGCGACGAGGATGTGCATCGTGCCCGGATCGCCGCCGAACTCCTGGTGGGAGGTGTGATAGACGAGCGCGTCGGCCACGTCGCCATCGACGTCGACGTGGTAGACGCTCAGGAAGTGGTGCTGGAAAACACAGTCCTGCGTGAACTCGTCGATCCATTTCGCGACGTTGTCGCCGCCGGTGATCGGATCGGCGTTGCCGTACTGCGCCCACAGGTCGTCGGCGAGCACGGCGCGTAAGCCGTCGTTGTCCCGGCGGTCGATGCACGACGCGTACCGGTAGATCGTGTCGGTGATGTCGGTGCGGTCGATAAGTGTCTGGATTGCCTTGTCTACCATCAGTGTCCCTCCGGTCCTTTCCGCGCCGGCTGCCCGCCGGGCGCGCAGAAGCAGCGAAACTCAGCCGTCTACCTTCATCCACACGCTCTTGACCTGGGTGAAGTCGTCGAGCGACGCGGCACCAAGGGTGCGGCCGTGGCCGGACTGCTTCACCCCGCCGTAGGGCACGGTCGGGTGGACCATCTGGTAGGTGTTCACCCAGACCGTTCCCACCCGCAACGCCCGGCTGGCCCGGTGCGCGAGGCCGAGGTCGTTGGTCCACACGCCGGCGGCCAGGCCGTATTCCGTGTCGTTCGCGATGGCGTAGGCCTCCTCCTCCGAGCCGAACGGCAGGACGCACATCACCGGCCCGAAGATCTCCTCCTGGGCGATCCGCATGTCGTTGCGCACGCCCGTGAACACCGTCGGCTCGTGGAAGAAGCCCACCTCGCCGTGCCGCTGCCCGCCGAGAGCCAGCTCGGCGCCCTCGTCGCGACCGATACCGACGTACCGCTGGACCCGTTCCAGCTGATCCGCGGAAACCAGCGGTCCCACCTCGGTCGCCGGGTCGAAGCCCGAGCCCAGCCGCAGCCCCCGTGAGCCGTCGAGGATCCGCTTGACGACCTCGTCGTGCACGCTCTCGTGCACCAGCACCCGGGAACCGGCGGTGCAGACCTGCCCCGAGGCCCCCCACACCCCGGCCATCGCCGTCGCGGCGGCGGTATCGAGATCGGCGTCCGGGAAGATGATGAACGGGCTCTTGCCGCCAAGCTCGAGGCTCACCCGCTTCACCCGCTTCGCCGCGGCCGCCTGGATGGCGCTTCCGGTCGCCACCGAGCCGGTGAAGGAGATCGAGTCGATGCCCCGGGCCTCGACCAGGGCGGCGCCGACGACCTCGCCGACCCCCTGGACGACGTTGAAGACACCGGGCGGAATGCCCGCCTCGAGCGCCAGCTCCGCCATCAGGACCGCCGCCATCGGAGTCTGTTCCGCCGGCTTCAACACCACGGAGTTTCCCGCGCTGACAGCGGCGGCGACCATCGCGAAGACGGCCGTCGGCCCGTTCCACGGCGTGATGAGTCCCACCACGCCGATCGGTTCGCGGTGCTGGTAGACGGCGAAGTCGGACGGGACCGGCGGAATCGCGCCCTGCAGCTTGGACGGCCAGCCGGCGTAGTAGTCGATGCCGTCGACCGCGAACTGCACGATGAAGCCGGTGTACATCCGAAGCAGGCCGGCGTCGAGCACGTCGATCTCGGCGAACTCGGACCCACGTTCGGCCACGAGGGCTCCGAGCCGACGCAGCCGGCGCTCCTTCTCCAGTGGCGCCAGGTTGCGCCACCGGCCGTCGTCGAAGGCGGCCCGCGCGGAGGCGACCGCCCGGTCCACATCGGCCGCCGACCCGGCCGCCGCGACGGCGATCTGGCTTCCGGTAGCGGGATCGATCACGGGCATGGTCGCCCCGTCCAGCGACGGCACGACCTCGCCACCGATGACGTGCCCGAACAGCGGACGGCGAAGGAGTCGAGCCGTCGTCTCCGAGATCGGGTAGGTGGCGGGTTCGGCCATTGTGCTGCTCATCCGAATCACCTCAGTTCGATGGATGGATTGTCAGGATGCCGGCTGCCTCGTGGCATACGCCGCCGCGGCCGCCGCCTGGGTGCGGCGGCTGCGCCTGGTCTGGGATATCTGGCGGCTGGCGAGACCGACGGCGACAAGCAGCGCCGCGCCCTGGAAGAGCGGCTGGATCCAGAATGTCCCCGGCCCGAAGGACAGCTGCAGGCCCTTGACGCCGAAGGCGAGGGCGAAATAGGCGATGAGGGTGCCCCAGACGTTGGGACGCCCGGAGAACTGCGAGGCGCCGAAGAAAACGGCGGCCAGCGCCGGGAACAGCAGTCCCGGGCCTGCCTGCTCGCTGTAGGCGCCGACCCGCATTGCGTAGATGATGCCGGCGATCGCGGCTATTCCGCCGGACGCCGCCAGCGATCCGTAGGTGAGCCTGGTGGTCGACAGACCGGCCAGGCGGGCCGCTTCGGGGTTGCTCCCGACCGCGAACAGGTAGCGTCCCACCGGTGTGTGTTCGAGCACGAACCAGATGACCGTGGCCAGCACGAGCAGGTACAACACGACGATCGGCACACCGAAAACAATCTTTCCCCCGAGCTCCCCAAACCTGTCGGAGAAGGCGCCGGTGATCTGCCGGTTGTTCGAGACCTTCAGCGTGACGGCGCTGAGGACCTGGCTGACGCCGAGAGTGGCGATCAGTGAGTTGACGCGGAACTTCACGATGATGATACCGCTGACGAGGCCGATCAGGCTGCAGAGGACCACCGTGCCCACGGCGACGAGGCCGATCGGGATGTCGGTGTTCGCGCCGAACCAGTTCATGATGACGAGAGACGTACCCATCATCGCCCCGACCGACAGGTCGTACGTTCCGGCGGCGAGGGGGACGAGGAACGCCAGGGCAACGACCGCGGTGACCACCCCCTCGCTGAAGGTGATGCGGAAGGTGCTGGCGGTCAGGAAGAGATCGGGTTTCAGCGCCCCGAAGACGATGACGAAGAAGGCCAGCAGAAACAGCGCGCTGTAACGCCCTAGCACGGCGCTGATCGGTTGGCGGAATTGCGGTGCTGACTGCGCGCTGGTGCGGCCGGCGCTGTCGTCGCTGTCCCCGCCGTCAGCTTTGGGGCGGACACTGGCCTGGGTTGACATGGGCCTACCTCGGAGACTGGATGGCCGGATCTGAACGGCGGGAATCTGAACAGCGGAGGTGGTGCCGGGCGGCGACGAGGTCCGGATGTGTCATGCCGCGGTCGCCGCTACCTGGGCAAGGTCGATGGCTTCCGGACTGAGGTCGGAGCCACGGCGGATCTCCCGAGCCACCCGCCCGTGGCTCATGACAAGCACCCGGTCACAGAGGCGGGCAAGTTCGTCGCTGTCCGTCGAGACCAGGAGGACCGCCAGGCCGGACTCCGTGCTGCGCTCGATGATCTGGTGCACGGCCTCCCGCGCCTTGATGTCGATGCCCGCGGTCGGGTCGTCCAGGACGAGCGCCTTCGGCTCCAACCGCAGCGCCCGGGCGACGAGCACCTTCTGCTGGTTCCCACCCGACAGACTGGTGATCGCAGCGTCGGCACCACGCGTCACGATGCCGAGCTCCTCGATCCACTCCTGTACCTCACGACGCTCGGATCGAGCGTCGATCCGGCCACGGCGCACATGGCGACGCAGGGATCCCATGGTCACGTTGTGGCGGACCGTCATCGACGCGAACGTGCCGTACCGCGCCCGCTCGCCCGGCACGAACGCCAGACCCGCGGCCAACGCGGCCGCCGGGGCCGCCGGGGCGACGGCGGCCCCGTCGACGAGCACGTCCCCGGTACGGGGCAGCCGGCCGCTCACCATCGCCCCGAGCGCCTCACGCCCGGACCCCGTGAGGCCGGCGATCCCGACGATCTCACCCCGCCGGACCGTGACCGATATCGACCGCACGGTTGCGCCGGCGACCCCTTCGAGGTGCAGAACGCCCGCCTCGGTCGAGGCCACCGCCTCCGCACGCCCGGTCGAGATCGCCAGGTCGTGGCCGACGATCAGCCTCGTCAGGCCGTCGTGGTCAACGCCCGCCCCGGCGGTGCAGACAACCCTGCGCCCGTCTCGCAGCACCGTGATCTGGTCGGCGACGTCCAGGACCTCCTCGAGGTGATGGGAGACGAGCAGGATGCTGTTGCCGGCCGCCCGCAGCCGCCTGATCGTGGCCAGGAGGCGCTCCACCTCGTCCGCGGGCAGGGACGCGGTGGGCTCGTCGAGCACCAGCACCGCTCTGCCCAGGGCGGGGTCGGGCAGCGCCCGGGCGATCGCGACTCCGGTGCGGTCCGCCAGTCCCAGTTCTCCGACCGGCCGGCGCACGTCGGTCTCCAGACCCACCCGCGCCAGCATCTGCCCGGCCAGCAGCCGAGCCTCCCGCCAGCGAATACGTCCCGGGAAGGCCCTTGGATAGGGCCTCGTCAGCATCAGGTTCTCGACGATGCTGAGCTCCAGTACCAGGCCGAGGTCCTGGTGAACGAAACGGATCCCACAGTCGTGCGCCGCCGATGCCGACCCGAGCTGCAGCGGCTGGCCGGCGACCGACGCCGAGGCTCCCGGATCCGGCTGGTGGTAGCCCGCCAGGACCTTGATCAAGGTTGACTTGCCCGAGCCGTTCTGCCCGACGAGGGCGTGCACCTCCGCCTCGCCGAGGACGAGGTCCACCCCGTCCAGGACCACCTGACCGGAAAACGTCTTGGACAGGTTGCGGATCTCTAAGGCTGGCTCATTCATTCGTTCTCCTAGGACACGGCCACGACGGCGCCGGAAACCTCCCCTGTCGGGGAGCCGGTGGGATCTGCCGGCGGCGCAGAAGGGTTTCGACCCCGCGCCGCCGGCAGAAAGGGCTCCGGTCAGACGCCCCACAGCTTCTTGAATGTGTCCTTGAACCCTTCTGGCCCAGGCCAGCCGTGCTCCAGGCCCACGAGGTCCTTCGCGAGCTCCGGCGCGTCCACGATGTAGAACGGCGGCACGGCGGCCGCGCGCTCGTCCTTGACCGACCACTTGTTGACCGAGAGCCGGGCCATCTGGTCCGTCATGGTCCACATGGCGAGCTCCTCCGGAAGCGCGCTCCACGCCGCCGAAGTGCCGTTCGCCACCTCGGCGAACTGCGGCTGGTTCCCCTGCATGCCGACCAGCTTCACCTTGTCGGTCAATCCGGCCGCCTTCAGCGCGGCGGGCACCCCGCCCTCAAGTCCGTTGTAGGTGAAGTAGACGTAGTTGATGTCGGGGTGCGCCTGCAGGTAGGAGGTGACGTTCTGCGGGACGGCGCCGCCGGCGAGGTCGTTGACCGTGACTTCCAGCTTGTCCAGCTTGCAGCCTGCGCAGTTCTTGCCCAGCTCCGCCTTGACCGCGTCCACCTGGGCGGTCAAGATCGGGTAGGACGGAATCGTCACCGCCAGGATCTTCGCCGACCCGCCGGAATCCACCGTCATCCAGTCCGCCATCGCCTGGCCATAGACGTTGGACGCGGTCGCGTCGTAGCAGTCCGAGTAGAGATTGTTCTCCGGGCCCGTCGGCACGTCGGTGTTGTAGCACTGGAAGAGCGGGATCCCCGCGGACTTCGCCTCGTCCATCTGCGGCTTGTAGAGGGCGATCGGGATTCCGGTGATGCCGATGTAGTCGACCTTGGCGTCAATCGCCTGCTGGATGGCCGCGCCGAAGTCGCCGCCGCTCGCGCTGAACGTCACCAGATCCCAGCCCAGCGCGCCGGTGGCGTCCTTCATGAACCCGGCGAGAGTCGCGCAGTTCGGGTCCGCGCACTGGATGAAGGCCACCTTCTTCTTGGGCGGCACCGCGCCCAGCGGCACGTCCTGCACGATGCTGGTCGGCACGGACGAGTACTTGTCCGCGGCGGCCTTCGCCGCCGCCACGTTGGCGGGGGCCGCGCCCGATGCGCTGGCGCCACCCCCGTCGGACGAGTCAGAGCTCCCACACGCCGCCAGCACGGCGACGAGTAATCCGGCGACCAACGCGGCCGCGCGTCGAGCGGAAGTGCGCATGCTGTAACCCCCAGTGTTTTTCTGCTAGCCAAGCGTCGTTTGGATCTTGATCGCGGGTCGAGTCACTGCTTGCCGTCATCGTTCGGCCGCCCCGCAGCCGCTAGGGGGTACCCGTCCGACGGCAGGGGCGGCGCGTCAGGCCCCAGCGGCTCCGGCAGTGACTCAGGTCACGGACACCATAAACATCATGAGGAATCATGGCAAGGGGTTCGAGTCAAGGGGTTCGAGCGAGACCCTTGCGACGATTCCTCATGACGTTTAAGGTGGCGGCTGTGAGCTTCGACACGGTGGCAACCCGGTGAGCACCGGCCTGACGGTGTATGGGCTCCGCCCCCGGGACCTGCTGGACCTGGCCGTTGCCGCCGACGAGCTCGGCTTCGACGCGATCTGGCTGGGCGAGCACATCGTGCTGCCCTGGGGGTACTCGAGCGAGCATCCGACCAGCGACGAGGCCGTCGGGCACATCGCCGGACCGATCATCGATCCGGCGACGGTGCTGATCGACCCGCTGCCGGCCCTGGCCGCGGCCGCGGCGGTCACGACGAGGCTGAAGCTGGCGACGGGCATCTACCTCCTTCCGCTGCGGCATCCGCTCGTCACCGCCCGTGCGGTGCACACGGTGCACGAGATCTCCGGGGGCAGGCTGATGCTGGGGGTCGGGTCGGGCTGGCTGCGGGAGGAGTTCGACGCGCTCGGGGTCCCGTTCCGGGGCCGCGCGGCCGCCCTGGAGGAGGCACTGGGAGTCCTCCGGTCAGCCTGGGCGGGCGGGCCGTTCGAGAACCCCGGCCCCCGCTTCCCCTTCGGTCCGGTCCAGGTCAGCCCCGGGCCGGTGGACATCCCGCTGGTGCTCGGCGGCAACTCCGAGAAGGCGCTGCGGCGGGCCGTCCGGCTCGGGGACGCGTGGTTCAGCTCGGGCACCCCGTCCTTCGAGGACGCGGTACGCCTGCGCGACCGCATGGCGCAGCTGTGCGCCGCGCAGGGCCGCGACCCGCTGCGCTGCTACTTCCGTACCGAGAAATGGGACGCTGAGACGATCGGCCGCTACCGCGCCGAGGGAATAGACAACCTCGTCATCTGGGCCGACCAGGTGTGGCCATCGGGAGACCTCGCGGAGAAACGGCTGAGCCTGGCCCGGGCAGCCGACCAGCTCGGGCTGGAACCCCCGGCCAGCACCCTGGACTAGAACGCGGCCTGCCGCGACACGTCACGAGGGACCGACGAGGGGACCTCCAGGGAAACCACACGGGACCCATGAGAAGTAGTGACGAGACGACCAACGATCGGGTGGCACCGCCAGGCAACACGCCCGCGGCGAGGATCTGGGCGGCATCTTCGTCTTCCTGGGCAGGTTCGCCACCGCCACTACGACGGTCTCGACGCGTTGCCGCAGGGATATCGGGACCAGGCCGACGGTGCCGTGGTCCGGGGAGTTGGTCCGGCTCTCCGACGGTTCCTGACCGGGCGCTCCCGGCGGTGGTCGGAGCCAGCCGGCAGCGCGCTCTCCTGGCTCGGCAGAGAGGTTATGTCATGATGAATGCTCCGAAGCGCGACGGGGAGGGAGCGAGCGTGACCATGCGGCACAGCACGCTGGACAATCCGCCGGAGCTGGCGCCGGTCCGGCCGGGCGAGGAGCTGCCGTGGGACCGGCTGGCTGACTACCTGGTGCCCCGGTTGGCCGAACAGGGGCTCGACGTGCCCGCGGAGCTGTCCGTGCGGCAGTTCCCGAACGGCTCGGCGAACCTCACCTATTTGCTGTCGTTCGGCGACGTCCGGCTGGTGCTGCGCCGGCCGCCCTTCGGCGTGATCGCGCCGGGCGCACATGACATGCGGCGCGAGTACCGGGTGCTGTCCAGGCTGTGGCGGCGGTACGACCGGGCCCCCCGCGCCCTGGTGTTCTGCGACGACCACGACGTCGTGGGCGGCGACTTCGTGGTCTCCGATTACCGCTCGGGGATGGTGATCTGGGGGGCGCTGCCGGACTCGATGCGCGGGCTGCCCGGCGCGGCCCGCCGGGTCGGCTTCGCCACCGTCGATGCCCTTGCCGATCTACACCTTGTCGACCCCGCGACCTGCGGCCTGGCCGACCTGGGCCGGCCCGAGGGCTATCTCACCCGCCAGGTCACCGGATGGCGCCACCGCTGGGAACTCGTGGCCGCCCCCGAATCCGACGCGGCGATGACGGAGACCGGCGAGCGGCTCGAAAGCACGCTCCCGCCCTCGCCGGCGCCGGCGATCCTGCACAACGATTTCAAGATTGACAACTGCCAGTTCACGCCGGGGGAACCAGACCGGGTGGTCTCGGTGTTCGACTGGGACATGGCGACGCTTGGCGATCCGCTGGCCGACCTCGGCACGCTGCTGGGGTACTGGCCCGATCCGTCCGACACCCCGGACGACCATGCGCTGCACGTGCCCGGCCTCGAGACCCTCGGGCTGCCGACACGCGCCGAGGTCATCGAACGATACGCGGCCCGGACCGGTGCCGACGTGTCACGGATCTCCTGGTACCAGGCCTTCGCCTGCTGGCGGACCGCCGTCGTGTGCCAGCAGCTCTACCACCGCTATCTCCAGGGTGGCAGCACCGACGAACGCATGGTCGACCGCGGTGAGCGCGTTTCGGGGCTCGCCGCCCGCGCTCTTCGCATGGCCCGAGAAGACCTGGCATGAGCCGCGAGCCGGCCGGTACCGCCGAACTGCCCGAACACCGTGCTGAGGTGTCCGAGCCGCCACCGCATGATCGCTCACCGAGGGCGGCGGTATTCTCATATGGTGGCTAATCGTCGTAACGCCACGGCGTCGCGTGGTCGGGTGGCAGGTCGTGATCTGCCACCCTCACGAGGGTGCATCACAATCGGCTCGGGCGATGCCGTGATGCGCCGCCTCAAGACCTCCGAGAAGGTCGCCCGCGACATCGTGCACGACATCATTTCCCATGGTCTCCGGTCCGGAGACGGCCTGCCATCCGAGGCCGCGATGCTACGGCAGTACGAGGTGAGCCGCGAATCCCTCCGGGAGGGCCTGCGCCTGCTCGAGGTGCAGGGGCTGATCACCATTCGGCGCGGACCCGGCGGCGGCCCGGTGGTCGGCTCCGTCGATCCCGCCAATCTCGGCCGGGTGTCGACCCTGTATTTCCACATGGCCGGCGCGACCTATGACGAGCTCCTCGACGCGTGGTCGTTGGCCGAATGCACGCTGGCCGAGCTTGCCGCCCGTAACCCTGACCGCGAGGCCCGGGCCGCGGCCATGGCTCCCTACCTCGAACCAAGCACCGAGCAGGCGGCGTCCGAAGACCTGGAGGAGTTCATACAGCAACAGGGTGGCTTCCACGTCGTCGTCGCCTCGCTGGTCTCCAACCGCGTGATCGAACTGATCCTGCAGACCATGGGTCGGATCGTCAGCCACCACGTCGCCTCGACTGACGACCCACGGGTGCTGTACGACGTCATCGCCGAAGGGCACCGCCGGCTCGCCAAGGAGATCGCGGCCGGGCACCCCCGGGCCGCGCGCGCGCTGATGGAGGAGCACATCGACGAGATCAGCACCTACAACCGGGAGCGGCTGGGCTCGAAGGTCGACGACCTCATCGAATGGCACTGACGCACTGACGCCGGGCCCAGCGTTCGTCGATGTCCGGTTCGTCGGCGTCCGGTTCGTCGGCGTCCGCTACTGGTGACTCGGGCGGGAACGCCGCCGGCCGACCCACCGAGCAGGAAGGACCACCACCAAACAGGGAGGAAAGGCGGCACCACCAGCCGGGTTCACCCGGCGGTCGTGCCGCCTCCTGACGCTTCGGGTCAGGTCGTGACCACGGTGCAGGCGCTGACGCCCGGCGCTCCGTACACGTGGCTGAACGCGACCTTCGGTTCGCCGGGTACCTGCCGTACACCGGCGGCCCCGCGCAGCTGCACCACGTTCTCGTGGATCTGACGGAGACCCGACGCCCCGATCGGCTCTCCGTTCGCGATGCACCCGCCGTCGGTATTGACCGGGAGACTGCCTCCGACACGGGTCGCGCCGGTGCGCAGGAGCTCCTCCTGTTCGCCGTGCTTGCACAGGCCGCATTCGGCGAGGTGGGAGATCTCCGTTCCGGAGTCGGTGTCCTGGACCTGAGCCAGGTCGACCTCGGCCGGGCCGATCCCGGCTGCCTCGAAGGCGGCGCGCGAAGCCTGCTCGGAGGGGCTCTCCGCCCGTTCCACCGCGAGCCACGGGCTGAACACCTCGAACGAGCCGAACAGCCGCGAGCGCAGTACCGCCGAGCGGAGGTAGACCGGTTTGTCGGTGTACTTACGGGCTAGGTCGGCCCGGCAGAGCACCAGCGCCACCCCGCCCTCTCCTGGCGAGCAGAACATGTACTGGGTCAGCGGGTGGCTCAGCATCGCCGAGGCGTTGATCTCTTCCTCACCGAGCGGGACGCGACGCCAGGCGTTGGGATTCAGCGACCCGTTGTAGTAGGCCTTGGCGGCGACCTTGGCCAAGGCGGAGCGGCTTATCCCGTGGTCATGCAGGTAACGCTGCGCCTTCATCCCGAAGAACTGTGTGGTGAGCATCAGACCGGTCTCGCCGTACCAGCTCCCGATCCCAAGAGAGGCCGGATCCGTGTCGAAGGCCCCCCGCGGGTGCTTGTCGAACCCGACGACTATTCCGAGGTCGTGTGCCCCGGACCGGATGAGGCTGTCGGCCATGATGAGCGAGCTGCCGCCGGTCGCGCAGCCGTTGGAGACGTTGACGAACGGAAGGGCGGTCAGCCCGAGGTCGGACACGAGCGAGTCGGCGTCGCCGGCCGCGTGGCTGCCGCCCACGGCGAACTGAACATCCGTCCAGGACACACCCGCGTCTTTCAGCGCCTCTCGGACGGCATGGGCACCCTGTTGCCGCCCGCTCACCCCTTCGTGGCGGCCGAACGGATGCATGCCGATGCCGACGATGGCGACGTCCACGACGCGCCCCCTTCCTCTGAAAAACGGTCTGGATCCCCGGGTGATCGCAGGATTCCCCGCTAGCGGGCTGGCGCGAACGCGAAGGTGAGGACCTCGGTTCCGTCCTCGTCGCGCCGCAGAGGCCGGAGAACCAGCTCCATCTCGTCCCCGATATGGAGGCGCTCCGGGTCATTCTCCGTGAGCACCGCCTCCACGATGACCGCGCCGCGCAGCTCGACATATCCCACGCCGTACGGAACGAACTCGGCCGGGCCCGCGTAGGGCGGCTTGGGCCGGAAGCCCTGAACGGTGAACGACCAGAGGGTGCCACGGCGGGGCAGAGTGCTGTCGGCCATGTCCACTCGGGTGCACTTCGGGCACGATTCCTGCCGTGGGAACGTTGTCGTCCCGCAGGATCGGCAGCTGCTGCCGACGAGCCGCGGGCCGTCGTCTGCCTGGATGAAAAGTCCGTCGTCAATCAGTCGGCTCTTCGTCACGCTTCGTTTCCTCCTCGGCTGTCGGACCCAGGTCCACGCCTCATCCGGGTATCCCGCGATGTTGTGCCTCGCCCAGGTCCGCCAGGATCTCCGTCGTGTTCTCACCCAGTCTCGGAGCACGCCTTGGGGACGGAACAGCGAACGAGGAGAACCGGAACGGGCTGGTGGGAACGAGCACGGCGGTCTCCTCGTCACCGGAGACCGGCGCGAAAAAGTTCCGCGCCGCGAGGTGGGGGTCGTCGAACAGATCCTCCGGCGCCTGCACCGGCCCGATGGGCAGGCCGCGCCGCTGCCCCTCGTGATAGGCCGTGGCGGAGTCCATGAGGAGGAAGAACACCTCGATGAGCTCCTGCACGTGATAGAAGTTCTGCTGCCGGTAGGTCAGGTCTGAATATTCGGCATCGGCCAGGTCCACAGCCAGATCCAGGCTGGCCATCCAATCGACCAGAGCCTCCCACGGCTTCTGCTCAGCCAGGATGAGCGTGAAATAGATCCATCGGTCGTCCGCGCAGCGGAACAGCGCGGGCTGCGTCATTTCCGGCTGTGCATGCCGACAGGTCTGCCGCTGCACCAGGACCTTGGGATAGAACCAGTACGGGTTCGCCAGCTCGCCGCTGACGGCGAGCGAACAGTGCATCGACACGTCCACCAGCTGACCGGCGCCGGTCTGCTGTCGCTCGATCAACGCCAGCAGCAGGCCGCAGTGGGCGAAGCTCGCCGCCGTCTGATAGCCCTGGTTGCCGCCGGGCCTGATCGGCGGGATCGAGTGATCGTCATAGCCGCAGCTCATCAGCGGGCCGCCGGCGGCGAGCCCGACGAGGTCGGACGTGCGGTAGTCGGCCCATGGCCCCTCCAGGCCGAACGGGGTGACCGACAGGATGACCAGGCGCGGGTGGGTCTCGAGCAGCTGCTGGTAGTCCAGCCCGGCCGCGGCGAGCTCGCTCGGACGCAGGGTCACCAACAGGACGTCCGCCTTGGCGATCAGGGCCCGCAGGGCGGCTCGGCCGGCGGCGGACCCGTCGAGGATGACGCTGCGCTTGCTGGCGTTGTAGGTCCAGAACGTCAGGCTGGTATTGACTCCGACGACATTCTTGGCGAACGGCCCGGTCCGCCTGGACTGCGCTCCTTCCGGTGGTTCCACCTTGATGACGTCGGCGCCGAGCTCGGCAAGCTGCTTTCCGGTCTGTTCGCCGGCGGGGTCGTCGGCCAGTTCGACGACGACGAGCCCCCGGTACGGCGCGGCATCCCGCCCGTCGGTTTCGTTCACTTCTGGCCTTTCGTATGGCCGAAATAGAGATCAGAAATTGTTTCGCGGTGGCGCCCCCGCTAGATCGCGCCCTCGGCGGCGAGCTCGCGCACCTCGTCCTCGGACAGGCCGAGGATCTCGGTGAAGACGTAGGAGTTGTCCTCGCCGAGCAGCGGGGCCGAGCGCCAGTTGTCCTGTTCGATGCGCGAGAACCTGATCGGATTGCCTTCGAAGCGGGCCGGCCCGATCACGGGATGGTCGAGTTCGAAGAACAGGTCGTAGTACGCGACCTGCGGGTCGGCCTCGTTCAGGTCACGCGCATCCTGAACCGCCCCGGCACAGACGCCACCGCGCTGCAGCAGATGCATCACCTCGTGTGGCTCGCGACTTCTCGTCCACTCCGACAGGCGGGCGTCGAGCGCGTCCTGGTTGTCGAACCGGTCCTGCTGGCTCCCGAAACGGGGATCCGACGCCCAGGCCGGACCGCCCATGATTTCGACGAGCCGTTTCCAGTCGACGTCGTCGAAGACCGCGATGGCGACCCACCGGTCCTCGCCGGCACACGGGTACACGCCATGCGGCGCGGCCCGCGGGTACTCCAGCCGGTTACCCGGTGGGAAGCCTGGGCGCTGGGTCGGCCGCGAGTTGACGATGACGTCGAGCAGGTCGGGGCCGAGCAGGCTGACGCCGGCCTCGACGGCGGAGACATCGATCTCCGCGCCCTTCCCGGTCACGTTTCGATGCATGATGGCCATGAGCAGCGCGGCGCTGTTGTAGTAGGCCGCCTGGTTGTCCATGTAGGAGAAGCCCCAGCCGGACGGTTCCCGGCCGGGAAGCCCGCTGATGAACGTCAGGCCGCTGACCGCCTGGATAATCGGCCCGTAGCTGCGGTAAGAGCTGTACGGGCCGGTCTGGCCGAACCCGCTCATGTGAGCGACAATGGCCTCCGGGGAAAGCCCCTGGATCCGCTCGTAGGTCAGCCCCCAGCGCTCCATGACGCCGGGAGCGAAGTTCTCCGTCACGACGCTGCTCTGCGCGATCAGCTTCTCGGCCAGTTCGTGGCCCCGCGGCGAGCGCATGTTGATGGTGACGCCGAGCTTGTTGCGACAGTAGTTGTTGAACAGGCCGCCTTTGTTCGGATCCGGGTTCGGGTCCTCGTCTCCGTAGGAGCGGGGATCGCCCTTGTAGATGGGAAGGCGTCGTGGCGTGTCCAGGCGCGCACGGTTCTCGATCTTGATGACCTCTGCGCCGAAGTCGGCCAGCATCCGCGTGGCTACCGAACCGACGCCCATCCAGCAGAAATCGGCTATCCGGATTCCGGCGAGCGGCCCGCGCCGTACCCGCGGACGCCGGCTGCCATCGCCGGCCATTGGTTCGGCACGCATTCCATCACCTTCAGACCGCATCAACGAGCGCGGCGGATCCGGTGCCAGGCCGCTTCCGATCCGCACGGATCCGGTGCCCCCTCGTCTGGCGCGATCACCTGAGAGGAGCGCACCGCTCCCTTCACCCGTGGCGACCTGCCCAACGTCCACCTCGTCCTCCTCGTGGTCGACCGCGCAGGTTCGGGCGGCAGGCGACAGCGACAGGTCACCCTGGCGCCCCGCGGAAACGACTGAGCGGCCGGCACTGGCCGGATGCGCGGGCGATGCGCCCGCGCCGTGTGACACGTTGCACTCTATTTCTCATGATGAAAGACTGCAAGTGCCCGGATGGTCAGGCGGCAGGCCGGAGCTGGGAGCCCGAAGCTGGCGCCGCGCCGCCGCCTCTGGCCTCGGAGAACGGCCGCTGCCTCTGGGCCAGGAGACGAAGGGCATCGATGACGGATCTTCGATCTCGCGCCATCACCGTGCTACCCGGCGCGCCGGGCGCGCCGGCAGAGAGGACCAGGCCATGACCGATGTCAACGGGGCCCTGCCCTCGGAACCCGGACGAGCGGCGGGGCCGGCGGATCACCGGCTCGACGGTCTCTGGACGGTGGTGACCGGTGGAAGCAAAGGGATCGGCCTCGGCATCGCGGAGGGCTTCGTCGCCGCCGGGGCGAATGTGATGATCGTTGCCCGTAACGCTGACGATCTCGATCGAGCTGGCGCCGCGCTACGCCGGCGGGCAGGCGCCGACCAGGTCGTCATGACCACCCATGCGGACACCAGCGACACCGACTCGATCGAGCAGCTGTTCGGTACTATCCGAGCCACCTTCCCCCGCCTCGACGTCTACGTCGCCAACGCGGGCAGCGGGGTCATGCGGCCATTCCTCGAGATCCCGCTCGAGGAGTGGAACCAGACCATCGCGCTGAACCTCACTGGAACCTTCCTCGGCTGCCAGCGTGCGGCGCAGGCCATGCTGGCCGACGGTGGACCGGCGGACAACGGGCCGGCGGATGCCGGCGCGAACCGCGTCATCCTCGTCGTCTCGTCAATCCGCTCGCTCGGGGTCCGTCCTGGGCGTCTCGCGTATTCGGCCACCAAGGCGGCTCTCAACCAGCTCGTCCGGGTCGCCGCCTACGAGCTGGCCACCCACCAGATCCGCGTCAACGCCCTGCTCCCCGGCATCACGGCGACCCCGCTGGCCCTGGAGGGAAACCCGGAGGTCTTCGCGGAGGCGTCGGCGTCGGTGCCACTCGGCCGGGCGGGCACGGCGCAGGACATGGCGGCCGCGGCGGTGTACCTGTGCAGTCCGGCCGCCCGGTTCGTTACGGGCGTCAACCTCATCGTCGACGGTGGCGAGTCCTTGTGGTGAGAGCCCCCGGGCTCCACGACAAACCAGCATGATCATCTTTTCCCAGGTCGACGGTCCTGGGGCCTGGAGAAGGAGACGAAGAGGTGCCACAGGATCAGACGGATTGCGGCGACCGGTCGCTGGCGGGCAGGTTGGCGCTGGTGACGGGTGGTAGCCGGGGGCTTGGCCGGGAGATGGTACTGGCGTTCGCGGCCGCCGGCGCCGACGTGGCGATCGTC